>Ga0247821_10000809_pt1 | contig 17473 bp, 16 predicted proteins | sample 13C_Glycerol_Day_FD_192481 | JGI IMG/M metagenome (GOLD analysis project Ga0247821, IMG submission 192481) | Soil microbial communities from agricultural site in Penn Yan, New York, United States - 13C_Glycerol_Day14 | ecosystem: Environmental > Terrestrial > Soil > Agricultural land | place... | reverse complement strand
AAGCAGTAGTTGAACAGGGCGATGTAAGCGGTGCCGACGTGGGGATCGCCAGTAGGCGAAGGCGCGATACGCGTGCGAACGGTGGTCATGGACAGTCTCGAACTAGAGATGAAACAAAGGCTGGATGTTAACAGGGAGCGGGCATCGGGCTCCAGCAATGGGCGCGATCGACACTTGTGAGCATGGATCCAAACATTGTTAAATTTGCTTACATTTTTGGAACGATGGTACCCATGCCCGCTCAACTCAAACGCCGCCTGCTGGTTTTCATGACCCTGGTCGCGCTCGTCGCCCTCGCCTTTCTCGCCCACTGGTACATCAAGGGTCGCTTCTACGAAAGCACCGACAACGCCTATGTGCAGGGCGAAATCACGCGGATTTCCAGCCAGCTCGGCGCCCGTATCGATGAAGTCCTGGTCCAGGACAACCAGCATGTCGCCAAGGGTGACCTGCTGGTACGCCTGGAGCCGGATGATTTTCGCCTGGCCGTGGAGCGCGCCCGCGCCGCCCTGGCCACCCGCGAGGCCGAACATGTGCAGGCCGAAAGCCGCCTGACCCAGCAAGCCAGCCTGATCGCCGCCGGCAAGGCCCAGGTCGCTGCCAACCAGGCCACCCTGGGTCGCTGGGAGCTGGACCTCAACCGCGCCCAGGCCCTGCGCAAGCCGGGCTTCGTTTCGGAAGAACGGGTGACCACCCTGTCGGCGGAAAACAACGTCGCCCGTTCGCAGGTGAGCAAAGCCCAGGCCGACCTGCAGGGCCAACGCCAGCAGGTCAATGCCCTGTCCGCCGAGCTCAAGCGCCTGGATGCACAGATTGCCAATGCCCGCGCCGAACTGGCCCAGGCCGAGCTGAACCTGACCCGCAGCGAAATCCGTGCCCCGATCAGCGGCATGATCGGCCAGCGTGCCGCCCGCAATGGCCAGGTGGTCCAGGCCGGCGCCTACCTGCTGTCGATCGTTCCGGATGAGGACATCTGGGTCCAGGCCAACTTCAAGGAAACCCAGATCGGCCATATGCAACCCGGGCAAACGGCCGAGCTGTTGTTCGACAGCTACCCCGACACACCGATCCAGGCCCGGATCGACAGCCTGTTCGCCGCCTCCGGTGCGCAGTTCAGCCTGCTGCCGCCGGACAACGCCACCGGCAACTTCACCAAGGTGGTACAGCGCATTCCGGTCAAGCTGACCTTCGCTGCCGACAACCCACTGCGCGGCAGGATCCGCCCGGGCATGTCGGTCACCGCCATCGTGGACATCCGGAACCACATCGACAATGGCCGGTGACCAGTTGATCCGTCCCGTCGGCGAGCCCAGCCGGCGCGACTGGATCGCGGTAATGAGTGTGATGCTCGGCGCCTTCATGGCCGTGCTGGATATCCAGATCACCAACTCCTCGCTCAAGGACATCCAGGGCGCGCTGTCGGCCACCCTGGAGGAAGGCTCGTGGATCTCCACCTCGTACCTGGTGGCCGAGATCATCATGATCCCGCTGACCGCCTGGCTGGTGCAGCTGCTCTCGGCCCGGCGCCTGGCCGTGTGGGTGTCGCTGGGTTTCCTGGTCTCCTCGCTGCTGTGTTCCATGGCCTGGAACCTGGAGAGCATGATCGTCTTCCGCGCCATGCAGGGCTTCACCGGCGGCGCGCTGATTCCGCTGGCCTTCACCCTGACCCTGATCAAGCTGCCCGATCACCACCGTGCCAAGGGCATGGCGATGTTCGCCATGACCGCCACCTTCGCGCCGTCCATCGGCCCGACCCTGGGCGGCTGGCTTACCGAGAACTGGGGCTGGGAATACATCTTCTACATCAACATTCCGCCGGGCCTGCTCATGATCGGTGGCCTGATGTATGGCCTGGAGAAGAAGGAAGCGCACTGGGAACTGCTGAAAAGCACCGATTATGCCGGCATCGTCACCCTGGGCGTGGGCCTGGGGTGCCTGCAGGTGTTTCTCGAAGAGGGCCACCGCAAGGACTGGCTGGAATCGAGCCTGATCGTCGGCCTGGGCAGCATCGCCCTGCTGAGCCTGGTCACCTTCGTGATCGTGCAGTACTCAAAACCCAACCCGCTGATCAACCTGCGCATTCTTGGCAACCGCAACTTCGGCCTGTCGAGCATTGCCAGCCTTGGGATGGGGGTCGGGCTTTACGGATCGATCTACCTGCTGCCGCTGTACCTGGCGCAGATCCAGAACTACAACGCCCTGCAGATCGGCGAAGTGATCATGTGGATGGGGATTCCCCAGCTGTTCCTGATTCCATTGGTGCCGCAGTTGATGAAGGTTATCTCGCCGAAGATCCTCTGCACCCTGGGCTTTGGCCTGTTCGGCCTGGCCAGCTTCAGCTCCGGGGTGCTCAATCCGGACTTTGCCGGTGAGCAGTTCAATCAGATCCAGATCATCCGCGCCCTCGGCCAGCCGATGATCATGGTGACCATCTCGCTGATCGCCACGGCCTACATCCTGCCCCAGGATGCAGGTTCGGCGTCGAGCCTGTTCAACATCCTGCGCAACCTGGGTGGCGCCATCGGCATTGCCTTGCTGGCGACCCTGCTGGATGCGCGCACCAAGGTGTACTTCGACTACCTGCGCGAGTCGCTGGTACCGAGCAATCCACAGGTCGCCGAGCGCCTGGCGCAACTGGCTGAACGGCTGGGGAGCGACACGGCAGCGCTGGGCAAGCTGAGCGAAATTACCCATCAGCAGGCGATGATCATGGCCTACAACGATGCCTTCCATTTTGTCGGTATCGGTTTGGCGATCAGCATGGTGGCGGTGTTGATGACGCGCAAATTGCCGCAGGGGCTCAAGGCTGGAGAGGCGCACTGACGGCGGCGTCTGAATCGCGGGGCAAGCCCGCTCCCACATGGGTAGCCTGGCGACCTCAGTATGTCAGGTATAACGAAGTGGCCGGGTTACGACTGCTTCGCAGTCGATCGCAGCCTCGTTCCTCGGCAGCGGCTACCCATGTGGGAGCGGGCTTGCCCCGCGATAGCATCTTCACGCCGTGATCATGCGCTCGCGCAACGCAGTGATCTCGTCGCGCAACTGCGCCGCCGCTTCGAACTCCAGGTCCCGCGCCAGCTGGTACATCTTCTCTTCCAGCAGTTTGATGCGCTTGGCGATCTCGCCCGGGGTGCGCAGTTCGGCTTCGTAGCGGGCGCTCTCCTCCGCGGCCTTGGCCATGCCCTTGCGCTTCTTGCTGCGCGAGCCAGGCACGTTGGCGCCTTCCATGATGTCGGTGATGTCCTTGACCACGCCCTTGGGCACGATGCCGTTGGCCTGGTTGAAGGCAATCTGCTTGTCGCGGCGGCGTTCGGTCTCGCCGATCGCCCGCTCCATGGAGCCGGTCATGTTGTCGGCATAGAGGATCGCCCGGCCGTTGAGGTTGCGCGCCGCCCGGCCGATGGTCTGGATCAGCGAACGCTCGGAGCGCAGGAAACCCTCCTTGTCGGCATCGAGGATCGCCACCAGCGACACCTCGGGCATGTCCAGGCCCTCGCGCAGCAGGTTGATCCCCACCAGCACATCGAAAGTCCCCAGGCGCAGGTCGCGGATGATCTCGACCCGCTCAACGGTGTCGATGTCCGAGTGCAGGTAGCGCACCCGTACGTCGTGATCGGCCAGGTAATCGGTCAGGTCCTCAGCCATGCGCTTGGTCAGGGTGGTGACCAGCACACGTTCTTCCATGGCCACACGCTTGCGGATTTCCGACAGCAGGTCGTCGACCTGGGTAGTGGCCGGGCGCACTTCCACCTGCGGGTCGACCAGGCCCGTTGGCCGCACCACCTGCTCCACTACCCTGCCGGCGTGATCGGCCTCGTAGGGCCCGGGCGTCGCGGAAACGAAAATGGTCTGCGGGCTGACGTTTTCCCACTCGTCGAAACGCATGGGCCGGTTGTCCAACGCCGATGGCAGGCGGAAACCGTATTCGACCAGGGTCTCCTTGCGCGAGCGGTCGCCCTTGTACATGGCCCCGACCTGGGGAACGCTGACATGGGACTCGTCGATCACCAGCAAGGCATCGGCCGGCAGGTAGTCGTAGAGGGTCGGCGGCGGTGCCCCGGCCGGACGCCCGGACAGGTAGCGCGAGTAGTTTTCGATGCCGTTGCAGTAGCCCAGCTCGAGGATCATCTCCAGGTCGAAGCGGGTGCGCTGCTCCAGGCGCTGGGCCTCGACCAGCTTGTTGGCCTTGTGCAGGTATTCCAGGCGCTGCTGCAGCTCCTCCTTGATGCCCTCCACCGCCTCGAGCAGGGTTTCGCGCGGGGTCACGTAGTGGCTCTTGGGGTAGAAGGTGAAGCGCGGCAGTTTGCGGATCACCTCGCCGGTCAGCGGGTCGAAGGCGGCAATGTTCTCCACTTCATCGTCGAACAGCTCGATACGGATGGCTTCCAGGTCCGATTCGGCCGGGAAGATGTCGATCACGTCGCCGCGCACGCGGAAGGTGGCGCGGGCGAAGTCCATCTCGTTGCGGGTGTACTGCAGGTCGGCCAGGCGGCGCAGCAGGGCGCGCTGGTCGAGCTTGTCGCCGCGGTCCACGTGCAGGACCATCTTCAGGTAGGTTTCCGGGCTGCCCAGGCCGTAGATGCACGACACCGTGGTGACGATGATCGCATCGCGCCGCTCCAGCAGCGCCTTGGTCGCCGACAGGCGCATCTGCTCGATGTGATCGTTGATCGAGGCGTCCTTCTCGATGAAGGTGTCCGACGACGGCACATAGGCCTCGGGCTGGTAGTAGTCGTAGTAGGAAACGAAATACTCCACGGCGTTGTTGGGGAAAAACGCCTTGAACTCGCCATACAACTGCGCCGCCAGGGTCTTGTTCGGCGCCAGCACCAGAGTCGGGCGCTGCACCTGGGCGATCACGTTGGCGATGCTGAAGGTCTTGCCCGAACCGGTCACCCCGAGCAGGGTCTGGTGCGCCAGGCCCACCTCGATGCCCTCGACCATCAGGCGAATGGCCTCGGGCTGGTCGCCGGCCGGCTGGAAACGGGTGACGAGCTGAAACTCGGACATGACGGACCTCTGTGTTTTCGCGGCTGCAGGCAACTGTATCTATAGACAGTACTTATACCGAATTAGTGTCACTGAGTGCCAGTTTCAACTCAGTGTTGCGGGCAATTGCCACACTGGACCGGTCAATACGACTAACGGTCGAAAAAATTTCGGCCAAACAGCAGGAAAAGCTGCACCAGACTGTCGCCGTGACCGGTGGGTATCACTATACTGACTCCCCGTTTGTGCACCGCTCTAGTGCATTCGGCTGGAGCGTGCGAACTCTTCCACTCTCCATTCGAGCCAAGGTAATAATGAGCCTGTTTTCCGCTGTCGAGCTGGCACCACGCGACCCCATTCTGGGCCTGAACGAAGCTTTCAACGCCGATACCCGTAGCAACAAGGTCAACCTGGGTGTAGGTGTGTACTGCAACGAAGAAGGGCGTATCCCACTGCTGCGCGCAGTGATCGAAGCCGAAACCCAGCGCGCTGCCCAGCACGCTTCCCGCGGTTACCTGCCGATCGACGGCATCGCCGCCTACGACCAGGCCGTGCAGAAGCTGCTGTTCGGTGCCGAGTCGCCACTGCTGGCCGCTGGCCGCGTGATCACCACCCAGGCCGTCGGCGGTACCGGCGCTCTGAAGATCGGTGCCGACTTCCTCAAGCAGATCTCGCCAGACGCCGTCGTCGCCATCAGCGACCCGAGCTGGGAAAACCATCGCGCCCTGTTCGAAACCGCCGGCTTCCCGGTGCAGAACTACCGTTACTACGACGCCGCCACCAACGACGTCAACCGTAGCGGCATGCTCGAAGACCTCAACGCCCTGCCGTCGGGCTCGATCATCGTCCTGCACGCCTGCTGCCACAACCCGACCGGCGTCGACCTGAGCCTGGACGACTGGAAAAACGTCCTCGAAGTGGTCAAGGCCAAGGGCCATGTACCCTTCCTCGACATGGCCTACCAGGGCTTTGGCGACGGCATCTACGAAGACGCCTTTGCCGTACGCCTGTTCGCCGAGTCGGGCCTGAACTTCTTCGTCTCCAGCTCGTTTTCCAAATCCTTCTCGCTGTACGGCGAGCGCGTTGGTGCTCTGTCGATCATCACCGAGTCCAAGGAAGAGAGCGCTCGCGTGCTGTCCCAGGTCAAGCGCGTGATCCGCACCAACTACTCCAACCCGCCGACCCACGGCGCCAGCATCGTTGCCGCCGTGCTCAACAGCCCGGAACTGCGTGCGATGTGGGAAGCGGAGCTGGGCGAAATGCGCGGCCGCATCCACGGCATGCGCAAGCAGATGGTCGAGCTGCTGGCCGAGTACGGTGCCAACCGCGATTTCAGCTTCGTCGGTCGCCAGCGCGGCATGTTCTCCTACTCGGGCCTGAGCGTTGAGCAAGTCGCCCGTCTGAAGAACGAGTTCGGCATCTACGCCCTGGACACCGGCCGCATTTGCGTCGCCACCCTGAACCAGAGCAACATCCATGTGGTGACCAAGGCCATCGTCGAGGTCCTATAACTGATTAATTGCCAGGGGGAGGCTTGACTTCCCCTTAGCAATCAGTAAGATACGCCACAGATTCCGCGATAGCTCAGTCGGTAGAGCAAATGACTGTTAATCATTGGGTCCCTGGTTCGAGTCCAGGTCGCGGAGCCAAATACTTGAAAAACCTCCAGTTGCGCTGAGCACTGGAGGTTTTTTCGTTTCAGCCCCTCCCCTCTTGCTGGTAGGGCTCGGTCACTGGCCGCTGCTCATCCACCAGAATCCACACCAGCAATTTTGCCGACTTCGCCTGGCTGGCATTACGCGACACCAGGTGCACGGCGCCTGGCGGCTCGTACCAGAAATCCCCCGTCTTGTAGGTCACTGGCTTTTGTTCGCCCTTGAGCTGGGATACCACTTCCCCTTCGAGCACATAGGCCATGACTGCGCCCGGATGCTGGTGCGCGACGGATTTCTGCCCCGGCGCATAGTCGACCGTCAGCATGATGGCTTTCTTTCCCGGCGCATTGGCCGGCAGTTGCTGCTGCAGGATGTTGACCGCTTCCTGGCCCTCTTCCGGGCCATGAGCCCAGGCGCCCGGCAGAGTGAACAGGCTGGCGACGATCAGCGTGCTGATGGGTAACAGACGGGATTTCATGGGCATTACCTCGCAGGAATGGATGCCGGCAGGTTATGCCGGCACCGCAGAGGTAAAAAGCGCCAATTCAGGGAAAAACGTGGAGGCTAATCAGCTGCGGCCAATCGGGTAGAAGGTGCCCGAACTCCAGACGCCCAGCCATTGCTCGCCATCGATCTGGCGCGGCTCGGCCAGCTCCACCAGTTGATAGAACACATTGCGGTGGATCAGCGCCTCAAGGTTGCTGCGCATGTGCACATAGGGCGAGGGCTCCTGGGTGCTGGCATCGATCTCGAAGCGCAGGGGATGCTCGGGCCCGGCCTCGACCTGGTCCTCGACGTTGCTGGTAAAGCGCAGCACCTGCTGCTCGCCACTGCCCTGCACCTCCAGGGCAATCGCCACGAACGGCGCATCATCGACCTTGATGCCGACCTTCTCCACCGGCGTCACCAGGAAGTAGTCGTCACCGTCGCGACGGATGATGGTGGAGAACAGCCTGACCATCGGCTTGCGCCCGATCGGCGTGCCCAGGTAATACCAGGTACCATCACGGGCGATGCGCATGTCGATATCGCCGCAAAAATCCGGGTTCCACAGGTGTACCGGCGGCAACCCCTTTTCTGTCCTGGGGATCTGCGCCAACAGATCATTGGCCTTGCCGCTACCTGACATCACCCTCTCCTTACTGACTCATGCCCAGAAGACTGCGAGCGTAATCCTCAAGCGGTGGACCAAGCAAATCTTCCGGCTTGTTGTCGTGGAACGTCAGCAAACCGCCACGGCTGTTGATCCGCGTGGTATCGATCAGGTAGCGGGTACTGGTTTCGATCAGCATCAACTGAATCACACCGGTATCGATGCCCAGACGATCGACCGCCTGCTCGTCATACCATTCATCGCCATTGCCGATACGGTCATCAGTGCGAGCAAAGCGGGCATACAGCAGGTAGTGGGCACCCACCGAACGAGCCTCGACCAGGGCGTCTTCAAGACCCAGCGGCCCCTGGGCCCTGCGCACCATGGGGAAGTACTCGATAAAGCCCTTGAAAGCCTCTTCGGCGACCACGTTAGGCCGTGGATAAGGGCCTTTGCCCGGCGGAACGAAGGCGCCCTGGCCGATGTAGATGAACGAGTCAGGCTGCAAGCGTACCGACAGCGAGCGGCGGGTGTCGCTGTGATCGAGCAGACCGGCGTCGCTCATGTGGTAGCGGACACCCTCGCCCATATCGCTGACATTCATGCAGCCGCCCAGCGCCGTCAGCGCCAGCAGCAAAACCAGGCTACGCATCAATCCTCCAGTGGCCGGTGACGGAAAACCGGCGAATGGCCGACAGATGCAGCTTTTGCGCCAGTCTTAGCCGCCGATGATCTTCATCACCGTCGCGCCACCGGAAAACGCCACCGGCTGCTTGTCACCCAGGGCCTTGAGCAGCAGGCCCTGCAGGGCCGGCAGCGCCTCATGGCGCGGCTTGTCGAGCAAGTCGCCGATGTAGTGACGGTTGCTCGACGACAGGCAGCCATGCAGCCAGCCGGTGGAGGACAGGCGCAGCCGCGAGCAGGTACGGCAGAACGGCACGCTTTCGTTGGCGATCACGCCGAAATAACCCTGACCCGGGATCTGGTAGCGCAAGGCCGTGGCGTCCACCGGTGCATTGGCCTGCAGGTATTCGTAGCGTTCGCCGATCAGTTGCAGCAGATGCTCGAGGCTGACGAACTGCTGCAGGAATGCATTGCTGTCGCGGGCCAGGTGACCCATGCGCATCAGTTCGATGAAGCGCAGTTCAAAACCGCGAGCCAGGCAGTATTCCAGCAGCGGGATCACCTGGTCGAAGTTCTGCCCGCGCAGGGGCACCATGTTGACCTTGATCTTCATCCCCGCCGCACTGGCCTGCTCCATGCCATCGAGCACGGTGGCGAGATCGCCGCCACGGGCGATGCGACGGAACGCATCAGGATCGAGGGTATCGAGAGAGACGTTGAGACGGCGAATGCCGGCAGCGCGCAGCAATGGCAGCTTGCGCGCCAGCAACTGGCCGTTGGTGGTCAGGCTGATTTCATCCAGGCCCAGGGGTGCGACCGAGGTGAGGAAGGTTTCCAGCTTGGGACTGACCAGGGGTTCGCCACCGGTGACCCGCAAACGCTCGATGCCGGACGCTTCGATCAGGTAGGCCACGCCGCGCGCCATGGCTTCGGCAGACAGTTCGTCCTGGGCCGCCACCAGACGCTTGCCGTCCGGTACGCAATAGGTGCAGGCGTAGTTGCAGGCAGCGGTGAGGCTGACACGCAAGTTGCGAAAACGCCTGCCTTGGCGGTCGACGATCATGGGTGACTCCGGCATGGATGAATCGGGCCTGCAAAACCTGACTCAAAAATCAGGTTTTTGCAAGCCTCATACCTGAGTATATTCCTGCATGGCCCTTACCAGTAGCGGCATCGGGCTGCTGAATGTGTCAGTTGCCGGTCACATCCGGGTCGCGCTTGCGCTTGTTGCCCATGCGCACGCCGATGTCCATCAGGAACTGGAAGAAGCCTTCCTGGTCTTCCAGCACATTGCTCCAGAACGGCGAGTGATACAGGGCCACGGCGCCATGCACCAGGGCCCAGGCGGCGCAGTAGTGGAAGTACGGCGGCACGTCTTCGAGCTTGCCTTCGCTGATGCGGCCCTTGATCAGCAGGGTCAGGCGGTCGAAGTTGGAGGCACGGATCTTGTGCAGCTCCTCGACCATTTCCGGCACCTGGTTGCCCTTGACCACCTTCTCTTCGAGGCGGTCGAACAGCCGGTAGCGCTGCGGGTCACGCATGCGGAATTCGAAGTAGGCGCGCGACAGGGCTTCCTTGTCGCGGTCAACGTCGGCAGAGTGCAGCAGTTCGTTCAAATCGCGCTCGTAGTCGAGCATCAGGCGCAGGTAGATCTCCGCCTTGGACTTGAAATGCTTGTAGATCGTGCCTTTGCCGATACCGACAGCATCAGCGATCATCTCGACGGTGACGCTGTCTTCACCCTGGTCGAGAAACAGCTTGAGCGCGGTATCGAGAATTTCTTGCTCACGGCGACGAAACTCACGGACCTTACGAGGTTCTTTCTGCATATGATGGACTGGATCGGAATCGAAGCCGGTTATTATGCCTAACTTGCGCCAAAATGCACGGATCATCCAACCATGTCTATGTTTCTTGATGAGTTTGAACAGGCACCGGGACTGCGCTATCTGAACCATGCCGCCGTGGCACCCTGGCCCAAGCGCGCCAGCCAGGCGGTTTCGCGCTTCGCCGACGAAAACGTTTGGCTCGGCGCAAGGGACTACCCGGACTGGTTGGCCATGGAGCATCGCCTGCGTGAACGCCTGATGCGCCTGACCAACGCGCCGTCGACCGATGACATCGCCCTGGTCAAGAACACTTCCGAGGCACTTTCGTTCGTCGCCTTCGGGCTTGACTGGCACGCAGGCGACCGGATCGTCATCAGCGATGAGGAATTCCCGTCCAACCGCATCGTCTGGGAAGCCCTGGCCGACCAGGGTGTCGAAGTGGTCCAGGTCAGCCTCAAGGGCAGCGATCCGGAAGCCGACCTGCTCGACGCCTGTGGCCCGCGCGTGCGCCTGCTGGCGGTCAGCGCCGTACAGTTCGCCAGCGGCCTGCGCCTGGACCTGGCACGGCTCGGCCAGGGCTGCCGTGAGCGCGATGTGCTGTTCTGCATCGACGCCATCCAGCAACTGGGCGCCCTGCCCTTCGACGTGCAGGCCTACCAATGCGACTTCGCCATGGCTGATGGGCATAAATGGATGCTCGGCCCGGAAGGCCTCGGGGTGTTCTACTGCCGCGCCGAGGTGCGCCCACGGCTGAAACTCAGCGAGTATGGCTGGCACATGCTCGAACACATGGGCGACTACACCCGCAGCGGATGGGAGCCGGCCCACAGTGCCCGGCGCTTCGAATGCGGCAGCCCGAACATGCTAGGCGCCGCAGCCCTGGAGGCCAGCCTGTCGCTGCTGGAGGAAGTGGGCATCGAACAAGTGGCCGCCGCCCTGCACCAGCGGGTGACCTGGCTTCGCGAGGGCCTGGCGGCGATCTCCGGGGTACGCCTGCACAGCCCGCAGGATCCGGCTCGACGCAGCGGCATTGTGTCGTTCAGCATCGACGGCATTGATAACTTCGTGGTCTATCAACGCCTCAAGCAGGAGCAGGTGGTGTGCATTCCGCGAGGCCCTGGCGTGCGATTTTCGCCGCATTTCTATACACCACGGCACGTAATCGACGAAACTCTGGCAATAGTGCGGCAGATTGCAGAGCGATGAGTGCTCAGCAGCCGCAGCCGTATTCCAAATCTGTTTAAAAAACGAGCAGTGAGCGCTGGCAGCCCGCCAATCCTGACCAATACTTCAGGTGTTGGCGCGGCGCATCCCCCCAGTGGCGCGCCGATAAAGGTGCTCAGGGACCGCGTACCTTTGTTTTACTCCTAATGGTCTTAACCCGGATTCACCCCCCAGAACCCGGGTTTTTTTTGCCCGCAATATTTGCCGTGCCGCTCTGTAGCCGCTGCCGCCAGGCTGCGATCGGCCGCGAAGCGGTCGTAAAACCTGACTTCCCGGGTTGCCTGGATTGCGACTGCCCTGCAGTCGATCGCAGCCTGACGGCAGCGGCTACACCCTATCGCCGACAATGCCGGGACTCAGCTCACCCGCGCCAACGGGAACAGGCGCTTGAAGTTCGCCGTGGTCTGCTGCGCCAACTGCTCGTAGCTCTCCCCCCGCAGCATGGCGACGAACTCCGCCACTTCCCGCACGTACTGCGGCAGGTTCGGCTTGCCCCGGTAGGGAATCGGCGCCAGGTACGGCGAGTCGGTCTCCACCAGCAAGCGGTCGGCCGGTACCTGGCGGGCCACATCGCGCAACGCATCGGCATTGCGGAAGGTGACGATGCCGGACAAGGAGATGTAGTAACCCAGGTCCAGCGCCGCCTTGGCCATGTCCCAGTCTTCGGTGAAGCAATGCAGCACCCCGGCCTGGCCCAGGTCGGCCTCACGCAGCAAGGCCAGGGTATCGGCACGGGCCGCACGGGTGTGGATGATCACCGGCTTGCCAGTGCTTTTCGCCGCGTGCAAGTGCAAGCGGAAGGACGCCTGCTGCAGCTCGGCCGCTTCCGGCTCGTAGTGGTAGTCCAGGCCGGTTTCGCCGATGGCCACCACATGCGGGTGCTCAAGCTCCTTGAGCAGCCAGTCCAGGGCCGGCGCGCCGTCACTGGAAAGGTCCAGCGGGTGGATGCCCACCGAGCAGTCGACATCACTGTAGCGCTCGCTCAGGCCCTTGACCGCTGCCGCATTGTCGGCGCTCACACCAATGCACAGGAAGTGCCCCACCCCCCTCGCCCGCGCAGCCTCCAGGGCAGCATCAAGAGAGCCCTGGTGGGCCGAAAGGTCGAGGCGATCGAGGTGGCAATGGGAATCTACAAGCATGGCATCACGGCAACTGTGGAAAATGAATGGATTCGGGCGGGCCGGCTCAACGCTGGCCGGGCAGCATGGCCCAGGACGCCAGCAGTGCTTCGAGCAACAGCACGCGATTGAGGTTGGCCTTGGACATGACCTTCTGGCGCTGGGCGAGGATCCAGTCCTGGATCTCCAGCACCTTGCCCTGGCCGCTCTTCTGCGCCAGGTACTGCACGACCTTGCGCATATCGTTCAAGCCTAATCCTTCCTCATCCTCGGTCAACTGGTAGCGCAGGATCAGGTTGGACCAGTCGCAGAACCAGTCGAACAGCTGCAACAGCGGAATGGCATTCCAGGCCTCGGCCAGCTGGCTGGGGGATTGCTGTTGCTTGAGCAGTTTCTTCACCCCGTCGACCACCTGCGCACGCTGTTCGCGCACGCCCTGGGCATTCAGGCTGACGGCGGCCAGCGGCGAGCCGGCAGCAAGGCTCAACAGCTCCAGGCGCTCCTGTTCGTCGCATTCAGGCAGCGCATGGCTCAACCAGGCCAGGCTCTGGGCGGCATCGGGCAAGGGGCAGGCCTGCTGCACGCAGCGGCTCTTGATGGTGGGCAACAAGCGGCTGGGCTGGTGGCTGACCAGCAGCAGCACGGTGTCGCCGGACGGCTCTTCCAGGCTCTTGAGCAAGGCATTGGAGGCGTTGATGTTCATCGCCTCGACCGGCTCGATCAGCACCACCTTGCGCCCGCCCAGCTGGGCCGTCTGGACCACGAAGGACACCAGGTCGCGCACCTGGTCGACCTTGATCGGCTTGTCGGCCTCCTCCGGCTCCAGCACATAGTTGTCCGGGTGGCTGCCGGCGGCCAGCAACAGGCAGGACTTGCACTGGCCACAGGCCTGGAGATTGACCGGGCGCTGGCACAGCAACAGGGCCATCAGACGCTCGGCCAGGGCACGCTTGCCGATCCCCTGCGGCCCATGCAGCAGGTAGGCATGGGCATGCTGGGTGCGACCGGCCAGTTGCTGCCACAGCGCCTGTTGCCAGGGGTAGGCTTCAGCCACGGCAACGCTCCAGGATTCGCGGCAGCACGGTGTCGAGTGTTTGCTGCACTTGCGCCAGCGGCTGCGAGGCATCGATCAGCGTATAGCGTTGCGGTGCCGCCTTGGCCCGCGCCAGATAGGCCTGGCGCACGGCTTCGAAGAACGCCTGGCCTTCTTGCTCGAAGCGGTCCAGGCGACCCCGGGCCGCGGCCCGGGACAAGCCGATTTCCACCGGCAGGTCGAAGACCAGGGTCAGGTCCGGACGCAGATCGCCCTGGACAAACTCTTCGAGGGTGGCGATGCGCTCGAGGGACAAGCCGCGACCACCGCCCTGGTAGGCGTAGGTGGCATCGGTAAAACGGTCGCACAACACCACCGCGCCTCGCGCCAGCGCCGGACGAATCACTTGCGCCAGGTGCTGGGCGCGGGCGGCGAACACCAACAGCAGCTCGGTGTCGGCATCCATGGTCTCGTCGCTGGGCGCCAGCAGCAGTTCGCGAATCTTTTCGGCCAGCGGGGTACCGCCGGGCTCACGGGTCAGGACCACGTCAACGCCCTGGGCGCGCAGATGCCCGGCCAGGTATTCGCGGTTGGTGCTCTTGCCCGCGCCTTCGGGACCTTCCAGGGTAATAAACAAGCCGCTCACAGGCAGTCCTTACAATTGATCATTGCGGGGTGGTTTCGCTGGCCGGCGCCGACGCTTCGGTCCGCGCTCCCGGCTCCGTTTCAGGCTGCTCCTGAGACGGCTCCGGCTGCTCGTCAGGCGCCTCCTGCGGCGCCTCGACTGCAGGCTGGCCTTCGGGCGCGGGGCTTGAGCGATAATCGGCGCGACGCTTGAGCTGATACTCACGAACCGCCGAGTTATGCGCATCCAGGTCATCGGAGAAGACATGGCTGCCATCGCCACGGGCGACGAAATACAAGCTGGTGCCCGGCGTCGGGTTCAACGCCGCGTGAATCGCCTCGCGACCGACCATGGCGATCGGCGTCGGCGGCAGGCCGGCGTTGGTGTAGGTATTGTATGGCGTCGGCTCGCGCAGGTCGGCACGGCTGATCTTGCCGTTGTAGCGCTCACCCATGCCGTAGATCACGGTCGGGTCGGTCTGCAGCAGCATACCGATGCGCATGCGCCGCACGAACACGCCGGCAATCTCGCCGCGCTCCTGGGGCACGCCGGTTTCCTTCTCGACCAGCGAAGCCATGATCAGCGCCTGGTACGGATCGCGATACGGCAAGTCGGTCGGACGTGCCGCCCACTCCTTGGCCAGCACCTCCTCCAGACGTGCATAGGCCTGCTGCAGGAACTCCACATCGGTCATGCCACGCACGAAGCGGTAGGTGTCGGGGAAAAAACGCCCCTCGGGAAAGACGCCGGGATGACCGAGCTTGTCCATCACTTCGGCATCGCTGAGGCCGTCGAGGGTCTGCTTGATCTTTTCATGCTTGGCCAGTGCCGAACGCACCTGGCGGAAGTTCCAGCCCTCGACCAGAGTCAGGCTGTATTGCACCACGTCGCCACGACGCCAGACCTCGAACAGGTCGTGCACGGTCATGCCGGGACTCAGGCGGTATTCACCGGTGTGCAGCGGCACGCCGGCCATGTTGAAGCGCCAGTACAAACGCAGCCAGAACGCATCGTCGAGCAGGCCTTCGCGCTCCATGCGGTAGAACATGCGATTGGGGTTGGTGCCGGTGGGCACGTCGAGCAGTTGTTCCTGGCTGACGTGCAGGGGCTGATCCAGCGCCGAGTTCACCTTCCAGGCAGAAAAACCCAGCATCAGGCCTGCCAGAATCAATCCGGTCTCCAGCAGCACCAAGAATTTACGTCTCACAAATCAGGTATCCAGTAGCGTACGGGCAATGGCCTGCAGTTTAAGGGTGAGCGGCCCCGGCGACCAGTTCAGCGATGCAAAAGCGCGCACCGGCCAGATGCCATAGACACTGTTGCAGACGAAGACCTCATCGGCCTGCTCCAGGTCCTGCAAGGACAGATCGGTAATGCGCACGGCAATACCGGCAGCAGTCGCCTGTTCGATCAGCGCCGCGCGCATCACGCCGGCCACGCCGCAGCGGCTAAGGTCGGCCGTCAGCAGCACGCCTGCGCGCACCAGGAACAGGTTACTGTACACCCCTTCGATGACCCGGCCCGACATATCGCGCATCAGCCCTTCGGCATGCTCGGTATCCTGCCACTCGGCCCGCGCCAGTACTTGCTCGAGCCGATTGAGGTGTTTGAGTCCGGCCAGCAGCGGTTGTTCCGCCAGGCGTGTGGAACAGGCAAACAGGCGTACGCCCTGCTCGCTGTTGTGGACCGGATAGCTGGGCAAGGGACTGCCCTGGAGGATGCGCCGTGGCGCGGCACCGGCAGCCGGCGCGTAGCCACGCTGGCTGTCTCCACGGACCAGGATCAGCTTGAGCACGCCATCACCCAGGGCACTGGCGTAACGGCACAGCTCATCGCGAATCAGCCCGTGATCGGCGTCGATCGCCAGGCGCTGGCAACCCAGCGCCAGGCGTTCGAGGTGAAACTCGAGCAACGACGGTCGACCTGCCCGCACGGCGATGGTCTCGAACAGACCATCGCCATAAGCCAGCCCGCGGCTTTGCAGATTGACCGCATCGGCCGGCAGGCCATCGACCCAGGCGTGCATCAGCCGGCGAACCGGCGGAACACCAGCGAGCCGTTGGTACCGCCAAAACCGAAGGAGTTGGACAGCACGACGTCGATCGGCATGTTGCGCGCCTCGTGCGGCACGAAGTCCAGATCGCAGCCCTGGTCCGGCTCATCGAGGTTGATGGTCGGCGGCGCCACCTGGCTGTTGATCGACAGCACGCTGAAGATCGCCTCGACCGCACCGGCAGCGCCGAGCAGGTGGCCAGTCATCGACTTGGTCGAGCTGACAGCCAGCTTGTAGGCGTGCTCGCCGAACACCGACTTGATCGCCGAGGCTTCGGCCAGGTCACCGGCCGGGGTCGAGGTGCCGTGGGCGTTGATGTAGTTCACCTGGTCGGCGTTCAGGCCGGCATCGCGCAAGGCATTGACCATGCAGCGCGCAGCGCCGCTGCCGTCTTCCGGCGGCGAGGTCATGTGGTAGGCGTCGCCGCTCATGCCGAAGCCCACCAGCTCGGCATAGATGGTCGCGCCACGGGCCTTGGCATGCTCGAGCTCCTCGAGCACCAGCGCACCGGCGCCGTCGGACAGGACGAAACCGTCACGGCCCTTGTCCCATGGACGGCTGGCACGGGTCGGGTCGTCGTTGCGGGTCGACAGCGCGCGCGAGGCGCCGAAGCCGCCCATGCCCAGGCCGCAGGCGGCCATTTCCGCACCGCCGGCAATCATCACGTCGGCTTCACCGAAGGCGATGTTGCGCGCAGCCATGCCGATACAGTGGGTACCGGTGGTGCAGGCAGTGGCAATGGCGTAGTTAGGTCCCTGTACACCCAGGTGGATCGACAGGAAACCGGAAATCATGTTGATGATCGAACCGGGTACGAAGAACGGCGAAATGCGCCGCGGGCCCTGGTCATGCAAGGTCCGGCTGGTTTCTTCGATGTTGGTCAGGCCACCGATGCCCGAGCCCATGGCCACGCCGATGCGCTCGCGGTTGGCGTCGGTCACTTCCAGGCCGGCATTGCGCACCGCCTGAAAACCGGCTGCCAGGCCGTACTGGATGAACAGGTCGAGCTTGCGGGCTTCCTTGACCGACAGGTACTGCTCGACTTCGAAGCCCTTTACCGAGCCGCCGAAACGGGTGGAGTAGGCAGACAGGTCCGTATGCTCGATCAGACCTATGCCACTGCGGCCAGCCAGAATGCCCTGCCAACTGCTCGGCACATCCGTACCCAGTGGCGACAGCATACCCATACCGGTGACCACGACGCGTCTACGCGACACAGCACTCTCCTTA
>Ga0247821_10000808_pt1 | contig 17495 bp, 15 predicted proteins | sample 13C_Glycerol_Day_FD_192481 | JGI IMG/M metagenome (GOLD analysis project Ga0247821, IMG submission 192481) | Soil microbial communities from agricultural site in Penn Yan, New York, United States - 13C_Glycerol_Day14 | ecosystem: Environmental > Terrestrial > Soil > Agricultural land | place... | reverse complement strand
CACGAATGCCATGAGAAACGCGACGAGGCCCCAGCTGATCATGATCCGGGACAGCCAGATCTTCGCACCGTACTTCTCCATCATGACGTTGCTCGGCAGCTCAAAGATGGCATAGGCGATGAAGAACAGTCCGGCGCCCAGACCGTAGGCCGACGCCCCGATGCCGACGTCGGCTTCCAGCTGCGCCTGGGCGTAGCCGATATTCGACCGGTTGAGCTGGTTGCACACGAGCATGACAAGCATGATCGGCAGGACGCGCCTGAAGAATTTCTTTGTGGCGGTGGCCACGTCGTTGTCAGCAGTGTCCACGGACTGCATCCGGAAGCGACCTCAGCTTTCGGTGCGGCGGCCGGAAGCGGGCGTGCGGAGCCGGCGTCGGGAGTTTGCCAGGTGGGTCCGCATGGCGGCCGACGACGACGGTCCGTCGCCTTCGGCGATGGCGGCGTAGATGGACCCGTGTTCAAGCACCACCTGCTCGAAATGCTCCCGTACGTGGTGTTCCCCGCCGGTGATGAGGCGGGTCCGGGGCATCGCGATCATCGTCTGTCCCAGCGATGCCAGGCAGTCCGAAAAGAACGGGTTGCCGCTGGCAGCGGCGATGGCCCGGTGGAACTCGTAGTCTGATTTCATGGCGTGCGCAGGGTGGGCGCCGCTGGCCGTGAATTCCTCAAGGGCAGCCCTGACCGCCTGCAGTTGCCGTTCCGAACGGTTCCGGGCAGCCAGGGCGGCGGCTTCGGACTCGACGCCCATGCGGAACTCGATGAGCCTTTCACGGTCCTCCAGGCTGGCAACCGGCCGGCTTCCGGGTGTCGGCTGCGCGTCCGACGGGGGAGGGGTCAGCGCGAAGCTGCCCCGCCCCCGTTCGGTTTCGACGAGGCCTTCCGCCTGCAGGCGGGTGAGCGCGGAACGGACCACTGTCCGGCTGACGCCGAACTCGCCGATCAGGGTGTTTTCGCTGGGGAGCTTGTCGCCAGGCTGGATCACGCCGTCGACAATGCGCATGCGAAGATCGGCGGCGAGGTCCGCGGTCAGGTTCCGGCTCATGGGTTCAAGGTTACTTCCCGAATTCCACTGACTCCGTCGTCCAGGCCCGCGCCTGGTCACTGAGCGTAATGCCCAGGCCGGGGCGGTCCGGAACCAGCATGCGGCCGTTCTTGGTTTCGAGCCGTTCGTTGAACAGCGGGTCCAGCCAGTCGAAGTGCTCCACCCACGGTTCGCGCGGGTACGCCGCGGCGAGGTGGAGGTGGATTTCCATGGCAAAGTGCGGGGCCAGGCCCAGTCCCCGCTCGTCCGCCAGGGCGGCGAGGCGGAGGAACTGCGTGATGCCGCCGACGCGCGGCGCGTCGGGCTGGATGATGTCGCAGCCGTTGGCATTGATCAGGCCCTTGTGTTCGGCGACAGAGGCCAGCATTTCACCGGTGGCGATGGGGGTGTCAAGGATCTGGGCGAGGTGCGCGTGGCCTTCGAAGTCATAGGCGTCGAGGGGTTCCTCGATCCAGACGAGGTTGAATTCCTCCAGCTGGCGGCCCATCCGCAAGGCGGTGGCGCGGTCCCACTGCTGGTTGGCGTCGACCATCAGCGGCACGTCCCAGCCGATGTGTTCACGGATTCCGGCAACGCGGCGGAGGTCCTCGGCCGTGTCGGGCAGGCCCACCTTGATCTTGATGCCGCCGATTCCCTCCTCCAGGAGGACGCTGGCGCGGGCCTTGACCTCGTCGAGGGAGGCGTTCAGGAAGCCGCCCGAGGTGTTGTAGGTCTGCACGGAGTCCCGGTAGGAGCCGAGGAACTTGGCCAGCGGCAGTCCGGCGCGCTTGGACTTGAGGTCGTAGAGCGCAATGTCAATGGCGGCGAGTGCCTGGGTGGCGACGCCGGAGCGGCCGACGGAGGCCCCCGCCCAGAGGAGCTTGGTGTAGAGCTTGCCGATGTCGTTCGGGTCCTCCCCGATGATGCCTTCGGCCACTTCCTTGGCATGGGCGTACTGGGCCGGGCCGCCGGCCCGCTTGGAGTAGCTGAAGCCGATGCCGCTGTGGCCTTGCTCGGTGGTGATTTCGGCGAAGAGGAAGACCACCTCGGTCATGGGCTTCTGGCGCCCGGTGAACACCTTCGCGTCGCTGATGGGAACGGCGAGCGGCAGCCTCGCGGTGGACAGCTTTACGTGGCGGATCAGATCAACGCTGGTCATGGATTCTCCCTGGAAAGTGACAGCCGGGCTGCGCCGCCCGGTACTCACTTATAATACAAGTAGCAAGCTTGTATAACAAGTAGTTGGATAACGAACAGTTAGCCGAGCAGCCACGCGACCGCCAGCAGCGCGCCGGCGCTTAGGACGGTGGTGCAGAGGATCACGTCGCGGGCCATCGTCACGCCCCGGCCGTAGGGGGATGCGAAGAGGAACACATTCTGGGCGGTCGGCAGTGCCGCCATGATGACGCTGGCGAGCAGGTGCTGGCCCTCCAGGCCAAAGACAAAGCGGCCCAGCGTCCACACGATGAGCGGCATGCCGGCAATTTTCAGGGCGGTGGCGACCAGTGTCTCGGTCCGGCCGCCGTCCTTCTGCAGCGGTGCCCGGCCGGCCAGGGAGAGGCCAAAGGCGAGCAGGACCATGGGGACGGCCCCGCCGGCGAGCATGTCGATGGGTTTCTGGAGGAGCTCCGGAGCGCTCCAGCCGGTCAGCGCAGCGGCGGCGCCCAGTCCGGAGGCGATGATCATCGGATTCGCGACCGGCTGGATCAGCAGCCTTTTCCAGGAGATCCTGGCGCCCCCGGCGAGTCCCAGGACGGTGAGGTAGAACGGCGCCATGACCAGGATCTGCACCAGCAGCACCGGGGCCACGTGCTGTGCCGTCCCCACGGCGTAGAGGGACACGGGGATGCCGATGTTGTTGGCGTTTGCGTAGCTGCTGGCCATGGCGCCGACGGCGGTTTCGGCGACAGGCCGCCGGAAGAACAGGAAGCTGAGCAGGCAATAGAGAAGCCCCACTGCAGCTGCGGAAAGCAGCGCCAGTGGGGCGTCCGTGCCGAGCGCGGCGCGGATGTCGCTGCCGGCCACCACGGTGAACAGCAGGGCCGGGTTGGTGACGTAGAAGGCTGTGCGGGTGAGGGCGCCCTGGACCTCCGGTCCCAGGACCCGCAGCCGGGCGGTGAGGTAGCCGACGGCGATGACGGCGGAGACGATCAGGATTCCGGAGACAACGCCGCCCAAAATAGGCCCTTCGAAGGTAGCTGCGGCCGGGACCCGGCCGGGGTGGGATCCCGCACGGCCCTCTCCCGATGATTGAAGGAGGGCGGGCCGTGCGGAAGTGGGGGTGGACGCTGCCTACCGGACGAGGCAGGGCCGTTTCGGGTCGAAGGACCAGCCGTCGACGTAGTACTGCATGCCGATGCTGTCGTCCCGGGCATCGAGGCCGTGTTCGAGGTACAACTGGTGTGCCTTGGCGAGGGCGTCGCGGTCCAGCTCGATTCCAAGCCCCGGGGCTTCGGGACCGTCGATGGCGCCGTCGCGGATCTGCAGCGGTTGCCTGGTCAGTCCCTGGCCGTCCTGCCAGATCCAGTGCGTGTCCAGCGCCGTGATCTCCCCCGGAGCGGCCGCCCCGGTGTGGGTGAACATGGCAAGAGAGATATCGAAGTGGTTGTTCGAGTGCGAACCCCAGGTCAGGCCGAATTCGTCGCACAGCTGCGCTACCCGGACGGAGCCGTGCATGGTCCAGAAATGCGGGTCCGCCAGCGGAATGTCGACGGAGTTGCTCCGGATGGCATGGGACATTTCCCGCCAGTCCGTCGCAATCATGTTGGTCGCCGTCCTGAGCCCGGTCGCACGGCGGAACTCCGCCATCACCTCGCGGCCGGAAAACCGGCCCTCGGCTCCGCAGGGATCCTCGGCGTAGGCCACAACGCCCTGCATCCTCTTGCCCAGGCGGATGGCCTCGTCAAGTAGCCAGCCGCCGTTGGGGTCAAGGGTGATCCGGGCCTCCGGGAAGCGTTTGGCCAGGGCCGTGACGACGTCCACCTCGGCGTCGCCGGAGAGTACGCCGCCCTTGAGCTTGAAGTCGCTGAAGCCGTATCGCTCCTGCGCGGCCTCGGCCAGGGCCACCACGGCGTCCGGGGTCATGGCCTCCTGGCGGCGCAGCGTTTCCCATCGGTCCGCCGGTGCCGCCTCCACGAGGTACGGAAGGTCCGTCCGCTGGTGGTCGCCGACGAAAAAGAGGTATCCGAGCATTGGCACCGAGCTCCGCTGCTGGCCGTCGCCCAGGAGTTCCGCGACGGGGACGCCGAGGAACTGGCCGTGGAGGTCCAGCAGCGCTGATTCGACGGCGGTGACCGCGTGGACAGTGGTGCGCAGGTCGAAGGTCTGGAGGCCCCGGCCGCCAGCGTCGCGGTCAGCGAATTCAGCAGAAATCTCCCGCAGCAGCGAGCGGTACCGTGCCACGGGCCGCCCGTTGATCAACCTGCCGGCTTCCTCGATAGTGCTGCGGATCTTTTCCCCGCCGGGTACCTCGCCGAGGCCGGTGCGGCCCTCCGAGTCCGTCACGATCACGATGTTGCGGGTGAAGAATGGGCCGTGCGCGCCGCTGAGGTTCATCAGCATGCTGTCGTGGCCCGCGACGGGGACCACCTCGACGCGGGCGATGGTGGGCTGGGCGCTCACGCGTTGGCCTCTGCTTTCTGTTGTGCTGCCGTTTCCTCCATGATGCCGTCCACCCGGCGGTTTAGCCGCCACGGATTGTCGTCCTGAAGCGCCACCGGGAGCAGCTCCTGCGGCAGGTTCTGGTACGCGACGGGCCGCAGGAAGCGGTTGATGGCCAGGGTGCCGACGGAAGTGGTGCGGGTGTCCGAGGTGGCGGGGAAGGGGCCGCCGTGGACCATGGCATGCCCGACCTCGACGCCGGTGGGCCAACCGTTGACGATGATGCGCCCGACTTTCTGTTCCAGCGCCGGAAGAAGGCGCGCAGCCGTCGGATAGTCCTCTTCGGCCAGCTGCAGGGACGCGGTGAGCTGACCCTCCATGCTGCGGGCCGCATCGATCAGCTCGTCGGCGGTGGAATATCGGATGACGAGGCTCGCTGCGCCAAAGATTTCCGCGTGGAGCACGTCGTTGCCGATGAAGTCAGCGATTCCGGTGCCGAAAATCGTGGGTGCCGGCGCGTTTTCGGTGGCACCGGCGGAACCCCGTCCGACGAGGCTCACGTTGTCGGCAGAGCCGAGTGCCCCGGCGCCGTCGTTCCAGGAGCCGGCGATGCCTGCGGTCAACATGGTCTGGCCGGCGCAGGCGGATACCGCGTGCCCGACGGCGGCAGCCAGTTGGTCGCCGGCCTCGCCGGCGGGGGCGAAGAGGAGGCCGGGGGAGGTGCAAAGCTGGCCGGAGCTGCCGGTGACGGCGGCAACATACTGCTGTGCGAGTGCGTCAATTTGCTCGACGCCGCCAGTCAGCGCCCCGGGGAACACGAACACCGGGTTGAGCGAGGACATTTCGGCATACACCGGGATCGGTTCCGGCCGCGCGGCAGCGGTGCGCATGAGGGCGATGCCTGCGGACTGCGAGCCGGTGAAGCCCACGGCCTTGATCGCCGGGTCCGCCACGAGGGCCTGGCCAATGCTGCTGCCTGGGCCGTAGACCAGCGAGAACACGCCGGGGTGGAGCCCGAAGTCGCGCACTGCCTTGGCGATGGCCTGTCCCACGAGTTCTCCGGTGCCCGGGTGGGCGTTGTGGGCCTTGAAGACTACGGGACAGCCGGCGGCCAGTGCGGAGGCGGTGTCTCCGCCCGCCGTCGAGAACGCGAGCGGGAAATTGCTGGCGCCGAAGACGGCGACGGGGCCGAGCGGGATCTGGCGTTGGCGGATGTCGGCACGGGGGAGCGGAGTGCGCTCCGGCAAGGCCGGATCGATCCGGACACCGCGGAAGTCTCCCTGCCGCACGACGTTGGCGAAGAGCCGCAACTGGCCGGTGGTACGGGCACGTTCGCCCTGCAGGCGGGCAGCGGGCAGGCCGGTCTCCTGGCCCGCACGGATGATGAGTTCCTCGCCGAGGGAGTCGATGTTGTCGGCGATGGCGTCCAGGAAGCCGGCGTGGGTCGCGGGATCGAGCGTGCTGAAGGACTCAAAGGCGGCCGCGGCGGCAGAGGTCGCCGTCGTGAGCTGTTCCCCCGTGAGCAGGGTGTACGGCGGTTCGAGGCGCTCGTTGTTCGCCGGGTTGACGCCGAAGGTGGTTTTGCCGTCGCCCGGGACTGGACGGCCGGCGATCAGGGAGTGTCCGGTAAGGGTCACGGGTTCCTCCTAGGAAATTCTTGCGATGAGGGCTGTGAGGTCCGCCAGGTCCTGCGGAGCGAGGTTCTGCAGCGGGGGCCGGACGCCGCCGGCGGAGCGGCCGATCGCGTCGAGGCCGCCCTTTACGATGGAGACGGAGTAACCCTTGACCCGGTCGCGGATGTCCAGGTACGGGATGACGAACTCGTTGAGCTTCTTGTTCACGGCGACCCGGTCGTTGTTGCGGACGTCCTGGTAGAAGTCCAGGGCGAACTGCGGGACGAAGTTGTACATCGCGCTGGAGTAGGTGCTCATGCCCAACTGAAGGAGCGGGAGGGCAAACGTTTCCGCAGTGGGGAGACCGCCGAGGTAGAAGAGGCGGTCGCCGAGCTTGGCGTAGACGCGGGCGTCGTGCTCGAGATCGCCCACACCGTCCTTGAACCCGATGAGGTTTTCGTGGCGGTCCGCCAGAGCAGCCACAGTGGTGTCCTTGTAGATGGCGTTGGCGCGGTTGTAGATGATGACGCCCAGCGAGGTGGCGCTGCAGATGGCGCTGACGTGCTCGATCAGTCCGCCCTGGTCCGCTTCGGTCAAGTACGGCGGCAGGAGCAGGATGCCTTCCGCGCCGGCGGCCTCGGCGGCCCGGGCATTTTCGATGGCCTGGGCGGTGGAACCGCCCGCTGATGCGAGGACGGGTACCCGCGCGCCGACCTCGTCGACGGCGGCGCGCACCACGCGCTCGGATTCAGACGGCGTCAGGGAGAAGCCCTCGCCGGTACCGCCCGCGGCGAACAACCCCGCAACCGGGAAGCTGGCCTGCCAGGCCAGGTGCTTGCGGTAGTTCTCCTCGTCGAACTGCAACTGCGCATCGAACGACGTGACGGGGAAGGAGAGCAGGCCCTCCTTGAGGGCGTTGGCCAGTTCCTGCGGTGTGTATTTTGCCACGATAAGTCCTCCGGATGGGCGCCGGGACCGGCGCAAGTGGTGTGGTTCCCCTTCAGCGTAGGCTTGGCTTCCATGCCTGTCTAAGTTCATTTTTGTATGCGGTGATACCCTGCGTGCATCATTCCATGGCGAACTCGAGTTCGGCCAGCAGTCGGCCCAGTGCCGGGTTTTCCACCTTGCGGTTCCAGATGGCGTGCAGTTCTACGGGCTCGCCCTTGCTGCCCGTCAGAGGCAGGAACTCAACACCTTGGATTCCCAATGCCGTCGCTGAGTGCGGCACGAATGCGACGCCTCGCTTGGCGGCGACCAGCGACACCATGGTCAGGATCTGGCTTACGGTGTGGACCACGTTGCCGTGCTGGATGGGGAACGTGCGGATCACTAGGTCATAGAAATAGCGCGCCTGCTGCGGCGAGTGCATGATGAGCGGCACATCCTCCAGCTCGTCGTTGTCGATCTCCCGGCCCAGGCCTGCCAGCCGGTGACCGGCCGGCACGGCGAGGACCATTGACTCGCGGTACAGCAAGTGTGAATCAAACACTTCACCGGTGAAGGGTGGCCGCGCCAGGCCGAGATCCAGCTCCCCGGTCTGCAGCGCCTGGATCTGTTCGCCGGTGACCAGCTCCTGGAGGTCGATGTCGACGTCGGGCAGCCTGGTCGAGATCTCCTCCAGCAGCGGGCCCAGAATGCTCAGGCCGCTTGCGGCAGTGAAGCCGATGCGCAGAAGTCCCGAGCGGCCCGAGGCGATCCGGCGGGCGGTGACCGGTGCGCGTTCGGCGAGCGCCAGCAGGCGCCTGGCCTCGTCGAGGAATGCCATGCCGGCATGCGTCAACTGAACCTTCCGGTTGTCGCGTTCAAGGAGCTCCGCACCGACGCTTCGCTCCAGTTTCTGGATCTGGCGGCTCAGCGGAGGCTGGGTCATATTGAGGCGCTCCGCCGCGCGGCCGAAGTGGAGTTCTTCCGCGACGGCGATAAAGCCGGCCAGCTGGTCAAAGGTAAACATGATGCCTTCCCGGTATCACCCGATGCATATTTGGGCTTAGACATGCATCATAGCGGCTCCCTACACTCGATTCAGCGAACCGGCAGTGATCCGGTTCACATGCTTCCGGGGCCGCGGCCCCGCTTGTCAACGAGGAGTTCCAATGATGCACTTCCCTACGCGCCGTACCGTTCTCGGTGCAGCATCGGCCGTCACGCTGCTGGCCCTGACCGCCTGCGGCAACGTCGCGGCAGGCAGTACCAGTTCTGCGAAGTTCCCCAGCGGTCCGGTCAGTCTCACCGTGGGCCAGGCGGCCGGCGGGAGCACCGACCTGATTGCCCGCGCCATCTCCGAAGGCGCCTCCAAAACGCTCGGCGCTCCGATGCCCGTGGTGAACAAGCCCGGCGCCAACGGCGCCCTCGCCACCAAGGAAGTGGCAGGCAAGCCCGCCGACGGCCAGAATCTGCTGCTGGTCACCGCCTCGCTCATCACCATCACGCCGCTGGCGGTCACTCCGGATGAAGCCGTCAACATCGATGACCTGGACATCATCGCCGGTCTGTCCCAGGACGACTACGTGCTGGTGGCCAGCAAGGCGTCCGGACTCAACACCATCAAAGACCTGACCGGCGCCGGCCGAAACATCACCTTCGGCACCACCGGCGTTGGCACGGGCAGCCAGCTCGCGCAGACCGTGCTCTTCAAGCAGGCCAACGTGCAGGGAACGGACGTCCCCTTTGACAGTGGCAAGCCCGCCCTGACCGCGGTTCTCGGCAACCAGGTCGAAGTGTCCACCATCCAGCTCGGTGAGGCGATGCCCCAGATCCAGGCCGGAAAAGTGACCCCGCTGCTCGTCTTCTCCGAAGAGCGGAACTCCTTCCTCCCGGATGTCCCCACCGCGAAGGAATCCGGCTATGACGTTCCCGTGGCCCAGTACCGCGCCGTCGCCGCTCCGAAGGGAACTCCCCAGGATGTGAAGGACAAGCTGCTCGCAGCCATCCAGGAGACCTTCAAGTCGGAGTCCTACAAGGAATTCAACAAGAAGAACATGCTGACTCCGAAGGAAATCTCCGGCGCGGAGGTTGTGACCCAGTGGAAGGACTACGCCGCGAAATACAAGTCCCTGGTTGAGAAGTACGACATCAGCCTCAGCGGGACGAAGTGATTCGAGTGAAGACCACGAGTTCTGTTCCCGGCGGAGCGGGCGGCGCCGCCGCCGCCGGGAACGGCCCGGACGATCTGCCGGGCGGCCCGCTGGCGGGCTTCCCGGATGGCATTCCGAACGCTGGACTGGACGAGCTGACCCCCGAACAGCTGGCCGCCCAATGGGAAGAGGAGAAGCCTCCCGCTGCCGGGGCGCTGGCCAATGCGGCTTCCTCGCTGGTGGTCATTGCCGTCGGCCTGGGAGCCCTCGCTCTGTCCCTGGCGATGGGCCTCGGTTCGCTGGCCGCGCCGCAGCCGGGCCTCTGGCCTTTCATCATCAGCTGCGTGATGGTGGCCCTGGGATTGTTCCAGCTCATCGCCGGCCGGCGTAACCGCGACGCGGAAAAATTCACCCGTATGTCCATGTCCCCGCTCACCGGCCTGGTCACGCTCGCCGCCATGGTGGCGCTGATGCCGGTCATCGGCTTTGAGCTGCCCGCACTCCTCCTGTGCATCATCTGGATGCGGTTCCTCGGCGGCGAAACCTGGCGCTCCACGCTGCTGGTCAGCGCCGTTGTTGTGGCGGCGTTCTACGGCATCTTCGTCCTGGCACTCAACACCTCCATTCCCCACCTCTTCTAGGAGAACCCCCGTGGATTTTCTGAATCCCGTGATCAACGGATTCGCCGTTGTCCTGGAGCCGACAAACCTCCTGTACTGCCTGATCGGCGTTGTCATCGGCATGCTCATCGGTGTGCTGCCCGGTCTGGGGCCCGCGGCAACCATCGCCATCCTGCTCCCGCTCACGTACAACGTGGAGCCGGTGACCGCCATCATCATGCTGGCGGGCATCTTCTACGGCGCCCAGTACGGCGGAACCATCACCTCCGTCCTGCTGCGGTTGCCGGGCGAAGCCTCGTCCGTCGTCACCGTTTTTGACGGCTACCAGATGGCCAAACAAGGCAAGGCCGGCACCGCCCTCGGCCTGGCGTCCATCGGGTCCTTCATCGGCGGCACGGCAGCCATTATCGGGCTGACGTTCCTGGCGCCCGTGGTGGCGAGTTTCGCGCTGGACTTCGGTCCGGCCGAGTACTCCGCCCTCGCATTGCTCGGTATCCTCCTCGTGGCCACCATCAGCAACGGCGCCAAGACCAAGGCTTTGATCGCTGCTGCCCTCGGCTTGTTGCTGGCGACCGTCGGACGGGACATCTTCACCGGCGAAAGCCGCTTCACCTTCGGCAGCCTGGAGCTGGCCGACGGCATTGATTTCGTGCCGATTGCCATGGGAATCTTCGGCCTCGGCGAAATCCTGTACAACCTCGAGGAACGCCACCGGGCGGCGAAGGCGCCTTCCAAGGTCACCAATGTCTGGCCCTCCCGCAAAGACCTGAAACAGGCGTCCGGTGCGATCGGCCGGGGCTCGGTCCTTGGCTTCTTCCTCGGAATCCTGCCCGGCGGCGGGGCCACAATCGCCTCGATGGCCTCCTACGCCATGGAGAAGAAGCGCGCCAAGCAGCCGGAACGCTTCGGAAAGGGCGCACCGGAGGGTGTTGCCGGACCGGAGACCGCCAACAATGCTGCCGCAACGTCGTCGTTCATTCCGTTGCTGACCCTCGGCATCCCCGCCAACGCGACCATGGCCCTGATGTTTGGCGCACTCCTGATACAGGGCGTGACTCCGGGGCCGCAACTCGTGGAGCAGGATCCGGAGCTGTTCTGGGGCGTGGTGAACTCCATGTACATCGGCAACATCCTGCTGCTGATCATGAGCCTGCCGCTCGTCGGACTCTTCGTGAAGATCCTCCGAGTCCGGGCCGCAATCCTGGCTCCCGTCACCGCCCTGATCACCCTGCTCGGGGCCTACACCATCAACAACAGCATGTTCGACGTCACCCTCGTCGTGGTCTTTGGCATCGTCGGGTACCTGATGAAGAAGTTTGGCTTCGAACCGGGACCGCTGGTCCTGGCCTTCGTCCTGGGCTCCCTGCTGGAAAGCAGCCTGCGTCGTTCCCTGCTGGTCTTCGGCGGGGACGCGACAGGATTCTTCAGCCGCCCGATTTCGGCGACGCTCCTCATCGTCTTCGTGCTGGTGGCGGTCCTTCCGGGCATCCGCTCGATGCTGGCCAAGCGCAAGCCCTCCACCCCCGGAGTTCCCGCACCCGAAAAAATCAAGGAGAAGGTATGAGCATCATCGTCGGTTTCGTCCCCACACCTGCCGGCGAGGCCGCACTCACGGCCGGCATCGCGGAGGCCACCCTTCGGAACGAAGACCTCGTCATCGTCAATTCGGCCAGGGAAGGCGCCCTGGTGGACAAGGCCGTAGCCACTGCCGGGCTCCTGGAGGAGGCCGCGAAGCGCGCCACAGACGCCGGCGTCACCACGTCCGTGAGGCAGCCCTCATACCAGCACGATCTGGCGGATGAGTTTCTCGAGCTGGCACGGGAGGTCAACGCATCGTTGATTGTCATCGGCCTGCGCCACCGCTCCCAGGTGGGCAAATTCATCATGGGCAGCCATGCCCAACGCATCCTGATCCAGGCCGACCGGCCGGTCCTCGCAGTCAAGGCGGACGGCGCCGGGCGCTAGGTAGGACGCAGGCGCACGACGAGGGCGGGCGGGTCGGAACCACACGGTTCGGACCCGCCCGTGCTGGCTTTCGGATGAGCCGCGGCCCCCCGAAGCCCAAGGGGCCGACGACGGCTGGGGAAGAGAACCCCGGTCTCAGAGGGCTCTCAAGCGTCGCCGGCCCCGTCTCACACCGGACTCCCAGATCCGGCCAGCAGACGTATTCGGGCCAGCACCTCGCAGCGTTCGGCAGTGGTGCGGACCTACTACTATTCAACACCTTGCATGCGGGAACGGGGAGGGATATCCGTTGGTTTGGGACGGAGGGATTCATCCTTTCCGGGTGACGGCACCCGGCCGGGGCCGTCGTAGCGTTGGGGGTACCCCGGACCGGGACCGGGACCCGCGGCGTTTCGCCTGAGCAGCACAGCCCGCCGGCCACGGCGGCACTCGAAGACCCGTACAGCCCAAGGCGAAGCGAGGTGAGCGATGATTACCCTCAAGTCCCACCGCGCGGTCACGGCAGAGTCGCGGGCGCTCCTCATCGGAACCGCTGGTTTCCTCATCCTCGCTGTGGTCGCTTTCCTGCTAGTGGGCAGGGAACCTGTTGCCCTGTCCGGGCGGGGTTCTGTGGGCGACATCGCCGCGCTCGGGACGGCGCTCCTTGGTGCTGCCGCGGTAGTTGTCGGTTCCCGGCAAAGCCGTGGGCTTGAAGCGCCGCACGCGCCCGGGGGCGGCCGGACACGCAACACGATCGACATCGCCGCACTCGCACTGGCGCATGCCTGCATCTTCCTGCTCGGCTGGCTGGCGCTGTTCTCGATTTTCCAGCGGGCGTTCGTGGGCGCCGTCCTGTACCCCCTGGCAGCGGCGATCCTCGTCGGCGTCACGGGAGCCGTCAGTGCCTACATCGCGTACCTGTCGGCAGTCACGATGAACGCCTACCGGCTTGCTGCACTCCTCGCCGTCTTCCTCGTCACGGGTGTACTGACGAGCATGCTCACCGCCTCGGATCCGCAGTGGTGGCAGGAAAACCTCAGTGCCTTGGGCATGAGTTCGGATGTCTCCGGAGTGGCGTTCAACGTCACGCTGATCGTCGCCGGCGTCGTGGTCACAACCTTGGCCGGATACTCGACCAGGACGCTCGGGGCGACGGCAAGTACCCCTTCCGCGCGCCGGCGGGTGCGGAAGCTGGAAACGGGCATCGTCCTCATCGGAATTCTCCTCGCCTGCGTGGGGCTGATGCCTGTCGATGAGCAGTTCTGGCTCCACACGGCGGCGGCGTCCGGCATGGTGGTCGTGTTCGGAACGCTGATTGTCCGCATGCGCTCGCTCGTTCCCTCGATCCCGGCGACGTTCAACGTGCTGGGGCTGGTGTTCCTGGTGGTCATCGCCTTCGCCGTGGTGATGTACTTCCCCTTCGGCTACTACAACCTCACCGCGGTGGAGCTCATCGCCGCCTCGCTGGTCTTCGCCTGGCTGATCATCCTGATACGCAACCTGGCCGCCGTCGACGCCGACCAGCTCGCGGCCAACCCATCGGCCCGCCCGGAGTTCCAGGAATCCGGCACCGCCGGCCACACTGCGGCACCCGGAACGGACAGGACCGCCACGGAACCCTGAAGGGAAGACGACAGGTGGCACGAGGCAGGAAAAAATTGCAGGCGGGAACCCCGGCCGGCGTGCCCATCGTCGGCCAGCTGCGCACCTACGACCGGTCCTGGCTGAGAGGCGACCTGATCGCGGGCGTGACGGTCGCGGCCCTGATCGTTCCCAAGAATCTGGGGTATGCCGGGATCGCCGGGATTCCGCTGCAGAACGGCCTCTACGCGGCGGCGGCCGGAGCGCCGTGCTCGCGGCCGGTATCACCAGCGAGCAGGATGTCGCCTCGTTCGTTGCGGGGATCACCCTCGCCTCAGGCATCCTGTTCCTGCTCCTTGCCGTTCTGAAGATGGGCTGGATTGCCCAGTTCCTCTCGCGGGCCGTGGTCACCGGGTTCCTCTTTGGTGCCGCGATCGACGTCGTCATCGGGGAGCTCCCAAAGCTCACCGGCACCGAAGTCACCGGCTCCAACCCGATCCAGGAACTGCGGTCGTGGCTGGGGACCCTGGGTGAGGCGCATCCGACTACCGTGCTGGTGGGTGTCATCGCGTTGGTTGTGGTCTTCGGCCTGAAGGCGGTCGCGCCCAGAATTCCAGGCGCCCTGGTCCTGGTGGTGGGCGGGCTGCTCGCGGCGGCCGTGTTCGATCTTGGAGCCAAGGGAGTGGCGCTGGTGGGCGACGTGCCCAGCGGATTGCCGTCGCCGGAGATCCCGGACGGCCAGCTGATGTGGGACAACATGGGAACCGTCGCCCTCGCGGCGGTGGCGCTGGTGCTGATCGGCTTTTCCCAGACCGCAGGAGACGCGCGGGCGTTTGCCGCCAAGCACCGCTACCAGATTGACATCAACCAGGAGTCCATTGCCCAGTCGTTCGCCAATATGGCCGCTGGAGTCTTCAAAGGGATGCCCGTCTCGACGAGTCTGTCAGCGAGCTCGCTCAACGACCACTCCGGGGCGAAAACCGGCCTGGCCTCCCTCACCTCCGGTGTCACCGTACTGCTCACGCTGCTGTTCCTCGCGCCGCTCTTCTCGATCCTGCCCAAGCCGGTGCTTGCGGCGCTGATCATCGAAGCCGTTGTCATGGGCATGATGAACGTACCGGAGATGCGGCGGCTTGCCCGCGTGCAAAGGTTCGATTTCTGGATTGCCGTCGCAGCCATTGTCGGCACGCTGATCTTCGGTGTGCTCGCGGGCGTCATCATCGGGATCGGGCTCTCGCTCCTCTGGCTCGTCGGTGTGGCCACCCACCCGGAGATGCCGGTCCTTGGACGCGAACGGGGCACGCAGGTTTTCCGCGAAGTCGATGAGCACCCCGATGACGACGTGGTTCCCGGTGTGGCCGTCATCCGGTTCGACGGCGGCCTCTTCTTCGCCACCGCGGACGCGCTGGAGGATCGTCTGCGCGAGACGATTCATTCGACGCCGGGCCTGACCGGAATTGTCCTGGACTGCGGAGGGATCAACTTCGTGGACTCCCAGGGTGCCGCGAAGATGGCAGACATCGTGGACCTCGCCCGGGAGGCCGGGGTCACCCTGCGCCTGGCCCGGCTGAAGCCTGCTGTGCGGGCCACCCTGGCAAGGGACGGGGTGATCGAGCGAATCGGCGCGGAGCGAATCCACGGCAACATCTTCCGGGCCGTGCAGGCCGCACAGGCCGCCGTCGATACTGGGCATGACGACAACGCAGGCTAGGCCGGGTCAGCCCGATGGCAACCTCATGCCCCGGGAATGATTTGCGCACCACGCCGAGTGGCTAGCTTTGGGGGAGCAGCCTATCCGACAAGCCCGGGAGTCGATGACAGATGAAAAAGCCGGACGACGTCGGCTCCCCGGCGGAACCGTTCAATAGCAGACTCGCTTTGCTGCTGGCGATGGCGATGTTCGTGCTGGTCGTCGACACGTCGATCATGAACGTCTCGATTTCCGCCGTGGTGAAAGACATCGGCGCGACCGTCAGCGGACTCCAGTCGACCATCGCCCTTGAGGCGCTGGTCTCCGCCGCGTTCATCCTGATCGGCGGCAAAATCGGCGACCTGATCGGACGCAAACGCGCCTACGTGATCGGGCTGTGCTGCTACGCCATCGGGGCCATCGCCATGACCCTGGCCCAGAGTCTTCTCCCGATCATCATCTGCTGGGCCCTGATCGGCGGCCTGGGTGCCTCGCTGCTCCTCCCCGCCATGCAGTCCCTCATCCACGGAAATTTCGAAGGGGATGCCCAGCACCGGGTCTACGCCCTGGTTGGCGCCTCTGCCGCGATCGCCGCCGCGGTCGGGCCTTTACTCGGCGGCTTCCTCACCACGTTCCTGTCCTGGCGTGTCGCCTTCCTGCTCGAGGCCCTCATCATCGCGGTCGTCCTGTCCGGCATTAGGCTCGTCAAAGACGTACCATACGCCGGACCCCGGGAACTGGATATCTTCGGATCCTTCCTGTCCATCGTGGGTATGGGCGGCGTCGTGCTCGGCATCCTGGTCTGGCAGGAAGGTGGCGAGGCGGTGGGCGCACTCCTGGCCGTGGGTGCCGTCGGACTGGGTGGCCTGGTCTACTGGCTCGTTCAGCGCAAGCGTCGTGACAAGCCGACATTGCTGGACCCGGATCTGTTCCAGTCGAAAACATTCCGCTTCGGTGCCACGGGACAAATGCTCCAGCAGATCACTTTGGGCGGCACGATGATTGTGCTGCCCATCTACCTCCAGATGGTGCTCGGATACAACGCGATGCAGTCGGGGTTGTCGATCGCCCCGCTCTCGCTCACCATGTTTGTGGTCGCCATGATCGCCGGGAAGAGGTCCGGCAGGCGCCGCCCGGCCAGCCTCATCCGGTGGGGTTTCCTGTTCCTGATCGTGGGATTGCTGGTGCTCGTCCCGATCGTGCCGCGCGCGGACTCCGGCTGGTGGCTCCTGATCCCGCTGATCATTTCAGGATTTGGCCTGGGGCTGCTGGTATCCCAGCTCAACAACTACACCTTGTCCCCGATTTCGGACGAGCGGGTCAGCGAGGCCGCCAGCGTGAATTCGGCCGCAGGATCGTTCGGCCTGTCCTTCGGGCTCGCGTTCGCCGGCGGGATCATGCTCGCATCGCTCTCGACCATCTTCATCGGCATGTCCAATTCCAGCACGATCCTCGCACCCGACCAACAGCAGCAGGTCGCGACGGTACTGGAAGAAGACGCCCAGGTGATGAGTGATGCGCAACTTCAGGAACAGCTCGCCGGCCAGCCGGAGGACATCCAGAACGAAATCATCCGCATCAACACGGACGCACGGCCCCTGGCCCTCCAGATCGCACTATTCGTCCCGATACTGGCGGGCGCCGTCGGGCTGGTCACGTCCTTCCGCATGATAAGGCTTCCCGATCCCAAATCCTCGGGCACCGGCGAGGGCGCAATCCTGGGCTGAACGGTGAAGCGGCCATTTTCCCATCCGGGATTTCACCCGCAGCGGATGAGGAAATGACCTGGTCCCGAAGCCGAAGATGTTCTTACCTGCCACTGGTCAGGCAGCCAAGCGATTATCCGGACCTGCACTTAGTTCCATTTCCACGCCGCATCCACTGAAAGCAGGGGAGCCATATGAGTTTCTGGGAAAACTTTTGGAACATATTCTGGTGGTTCCTTTGTGTGTACGCATTCATTGCCTTCCTTTACGCACTATTCGTCATCATCGGCGACATTTTTCGGGACCACGAGCTGAACGGATGGTTGAAAGCCATCTGGATCGTATTTCTGGCGTTCGTGCCCTTCTTGAGCGTGCTGGTGTACCTGATTGCGCGGGGCAAGGGCATGGTAGAACGGGCCGGGGAACGGGCCCGGAAAGACCAGGAGGCCTCGGACGCGTACATCCGCCAAGTCGCCACCACGAGCCCGACCGAGGAGATTGCCAAAGCCAAGGCCCTCCTGGACTCCGGCACCATCAGCCGCGACGAGTTCGAGAAGATCAAGAGCAGCGCACTCGTCTGACAGTGCAGGAACCGCTAAGTACGAGGAGCGCCCCGGAGATGTCATCGCCGGGGCGCTCTGATG
>Ga0247821_10000807_pt1 | contig 17498 bp, 18 predicted proteins | sample 13C_Glycerol_Day_FD_192481 | JGI IMG/M metagenome (GOLD analysis project Ga0247821, IMG submission 192481) | Soil microbial communities from agricultural site in Penn Yan, New York, United States - 13C_Glycerol_Day14 | ecosystem: Environmental > Terrestrial > Soil > Agricultural land | place... | reverse complement strand
CGTCCCGGGTGTGCCAACCGGTGACCGCGGATGCGGACGACGGGGCGGCCGTCGCGCGCATCGGGTGCCAACGGGCGGCCCATGCGATGGATCGGGTGGTGGAGCAACTTGACCTGGGCGTGGCGGTCCGCCGGCTTTCCCCGCGCGATCGGCGGGTGCTCGCCCTGCGATTCGTGGGTGAATTGAGTCAAAGTGAGATCGCGGACCACCTGGGCGTCAGCCAGATGCAGGTCTCGCGCATTCTCCGCGCGTTGATGATCCGGTTGCGGGGAACGCTGGTCTGACCCGGGGGTAACCTTCAGAACCCCGAGTGGTGGACGGCGAATCGGGGTACTTCACGCATCATGACCGAATCCGCGACAGCCGGACGGGGCACGGTGACGGACGCGTTGTCGCGCGATTCGACCCTGCGGGGCGTGCGAACTTCCGAGAAGGGCAGGCTCGCCCGGTGGGCGAGATGGGGGGCGATCGTCGCCCTCGTCATCGTTGTCGGCGTGGCGGCATCCGGGTGGCTCGGCGTTCGGACGGGAACGGTTTCCGCGTCCGGTGACGGATTTCGGCTGACCGTCGTGTATGCCACCGTTGCCCGGGCCGGGCTGGACGTCCCCCTGCGGGTTCAGGTGGATCGGCTGGACGGCTCGGACTTCGATGACGATGTCACCCTGGAGATCAACGCTCGGTATCTATCGATCTTCGAGACGCAAGGCTTTCAGCCCGACCCGGATCAGAGCGCGGCGGTCGGCGACGCCATCCGGATGACCTTCACCCAGCCGCCCACCGGTCCGTCATTCGTCCTGAACTACGACGCCTACATCCAGCCGGCCAGCCAGATCGGCACCGACGGTCAGGTCAGCATCGTCGTCGACGACGCACCGGTGGTCACGGTCCAATTCCACACGACGCTGCTGCCCTGATCTGCTGCGCTCCGCACCGGAGGTAGAGATGGAAATCGTATATCGCGCACTTTTCGTATTCGCCTTCCTCTGGTTGATCACCAGGGTGGTCGGCCGGTCAACACTGGGTGAACTGTCGACCTTTCAACTGATTCTCTTCATCACCGTCGGCGACATGATGCAACAGGCGGTCACTCAGCAGGACTACTCGGTGACCGGTGGCGTGCTGGCGGTCTCGGTGTTCACCCTGCTCACCCTGCTGCTGACCTGGGTGAACGCCAGATGGACCCGGGTGCGCAGCCTCACGCATGGCATCGCGGTGGTGGTCGTCAATCGCGGCGAGCCGGTCCTGGACGTGATGAAGGCCGAGCGCCTCAGCCTCGACGACCTGATGGCGGCTGCGAGAACCCAAGGATATGAGCGGTTCTCGCAGATCACAGTGGCCGTGCTGGAGGCGAACGGGCAGATGTCCTTCTTCGGAGCCAAGGGCGAAGGGGCGGCGTCGCAACCGAGCATCGGCTAGAAGCGGACGGAGAGAGCGCACCGAGCATCGGCTAATGACGGCCCCGACGCAGGATGCGTCCGGCTCGGCGCTGGCGCAGGCCGCACCAGAGGGACACGGCCGAACTGCCCAGCAGCAGCAGCCCATAGAGCCCGACGATCATGCCGATCGAGATGGGACCGCCGGCGGCGGCGAACCCGACGAGAGTCACCTGTAGGCCGAGCAGTAGGCCGAACCACGCCCAGCGATGTGGCTGCCACCTGTCGGCGGTCACGGTGGCGCCGGTCATCCTCCCGGCCAGCGTGGGATCGTCCGACTGCAGCCCCCGTTCGATTTCCGCCAGCGTGCGACGCTCCTGGTGGGATAGGGCCATGTCAACCTCCAGAGGCGACTTCGGTGGGCAACGGAAATTCCTCTGACCTCATGGTTCCCGGAACGGGCTGCCAGGAAACGCCTTCCGCGCTCATGGCGGTCGGTGGATTCGTCCGGTGGGCGGCTGGGCACATGCCCTGGTATCCGTGGGGCCCAGGCCCGGCGGAATCAGGTCCACGCCGGCGAAGGATGTGGCATAGTGCCGCGCTTGAAGGGTACTCATCCACCACAGCCGGGGATCAGTCGCCGCCGCCGCGGCCGCGGCTGGTCCTACGTCGATCCGGACGGGGAACCGATCAGCGATGCCGGAGTTCGCGCCGACTCGATGGGCTGGTGATCCCGCCCGCCTGGACCGACGTGTGGATCACGCCGTACACGAACGGCCACCTTCAGGCGGTGGGCACCGACGCCCAGGGCCGCCAGCAGTATCTGTATCACGACGCTTGGCGCCAGCAGCGGGATCTGCCCAAGCACCAGAGGGTGCTGCAGTTCGGCGCTGCGCTGCCGAAGGCCCGGGAGCGGGTCATGGAACCTTTCACGCACCACAGCTGGGTCCGGGAGCGCGTCCTCGCGGTCGCCTTTCGACTGCTCGACCGGGGCCACTTCCGCATCGGTGGCGCCGGATACGTCCAGACGAACAGGTCGTACGGGCTGTCGACCCTGCTGCGCACCCACGTCCGTCGGCGGGGTGGCGCAGTGATCTTCGACTACACGGCGAAGTCCGGAATACATCGGGTCGAGCGAATGGACGACGAGCCGCTCGTCGAAGCGGTGTCGTCGCTCGCGCGGCGGCGGCCCGGTTCCCCCGGGGAACTGCTGGCCTACCGAACCGGGAGCGGCTGGCGGGGAGTGACCGGTGAGGAGATCAACGAGTACGTGCGGACCGTCACCGGATTGGAGGTGTCGGCCAAGGACTTTCGCACCTGGCGTGTGACTGCCCTGGGGCGGTGGCCCTGGGCCTGGAGGAACTCGGTCACTCCGCCCATGTGCAGTGGAGCGAGCGCGCGGCGGACCGGGCCGTGCGGCGCGCAGTCGTCGCGGTGTCGGCGAACCTGGGCAACACCCGGCGGTCTGCCGCAGTTCCTACATCAACCCGCGCACTTTCGATCTGTTCCGGTCCGGGATCACCATCGAACGAGCCGTCATCCGCGCGGCCGGACCCGGGTGGGAGTCGCCGACCTCGGCGATCCGGCGGAGGTCGCTCGAGTGGTCGCCGAACTCGGCGGCGCGCCGGGCATCGAACGGGCGGTTCTGCGGATGCTGAAGGAATAGGAAGTCGAACCTGCGCCACCGGTGGTGGCATGGGGCTGTGCCAATGTACGGGCCTGACGCGATGATGCTTGCCGCCGAACAGGTTTGAGCGTCCGCGCCATCGGGCACCTTCAACAAGCAACACCATCCGGTGCATTCGCCCGCTGGGAGTTGCGTCATGAGTTTCCACGGCACATTGAGTCGATCGACCCCAGATCCGCTGTCGCCCCTGATCGGAGTCCGGGTGCGCGCGCTGGTGGACGACGGCTTCATCACCCCCTGGGATGACTGGGCAGCGGACGAATCGCGTGCCCACCACCGAGTCGGTTCGGGTCATCTGGGATAACGCCACCGCCTGCTTCATCAGGCTGGAACGGCTCGAACTGGTCGGCGACGAGGAGGCTACCGGTTGATCGGCACCGTCCGGGTTCCACCGCTCACACGGCGGTGCGGATTGGGTCGCGACGTCGTCGAGGATGTCCGCAAGCCCACGTCATCGCCGGCCACCGAAGGGTGACCGGGCGGTGATGACGGGCTCTCGGCGCCCAACCTCCCGGTGGCGGGCTCGGGCGTCGAACCGGCCCCGGGTGGACGTCGGGTTCGGGACCTCTTCTGAGAGTCGGAAGGTGCCCGCGAACTCGATCTGTTGGTACCCGGTCTGGCGAAGTGCAAACGCGCGGGGCGATGGTGCCGCGCTGATCATCGGGTCGACTCTGCGCCGGAATGTCGGCTTTGCTGACCTCAGGGTCCGCGCACGGACGGACCGGCCGCGGACCGGCGCCGAGATTCCCGAGCTGTCGGCGGGGGTCACCCGCCCCGTTGGGCGAAGCGGCCGATGCCGGCATCGCCCACGGCCTCAGCGTCCGGCAACCGAGAGCGGCGTCGCAACGTCCTCCAGCGACTTGTTCTCGGCGTCGATGCCCAACCAGACCTCGACCAGTCCGCCGGCGATCATGATGGCGGCGGCCAGCAGGTAGCCGTAGAGCAGCGCGGTCGGGTTGCTGCCGTCGCCGATCAGCGCGCCGTAGAGCACCGGGCCAGCGCCCCGAAGCTCTGCGCGATCGCGAAGAACACGGCGATCGCCATCGCGCGGACCTCCAGCGGGAAGATCTCGCTGACCGTCAGGTAGGCCGAACTCGTGCCGGCCGAGGCGAAGAAGAAGATCACGCACCAGGCAATGGTCTGGGTCACCGCGGTGAGCATTCCGGCGCTGAACAAAGCGCCGCTGATCGCGAGCACCACCCCGGACAGGATGTAGGTACCGGCGATCATCTTCCGCCGGCCGAGCGAGTCGAAGAGCGGTCCCAGCACCAACGGGCCGATGAAGTTGCCCACCGCGAAAGCGATCAGGTACCAAGGCGTGACGGATGCCGGCACGTCGTAGAACTTGCCCAGCACCAGGGTGTAGGTGAAGAAGATCGAGTTGTACTGGAACGACTGGGAGATCATCAGGCTGGCGCCCAGGATCGAGCGCTTCGGGTAGGTCTTGAACAGCACCCGGAGCAGCGCCAGGTAGCGGTGGCCACGCTCCGGCCGTAGCTCGATGGCCTTGGAATCGTCGACGTCCAAAAGCTCCCGGCCCGACTCCCGCACCTGCTCCTCGATCTCGTCGATCGACGGTGCCAATGGCTTCTGCGGGCATGTTCTCGTCCTTTCGCCCCGCTTACGACCATGACGGAGTACCCATGATCGGCGGTTTCACGCAGGGACCCGCAGCGGAGCCGGGCCCGCGGTACCAGGGTGTCCGCCAGGGTCGGCCAAGGGCGCGACCGCGATCCCCCCGCGGGACGGTGCTCTCGGGCCGCCCGGTCCGGCAGGCGGTGAGGAGAAGCCAGATGAGCGACGAGGCGCGCGGGAACCGACCCGACTACGACGTGCTCGTGCTGGGCGCGGGCTCGCCGGGTGAGCACTGTGCGGGCGAACTGACCGATGGCGGGCTTCGGGTCGCGGTGGTGGAGCGCGAACTGGTCGGCGGGGAGTGCTCGTACTACGCGTGCATCCCGTCCAAGACGCTGCTGCGGCCCGGCGAGGCCGTGTGGCAGGCCCGTGAAGTGGGGGCCGCCGTGACTGTCGACGTCGCCGCCGCGCTGGCCTACCGGGATTTCATGGTCTCGGACTATTCGGATGAGGGCGCGCAACGCTGGCTCACGGGCAAGGGCATCGATCTCCTCCGCGGCACAGGGGCGCTCGCCGGGCCCGGAGCGGTCGAGGTCGACGGCGTCCGGCATACCGCCCGGCATGTGGTGGTGGCGACCGGCGCCGACCCGGTGATCCCGCCGGTGCCGGGACTGGCCGAGCTGCCCGGGGTGTGGACCAACCGCGAGGTCACCGGGATGAAGGTGGTGCCCCGAAGGTTGCTGATCCTGGGCGCCGGGCCGGTGGGTGTGGAAATGGCTCAGGCGGTCCGCCGGCTGGGCGGGGAGGTCGTACTCGTCGGGTCGGCCCCCCGGGTGCTGCCGCGGTCACCGGCGCGGCTGGGTGAGGCGCTCGGGGAGGTGCTCGGGCGTGACGGGGTCGAATTTGCGCTCGGTGTCCGCGCCGTCGGCGCGCGCGGTGTGGACGGCGATGTCGCGCTCACCCTGGACGACGGCCGGGAACTGTGTGGTGACCGACTGCTGGTGGCCGCCGACCGGTGGCCACGGCTCCCGCGGGGCCTGGACACGGTCGGCGTCACCGCCGGGCCCGGCGGTCTGGCGGTCGACGCCCATCTCCGGTTCGGTGAGAACCTCTGGGCGGTCGGCGATGTCACCGGTGTCCGGTTGCTCACCCACGTCGGCAAGTACCAGGGCGACGTGGTGGCCGCGAACATCCTCGGGGAGTCCCGGGAGGCCAACTACGAGGCGGTGCCGGAGGTGGTCTACACCGACCCGCAAGCCGCCGCCGTCGGCGTGTCACAGGACCGGTTCGAGGCGACCATCGCGTTGGCCGATGTCGCCAAGACCGCCACCTACACCCATGAGTACGCCCGATCCAACGGATTCCTGACCGTCCTGAGCGACGGGGAGCGGATGACGGGTGCCTACGCGTTCGGGCCCGAGGCCGGCGAATGGCTGCAGCAGGCCACCCTGGCGATCCGGGCCCGGGTGCCGCTGGCCGTCCTGCGGGACGTCATCCAGCCGTTCCCGACGTTCTCCGAGATCTACGTCGGTGCGCTGAAGGAACTGCACTCGATGATGGGACGGGCCTGACACCATGCCCGATCTGCTCGACCTGGCGGCCGCCGGCCATGGCGGCCGGCCCAGGTGGGCGCAGCTCTCGCGGTTCAGCGCGTCGGTGACGATCACCGGGGCGATCCGGGCGCTGATGGGGCGGCCCGGCGTGTTGGACGACGTCCTGGTGGAGGGAGCTACCCGGGTCCGGCGGTTGACGATGATCCCGTCTCCCCGGCCCGGCGGGTCGGTGGCCCGGCCACACCGGCAGCCGCCCGGCGTCGATGGCCCGAATGCGTGGGACGAGTGCCGGATCGCCACCTTCACCGCCGAGGAGCTGTGGCCCCATTTCGTCACCCCGTTCATCTTCGGTGAGGACGATATCGACACGGAGGAGACCTGGCCGTGGCGGGAGGACGCGCAGATCTGGCGCGCCCTGCTCGTCACGTATCCCGATCCGCTGGAGATGCATTCCCGCCGGCAGACCTACTATTTCGACGGCGCAGGCTTGCTGCGCCGGCTGGATTACGACCTGAACTGCCCGGGCGGCGGGCCTGCGGTGCACTATCCGTCGCGGTACCGAGAATTCGACGGGATCATGGTTCCGACGCACCGCGTGGTGTATCCGCGCGGTCCCGACGGCGATCCCGACCGTTCCGTGGTGTCGGTCGACATCGACGTCAGCAAAGTCACTTTCCGATGAGGTGGTCAGTCCCATGCGATCAGACATCCGACCCGGCGGCGTCTTCCCGGACTACTCCCTGCCCGATCACACCGGCACGGTCCGCGCACTGAGCGAGCTCCAGGGGCGCGATCCGCTGATTCTCACCCTCGCCCGCGGGCATTACTGTCCGAAGGAGCACCAGCAACATCTGGACCTGGCGGCCTGGCAGTCGAAGGTCGCCGTTGCGTACACCCGCATCGCCACCATCGCGACCGACGACCATCACACGTTGCAGGAATTCCGCGCGTCGGTAGGTGCGCACTGGACATTTCTGTCCGATCCGGGCCGGACCGTGCAACGGGACCTCGATATCGCCGAATACACCGATCCCGAGCACGACCCGATGATTCCGCACACCCTCGTGCTCAAACCCGGACTTGTCGTGCACAGCATCTACAACGGCTATTGGTTCTGGGGGCGGCCCGCCATCGACGACCTCTGGCGGGACCTGCGCGCGGCCACCCGGGAGATCCGGCCCGACTGGGATCTGAGCCGGCCCGGACTACGCGAATCCTGGGACGCCGGCGATCGCTCGCCGTTCCACGGCTGGGACCGGCGAGGCAACGATGCCGTGGTTTCCTGACTTCACCGGCGCGATCGAGTTGGCCCGTCGACAGACCCGGACCGCCGGCCGGGCCGACCCCGTCGGCCGGTACCTCGCCTCGTTGACCGATGGCGACGCCCCCGCTCTTGAGGCGGTCTGGCCCGGCGAGGTGGTGGTGTACGACCCGCGGGCGGGCGAGGTCCGCGGGCACCGCCGGCTGCGGCGCTTCGTGCGCGACAACCAGGCCTGGCTGGCCGGACGGCACGCCCGGATCGCGACGATCGCGGCGACCGGCGCCGGCGGCCGGGCGGTCGTCGAGCTGATGGCCCACCTGGACGACGGCGGGGCGACCGTGTCCTGGCCGGTCGCGGTGGTGGCCGAGTCACCCGCCGAGGAGTCGGCGGAATTCCGGACCTATTGCAGTCAAGTGGTTGTCGATGGCCGCCGGCACGTTCGGCCGGCGTTCCTGGCGGCCGGGTCGGTCAGTGCCGATGGCGTCGTGGGCCGTCACCTGGCCGCGCTGGCGGCCGGTGACCTGGCCGCGACCGTGGGCACCTTCGCGCGGGACGGCTACCTGCGGGAATCGGTCGGCGCGCCCGACGTCCACCGCGGCGTCGACGCGCTGCGAGCCCTGTACGGCGGCTGGCTGAAGGGGGGTGGCATCGGCTGGGAGCCCTGCGCGCTGACGGACGACGGGGTGCGCTGTGCGGTCGAGTACACCTGCGCGCGGTGGGGCGGCCGGGACCTGCGCCCCCAGGCCGGACTGGCCGTCTTCGAGCGGGACGCGCAGGGCCTGCTGGCCGGGGTCCACCTGTACGACGACATCGAGCCACCGTCCGGGGGCGCCTGATCCCGAAGCGCGTCGTCAGTGCGGTTCGGCCAACCCGCCGGCGAGTTCCCGGCGGGAGGTGACCCCCAACTTGGTGAAGATGTGGCGCATGTGCCATTCGATGGTGCGCGCCGACAGGAACAGCTGGGCGCCGATCTCGGCGTTCGTCCGCCCGTCCACCGCGAGCCGGGCGATGGTCCGCTCCTGCGCGGTCAGCGTGCTCGGCGCCTTCCTGGTGCGTTTGCGGACCGTTTCACCGGTGGCCAGCAACTCCCGGCGGGCCCGTTCGGCAAACGCCTCCATGCCCAGGTCACCGAGCATCCGGTGGGCCAGCCGCAGCTGCGCGCGGGCGTCCACCCGGCGGTTCGCCCGGCGCAGCCATTCGCCGTAGAGCAGGTGGGCCCGGGCCAGGTCCGGTCGCATCCGGGTGCGTCCGAGATGGTCGATGGCCGTCCGGAACCGGGTCTCGGCCGACTCCGGTTCGCTCACGAGAGCGCGGGAGCGCGCCTCCAGGCCGAGCCCCGCCGCGGTGCCGCCGGCGCGGGCGGATTCGGTGAGCGTGTCGAGCGCGATGGTCGCGGCCGAGGTGTCGCCGGCGCGGACAGCGGCCTCGATCAATTCGGGCAACGCCCACATCGAGACGAACGGGTGGGCGGCTCCGGTCGCCTCCCGGGCGGCGTCCAGAGCCCGGGGGTAGTCGGCCTGCCCGTTGTGCAGGATCGCGGTCACCCAGTTCACGTACGGCGCGACGGCCCCCTGGCCGCCGGACCGGGCGGCATCGGCCGCCGCGGCGACCAGCGGGTCGAGTGCGGGCCGGTCCCCGCGCAGGGCGGCCAGGTACATGGCCGGGTACGGCGCGATGCGGCTGCCGGTGATCTGGCAGATCGCGTCGATTTCCGCGATGAGGGTGGCGGCATCGGCGAACTCGCCGGCGGTCACCGCGGACGTGGCCAATGACGTCAGGCTCAGTGGCAACTCGTCGAGCGCGCCCGCCGCTCGGGCGAGATCAACTTGGCGGGACATGATCTCGCGGGCGGAGACGTCGTCCCACAGCAGCGTCGCGGCCATCCAGCCCCCGCTGAGCCCTTGCTCCCGGCTGACCGATCCCGAGGTGAACACCTGCACCGTCCGTCGCAGGGCCTCGGTGGCGGCCGCCGGTCCGTCGGTGTACCACCGGGCCAACCCGTCGAGCAGCAGGTCGACGGGCCGCGGCGGCATGGCCGCCGGCAGCGCGCGGGCGGCGCGCGACACCTCGAGGAACCCGCCGGCACCGGTCAGGTTCCCGGCGAAGGACGCGGCCAGCCAGCCGCTCAGATAGGTCTCCCGAGCCAGGCCCACGTCCAGCTGCTCGAGCCGGGCCGCCGCCTTGAACAGCAGCGGGGGAGCATCGCTGCCCAGCCCGGCGGCGAAGGCGATCCGGGCGCGCAGCAGGTCGGCGCGGGCGCCGACGAGCTCGTCCGGTCGCGCGGACTCGGTCGCCGCCAGTAGATCCAGGGCCCGATCGAACTCGCCCGCCCGCAGATTCGCCTCGGCGGCGGCCAGGGTGCGTTCGATGTGCCGTTCGGGATCGGCGGTCAGCAGCACCGCGCGTTCCAGGAATGCCGCGGACGCTGCCAAGCCGCCGCGGGCCTGGGCCCGCCCGGCGGACCGTTCCAGTTCGGCGGCCACCTGCTCATCCGGTCCGACCACCGACTGCGCGCGGTGCCAGGCCCTCCGGTCCGGGTCGGCGACCGGGTCGGTGGCGTCGGCCAGCGCGGCATGCAGTTCCAGCCGGCTCTCGGCGGACGCCGACCGGTAGGCGGCCGACCGGACCAGGGGGTGCCGGAACTGCACCCGCACCCGGAATTCAACGAGCGCGGCCTCCATCGCCGGCACCGCCGCGTGCACCGGTAGGCCCAGCCGGCCGGCGGCCCGGCGGACCAGCAGAGGATCACCGGTGGGATCGGCGGCGGCCAACTGGAGCAATCGCCGGGTCGCCGGTGGCAGCGCCGCGAGCTGCTGATGGAAGCTGGCTTCGATCCGGCCGATCAGTGGACTGGTGCGCGGCAGCCCGAACCCGCCGGCCAGCTCGATCGGCGTGAGCCCTCGCGGTAACTCCAGCAGCGCCAGCGGGTTTCCCTGGGCCTCGGCGATGATCAGGTCGCGCACCCGCACATCCAGCGGCGCGGCCAGCGCGGCGTCGAGCAACGCCCTGGCGTCCTCCTCGGGCAGACCCTCGATGTGCAGGTCGGGCAGGTCGACCAGTGCGGCGTCGCGTTCCCGGGAGGCCAGCACGATGCCGATCGGCTCGGCGGCCAGGCGCCGGGCCGCAAACCCGAGCGCCCGGGCGGAGGCGCGGTCCAACCATTGCTCGTCGTCGACGATGCAGAGCAGCGGCCGGTCGCGGGCCACCTCCGAAAGCAGACTCAGCACGGCCAGGCCGACCAGGAAGCGGTCGGGCGGCGGCCCGTCCATGACGCCGAACGCCGTGCGCAGTGCGGTCAGTTGGGGGCCGGGAAGCCCCGCCACGTGATCGGCGAACGGCAGGCAGAGCTGGTGCAGTCCGGCGAAGGCCAGTTCCATCTCCGACTGCACGCCCAGCAGCCGGACCACCCGGCAGTCCCGCGCCTGATGGGCCAGATAGTCGAGCAGTGCCGTCTTGCCGACCCCGGCCTCGCCCCACAGGACCAGGGCGCGGCTGTGCCCGGACCGCACGGCGTCGACCAGCCGGTCGAGCACGTCACGGGCGGGGCGACGGTCCACCAGCGCGGGACCGGGCCCGGCGGAGTCGGCCATTCAACCGGACGGCGGCGCGGGTGCGCGCACCCGGGAGGCGACGAGGTCGGTGGGCACGTTGACCCGCCCTCCCATCCGGTCGGGATCATGGGCATTCTGCCACCGCCCGCCGGCTCGGACCAGGGCAGCGGCCAGGGTGCCACCCTGGCGGAAACGGCGGCCGGAACCGGGAGGGTCGTCGGTGACCCCACCGAAGGAGGACTCGATGACCACGACCGTCCAGAGCCCGGACACCGGCCCCGGCGCGATGACCCGGACCGTGGACACCAAACTGGAGGTCGTCGTCATCCCCGTCGCCGACGTCGACCGCGCGAAAGCCTTCTACGCCGGTCTGGGCTGGCGGTTGGACGCCGATTTTCCGTTCGACAACGGATTCCGGGTCGTGCAGTTCACCCCGCCCGGTTCGGACTGCTCCCTGCAGTTCGGCACCCGGATGACCACTGCGGCACCGGGTTCCGCACAGGGCAACTACCTGATCGTCAGCGACATCCAGGCCGCCCGGGACCAGCTCGCGGCCAACGGTGCGGAGGTCAGCGAGGTGTTCCACCCCGGGTCGCCGGGCGCGCAGTTCCAGTCGGAAAGCACCGGCGACCGGGTCGACGGGCCGTCGGCGGACAGCTACAGCTCGTTCGTGACGTTCCGCGACCCCGACGGCAACGGCTGGCTCGTCCAAGAAGTGACCACTCGGCTACCCGGGCGGATCGACACCACCGGGACATCCTTCGCCTCGGTCGGCGACCTGGCGGCGGCGCTGCGGCGGGCGGCCGCCGCGCACGGCGAGCACGAGACGCGCACGGGGCAGGCGGATGCCGACTGGCCGGTCTGGTACGCCCGGTACATAGTCGCCGAACAGGCCGGAAGCGAACTGCCGCAATGAGCTCGGTGCTGGCCGGCCGGCTGGTCGTGGTGCTCGGCGGGAGCGCCGGCATCGGGCTGGCGACGGCCCGGCTGGCCCGGGCCGAGGGGGCCGAAGTCGTCATCACCGGCCGCGACCCCGGCCGGCTGCGGACGGCCGCCGACGAGATCGGTGCCCGGCACAGCGCGGCCTTCGACGCCGACGACGCGGTGGCCCTGGCCGGCTTCTTCGCCGGTTTGCCCACCCCGATCGACCACGTGCTGGTCACCGCCGGCGGCCCGCACTACGGTCCGATCCTGGCGATGGAGCCGGCGGAACTGAGCGCGGCGCTCAGCGGGCACATGGTGCGGGCGACGCAGGTGGCCCGGAATGCGGCCGACCGGATGTCCCCGGGCGGGACCCTGCTGCTGGTCGGTGGCACCGGCGGCCGGCGGGTCCGCCGGGGACTGGGCATCATCTCGGCGGTGACCGCGGCCCTGCCGGCCTACACCGCCGCCCTGGCGCTGGAACTGGCGCCGGTCCGGGTGAACCTGATCGCGGCCGGATTCGTCGACACCCCCCTGTCCGCAAGGCTGCTCGGCGACGGGTTGGACGCCCGTCGGGACGAGCTGCGGGCCACGCTGCCGATCGGCCGGGTGGTCGGGCCGGCCGACGTCGCCGCCCTGGCCGTGCACATCATGACCAACACCGCGCTGACCGGTCCGACTTACGACATCGATGGCGGCCAGCAGTTCGTCGCGTGAGGGAGGCTCGCCATGGGGCGGGACAGGCAAGGGTCGGACCGGGACGAGCGAACCATCTTCGACACCATCGCCGGCACCTACCAGTTCGCCGGCGAGGGCGAGCAGCGGGCCATGGTCTCCGAGCTGCGGGACGCCCTGCCGACCATTCCGGCCGACGAGCGCCAGCCGCTCATCGACGCCATCGAGCGATCGATCGGCGAGGGCCTTTCGTGGCAGGAGCCGGAGATCTGAATTCCGGCCGGCGCCGGCCTACAGATCCAGGACGACGTCGGTGCGGGGCCCGGAACAGCAGATCAGGGTGTCCCCCGGCGTGGGCGGATCGAGCGGTTCCGGCCGGTAGCTGACCGTGCCGGCCAGCAATGGGGTGCTGCAGGTGTGGCAGACGCCGGTGCGGCACGACCAACGAGTCGGTACGTCGCTGGCCTCGGCCAGGTCGAGCAGGTTCGCGAAGCGAGGGTCGAACGGCACGCTCAGTCCGCTGCGGGCGAAGGTCACCACGGGCCCGGTGCCCACGGCGCCTGACGGCAGGTGGGGCGGCACCCGGCGGGCGCCGACCACCCCCGGGTTGATCGGACTGCGGGACCCGAACAGCTCCGTATGGATGTGCCCGGCGTCGACGCCCGCGTCGACCAATGCCGCACTCATGTCCCGCATGAACGCTTCGGGGCCGCACAGGTAGCCGACGGCGTCGGCGGGGATGCCGGCCGACCGGAAGGCATCGGCGTCCAGGTGGCCGGAGCGGCTGCTGTAGCGGACCTGCAGGCGCGCGTCGGGCAGCCGATCGATCAGCGCCGTGACCTCGGCGGCGAATGCCTGCTCGGCCGCATCGCGGGCCGCGTGGAACCACCACACCGCGCGGCGACTGCCGGTGGCGGCCAGCTGGTACAGCATCGCCAGGACCGGGGTGGCGCCCACGCCCGCCGAGACGAACGCGACCGGGCCCGCGCCGTCCGCCAACACGAAATCGCCGCGGGGCGCGGCAACTTCGAGGGTGTCACCGATCTTGGTGTGTTCGTGCAACCAGGCGCTGCCCCGGCCCGCGGTCTCGCGCTTGACGCTGATCCGGTAGGTCCCGACGTCCGGCGGGCCGGACAGCGAGTAGCTGCGCACGACCGGCGCGTCCGGGCGCGGGATGCGGACGGTCACGTACTGGCCGGCCGGTGCGGTCGGCAGCGTCGCTCCCGCCGGGTCGGCCAGCCGGAACGAGGACACGGTCGGGCTTTCCCGGGTGATGTCGACGATCCGCAGCGGCCGGAAGCCGGCCCACGCCGGTTCGGCCCCGATCACTCCGGCCGCCGCCGGCGCACCGCCGGCCGCCGCGGTCAGCACGTCGCGGAAGGAGGCCTGCCAACCGGGGCTGAGCGCCGCGACGTCCAGCGCGGTCTGCATCAGCTCCAGATCGGGACGCGGCAGGTAGAGCAGGGCGTCGACGTCGGCGACGCTGATCCGGTGGGCGCCGTCGGCCGTCTTGACGATGTCGTCGCCGGCGGTGACCACACCCTCGGTGAGGACCCGCAGGTAGAACCCCGGGCGGTGGTGCGCGACCAACAGGCCGGGCATCTCGGGATGACCCAGGCGCAGCCCGACCCGGAAGCAGGTGACGCGCGGCTGGCTGACCTCGAACTCGGCGGTGCCGATCCGGTAGCGGTCACCGACACACACCGTCAGGTCGGGAAGGCCCCTGACGGTGAAATTCTCACCGAAGTGGCCGGGGTGAAGATCGTCCCGGCCCAGCTGCTGCCGCCAGTACGCGTAGGACTCGATCTGGTAGACCATCACGGCCCGGTTGGGCCCGCCGTGCCCGCCGGTATCGCCCTGGCCGTCACCGTCGATGTTCAGCCGCCGGACCACCTGCGGTCCCTCGACCGGTGATTTCCAGATCCCGGTGTGGACGGTGCGGCCGTTCCACTCGACGTTCCGGGGCAGGCCGACGTTGACCGACAGCAGCGAGCCGACCGTGGTCGGTTCGATCGCCGTGGAGGCGCGCATGCATCTCATGCTCCTCGCCCCGGTCCGGTCGGGCGACCCGGCCGCACCGGCTCGGGCCGGCCCCGCTCACTCAGCCGGCCCAGCACCGACCGCAGCCACACGTGCGCCGGGTCCCGTTCCCGGGTCGGATGCCACCAGAACGCCTCGGACAGCGGCGCGGTCGGGAACGGCAGGGGCCGGATCACCAGATCACCCAACGGCGCCAGTTGCGCGGCCAGCCGTCCGGGCAGGCCGGCGATCCGGTCCGTCCCGGCGACGAAGAACGGGATGGACTGGAAGCTGTCCAGCACCACGTCGACCACCGGGTCGATCCGCTGGGAGTTGAGATCCCTTACCACGATGGCGATGTCGCGGGGCGGGTTGTGGTAGGCGACCACCCAGCGCAACCGGGCCAGGTCCTCGCGGGTCAGCTCCGGCGCCTTCCCCAGGACGCTGTTGTGCGGGCTGGTGACGGTCACCCACTCGTCGGTGTACAGGTCCAGGAACGGATAGTCGCGCACGATCGTGTGCGGTGCGATGAACCCGTCGACGCCGCGCAGGTCGTCGTCGAAGCGAGCCACATCGCCGACGCCGAAGTGTCGCAACTGGATGCGCACCCCCGGCCCGACGCCGGACAGGGCCCGGCTCAGCGCGGGTCCGAGCACGGCGACGGTCTGGTCGGTGGCCAGGAGGGTGAACTCGCGCTCGTCGGTCGCCGGGTCGAACGTGGCCTGGGCGGAGAACACCCGGGCGGCCAGCCGGCAGGTCAGCGTCACCTCGTCCTGCAGGGTGCGGGCAAGTGGGGTCAGCTCGTAGTCGCGGCCCCGGCGCACCAGCAGCTGATCGTCGAAGTGCCGGCGCAGCCGGCCCAATCCCTGGCTGACCGCCGGCTGGCTGACCCCGAGCCGCTCGCCGGCGCGGGTCACGTTGCGCTCGTCGAGCAGCGCGTCCAGGTAGACGAGCAGGTTCAGGTCCAGCGAGACCAGCGGCCGGGTGCGTGGCGACATGCCTATTACTTATACCAAGGATGCTGAGGATTCATTTCCGTTTGAGTACGGCGCACCGCAGGCTAGGAGCACCCCCCGACCAACCCCCTGGGAGAGCGTCAATGACGACCGAACCGATCACCACCGACCACATCGGCGGACGGGAGCGCCGCGCCGCCGAGAGCGTCTTGCACGCGGAGGCCCCCGCGCCGAAGCGGCTGATCCCGCTGATGGTGCTGGCCGCGTTCGGCCTGTACCTGGCCAGCCTGTCGCCCGCCGTCATCACCCTGGCCATCCGCATCGCCGGTGTCGACCCCACCGGCAAGACGGCGTCACTATCCGCCGTCGTGCTGATCGGCGCCGTCGTCACCATCGCCGCGCTGCCACTGTGCGGGGCGCTGAGCGACCGCACCCGTGGCCGGTTCGGCCGTCGCCGCCCCTGGCTGGTCGGCGGCGCGCTCACCGGCCTGCTCGGGCTGGGCGTGGCCGGCGCGGTGCCGTCGGTCACCGCGGTGGTGGCCGGCTACGCGATCGCCTCGCTCGGCTACGCCGCCGCCTTCGCCGGGTTCCTGCCGCTGATCCCCGAGTTCGTGCCCGACCACCTGCGGGCCCGGCTGTCCGGCCTGATCGGCTTCGTCGTCGCGTTTGCCGTGCTCGCCGGTGTGTTCCTGGGGAGCGCCCTGGCCGCCCAACCGCTGCTCATGCTTGGTCTGCCCGCGCTGGCCGGTGTTCTCGCCGCCGCCGCGCTGGCCGTCGCGATCCGCCGGGTCGACCGACCGCTGGCCACCGAGATCCCGCGGTTCGGCGTCAAGGAGTTCTTTGCCAGCTACTGGCTGCGCACCGGCGGCGACCGCGACTTCGCCTGGAACTGGGCGAGCCGGCTGCTGCTCGGTGTCGCCTACGTCGGCGTGCAGACCTTCGCGGTCTACTTCCTCACCGATGCCGTCGGGATGAGCACCGAGGCGGCCGCCGGCGAATACGCCCGCATCACCGCCATGTCCACCCCGGTCTCGATCGTCTGCTTCCTGCTGTCCGGCTACCTGTCGGACCGGCTCGGCCGGCGCAAGGCGTTCGTCGTCCTCGGCTCGGTGCTGATCGCGGTGGCCATGGTGGTCGCCGCGCTCACCCAGACCCAGGGCGGGTTCTTCCTGGCCTGGATGGTGCTGACCGTCGGCCAGGCCGTCTACCTGACCGTCGACATCGCGATCGCCGCCGCCCTGGTCCCCGACGACGCCCAGGCCGGCAAGGCGATGAGCGTCTACCAGGTCGCCACCGTGCTGCCCAACGTCGTCGCCCCGATGCTCGCGGTCGTGGTCCTGACCGCCGGCGGCGGAGCCAACTACCCCGCGTTCTTCCTGGTGCTCGGCGGGGCCGCGCTGCTCGCCGCGGTCGCCGTGCTGTTCGTCCGCAAGGTCCGCTGACCGTGACCTCGCCCCACGGCCTGCGGACCGAACATCTCGACGACCCCATCGGACTGTGCCGGCGCGCGCCCCGGCTGTCCTGGCAGCTGCCGGCCGGCACCCGCCGCCAGTCGGCCTACCGGCTGGCCGGCAACAACGGTTGGGACACCGGCTGGGTCGACTCGCCGGACAGCCTGCTGGTGCCCTACGACGGACCGGCCCTGCGGTCGGCGCAGCGGGTGACCTGGCGGGTGCGGGTGCGGACCGACCGGGGCGAGAGCGAGTGGTCCGACCCGGCCTGGTTCGAGACCGGGCTGCTGACGCCGGCCGATTGGTCCGCCTCCTGGATCGAGCCCGGATCCCGGCCCACGGGATCGGCCGGCGCCCGGCCGGCCGCCCTCTTCCGCTGCGAGTTCGACGTGCCGGCCCCGGTCGTCGCGGCCCGGCTGTACCTGACCGCGCATGGGCTGTACGAGGCTTTCGTCAACGGCACCCGGGCCGGGGAC
>Ga0247821_10000806_pt1 | contig 17501 bp, 13 predicted proteins | sample 13C_Glycerol_Day_FD_192481 | JGI IMG/M metagenome (GOLD analysis project Ga0247821, IMG submission 192481) | Soil microbial communities from agricultural site in Penn Yan, New York, United States - 13C_Glycerol_Day14 | ecosystem: Environmental > Terrestrial > Soil > Agricultural land | place... | reverse complement strand
CCGCCACTAACTTCGCGACTTCAGGAGGCCGAGCGTAGGTGTCTGGAGGGCCAGGTGCGCAGCACCCTTCGGCGTAGCCGAAGGCGCGAGATGTAGATTTGCGTAGCAAATCGTAGGCCGCGCGGGCCCGGAAGGCACCGAAGCGAGGGAACCCGAAGCGCAGCGTAGGGCCGGATGGTGGAGCGCACGGCTTTTGGTTACTTTTGGCCACGACCAAAAGTGACCCGCCGTAAGGGCGGAAAGGTGACTCAGCGCCACCTTCGCCAATGGATATGCTCAAAACTCTAAAAGCCCAAGCCCAAGCCCAAGCCCAAGCCCAAGCCCAAGCCCAAGCCCAAGCCCAAGAACCTCCAAGCCCAAGCCGCGAAAAAACAATTCCCAACCAACCTGTCGATTTCTCCCAAGCCCATTCGACCAACCATGAAGCCCCAGCAACCTCCTACACCAAGCACTCATGACCGAATCGGAGAAACCACAGATGAACAGCGCAGCCGAAACCGAAATCCGCCAACTGATCGACACCTGGATGCAAGCCGTCCGCGACCGCGACCTAGACGGTATCGCCGCCCCTTACGCCGACGACATCCTCGCCTTCGACGCCATCAAAGAGCTGCAATTCAAAGGTAAGGCCGCCTACCGCGCCCACTGGGAAATGTGCATGAGCTTCTGCACCGGCCCGATGGTGTTCGAGATGGAACAACTGACCATACATGCCGACGGTGACCTGGGCTTGGCCCATTGGCTCAATCGCTGCGGCCCGTCGGATGACCAAAGCCAGTGCGGCTTCATGCGCGCCACGGTCGGCTATCGTCGTAGCGGTGGGCAATGGCAGGTGATCCACGAGCATTGGTCAGCGCCGTTCGACATGGAAACCCAGAAAGCCCTGTTCGACCTCAAACCTTGAACTGAAAACCCCCGGGTTTATCGCCAAACGCACTGTGCGCAAGCGCTGGAGACGACCATGAAATACCTGTGCCTGGTCTATTGTGACGAAGGGCTGCTGCACAGCCTGCCCGAGAGCCCGCAAGACGCCGAGTGCCAAGCCTACGCGGACTCATTGCATGGCTCCGGGCGCATGCTTGCGGCCGAGGCGCTCAAGTCGGTGCAGACAGCCACCACGGTACGCGTGCGCGCTGGCCACATGAGCCTGACCGACGGGCCCTTCGCCGAGACCAAGGAGCAGTTGGCCGGTTTCTATCTGGTCGATGCTCGCGATCTGAATGAGGCGTTGAACATTGCCAAAGGCATTCCTGCCGCACGCGTGGGCAGTGTCGAGGTGCGCCCGGTACGCGAACTGCAACCCTGACAGCGGAGCACAATAACAATGACCGACGCCCAACCTGGCCCGCAACACGAACTGTCCATCAGCCGCCTGATCGATGCGCCTGCAGCCAAGGTGTTCCGCGCCTGGAGCGAACCGGAGTGGCTTATGCAGTGGTGGGGGCCGCACGGCATGACCACCCCCGAATGCGAGATGCAGCTGTGGGTTGGCGGTCTGTTCCGCACCCTGATGCGCGCCCCCGATGGTACTGAGTACCCTAACCAGGGCGTGTTCCTGGAGATCGCCGCACCGCGGCGGCTGGTGTTCACCGATGCCTTCGGGCCGGGCTGGGTGCCATCGGAGAAGGCTTTCATGACCGCTGTGGTGACGTTCGACGACGAGCTGGGCAAGACCCGCTACACCGCCCGTGCCTGGCACTGGAATGCTGCCGACTGCCGCGCCCATGAAGAAATGGGCTTTCATCAAGGCTGGGGAGAAAGCCTGGACCGCCTGGTGGAGGTGGTCACCCAGCGGATGCCTGATTGATGCTTGGCCCAGAGCGCGTACGTGAGCAAGTCGAGGCGGTCTATCGGCGCGACTCGCGGCGCATCCTGGCGACCCTGATTCGCCTATTGGGCGACTTCGACCTGGCCGAGGAGGCCATGCACGATGCCTTCTTCATCGCCGTCGAGCGCTGGCAGCGTGATGGCATGCCGGATAACCCGCGCGCCTGGCTGGTCTCGACTGGGCGCTTCAAGGCCATCGATGCCTTGCGTCGGCGCATGCGTTTCGATCGCTCCCAGGCGGATTTGATCATGCTGCTGGACAGTGAGGGGCGTGATCCCAGTGAGGAGGAGTTACTCGCCGATGACCGCCTGCGGTTGATCTTCACCTGCTGCCACCCAGCCCTGGCGGCCGATGCCCAAGTGCCGTTGACCCTGCGTGAGGTGTGCGACCTGACTACCGAGCAGATCGCCCGGGCATTTCTGCAGCGTCCGGCGACCATCGCCCAGCGTATCGTGCGCGCCAAGGCGAAGATTCGCGACGCAGGCATTCCTTATCAGGTGCCGGAGATGGCTGAGCTGCCTGAGCGTCTGGAAAGCGTGTTGCGCGTCATCTACCTGGTGTTCAACGAAGGTTACCTGGCCTCTTCGGGCGAGGATCTGGTGCAGCGCGAGCTGTGCGATGAAGCCATTCGCCTGGGGCGCCTGCTGGTTCAGTTGTTGCCCGACCCCGAGGTGCTTGGCCTGCTGGCGCTGATGCTGCTGCAAGCTTCGCGGCAGCGTGCGCGCAGCGATGCGCAAGGAGAGCTGGTGCTGCTCGACCAGCAAGACCGCAGCCTGTGGGACCGTCAGCAGATCGCTGAAGGCATCCAGCTGGTGGAGCAGGCCTTACGCAGTCGGCAGTTTGGTGGGTACAGCCTGCAAGCGGCGATCGCCGCAGTGCATGCCCAGGCTGAGCGGGCAGAAGACACCGACTGGCAGGAGATCGTCGGCTTGTATGACGTGCTGCTGCGGTATTGGCCGTCAGCTGTGGTCGAGCTCAACCGCGCAGCGGCACTGGCCAAACGCGATGGTGCGCAGGTGGGCTTGGTGGCGGTGCAGGCGATTCTGGATCGGGGGGAGCTGCGCGATTATCACTTGGCGCATGCGGCCAAGGCAGAGCTGCATGTTCAGTTGGGGCAGGTTAGCAAGGCGCGTGCTGCCTGGCAGCAGGCCCTGGCGCTTACCCAGCAGGGGCCGCAGCGGCGGTATATAGAGCGGCGGTTGAAGGCGCTGGAATGAGCGCAGGGGGGTCAGCTCTGGCCTCATCGCGGGACAAGCCCGCTCCCACCTGTCCGCCCTATCAGGGAGGCGTGGGAGCTGGCGCAGCCTGCGATGATCGCCCGGACAGGCGCCAAATGACGCAATTCAATCAATCAGCTGGCAACAAAATTCGGCGGCGAAACCAGGTCGACGGTCTGCTGCTTACGTGGCGCGAGGATCTCGGCCTCGCCCGATACCACCAGTTCATCGTTCTGGTTGTACACATTGGTGGCGATGCGCACCTTGAACTTGGGCAGCTTTTCCAGAATCTCCAGGCGCACGGTCAGGGTGTCGCCAATCTTCACCGGCTTCTGGAAGCTCATCTGCTGACCCAGGTAGATGGTGCCCGGGCCAGGCAGGGTGCAGGCTACTGCCGCACTGATCAGCGCGCCGCTGAACATGCCATGGGCAATACGCTCGCGGAACATGCTCTTGGCCGCGAACTCGGCATCCAGGTGCACCGGGTTGTGGTCACCGGACATCGCGGCGAACAGCTGAATGTCACGTTCTTCGACGGACTTCTCAAAGGTGGCTTTCTGACCCACTTCGAGGGCTTCGTAAGGGGTGTTGGTGACCTGGGTCATCAGGGCTTCCTTGTAGGCGGACGAGGGCGCATATCATTCACTGCGAGCAGGGCGGCCAAGGGCCAGCGCCTGTTCGAGCCAGCCGAGTATATCGGCGCAGACCTCGTCGCGATTGGTTTCATTGAGCAGCTCATGCCGCGCCTGAGGGTACAGGCGCAGCTGCACATGTCGATTGCCGGTCGCGCTCAAGGCGGCGGCCAGATCCTTGAGACGCTTGCCGGCACTGACCGGATCACATTCGCCGCCAATTACCAGGATCGGCAGGTTCGGATCAATCTGCGCCAGGTTACCCGGCTGGCTGATTTGCGCCAGGCCTTGCAGTAGATCGAGCCACAACTGGTTGCTGCAACGAAAGCCGCACAAGGGGTCGGCGACGTACTTGTCGACCTCTTCAGGGTCGCGGCTGAGCCAGTCGAAGGCGGTACGGTTAGGCTTGAAGGCCTTATTGAACGAGCCAAACGACAGCCACTCGATCAGCGCACTCTTGCCCATGGCACCTTGGCGCCAGGCTTCGACGCGGGCAATGGCCGCAGCCGCTCGATAGAGCGCTGGCGGCTGGAAATTCGAACCGCTGAGGATCGCCCCCTGCACACTGGCGCTGTGATGCAGCAGGTAGGCCTGGGCAATGTAGCTGCCCATACTGTGGCCGAACAGGAACAGCGGAGTCCCCGGATACGTCTGGCCGATGTGCTGGGCGAGCAGGCCGAGGTCGTTGACCACGGCATTCCAGCCATGATGGCGGGCAAACAGGCCCAAGTGGCCAAGCTCGGCGGTACGCCCGTGGCCGCGCAGGTCAGGGGCGAACAGGGCAAAGCCTGCCTCGCTCAGGGCATGACCCAGGCGGCGGTAGCGCCCAGCGTGCTCGGCCATGCCGTGGGCCAGCAACACAGCGGCCTTGACCGGTGTAGTTGGCAGCCACTGATGGACGTACAGGCTGCAATGCTCGCTGGCAGGCAGCCAGAAGGCGTCATGGGGCATGGCGGGTCCTTTGCGCGCGGGTTCGAGCACAGTTTATGCACAATCGGCCAAATTGCAGGAAGGGCACAAATAAGATTCACAATGTTAATGGCAGCACTTGGCGTATTTGCCACCTCCTGCTTACCTGCTAACGTCGGCTGAACGCCTAATTGCCATCAGGCAATCAGGTCAGGGACGGTCCAGGCAAAGAGGAACAACAATAAATGCAAGCCGATTTCTGGAATGACAAGCGCCCGGCGGGCGTGCCTTCCACCATTGATATCCATGCTTACCGCTCCGTCGTCGAAGTGTTCGAGCGCTCCTGCAAGCGTTTCGCCGACCGCCCGGCGTTCAGCAACCTGGGCGTGACCCTCAGCTACGCTGAGCTTGAGCGCCATTCGGCGGCCTTCGCCGCCTGGCTGCAGCACAACACCGATCTGGCCCCTGGGGATCGCATCGCGGTGCAGATGCCCAACGTGTTGCAGTACCCCATCGCCGTGTTCGGCGCCTTGCGCGCCGGGCTGATCGTGGTCAATACCAACCCGCTGTACACCGAGCGTGAGATGCGCCACCAGTTCAAGGATTCCGGCGCCCGTGCCCTGGTCTACCTGAACATGTTCGGCAAGCGCGTACAGGAGGTGCTACCCGATACCGGCATCGAGTACCTGATCGAAGCGAAAATGGGCGACCTGCTGCCCACGGCCAAGGGCTGGCTGATCAATACCGTGGTGGACAAGGTCAAGAAGATGGTGCCGGCCTTCAACCTGCCGCAGGCAGTGCCGTTCAAGCAGGTGCTGCGCCAGGGCAGGGAGCTGACCCACAAACCAGTGCCGCTGACCCTCGACGACATCGCCGTGCTGCAGTACACCGGTGGCACCACGGGCTTGGCCAAGGGCGCGATGCTGACCCACGCCAACCTGGTCGCCAACATGCTCCAGGTGCTCGCTTGCTTCTCCCAGCACGGGCCGGACGGGCAGAAGCTGATCAAGGAGGGCCAGGAGGTGATGATCGCACCGCTGCCGCTGTACCACATCTATGCGTTCACGGCGAACTGCATGTGCATGATGGTCACTGGCAATCACAACGTGCTGATCACCAACCCGCGGGATATTCCGGGCTTCATCAAGGAACTGGGCAAGTGGCGTTTCTCGGCTCTGCTCGGTCTGAATACCTTGTTCGTCGCACTGATGGATCACCCAGGCTTCAAGTCGCTGGATTTCTCTGCGCTGAAGGTCACCAACTCCGGTGGCACGGCGCTGGTCAAGGCCACCGCCGAGCGCTGGGAGAGCCTCACCGGCTGTCGCATCGTCGAAGGCTATGGCCTGACCGAAACTTCGCCGGTGGCCAGCACCAACCCCTATGGCCAGTTGGCCCGGCTGGGCACGGTAGGCATTCCGGTGGCAGGCACCGCCTTCAAGGTGATCGACGATGATGGCAACGAGTTGCCGCTGGGTGAGCGTGGCGAGCTGTGCATCAAGGGCCCGCAGGTGATGAAGGGCTACTGGCAGCAGCCCGAGGCGACCGCCCAGGCGCTGGATGCCGAGGGCTGGTTCAAGACCGGGGATATCGCGGTGATCGACCCCGATGGCTTTACCCGCATCGTCGACCGCAAGAAAGACATGATCATCGTCTCCGGCTTCAACGTGTATCCCAACGAGATCGAGGACGTGATCATGGGCCATCCACAGGTGGCCAACTGCGCGGCAATCGGCGTGCCAGACGAGCGCTCGGGCGAGGCGGTGAAGTTGTTCGTGGTACCGCGTGAGGGCGGGGTCAGCGTCGAGGAGCTCAAGGCCTACTGCAAGGCCAACTTCACTGGCTACAAGGTGCCCAAGCACATTGTCCTGCGCGATTCGCTACCGATGACCCCGGTAGGCAAGATCCTACGCCGGGAGTTGCGCGACATCGCTTGATCACCTGCTGTCCTTCGCCATCGCGGGGCAAGCTGGCTCTCACGTATAAAACAGACGTGGCAGCGAGCTTGCCCCGCGATGGCGTTCAAACCCCTCTAAAATGCGCAATACAGCCCGATTTGCGACATTTTGGTTAAATACTCTAAAAATGACTCATATAATTCATTGAGTCATTTTCGTGACCGCTAGGCCTGTTTTGGCCTCTAGGCGACCCCTGGTAAAGCTGTTACTCTCGGCCCGCTTTCAGAGGATACGGTTTGCAATGAACCGTCATCTCATATCAATAATAAACGCATAAACGCGTGATGAATTCGCTGTTGCTGAAGGAGTGGGCTTCCATGATCGAAAATTTTTGGAAGGATAAGTACCCAGCCGGGATTACGGCGGAAATCAATCCTGACGAATTCCCCAATATCCAAGCGGTACTCAAGCAGTCCTGCCAACGCTTTGCCGACAAACCGGCCTTTAGCAACCTGGGCAAAACCATCACCTATGGCGAGCTGTATGCCTTGTCAGGAGCTTTTGCTGCCTGGCTGCAACAGCACACCGACCTCAAGCCAGGTGATCGGATTGCCGTACAGCTGCCTAATGTCCTGCAATACCCTGTAGCCGTATTCGGCGCCATGCGCGCTGGGCTGATCGTGGTCAACACCAACCCGCTGTACACCGCGCGGGAGATGGAGCACCAGTTCAACGACTCCGGCGCCAAGGCCTTGGTGTGCCTGGCCAACATGGCCCACCTGGCTGAAAAGGTCGTGCCCAAGACCCAGGTCAAGCATGTCATCGTCACCGAAGTGGCCGACCTGCTGCCGCCGATCAAGCGCCTGCTGATCAACAGCGTCATCAAGTACGTGAAGAAGATGGTTCCGGCGTACCACCTGCCAGGCGCCGTGCGCTTCAACGATGCCTTGGCCAAAGGCCATGGCCAGCCGGTTACCGAGGCCAATCCGCAGCCCAACGATGTTGCCGTGCTGCAGTATACCGGTGGGACCACCGGTGTGGCCAAGGGCGCCATGCTCACCCACCGCAACCTGGTGGCCAACATGCTGCAGTGCCGGGCACTGATGGGTGCCAACCTGCATGAAGGGTGCGAGATCCTCATCACCCCGTTGCCGCTGTACCACATCTATGCGTTCACCTTCCATTGCATGGCCATGATGCTGATCGGCAACCACAACGTGCTGATCAGCAACCCGCGCGATTTGCCGGCCATGGTCAAGGAACTGGGCAAGTGGAAGTTCAGCGGTTTCGTTGGCCTCAATACCCTGTTCGTGGCCCTGTGCAACAACGAAGCCTTCCGTGCTTTGGATTTCTCGGCGCTGAAGATCACCCTGTCTGGTGGCATGGCCTTGCAACTGAGCGTGGCCGAGCGCTGGAAGACCGTCACCGGCTGCGCCATCTGTGAAGGCTACGGCATGACCGAGACCAGCCCGGTAGCAGCGGTCAACCCGGCCGAGGCCAACCAGGTCGGGACCATCGGCATTCCGGTGCCCTCGACCCTGTGCAAGGTCATCGATGACAACGGCCAGGAGCTTGGCCTGGGTGAAGTCGGCGAGCTGTGCGTGAAGGGCCCGCAGGTGATGAAGGGCTACTGGCAGCGCGAAGACGCTACCGCCGAGATCCTCGACGCCGACGGCTGGCTGAAGACCGGCGACATTGCCCTGATCCAGCTCGATGGCTACATGCGCATCGTCGATCGCAAGAAAGACATGATCCTGGTCTCGGGCTTCAACGTGTACCCCAACGAGCTCGAAGACGTCCTGGCCGGTTTGCCGGGCGTGCTGCAGTGCGCTGCGATTGGCGTGCCGGACGAGAAGTCGGGCGAGCTGATCAAGGTGTTCATCGTGGTCAAGCCAGGCATGACCCTGACCAAGGAGCAGGTGATGGAGCACATGCGCGCCAACGTCACGGGCTACAAGGTGCCGCGCTACATCGAGTTCCGCGATGCGTTGCCGACCACTAACGTCGGCAAGATCCTGCGCCGTGAGTTGCGTGACGAAGAGCTGAAGAAGCAGGGCTTGAAGAAGATCGCCTGAGGTCCAGACGACTTCGAACAGGCTGCATGGGAGCGGGGCAAGCCCGCTCCCATGAGGGCTCTAGCGTAGTTTTTCCAGCATCTGGTAGTACCACATCCCCGCCGCCAACAGCGGATTGCCCAACAGATCCCCCATCGGCACCTTGATGTGCTTGCACGCCGCAAAGGTGTCGAACTTCTCCAGCGTCCCCGTCAGTGCCTCGGCCATGATCTCGCCCATGATGTGACTGGTGGCGATGCCGTGCCCGGAATAGCCCTGGCAGTACCAGACATTCTCCGAAAGCTTGCCCAACTGCGGAATGCGGTTGACCACGATGCCCATCGCACAGCTCCACTGGAACTCGATCGGCACGCCCTTGAGCGCGGGGAAGGTGCGCTCGATGCACGGTCGCAGCTCGCCGGCGATATCCCGCGAATCCTTGCCTGAATAATTGGCGCCACCGCCGAACAGCAAGCGCTTGTCGGCTGTCAGGCGGTAGTAGTCGAGGACGAAGCGGCAGTCGTACACCGCCAGGTCCTCGGGGTTGATCTGCGCGGCCAGTTCCCCCAGGGGTGCGGTGGTGACGATGCCGCCCATGGCCGGGAAGATCTTGCCCTTGAGCTGGCGCTTTTCCAGCTTGTGGTAGACATCGCCGGCCAGCATCACCTGGCGGGCCTCGATCCGGCCCTGGGCAGTGACCACCGCCGGGCGCGGGCCGTGGATGATCTCCAGCACTTCGGAGTTTTCAAAGATCAGCGCGCCCAGGCTGTGGGCGGCGCGGGCCTCGCCCAGGCACAGGTTGAGCGGATGCAGGTGCAGGTTGCGGCGGTTCTTCAGGCCGCCCAGGTACAGCGGGCTTTGCAGCTGGCGAGCCACCGCTTGGCGATCAAGCAACTCGACTTGATCGCCCATGCCACGACGCTGCGCCTCGGCCTCAAAGCTGCGCAGCTCGTCCATGTGCGAAGGCTTCATCGCCGCATGCAGATGGCCGCGCTTCAAGTCGCAATCGATGCCATAACGCTGCACTCGCTGCTCGATGATCTGGTGGCCGCGCCAGCGCAGCTGCCAGATGAAGTCGTCGACTTCGGCGCCGAGCCGATCGCGCATTTGCGTGCGCATCGCTTCATCGCCCGACAGGCTGCCGGTGACCTGGCCGCCGTTGCGCCCGCTGGCGCCCCAACCAATGCGGTGGGTTTCGACGATCGCCACCTTGAGGCCGCGCTCGGCCAACTCCACGGCGGTGGCGACGCCGGTGAAGCCACCGCCGATGATCGCCACGTCGACCTGATGGGTGCCCTGCAGGGTCGGGTATTGGGTCGAATCGTTGAGGGTGGCGCTGTAGTAGGACGGCGCGCGCTGGGCCGCGCCGTTGTTCAGTGCTGCGTTCATGGTGGTTCCTTGACAGAAAGAGGGTAGGGCTCAGGCCTGGTGCAGGTACCAGCGCCAGTCCTGCTCGCCGACTTCGGCCATGAACTGGCGATACTCGGCACGCTTGACCTTCAGGTACACACCGAGGAAGGCCTCGCCCAGCGCTTCTTTGGCCCAGCTCGACTGCTCCAGGGCATCGAGCACGGTCAGCCAGTCAGTGGGCAGGTGCTCGGTAGCCTGGGCATAGCCGTTGCCTTGCACGGGCGCGCCGGGGTCGAGCTGTTGGCGGATGCCTTGGTGGCTGGCGGCGAGGATCGCGGCGGCGGCCAGGTAGGGGTTGGCATCGGCGCCGCAGATGCGGTGCTCGACATGCCGGCTGTTGGCCGGGCCGCCCGGCACGCGCAGGCTGACGGTGCGGTTGTCGACGCCCCAGGTCGGCGCCAGCGGCGCATAGCTGTTGGCCTGGAAGCGCCGGAACGAGTTGGCGTTGGGGCAGAACAGCAACAGCGATTCGTGCAGGTGGCACAGCATGCCAGCGACTGCCTGGCGCAGCAGCGGGGTGCCTGCCGGATCGCTGCTGGCGAACAGATTGTTGCCCTGCTCATCGGCCAGGCTCAGGTGCATGTGCATGCCGGTGCCGGCCAGATCCGAAAACGGTTTGGCCATGAAGCAGGCCTGCATGCCGTGGGCATGGGCGATGCCCTTGACCAGGCGTTTGTAGCGCACCGCCTGATCCATCGCCGCCAAGGCGTCGCCATGCTCCAGGGTGATCTCCACCTGGCCGGGGGCGTATTCGGAAATCGCCGTGCGCGCCGGGATGCCCTGGGCTTTGCAAGCCGCGTACAGGTCGGCGAGGAACGGCTCGATCTGCTCCAGTTCGCGCAGGCCATAGACCTGGGTGGCGCGTGGCCGGCCGCCGTCGTTGTCCAGCGCTGGCTGCGGGCGGCCGTGGGCATCGCGCTGCTGGTCGAGCAGGTAGAACTCAAGCTCACAGGCCATCACCGGATGCAAGCCATCAGCCTTGAGCGCCTCGATGGTGCGCAGCAGTACGTGGCGTGGATCGGCAACGCTGGCGGGTAGGCCTTCGCTGGGGTGCATGCTGACTTGCACAGCAGCGGTAGGCACACGCCGCCACGGCAGACGGACCAGGCTACCGTCGAGCGGGTAGGCGCGGCAGTCGATATCGCCGACGTCCCAGACCAGCCCGGAGTTCTCGACATCATCGCCATTGAGGGTCAGGCCGAGGATGGTACTGGGCAATGGCCGGCCACTTTCGTATACCGCCAACAGCTCATCGCGGTGCAGCAGCTTGCCGCGTGGCACGCCGTTGGCGTCGAGGATGAACAGCTCGATCAGGTCGATATCAGGGTTGTCGGCCAAAAAGCGTTCGGCCTGCTCGATAGGAGCAAAGTGCATGATGGATTCGCTCGCGCACAGGACCTGCGCACAACAGGCGCCAGGTCATACTGGGTCAGCCGGCCGGTGGGCCGGAATGGGTCAGTCAAGCGTGAGTAAAGCATCCGGTGGGCGCGCGTGACGGCAGTGCCACAAGGCCCAGAAGGCAAGGATGATGTGCACCAGCGGATTTTCGCCAGCGCAGGCCCGGACCTTCGGCAAGGAAGGGCGTGACGGCGGCTGGGCGATGCTGGGGAGGAGGATCATGGCTCGATACTCCCATGGGCTGTAAGGTTGATTAAATCAGTGAATGGCTACCTTCAGTTCGCGCTTGGCTAAACAAATGCAGCCACCTTGTAGGATGTTGGCGTGGCAGCGGGCTTGCCCCGCGATAGCGGGTAAAGGGCTATCGCGGGGCAAGCCCGCTCCCACGCGAACCTCCATAAAGCGCTACGTTATGCGACAATCGCAGCCCTTCGAATGCCGATCATGCACAAGCAGGCTCACCTGCATCATTAAAAAGCCCCATGACAGACCACGCCATCGACCAGCTGCTGAACAACCTCGACCACGCCATGATCGCCGACCGCCATCGTCTGCGTCGGCAATTGCATGAGCTGCGCAAGCGCCCTGACGAGGCCAAGCTGGCGCAGTGGGTGGACAAGGTCCAGGCCTCGTTCGCCCAGGTCACTGCGCGCCAGCAAAGCGTGCCGAGTATCCGCTACGACGATAATCTGCCGATCGCCGCCAAACGCGACGAGATCAAGAAGGCCTTGAGTGAACACCAGGTCCTGGTGATCGCCGGCGAAACCGGTTCGGGCAAGACCACTCAGTTGCCCAAGATCTGCCTGGAACTGGGCCGTGGCAGCCACGGCCAGATCGCTCACACCCAGCCCCGGCGGATCGCCGCACGCAGCGTTGCCGCGCGGGTCGCGGAAGAACTCGGCACGCCGCTGGGCGCGCTGGTCGGCTACCAGGTGCGGTTCGAGGATCAGAGCGATTCCAACACCCTGGTCAAGCTGATGACCGATGGCATCCTGCTCGCCGAAACCCAGCATGATCGGTTTCTTGAGCGCTACGACACGATCATCGTCGACGAGGCCCACGAGCGCAGTCTGAACATCGACTTCTTGCTCGGTTATCTGAAGACCTTGCTGCATCGCCGGCCCGAGCTGAAGCTGATCATCACTTCAGCGACCATCGATCTGGAGCGCTTCTCCAAGCATTTCGATAACGCGCCGATCATTGAAGTCTCGGGCCGCACCTACCCGGTAGAAACCTGGTATCGGCCGCTGACCAGCGAGCAGGACGAGGAAGGCAACCAGGTTGAAGACGACCTGACAGTTGATCAGGCGATCCTGGCTACCCTCGATGAAATCGCCGCGCACGAACGCAGTGTCGGCAAGGGGCCGGGTGATGTGCTGGTGTTCCTGCCCGGCGAGCGTGAGATTCGCGACGCTGCCGAGATCTTGCGCAAGGCCCAGCTACGTCACACCGAGATCTTGCCGCTGTACGCCCGGCTGTCGCCGGCAGAGCAGCAGAAGATCTTCCAGTCGCACCCAGGCCGGCGCGTGGTGCTCGCCACCAACGTGGCCGAGACTTCCCTGACGGTGCCCGGCATCCGCTATGTGATCGACAGTGGCACCGCGCGGATCAGCCGTTACAGCTATCGCGCCAAGGTTCAGCGCCTGCCTATCGAGGCGGTCTCGCAAGCCAGTGCCAACCAGCGTAAGGGACGCTGTGGGCGGGTCGAGCCGGGCATCTGTGTGCGCCTGTACAGTGAAGACGACTTCAACGGCCGGCCGGCGTTCACCGATCCGGAGATCCTGCGCACCAACCTGGCGGCGGTGATCTTGCAGATGCTCCACCTGCGCCTGGGTGCGATTGATGCCTTCCCCTTCATCGAACCGCCTGATGGCAAGGCCATCAGCGACGGTTTCAACCTGCTGCAGGAGCTGTCGGCGGTCAATCGCGAGAACCAGCTGACCCCGCTCGGCCGGCAACTGGCGCGTTTGCCTATCGATCCGCGGCTGGGCCGCATGCTGCTCGAAGGCGCCCGCTTGGGCAGTCTGCAGGAAGTATTGATCGTCACCAGCGCGCTGTCGGTGCAGGATCCACGCGAGCGTCCGCCGGAGCGTCAGCAGGCAGCGGATCAAGCCCACGCGCAGTGGAAAGACGTCGATTCGGACTTTGCCGCGCTGGTCAATCTGTGGCGCGGTTTCGAAGAGCAGCGTCAGGCGCTGACCGCCAACCCGCTGCGAAACTGGTGCCGGAAGAACTTCCTCAATTACCTGCGCCTGCGCGAATGGCGCGATGCCCATCGCCAGTTGTCGCTGATCTGTCGCGACCTGCAACTGACCGTTAATAAAGAACCCATTGACTATCAGCGCATGCACAAGGCCATTCTCAGTGGCCTGCTCAGCCAGATCGGCCACAAGACCGAAGAGGGTGACTACCAGGGCGCGCGCCAGCGCCGCTTCTGGATCCACCCCTCGTCCGGCATCGGCCGCAAGCGCCCGCAATGGGTGATGGCCGCCGAACTGGTCGAAACCACCAAGCTGTATGCGCGCATGGTGGCCAAGATCGAGCCAGACTGGATCGAGCCGCTGGCGGGGCACCTGATCAAGAAAAACCACTTCGAGCCGCACTGGGAGAAAAAGCGCGGGCAAGTGGTGGCCTATGAACAGATCACCCTGTATGGCTTGATCCTGGTCGGCCGGCGCCCGGTGCACTACGGGCCGATCGATCCGGTGGTATCACGCGAGCTGTTTATCCGCGAGGGTTTGGTTGGCGGTGAGATTCAGTCGCGGGCCAAGTGCCTGGCGGCTAACAAACGCCTGCTCGAACAGCTCGACGAGCTCGAGGCCAAGGCGCGCCGACGCGACATTCTCGCCGATGAGGAAACTCTCTACGCCTTCTATGAAGCGCGCCTGCCTGCCGAGATTCACCAGACGGCGACGTTCGACGCCTGGTATCGCATGACCAGCCAGAAAGACGCCAATCTGCTGATCATGCGCGAAGAGGATGTGCTGGCCCGCGAGGCCAGTGAAGTGACCGCCGCGCAATACCCTGACAGCCTCAAGGTGGGCGAGCTGAGCCTGCCGCTGAGCTACCATTTCGAGCCGAACCATCCGCGCGATGGCGTCACTGTGCGGGTGCCGGCGCCGTTGCTGCCGAGCCTGCCGGGTGAGCGCCTGGAATGGTTGGTGCCAGGCTTGCTCGAGGCCAAGTGCATTGCCCTGGTACGTAACCTGCCCAAGGCCTTGCGCAAGAACTTCGTGCCGGTGCCGGACTTCGTCAAGGCCGCCCTGGCGCGGATGACCTTTGGCCAGGGCGGTTTGCCCCAGGCGCTGGGTCAGGAGCTGCTGCGCATGACCGGCGCGCGGGTCACCGATGAGGCTTGGGCGCAAGCGGCTGAGCTGGTCGAGAGCCACCTGCGGATGAACATCGAAGTGGTCGACGGCCAGGGTAAGTTCCTTGGCGAAGGGCGCGATCTGGCCGAGCTGACTTCCCGATTTGTCGCAGCAAGCCAAGCCGCACTGGCCATGCCGCGTACGGAAAAGTCCGAGCAGCCGGTGCAGGCCAAGGCCTTCGCCGACGTCGCTGAAACCGCCCAGCAAAAGATCGCCGGGCTGTCGATGACGGTCTACCCGGCGCTGGTCGAAGAGAACGGCAGCGTACGTGAAGGACGTTTCTCGACCCACGCCGAGGCCCAGTTCCAGCATCGCCGCGCATTGCAACGTTTGCTTTTGCAACAGCTGGCAGAGCCGGCCAAGTTCCTGCGGGGCAAGTTGCCCGGGCTGACCGAGCTGGGGCTGCTGTACCGCGACATGGGCCGGGTCGAGGCGTTGGTCGAGGACATCCTGCTGGCCAGTCTCGACAGCTGCATCCTGGAAGGTGAAGCGCAGCTGCCGCGCGATGGGGCGGGCCTTGCTTCGTTGGCCGAGCGCAAGCGCGGCAGTTGGGCTGAGCACGCCGAGCGCTTGGCCAGGCTGACGCTTGAGGTGCTCAAGCTGTGGCATGGCTTGCAAAAGCGCTTCAAAGGCAAGATCGACTTGAGCCAGGCGGTTGCCTTGAACGACATCAAGCTGCAGTTGGCCAACCTGGTCTACCCCGGTTTTGTGCGCGATACGCCTGGGGTGTGGTTCAAGGAATTGCCCCGCTACCTCAAAGCCATCGAATTGCGCCTGGAGAAACTCGGCTCGCAAGTGCAGAAGGACCGCGTCTGGAGTGGCGAATTGGCCACTCTCTGGACCCAGTACAAGACACGCGCCGACAAGCATGCCCAGGAGGGCAAGCGCGACGAGCAGTTGCTCATGTACCGTTGGTTGCTGGAGGAATATCGGGTATCGCTGTTCGCCCAGCAGCTGGGCACCAAGGTGCCGGTTTCCGACAAACGCTTGAGCAAACAGTGGAGCCTGGTAGAGGGCTAAACCGCTGCAAATGTGGCAAACTTGCTGGAGTTTTGCGGCCGCTTTGCGGCCCTTCGCGAGCTAGACCGGCTCCCACGAGAACTCTGGGAGCAGGTTTACCCGCGAACGAGGGCATAGCCCTCGCTGGTTCTCCCGTTTCAGCGGGAAGTTGCAATTGTAAATTGGCACCAAGGTGCCATTATCTTGCCCCTTATTTCGGCCAGCGCCGCGCGGCGATGGCCTCTGACCAGAGGAACGACCGTGCATAACGTCGTAATCAGCGGCACCGGCCTGTATACCCCGGCCCAGAGCATTTCCAACGAAGAACTGGTGGAGTCGTTCAATACTTGGGTCACGCAGTACAACCAGGACAACGCGGCGGCCATCGCGCGTGGCGAAGTCCAAGCCCTGGCCGAATCCAACGCCGCCTTCATCGAGAAGGCGTCGGGGATCAAGAGCCGCTTCGTGTTGGACAAGGCCGGCATTCTCGATCCGCAGCGCATGAAGCCACGGTTGCCGGAGCGCTCCAATGACGAGCCCTCGATCCTCTGTGAGATGGCCGTGACCGCCGCCCGCCAGGCCCTTGAGCGTGCAGGTCGCACTGCCGCCGATGTCGATGCGGTGATCGTCGCTTGCTCCAACCTGCAGCGCCCGTATCCGGCTATCGCCATCGAAGTGCAGCAGGCGTTGGGCATCAACGGTTTTGGCTTCGACATGAACGTTGCCTGCTCGTCGGCCACCTTCGGCATCCAGACCGCCGCCAACAGCATTCAGCTGGGCCAGGCCCGTGCGGTGCTGGTGGTCAACCCTGAGGTGTGTACCGCTCACCTGAACTTCCGTGATCGTGACAGCCACTTCATCTTTGGCGATGCCGCTACCGCCGTGCTGCTCGAGCGTGCTGACCTGGCGACTTCGGCGCATCAGTTCGAGATCGTCAGCAGCAAGTTGCTGACTCAGTTCTCCAATAACATCCGCAACAATTTCGGCTTCCTTAACCGTGCGGCGGAGGAGGGTGAGGGGGCAGCGGACAAACTGTTCGTTCAGGAAGGGCGCAAGGTGTTCCGTGAGGTGTGTCCGATGGTGGCTGAGCTGATCGGCCAGCACTTGCAAGAGAATGGTCTGCAGCCGAGCGATGTGAAGCGTTTCTGGTTGCATCAGGCCAACTTGAGCATGAATCACTTGATCGTCAAGAAGCTGGTTGGGCGGGATGTGGCTGAGGAAGATGCGCCGGTGATTCTGGATCGGTATGCCAATACCAGTTCGGCGGGGTCGGTGATTGCCCTGCACCTGTATCAGGATGATTTGCCTGTGGGGGCGGTGGGGGTGCTGAGTTCGTTTGGCGCTGGGTATTCGATTGGTAGTGTGATTTTGCGTAAGCGGTGATTTTTGTTTTTTTTGGTGGTGGGTTTTTCTGGTTGCGAGGGTGGCTTTTAGTCACCTTTGCGGCCATTTGGCGGGGGTAGCGCTGGTTTTGAGTTGAGTTCTTGAATGTGAGCTTATCCGTTTTTTGGGGGCTGCTACTGGCCCCTTCCGCCCTTACGGCGGGTCACTTTTTGGCAAACGCCCCAAAAAGTAACCAAAAAGGTCTGCGCTCCACCATCCGGCCCTACGCTGCGCTACGGGTCCCTTCGCGCCGGCGCCTTCCGGGCCCGCGCGGCCTACGATTTGCTGCGCAAATCTACATCTCGCGCCTTCGGCTACGCCGAAGGGTGCTGGCGCACCTGGCCCTACAGGCACCTCTGCTCAGCCTCCTGAAGTCGCGAATCTGCGGCGCCTGGAATTGCTCGCACG
>Ga0247821_10000805_pt1 | contig 17505 bp, 10 predicted proteins | sample 13C_Glycerol_Day_FD_192481 | JGI IMG/M metagenome (GOLD analysis project Ga0247821, IMG submission 192481) | Soil microbial communities from agricultural site in Penn Yan, New York, United States - 13C_Glycerol_Day14 | ecosystem: Environmental > Terrestrial > Soil > Agricultural land | place... | reverse complement strand
GGCCGAGTTGGCCATGGGATTGGCCGCATCCAGGTCAGCCGCCGGGCAGACGATGCCATTGAACTCACTGCCAAACACCAGCTTGCAACCGAAAATCCGCCGGTGAATGGCAAGGTCGGCCGGCGCGTTATGGGTGAAATTGGCGCTGATCGGATGCCAGTGAGCACCGAGGACCGCCGCACACAGACGGCGCATCACGCCGATCGCCAGCTCCGTCGCCTGACGGCTGCTGTACGGCAGCTCACTGACCACTTCTTCACGGATGATCACGGTTTTGCCCGCGTCTTCGATGTGGATGGCCAGTGCGTCGTTCAGCAGATGACGGTATTGCACGATCACCTGCAAGGCGCCGCGCAAGGTGCGCTGGTGAGTGAGCAGCAGGCTGATTTCGCCAAAGTCCGATAACTGGCGCAATTCGGCCATGCGCAAGCCGAAGCTTTCGCAGCCACTGACCCGCGCCGACTCTTCCAGCAGGGTTATCACGCTGGAGACGGCAAGGCGTTGGTTGGGATCATCCAGCAGCGCGGCACTCAGACCGACCTGGGCCAGCAAGGCATGCGGGTTGAGGCCAACGTGGCGCGACACTTCGAGGTAATTGGTCAAGCTTGAAGCACGGACGAGGGCGGTCATTTTATTGTTTTCCACGCATTCTCATTAGGCGTCCCGCTTCTGTGGCGGGTCGCTTTTTATAGCCTGAGTGTCGTCAAATGAAAAGCCGTTTCCTGCCTCCAAGCTGACACAAAATGCCGGCCTCTCAAGCATAGCGGACGGCTGCCCGCACCCCTGTCATCAAATGTGAAGTCACTGACGTTCAATGTAAAGCACCCGGGGGGAGGGGGGATTAGTGTGGCTCTCGAAGCGCTCACCTTAGGTGGTGAGCCGACTGTCTTGAGCATAGGTGCTGACGTGGAAAGATTGCATACCGCCGCTACCGTCCTGATCGTCCCTGGCCTGCGCGACCATGTCGCCGAACATTGGCAGACCCTGCTGCAGGCAAAGCTGGCCAAGGTCCGCGCAGTACCGCCGTTGCAGGTCAATGGCCTGGACTGCAATGCCCGGGTCGAAGCGATCCAGCGCGAGCTGGAGCAGATCGAAGGCGAGGTGGTATTGGTCGCGCACAGCGCCGGTGTGCTGATGGTTGCCCACTGGGCCGCGCGCTATGACCGGCCGATCAAAGGCGCGTTGTTGGCGGCGCCGCCGGACCTGAACGCCGAATGGCCTGCGGCGTACCCAAGCCCGGACACCATGCGTGCCAACGGTTGGGCGCCGCTGCCGATCACCGCGTTGCCGTTCCCGAGCATAGTTGCCGCCAGCAGCAATGACCACCTGGCCAGCCTTGAGGCGGTAACCGCCATGGCCGAGGGCTGGGGCAGCGAGCTGGAACTGCTGGGCGCTGTCGGGCATCTCAACCCGGCTGCCGGATTCGGTGCCTGGCCGCAAGCCGAAACATTCATTCAAAGCCTGGACCGTTAACCCTGCCGTCGCGCATGGACGCTTGACCAACGCCCGCAAAAGTCGGGCGGCGATAACAAAAATAACAATTCGTGGAGTCATCGTAATGCCAAAACACCGCATTCTCTGCGCTGTGCCGTCACAGCGTTGTCTGCTCGCCTGCGCCATCAGCCTGCTCGCGCTGCCTGGCGCCCAGGCGTTTGAAGTCGATACCGGTAATGAAGACTGGGCTGTGCGCCTGGACAACACTATCAAGTACAACTACGGCGTACGCACCGAAAGTGCCGACAAACGCATGTTGGCAACGCCGAACAACAACGACGGCGACTACAACTTCCGCAAGGCCGGCACCAACATCACCAACCGTGTCGACCTGCTGACCGAACTGGATGTGATCTACCAGGGCAGCATGGGCTTTCGCGTCAGCGCCGCCAGCTGGTACGACAAGGCCTACGACAACACCGGCTCCAATTCCAACCCGTTCGTCAACGGCAATGGCGATACGTCCGGCATCGTGCCGAGCCTCAACGGCTTGCCGGGTACCGGCACGCCGCTGGGCAGCCCGCACCTGAGCAATTACGCCCAGCGTTACTACAGCGGCCCCTCCGGCGAGGTGCTCGATGCGTTCGTGTTCATGAGCACTGACATCGGCGAGAGCTCGCAACTGAGCGGAAAACTCGGCCAGCACAACCTGTTCTGGGGCGAAACCCTGCTCAACCCGGTGCACTCGCTGAGCTACGGCCAGTCCGGCCTGGACCTGGCCAAGCTGGCCGCATCGCCGGGTACCGAAGCCAAAGAACTGTTCGTACCCCGTAACCAGCTGTCGACTTCGTTCCTGGTGAACCCGGAACTGACCATTGGCGCACAGTACTTCTTCGAATGGGATGCCGCCCGCTTGCCGGAAGCAGGCACCTATTACGGCGGTTCCGATGTGGTGGGTGAGGGCGCCCAGAGCTTCCTTCTTGGCCACACCGGCACGCCTGGACTGATCCCGGTGCGCGGTGCGCTGACCAGCATCCGTCGCGGCGACGACCTGAACCCGGACAAACGTGGTGACTGGGGCGTCATGGCCAAGTGGTCGCCGGAATGGCTGGGCGGCACCCTGGGCTTCTACTACCGCAAAACCTCGGAAATCCTCCCGCAGGCCTGGCTCGATACCCGTGGCCTGACTGTGGCCCGTGGCCCGTTCGGCAACCCGCCAGCCAGCCTCCCGGGAGCAGTCGGCAACCTCTACAACTCGCTGCAGGGCGCCACTTACCAGTTCGCCTACGCCGATGACATTGACGTCTATGGCCTGAGCCTGTCCAAGGACGTCGCCGGCATCAGCGTCGGCAGCGACCTGAACATCCGCCACAACATGCCGCTGTCGAGTATTCCGGCAATCGTCAGCGCACCCGGCCAAGGCGGCCTGGGTGGCGGCTTCGGTCTGTTGCCACCGCGCTCGCCCAGCAGCGGTGTGGTCTACGACGTGCCCAGCGACGGCGACGGCATGGGGGCCACCGGTCAGACCCTGCACTGGACCCTTAACGGCCTGATGACCATCGGCGATACGCCGCTGTTCGATAGCGCAACCCTGCTGGGCGAGCTGTTCTACAGCAACCTGCTCAAGCTCGATGGCCACAACGAGGCCTTGTACAAGGGCAAAAACAGCTACCGCGGGATCGATAAACCGACCCGTGACAACTGGGGTATTGCCGTCAACTTCACCCCGACCTGGTATCAGGTCATGCCCGGCGTCGACATGAGTATGCCGCTGTCGATCAACGTCGGCCTCGATGGCATCTCACCCGTGCAGGGCGGCGGTGCCGAAGACACCGGCACCTATGCGGTGGGCATCGGCGCCGCGGTTTACAACCAGTATTTCGTCGACCTCAAGTATGTCGACAGCTTTGGCAAGTCGCAGTCGTGCAACAACGGCCAGACCGATGGCACGACTCCCAATGCCCTGGACGGCGAGCAGGATTACACCTGCTACGGCGGAGGCTATGCCTCTTTCTCTGGCGGCGGGGCGACCACTGAGGATCGTGGCGCGCTGTACCTCACCGTTAAAACCACTTTTTGAGTCACGTCTTCCTTCAGACATCACGCAGGAAAACAATCATCATGAACTATATGCGTACACTGCTGGCCACCTGCCTGTCACTGGCTGCAATCCACTCCGCCCAGGCCGCTGTCTCCAGCGACCAGGCAGCCCGCCTCGGCACCAGCCTGACCCGTATCGGTGCAGAAAGCGCCGCCAACGCCGACGGCTCCATTCCCGCCTACCAGGGCGGCCTGGTGACCCCACCGGCCAGCTTCAAGAACGGCGACAGCATGCGCCCGGACCCGTTTGCTGGTGAAAAGCCACTGCTGGTCATCAATGGCAAGAACGCCGATCAATACAAGGGGCAACTGAGCGCAACGACCCAGGAGTTGCTCAAGCGCTTCCCGACCTTCTCGGTTGATGTCTATCCGACTCACCGTACCGTGGCACTGCCTCAGCCGGTGCTGGACAACACCGCGAAAAATGCTGTCGGCGCGCAGAGCAAGGAGGGCGGTGCAGCCGTTGAAAACGTGCTGCCGGGCATTCCGTTCCCGATCCCGCAGACCGGTGCCGAGGCCATGTGGAACTTCCTGCTGCGCTATCAGGGCGTGAGCATGGCGGCCAAGTACGACTCGTGGAACGTCGACTCCGCGGGTGTGCCGACCCTGTCCACCACCGGTCAAGCCAACATCAGCTACCCGATCTATGAGGACATGAACAAAACCATCGGGGCCAAAGACACCTACTACCAGATGAAGCTGGTGTACACCGCACCCGCCCGCCGTGCCGGTGAAGCCATGATGCTGCGTGACGCCGCCAACCCGTTGGTGCAGCCACGCAGCGCCTGGCAGTACCTGCCGGGGCAGCGTCGGGTCAAGCTCGCGCCGAACCTGGCGTATGACACGCCTAACCCCGGCACTTCGGGTTCGGGCACCTATGATGACGTGTTCGTCTTCAACGGCGCCCTGGACCGCTACGACTGGACCCTGGTGGGCAAACAGGAAATGTTTGTGCCTTACAACACCTACAAGCTCACCTACAACACCGACATCAAGCAGCTCATCACCCCCAACCATCTGGCGCCGCAGTTCGTGCGCTGGGAGAAGCACCGCGTGTGGGTCGTCGAAGGCAAGCTCAAGGACGGCGCCCGTCACATCTATCACAAGCGTCGCTTCTACCTCGACGAAGACAGCTGGATCGCTCTGGCATCCGATCAGTATGACGCCCGTGGTCAGCTGTACCGTGGTTCGTTCGCCTTCCTCAGCCAGAGCTATGACAAACAGACCCCGGACGCTACGCCTTTCATGATCTACGACCTGGTCGGCGGCACCTACAACCTCAACGGTGTGGTGGGCGCGTACGGCGGCATTCGTTACATCGAGCCGCTGTCCAAGACCCAGTGGTCGCCTGAGTCCCTGGCCGGGGCCGGCATTCGCTGAGTTCGTCCGCAGCTAGTGTGCGCTCCGCCATCCGAGGATGGTGGGGCCTTTGTTGAGCAGTCTGCTGCGTGCAGCGGCGATCCCGGAGGACCCGGTATGTATTTTCTCAAGCGCTGTACTGCGTTGATGCTGACGTGGACCGCCCTTCAAGGTGCGGCACAGGCCGCACCTTACATGGATGTGCTGGATCTGCCGGCCATGCCCAGTGCCCTGGCGACCGCCAGCCCGTTGCGTGACGTCACCAACGTCGGTGCGCGCCTGGTGGCTGTCGGTCCACGCGGGCACATTTTGTATTCCGATGACAACGGCGGCCATTGGCAGCAAGCCAGTGTGCCGGCCAGTGCCGACCTCAATGCCGTGAGCTTTCCCAGTGCCGAGCAGGGCTGGGCGGTGGGCAATGACGGGGTGATCCTGCACAGCCGCGATGGCGGCGTCAGTTGGCACAAACAACTGGATGGTCGCGTACTGGGCGAGCAGGTGCTGGCTTACTACCGCGCCCAGGCCCAGGCCGCACCGGACGACGAGCGTTGGCCGACGCTGATTGCCGAAGGCGAACGGTTGGTACAAGAAGGCGCCGACAAACCCTTTCTGGATGTCTGGTTCGCTGACGAACAAAACGGCTTTGCTGTCGGGGTCTTCAACCTGCTGCTGCACACCCGCGACGGCGGCCAGCACTGGACCCCATGGCTCGAGCGCAGCGACAACCCGCAAGGGCTGCACCTGACCAGCCTGGCCAGCGTCGACGGTGCGCTGTACATCACCGGTGAGCAGGGCCTGTTGCTCAAGCTCGACGCCGATGGCCAGCGCTTCACCCGGCTGACCACGCCCTACAGCGGTACGTTTTTTGGCGCCGCCGGTAAGCCAGGCGTGCTGCTGGTCTATGGCTTGCGCGGCCATGTGTTGCGCAGCACCGATGGCGGCCAGCACTGGCAACCGGTGAGCACCGGGGTTACCAACAGCATTACTGCGGGAAGCCAGGACAGTGGTGGACAGCTGTGGCTGTTGAGTCAGGCCGGGCACGTGCTGCTCAGCCGCGACGACGGTGCCAGTTTCACCCAGGTCAAGCAAACGGCACGCACACCGATCAGTGCGGCGGCATTCGATGCCGCGACCGAGTTGGTGCTGGTAGGCGAACGTGGCGTGCGCACGCTCGCCGTCGAATAAATGCCGTCCCCATAACAAGAGATAACCTGATGGCCACTATCCAACAAGACACCTTGCCGGTGATCCGCACCCTCGGCGAATTCGACACGCGCTCCGGCAACTGGCTGGAACGCCTGGTGTTCAATCATCGTCTGCCGTTCATGCTGATGATGCTGCTGGCGACCCTGGTGCTGGGGTTCATGGCCGTGACGCGCCTGGAGCTGCGGCCCAGCTTCGAGAAAATGATCCCGCAGAGCCACCCCTACATCCAGAACTACCTCGACAACCGCCAGTCCTTGCGCGGCCTGGGTAACTCTCTGCGGGTGGTGGTGGAGAACACCCAGGGCGACATTTTCGACCCGGACTACCTGCAGACCCTGCGTCATATCAACGACGAGCTGTTTCTCAGCCAGGGCGTTGACCGCGCCTGGATGAAATCGCTGTGGAGCCCGGCCGTGCGCTGGACCGAAGTCACCGAAGAGGGCTTCCAGGGCGGACCGGTGATGCCCGACAGCTACCAGGGCTCACCGGCCGACATCGAACAACTGCGGCAGAACATCGAGCGCGCGAACATCGTCGGCAGCCTGGTTGCTCGCGATTTCAAATCGAGCATGCTCATTGTGCCGCTGCTGGACCAGGACTCGGCCACTGGCCGTGGCATCGATTATTACGCCTTTTCGCAGAAGCTCGAGCAGCTGCGCAGCCAGTACGAGTCCGAGGGTAACTACAAGATTCATGTGATCGGTTTTGCCAAGCTGATGGGCGACCTGATCGACGGGCTGATCCAGGTCATGCTGTTCTTTGCCCTGGCCGTGGCCACCACCCTGGTGATCATCTACCTCTACACCCGCTGCGTGCGCAGCACCTTGCTGGTGGTGTTGTGTTCATTGACGGCGGTGGTCTGGCAACTGGGTATCGTCGCCTGGCTGGGTTACGCCATCGATCCTTACTCGATTCTGGTGCCGTTCCTGATTTTCGCCATTGGCGTGTCCCACGCCGCGCAGAAAATGAACGGCATCATGCAGGACATCGGCCGCGGCACCCATCGGCAGGTGGCCGCGCGCTATACCTTCCGCCGCTTGTTCATTGCCGGTGTCACCGCGCTGCTTGCCGACGCGGTGGGCTTTGCGGTGCTGATGCTGATCGACATCCCGGTCATCCAGGACCTGGCAATCACCGCCAGTATCGGTGTAGCGGTATTGATCTTCACCTCGTTGCTGCTGATGCCAGTGGCGCTGTCGTATGTCGGTGTCGGCCGCAAAGCCGCCGAACGCGCCTTGCGCATCGACTCGCGGGCCGCCGAGCACCGTGGCTTCGGCAAGCTCTGGGACCTGCTCGATCGCTTCACCACGCGTAAATGGGCTACGGCGACATTGATCGTGGCTGCACTCTTGGGGGCTGGCGGCTTCGCCATGAGCCTGCAGTTGAAGATCGGCGACCTCGACAGCGGTGCTCCGGAACTGCACGCCGATTCCCGCTACAACCGCGACAACGCTTACATCACCGGCCATTACGCGCTGTCCAGCGACACCTTCGCGATCATGATCAAGACCGCCCCCGAAGGCTGCCTGCGCTATCAGACCCTGGTGCTCGCCGATCGCCTGGCCTGGGAGCTGCAACAACATGCCGGGGTGCAGACCACGCTGTCGTTGACCAACGCGGTGCGCCAGATCACCGCCGGCACCTACGAAGGCAACCCCAAGCTCAACAGCATCCAGCGCAACCAGGATGTACTCAACTATGCGGCCCAGCAGGCCTCGGTCAACGCCCCGGAGCTGTTCAACAACGACTGCTCGCTGATGCCGGTGATCGCCTACCTCAAGGACCACAAGGCCGACACCCTGGATGAAGTGGTGGCTGTCGCCGAGCGTTTCGCCCAGGCCAACAGCAGTGAAGACCGTCAGTTCCTGCTGGCGGCCGGCAGCGCCGGGATCGAAGCGGCGACCAACATTGTCGTGCGTGATGCCAACCGCACCATGCTGTTGCTGGTGTACCTGGCGGTCACCGTGTTCTGCCTGATTACCTTCCGCAGCTGGCGCGCCACGGTTGTCGCCGTACTGCCGCTGGTGCTGACCTCGGTGCTGTGTGAGGCGCTAATGGTGATGATGGGCATCGGCGTGAAGGTCGCGACCTTGCCGGTCATCGCCCTCGGTGTGGGGATCGGCGTGGACTACGCGCTGTACCTGCTCAGCGTGCAGCTGCATTACCAGCGCAAAGGCATGCCGCTGTCGGAGGCCTATGAAAACGCTGTGGCCTTTACCGGCCGGGTGGTTGGCCTGGTCGGCATCACCCTGGCCGCCGGCGTGGTCGGTTGGGCCTGGTCGCCGATCAAGTTCCAGGCCGACATGGGCATCCTGCTGACCTTCATGTTCCTGTGGAACATGCTCGGCGCGCTGATCCTGATTCCGGCGCTCTCGCATTTCCTCCTGCCTGGCACAAAAGCCCAGGCCACTGCTCACAGCACCGTTCCTGGCAGCGGGCTGCAAAACACCACCAAAGAAGTCGAGTATTCGCATCATGTCTGATTACCGTCCACCTTTGCGCGACATGGATTTCCTGTTCAACGAGGTCTTCGACATTCCGGCCATCTGGTCACGGATTCCAGCGTTGGCCGAGCATGTCGACGCCGACACGGCCAAGGCCATTCTCGAACAGGCGGGCAAGGTCATCGCCCAGGTAGTGGCGCCGTTGAACCGCAGCGGCGATGAGCAAGGTTGCCGCTGGGAAGACGGCCGGGTAATCACCCCCGATGGCTTCGCCCAGGCCTATCGCACCTATGCCGAAGATGGCTGGGTCGGTGTCGCAGGCGCCGTGGAGTACGGCGGCATGGGCATGCCCAAGGTCATTGGCGCCCAGGTCGAGGAAATGCTCAACGCCGCCAACCTGTCGTTTGGTCTGTACCCGATGCTCACTGCCGGGGCCTGCCTGTCGTTGCTCAATCACGCCAGCGACGCACTCAAGGCCCAGTACCTGCCGGCCATGTACGAAGGCCGCTGGACCGGCTCGATGTGCCTGACCGAACCGCATGCCGGTACCGACCTGGGCTTGATCCGTACCCGCGCCGAGCCACAGGCCGACGGCAGCTATCGGATCACCGGGACGAAGATTTTCATCACCGGTGGCGAGCAGGACCTGAGCGAGAACATCATCCACCTGGTGCTGGCCAAGCTGCCGGATGCGCCAAAAGGTGCCAAGGGTATCTCGTTGTTCCTGGTGCCCAAGGTGATGGTCGAAGCGGATGGAACGCTGGGCGAGGCCAATAGCCTCGGTTGTGGCTCCATCGAACACAAGATGGGGATCAAGGCCTCGGCCACCTGTGTGATGAACTTCGATGGTGCCATCGGCTATCTGGTCGGTGACCTGAACAAAGGCTTGAATGCCATGTTCACCATGATGAACTACGAACGCCTGGGCGTCGGTATCCAGGGCCTGGCGTTGGGCGAACGCTCTTACCAGAACGCAATCGACTACGCTCGTGAGCGCCTGCAAAGCCGCGCACCGACCGGCCCGGTAGCGGCCGAGCAGGTGGCCGATCCGATCGTCGTGCACCCGGACGTGCGGCGCATGCTGCTGACCATGAAAGCCCTGAACGAAGGCGGGCGCGCATTTTCCACCTATGTCGCGCTGCAACTGGACCTGGCCAAATACAGCGAAGACGCCGCCGAGCGCAGTAACGCCGAAGCACAGGTGGCGTTGTTGACGCCGGTGGCCAAGGCGTTCCTCACCGACATGGGCCTGGAAACCACCGTGCATGGCCAACAGGTATTTGGCGGCCACGGTTACATCCGTGAATGGGGCCAGGAACAGCTGATTCGTGACTGCCGCATCACTCAGATCTACGAAGGTACCAACGGTATCCAGGCCATGGACCTGGTGGGGCGCAAACTGGTTGCCGACGGTGGCCGCACGCTGAACGTGCTGTGCGCACAGATCAAAGCATTCGCCCAAGGGCTTGACCCATCACGCGCCGAGTTCAGCGCGCCGCTGCTGGCCGCCGTCGACAATCTCGAAGAACTGACGGCCTGGGTGCTGGACCGTGCGCAAGGCAATCCTCAGGAAATCGGCGCCGCGGCGGTCGAGTACCTGCATGCGTTCGGCTACACGCTGTACGCCTACATGTGGGCGCAGATGGCCGATGTCGCCCTCGAGCAGCATGCACACAGCGCGTTCCATGCCAGCAAGCTGGGCACCGCGCGTTTCTACTTCGCCCGCCTGCTGCCGCGTATCCAGTCGCTCAGCGCCACCGTCAAGGCCGGCAGTGCCAGCCTGTTCCTGCTTGACGCCGAACAACTGTGAAGGATGCAGAAATGATCAACACTCGCGTCATAGCTCCTGCACCGGGAGCCTACAGCTACCCATTGCTGATCAAGCGTCTGCTGCTGTCGGGCGTGCGCTATCAGCCCGGCCAGGAAATCGTCTACGCCGACAAGCTGCGCTACACCTACACGACCCTGCTTGAACGCATCCAGCGCCTGGCCAATGTGCTGGTCGAGGCCGGGGTCAAGCCGGGCGATACCGTGGCCTTGCTCGACTGGGACAGCCATCGCGCGCTGGAATGCTTCTTTGCCGTGCCGATGCTTGGCGCGGTCCTGCACACGGTCAATGTGCGCCTGTCGGCCGAGCAGATCCTCTACACCATGAACCACGCCGAGGACCGGTTGGTGTTGGTGCATGACGATTTCCTGCCGCTGATGGAGCAGTTGCAAGGTGAGCTGAACACGGTCGAGGGCTATATCCGCTTCAGCGATGCCGAACCCTGTGCCACCGGGCTGCCGGTGCGCGGCGAGTACGAAGCCTTGCTCGCAGACGCGGACAGCCAGTTCGAGTTCCCCGATTTCGACGAGAACTCGCTGGCGACGCTGTTCTACACCACCGGCACCACCGGTAACCCGAAGGGCGTGTATTTCACCCATCGCCAGCTGGTGCTGCATACGCTCAACGAGCTGGGCACCTTCGCTGCCTGTGGCGGCGAGCCGTTGCTGCGTTCGGGCGATGTGTACATGCCGATCACGCCGATGTTCCATGTGCATGCCTGGGGCGTGCCCTATGTGGCCACCGCGCTGGGAATCAAGCAGGTTTACCCCGGGCGCTACGAACCCAACCAGCTGGTGCGCCTGTTCCGTGAAGAGCAGGTGACCTTCTCGCACTGCGTACCGACCCTGCTGCAGATGATGCTCGACTGCGAAGAAGGCCGGCAGACTGATCTGGGCGGCTGGAAAATGCTCCTCGGCGGCAGCGCCTTGACCCAGGGCCTGGCGGCACGCGCTAGTGCTCGCGGGATTCGCGTGCACTGCGGTTACGGGATGTCCGAAAGCTGCCCGCTGCTGTGCCTGACCAGCCTGAGCGCCGAAGATCTGGCACTGCCCATGGAGCAGCAGGTGCCGCTGCGGATCAACGCCGGTGTGCCGATCCCGCTGGTGGACCTGCGCATTGTCGATGAGCAGGGCAAGGACGTGGCGCATGACGGTGAAAGCCTGGGGGAGGTGGTGGTGCGCGCACCCTGGCTGACCCAGGGCTATCTCAAGGAACCCGAGCAAGGCGCTGCGCTGTGGGCAGGCGGCTGGATGCACACCGGCGACATGGCCTGTATCAACGATCGCGGGGTGGTGCAGATTCGCGACCGGATCAAGGACGTGATCAAGACCGGTGGCGAATGGATCAGTTCGGTGGCGCTGGAGAGCCTGATCAGCCAGCACCCGGCCGTCGACTCGGTGGCGGTCGTGGGTGTTGCCGATGCGCAGTGGGGCGAGCAGCCGTTGGCCCTGGTGGTCACCGTCGTGGGTATGCAGCTGGACCAGCCAGCCCTGGCGCAGCACCTGCAACAGTTTGTCGACAGCGGACGTCTGAACAAATGGGCGGTGCCGCGGCAGGTGTGGTTTGTCGAAGAGATTCCGAAAACCAGCGTCGGCAAGATCAACAAGAAGCTGATACGCGAGATGCACGCCGGATAACGACGCGCTTACAATCGTTCATCCACTGCCCGAATCAAGGTGCTGCATGAACGATTTTATTGCCCCGGTCGAACTGGCCAAGGCCTACCGCTTGCTCAATCACGGGCCCACCGTGCTGGTCTCCGCCTGCCATGCGGGCGTCGACAACGTCATGGCGGCGGCCTGGGCCTGTGCCCTGGACTTCATGCCGCCGAAACTCACCGTGGTGCTCGACAAGGCCACGCAAACCCGCGCCCTGGTCGAGCAAAGTGGTGTATTCGTGATCCAGGTGCCGACCGCAGCCCAGGTTCAGCTCACTCATGATGTGGGCACCAAAAGCCTGGCCGACACGCCGGACAAGTTGCAGCGCGCCGGTGTCGAACTGATGCGCATGCCCGGTCATGAACAACCGTTCGTGGCCGGTTGTGCCGCCTGGCTGCTGTGTCGACTGGTGCCTGAGCCGCACAACCAGCAAACCTACGACCTGTTCATTGGCGAAGTCATCGACGCCTGGGCCGATACGCGGGTATTCAAGGACGGTCACTGGCACTTCGAACAAGCTGACCCTGCACTGCGCAGCCTGCACTACATTGCCGGTGGGCACTTTTATGCCATTGGCGATGTGCTGACGGCGAAGGTCGGTAACGAGGATTGAGTGCTGAAAAGAGCCGGGGCTGCTGTACATAACCTTGTGCAGCAGCCCCGGTCACGCCTGGAATACGGATCAGACCTCAGTCAAATCCGATGTCGGCTGTTGGTTTGCGGCATTGACGTTGTCCAGCTGCTGATCAGCCAGGTCCTGCGCCAGGGCCACCATGGTCATGGTCGGGTTCCACGAGCCACTGGCCGGCCATAGTGCACCACCGGTGACATACACGTTTTCCACACCATGGGGACGGTAGTCCAGGCCGACCACACCTTCATCTTTGTCGCCAATCCACAGTGTCGATCCCTCATGCACCAGCCCGGCTACCCGACGGGCTTCGACGCCGGGGCGTTCGGCGCTCCAACTGCCCTGGTTCGGATCCCCGTGCCAGTACTCGACGTTACCTTCAGGCGCGAAGACCCGTTCCATCATCTGGAAGGTGCCTTCATCCATGGTGTCCCAGGTCAGGCGGTCGTTTTCACTGGCCAGGACCTGCAGGGTTACGTTAGTGGTCGGGTCTTCCTGATCGTTACGATGGAAGTGGTTCTCCGGGTTACGGAAATCCATTTCGCCAAGCACCGCACAGACGAACACCAGATGGTCTTTCGACGACTCCAGTTGCGCCATTGACGCGGTAGCCACCACATCCGGCATGTAGCGCGCAGCTTTTTGCGCGTTCTTCAGCGGCTCACGATCAGACAGCACCGACAGTTGCACATGGTATTGCATGGCATTGTGCTTGTTCTGTCCGGCCAGGTAGATCGCGGCCAGCTCCAGCTCGCCGAGCTTGTCAGCGAACGGATAGTCCTTGCGCGGCACGCGGGCGACCACGGAGGTGATGAAGTGGGCGGTAAAGCGGTCACCAGCGCGTTTGACCTGTGGGAAGGAGTTCATCAGCAGCGTGGCGGGGGGAAGGGTGCCCATTGCCAGGATCAGCTTGGCGTTGCCGACGTTGACCACGCCACGCGAGGTCTGCAGGGCCGTGGCAGCGCCATCCTGCTGGTGAATGCGTTCGACAATACACTCGGTGACGATCCGCAGCGGGCTGCCCTTGCCCCGCGTCGCAAGGTCGGCCTGGCGACTGGCCAGTTCCATGATTGCTGCCGGGGTGGAGAACTTCGCAAAGTCCACGCCACCGGCACGATCGGCAGCCGCCGCCAGAGGCGCAGGCAGCCAGCGGGTTGCCGAGTCGATCTTGCCGATATTGCGGTTGAGCATGTCCTGTAGAGACAACTGCATCGTGCCGTACACCGGACGCTGCTGAGTGACCTGTTCACGCTGTTGCGGATCCAGTTGCGTGTCGATCTTGTCGGCAGGGATCACATTGAGCAGTGCTTCGGCCGATTGGAACCGGGCTTGCGCCGCAGCAATGGTCTGCTCGGGCCAGAACGCCATTTCTTCCTTGGTAGGACGCGGGCACCAGGCACTCCACATGATGCTGCGGCCACCGAAGAACGGCACCATCCCGTGCTGCCAACCGATATGGCCAGGCGGCTGGCTGGCGGTGCGGGCAGACAGGGTCCAGGGGAAGGTTTCGGAAAAACCGCCGAGGGTTTTCTGGTAAGGGATCGGCAGGTTCTGGAAGTGTTCGGGCAGGAAGAACGGCCCGCGCTCGATCATCAAAATCCGTGCCTGCGGTTTGCTGTCGAGAATGCGTTCGGCGAACGCCAGCGAACAGAAACCGGTGCCGATGATGATGAAATCGAATTGCTCTTCTTCACGGACTTGCTTCCATTGGCTTTCCGAGAGAAAGAACACGTGGTCGAGCACTTTTTGTGCGGTGGGCGTTTGTGGTCCGGGAGTAGGGTAGCCGTGACCGAAGTTGGTTGAACTGGTGACTGCGCTCATGAGTTGCCTCCATTGCAAACTGGCAGAGGGGTAATCGTCCTTGTGTCGCCTGTACAGCCCGCCTAACGCTAGCAGAGCAAAGGGGCATTTCAAGGGAGCAGGCTGGGGAGCGGCAATTGGTAGATGAGCGGTGATGACAGCGGCAATCAGGGCCTAGCTGGGTTCAAGGTAGCCATGTCATCTGTAGGAGCGGATTCATCCGCGATGGGGCGCGTAGCGGCCCTAAAAGATGGGCCTGCTACGCAGTCCATCGCGGATAAATCCGCTCCTACATTAACCAGGTGACAGACAGTTGCTCCTACATCCTGTAGAAGCTGGCGTCAGAACGCGAGGCTCATGGCCTTGAGCTGATGCTTGAGCACTTTACCGGTCGCTGCACAGGGCAGGGCAGTGAGTACCCGTACATGGCTGGGTCGCTTGTACGGTGACAAGTGTTCGGCCAGGTGCGCTTTGAGTGCAACCAGGTCGAAGCTTTCGGCATCCGCCACCTGAACGAACGCCACCACCTCTTCATTGCCCGCCACCGGGCGCCCGACCACGGCCGAGAGCACTACACCGGGGAAGGCATTGAGTACCGCTTCGACTTCCGGCGGATAAACGTTGAAACCAGAGCGAATGATCAGTTCCTTGCTGCGCCCGACAATAAACAACGCGCCTTCATCATCCTGACGCGCCAGGTCACCGGTGTTCAACCAACCGTCAGCGGTCAACACCTGCGCGGTCTGTTCGGCGGCGCGGTAGTAGCCTTTCATGACGTTGGGCCCACGCACCCACAGTTCGCCGACTTCACCACGCGGCACGGCGTTCTGCCGCGCGTTGTCGAGCAAGAGAATCTCCAGCCCTGGAATCGGCCGGCCCACCGAAGTATCACGGCGCGGCGTTTCAATGCGGGTCTGGCTGACGGTGGGCGAGCTTTCGGTCAGGCCATAGCCGTTGTGCAGCGGCACACCAAAGCGTTGTTCGACGGCATCCTTCAAGCTCATGTCCAGCGGCGAGCCGCCGGCATACATGAAGCGCAACTGCGGTGCGCGCAGTTCAAGGCCATCACTGTCGGCAAGCTCCAGCAAGCGGGCGAACATGGCGGGCACGCCCTGCATCAGGGTGATGCCGTCTTCGGCCAGCGCCCGCGCCAGTTCCGCGGCGTCAAAGCGCGCCTGCAGTTGCAACGCAGCGCCACTGTAAAGGCTGGCCAGGCACACGGCGGTCAGGCCGAACACATGGGAAATCGGCAGCACTGCATACACCCGGTCATCACGGCGCAACTGACGCAGGCGACTGGCAGTGCAGGCGATGTACAGCAGGTTGCGGTGGGTGAGCATCACCCCCTTGGGTTCACCGGTGGTGCCGGTGGTGTAGATCATCGCGGCGACTTGCCCGGCGGCGTTGTGCTCCACCGGTTCAACCTGGCAGGTGCTGTTCAGCTCACCGAGATGAAAGCTGCCCAGGTGAGCAACTTCACGTGGCTGCGCGTCGACCCGCTCGGCATGGCGGGCGGCACTGCTCGAAGCGGCGCTGGCGAACAGTACCCGACGCGGCGTGCAATGGCGCTCGAGGGTGTCCAGCTCACTGGCCGACAAGCGTGCGTTGACCACCACCGCCCAGGCATCCAGGCGACTCAGGGCGAGCAGGGCGGCGACCAGCAAGCGGCAGTTCTCCGCCACCAGCATCACCCGGTCACCGCCGCGCACGCCGTCCTGGACCAACTGCGCCTGCAGCAGGTCTACGGCCAGGCGTAGCTCACCGTAGCTGAGGGTGCTATTACCCTCATGCAGGGCAGGGCTGGCGGCGTGTTCACGGCCGTGACGGTCCAGCAGCAGGTGCAGGCGTTCAGGTAGCTCGGCAAGGATTGCATCGCGCTCGTGCATCAGCGGTTCCCCGCACGACGGATCAGGTTGCGCGCGATCACCAGTTGCTGGATCTGCGTGGTGCCTTCGTAAATGCGGAACAGGCGCACATCACGGTAGAAACGTTCGATGCCGTATTCGGCGACGTAACCGGCGCCACCGAAGATCTGCACGGCACGGTCAGCCACGCGCCCGCACATTTCCGAGGCGAACATCTTGCAGCACGACGCTTCCATCGAAACGTCCTGCTTCAGGTCACGTTTGCGCGCAGCATCGAGCACCATGCAGCGCGCTGCATAGATCTCCGCCTGGCTGTCGGCAAGCATGGCCTGGATCAACTGGAACTCCGCCAGTGGCTGGCCGAACTGCTGACGTTCCAGCGCATAGGTCAGGGCATCGTTGAGCATGCGCTCGGCAGCTCCCACGCAGATTGCGGCGATGTGCAGGCGGCCCTTGTCGAGCACTTTCATGGCAGTCTTGAAACCGACGCCCTCTACACCGCCAATCAGGTTGTCCGCCGGAATGCGGCAGTTTTCGAAGATCACGTCGCAGGTATGCGCGCCTTTCTGGCCCATCTTCTGGTCGACCTTGCCCAGCGACAGGCCGGGGGTGCCGGCTTCAACGATGAACGCCGAGATACCGCCCGCACCTTTGATCTGTGGGTTGGTACGGGCCATGACGGTGAAGATGCCGGCTTGCGGGGCGTTGGTGATGAAGCGCTTGGTGCCGTTGAGCACATAGCTGTCGCCGTCACGCACCGCACTGGTACGCAGCGCCGCTGCATCGGAACCGGCGCCAGGTTCGGTCAGGGCAAACGAGCCGATCAGCTCACCCGAAGCCATGCGTGGCAGGTAGTGGCGCTTCTGCGCTTCAGTGCCATCGATGATCAGGCCCTGGGATCCGATGCCGTTGTTGGTGCCGATCAGGGAACGGAATGCCGGCGAGGTCTTGCCCAGCTCGAAGGCGACCAGGACTTCTTCTTCCATGCTCAAACCCAGGCCGTCGTAATCCTGGGGAATGCACAGGCCGAACAGGCCCAGCTCGCGCATTTCCCCGATGATGGACGCCGGAATCCGGTCGTGTTCCGCCACCTCATGCTCGGCGGGCACCAAGCGTTCGCGGACGAAACGCGACAGGCTGTCGAGCAGCAGGGTGAGTGTTTCCTGATCGTTGATCATGC
>Ga0247821_10000804_pt1 | contig 17523 bp, 18 predicted proteins | sample 13C_Glycerol_Day_FD_192481 | JGI IMG/M metagenome (GOLD analysis project Ga0247821, IMG submission 192481) | Soil microbial communities from agricultural site in Penn Yan, New York, United States - 13C_Glycerol_Day14 | ecosystem: Environmental > Terrestrial > Soil > Agricultural land | place... | reverse complement strand
CGGGCCCAGGGGTCGGTCATGCGCGCACGCCTTCTGGCAATGGCAATGCCAGCAGGCGCTCATCGAGCAGGCCCAGCCCTTCCTGGAACAGCTGGTTGCTACGCTCGGTCTCGCCCAGTCCGGCCAGCAACCTGGCAAGCTCGGCACAGGTTTCCGGGTTGCGCTCCATGCGCAGGCTGCTTTCCAGGTAATCGCGGGCCTTGCCCCACAGACGATTCTGCAAGCTCAGGCGACCGAGCGTGAGCAGCAGGCTCGGATCCTCCGGGTGGTCCTTGAGCCAGGCTTCGGCCGTCTGCAACTGACGCGCAGGGTCATCGCCGCGCACCAAACCATACAGGCGCGCCAGATGGCTCTCGTAGTCACGCTTGAGTGCGCTACGCAGTACCTGCTCGGCCTCGCCCTGGGCACCCACCTGACGCAACTGCTCGGCATAAGCCAGTACCAACTGCGGCTCCTGGCGCTGCGCCGAGGTCAATTGCTGCCAAGCACGCTCCAGTGACTGGCGAGCGCTCTGCGAATCCTCGCCACGGGTGGCCGCCAGGTTCAGGTTCTGGCCCCAGGCACGCTGCTCCAAGGCGGCAAGCTCGTTGACCGGGAGCACCTTGTGCTTGCGCAGGTCGGGCAACAGACGAATCAAGGCCGACCAGTCGCCACGCTCCAGGTACAGGCGCTGCAGCAGGCGCAGCACCTGATTGTTCTGCGGATGCCGCTCTTGCATGGCCAGCAGGGTTTCCAGGGCGCCATCGCTTTCGCCACGGTCCATCTGCAACTGTGCGTGGGTCAGGGCAATGGCCAGCTCGGCCTGGGGCTGCCGCTCCAGGGCGCGCTCGAGCAGGCTGTCGCTGTCTTGTGCGCGGCCCTGTTCATTGGCCGCGCGCGCTGCACCGAGGTAGTACAGCAGCGGTTGGCGTTCAGCCTCGGCGGCACGGTGCAGGTGGCGCTGCGCGCTGGCCCAGCGGCCCTCGGCGAGGTCCAGCTGGCCCTGTTCGATGGCAATGCGCACGCGTCGGCTACGGTTGCGCCGCGACCACGGGTTGACCACACCACTGGAGGTCAGTACCAGGCCCACCAGGTAACGCAGCAGCCACACCAACGCGACGATGGCGACCAGCGCGGCGAGCGCTGCCCACAGCCCGGACTGGTAGCGGAAGCCACCATAGGAAATCAGCACGTAGCCACTGTGCTTGGCCACCGCGATGCCCAGCGCCGCGGCGATCACGATCGCCAGCACCGCCAGCAGGTAGACACGCTTCATGGCTTGCCCCCTTCGTTTTCGGCGGGCAGGTGGCGGCGCTGAATGTAGGCCTGTACCGCTGCCAGGCTCTCGCTCAAGTCAGGGGTCACCACCGAGACAGGCTGATCGGCCAGCGCGTTGAGGCTGTCGAGCATGGCCTTGCTCTGCGGGTTGTCGGCGTTGAAGTTGGCCAGCAGCACGCTGCGCGCGTCATCCAGGGCCTGGGTGTAGACCTTGGCCTCGCCGTTGAGCGCTGCCCACTGGGCTTGTTCGATGGTCAGGCTCAGGGCCAGGCGTAGCTGGTTGAGCGACTGCCCGGCAAGCAGCGGCCGCACATTCTCGTCGGCGTCGAAATCGATCTGGAAGTACTTGGAGATCTCGGCCCACCACTGCGACAGCCGACTGGCCCCATCGCCATCGGCGGTCAGGGCGCCGAGCGCATCGGCATTGCTGTCGAACTCCGGCGACTGGGCGCTGAGCTGCTGCACCAGGTCACGCTGGGCGGCCAACTTGAGGAACAGGCCGGTGCGGTCCGGTTGCTGGGTGCTGTTAAGCGTCGCCAGGCTGCGCGCCAGTTGCTCGCGGGCGGCGAAGGCGCCAGGGTCGCTCTGCTCGCGAAGGATCTCGTCGGCGCCTTCGACCAGCGCCTTGGCACTGGTGATGTCCTGCAACGCCGAGAGGCGCAGGGTGGCCAGGCGCAACAGGTGCTCGGCCTCGGCCAGACGCCATTCCTTGCGGCTCTCGCCCAGTACGGTTTCCAGGCGCTGGCTGAGGCGTTGCTGGTCGCCCTGCAGTTGCGCCACCAGGCGGCGGCGGTCTTCCAGCTCGCTGGCGGCCGGCAGGCTGGCCAACTGGGCGCTGATCTGCTGCTCGCGCTGCTGCAGCGCGGCAGCGCGCTGGTTCAGCGCCTCCAGATGCTGGCCCTGGTTCACTTCACTGCCTTGCAGCTGCCGCACCTGCCAGACGCTCCAACCGCCCACCGCAACCCCGGCAGCGCCCACCAGTAACGCCAGCAGGGCCAGGCCGCTGCCAGAGCGTTTGGCGGATGGAGTGGTAACCGGTTGCGTCGGCTCCTGGGCCGACGGCTGATCATTGTTCGACAAGACAGTTTCGCTCACGTATCCATCCTTTGCATGGGGGCACTCCGCTCTGAGCTTAGCGCCTTAAGAGGCAGGTGCAGCGCTGCGCTGCACGGCTGCCAGCAAGGCCGTGGCACTGGCACCACGGCAATCCACAACCTGTTGCGCCCCGGCGGCCCGTGCCTGCTCGGCGACGCGCGGGCTTGGCACGAACAACGGCAGGCGCGCCACCCGCGGCCAATCGGCGGCGGCCAGCTGCTGCAAGTGTTCAAGACCCTGCCCACTGCTGACCACCAGGCCATTGAGGCGTTCCGCTTCGATGCGGCGCAGCAATGTGCCCGCCGGGTACTCCGGCAGGCAGCGACGATACAGTTCCAGATAATCGACACTAGCACCTTGCTCTGCAAGACGCTCGGCCAGCAGTTCGCGACCTCCGACACCGCGAACGATCAGCACGCGCGCAGTTGCAACCGCCATGGCCTCTCGCAGGGCCGGGAGTGCAAGCAAGGCCTCGCTGTCGTCGCCCTGCCTGGGGAAGGCCACTTGCAAGCCCGCGTCATGCAGCACTGCCGCCGTGGCTTCGCCAACGGTGAACCAGCCATTTTGCGGGGGCTTCAGGCCGTTTTGCGCGACGCGCTCGAGGAGCAGCCTGGCGGCCGGCTTGCTGACCACGATCAGCGCCTGATAGCTGGCCAGTGCGGTCAGCTTCTGGCGCTGCGCATCCTCCAGCTCGACCGGCTCGATCGCCAGCAAGGGCAGGCAACTGCTGGCCACGCCAGCGGCTGCCAGGCTCTGGGCCAGCGTTGCACAGTCATCGGCAGGCCGCGTCAGCAAGAGGCGCCAGGGGCTCACGGGTGCCCGGCCTCGCCGTAGACTTCCTTCAGAATGGCTTCAGCGCCCTGGCTCAGCAGGTCTTCTGCAACCTGCACACCCAAGGCTTCGGCGTTGCTGCGCGGGGCGCGGGCGTCGGCCACCAGCAGGGTGCCACCGCTGGGTTGGCCGACAAGGCCACGCAGCCACAGTTGCTCGCCTTCCAGCACTGCATAGCAGGCGATGGGCACCTGGCAGCCGCCGTTCAGTCGCTTGTTCAGGGCGCGCTCGGCCACCACCCGGTCGGCGGTATCGGCATGGTGCAGTGGCGCCAGCAAGGCATGAATCTCGCTGTCCGCGCTGCGGCATTCGATACCCACCGCGCCCTGGCCGCCAGCCGGCAGGCTGTCGTCGACACTGATGGTGGCAGTGATGCGCTGTTCGAAGCCGAGACGAATCAGGCCGGCAGCGGCGAGGATGATCGCGTCGTACTCGCCGGCATCGAGCTTGGCCAGGCGGGTGTTGACGTTGCCCCGCAGGAAATGGATTTTCAGGTCGGGCCGGCGCGCCAGCAACTGGGCCTGGCGACGCAGGCTGGAGGTGCCGACGATGCTGCCTGCCGGCAGGGCATCGAGGCTGGCGAAGTGGTTGGACACGAAGGCGTCACGCGGGTCTTCGCGCTCGCAGATGCAGTACAGGCCCAGGCCTTCGGGGAAGTCCATGGGCACGTCCTTCATCGAGTGCACGGCGATGTCGGCTTCGTTTTCGAGCAAGGCGGTTTCCAGTTCCTTGACGAACAGGCCCTTGCCACCGATTTTCGCCAGCGGCGCATCGAGCAGCTTGTCGCCACGACTGACCATGGGCACCAGGGTGACCAGCAGGCCGGGGTGCGCCTGCTCGAGGCGGGCTTTGACGTATTCGGCCTGCCACAGGGCCAAGGCACTTTTACGGGTGGCAATGCGGATTTCGCGAGTGGACATGGAACGCCCCGATGCTTAGGAATGCTGTCGATGATAACAGCTCCACCGGCATCGCTAGCAGATGTGGATCAGGATCCTGTTCAACCTGAAACGGCCTCATCGCCGGCAAGCCGGCTCCTACAGGGTCAGCACAATTCCTGAACGTTGCACTGTAGCTGTGGGAGCCGGCTTGCCGGCGATAGGGCCATTGCGCAGACCTAGAGCGTCTGCATCATCTTGCGCACGCCAGCCACGTGCCGTCGGCTGACGGTCAGGGCGTCACCGTCCAGGCCTTTGAGGAACAGCTGGAAATGCCCAAGCGGCGTTCGCTGCAGGCGTTCGATGCGCTCGCGGGCGACCAGGGCGTTGCGGTGGATACGCACGAATCGCTCGCCGAACTCGTCTTCCAGAGCCTTGAGCGGCTCATCGAGCAGCACCTCTCCGGCTTCGTGACGCAACGTCACGTACTTGTGGTCGGCAATGAAATAGATGACCTGCGGCAAAGGGATCAGCTCGATGCCCTTGCGCGTACGCGCACTGATATGGCTGCGCGGCCCCCCGCCTTCACTGCCTGGCCGGGTCAACGCCGCCAGCTGGGTACGGTTGGGCTTCTCTGCCTTGCGCAACGCTTCGCGCAGGGCCTGGGGCTGGATCGGCTTGGTCACATGGCTGAGGGTACTGTCCTTGAACGCCTCGGCACCGTATTCATCGTCACCGGTACAGAACACCACCGACGGGGGTGCCTCGCGCTCGCACAGGCGAGCGGCGACCTGCAGGCCATCCAGGCCCGGCATGCCGATATCCAGCAGGACCACATCGGGCTTGTGGCTTTCGATCAGGGCCAGGGCCTCCTCGCCGTTGGTGGCGCTGGGCTCCAGCACGGTGTACCCCTCCAGTTCCCCGAAGAGCCGCGTCAGGCGTTCACGGGCCAGGGGTTCATCATCAACGATCAGGACATTCATAATTGCTCTGGATTCCTGAGTGAGTCTCGCACAGGTATAGCGTAGACAGATGCAGGTCGAGCGACACTGCGGTCACGCTCTAGACCAGTGCGAAGGCCAAAGATTCACTGAGCCGGCAGATTCACCGCCAGTCCTTTGTCCAACTGTAGACGGTCCGTGGAACACTGCCGTTCAATCGGTGAATATCCGCTTCGCCCACCTTTACCCTGGTTTCCCGCAGATTTCTCTCGACCGGCGTCCTTCGGCGGCACGCCCAACCCTGCTATTATCGGCGGCACTTTTTCGTTCACGCCTTCAACGAGTGAATCCATGAGCACCGACAAGACCAATCAGTCCTGGGGCGGCCGCTTCAGTGAACCCGTCGACGCCTTCGTCGCCCGCTTCACCGCTTCGGTCGATTTCGACAAGCGCCTGTACCGCCACGACATCATGGGTTCGATCGCCCACGCCACCATGTTGGCGCAGGTCGGCGTGCTCAGCGATGCCGAACGCGACACCATCATCGACGGCCTGAAGACCATCCAGGGCGAGATCGAGGCCGGCAACTTCGACTGGCGCGTGGACCTCGAAGATGTGCACATGAACATCGAGGCCCGCCTCACCGACCGTATCGGCATCACCGGCAAGAAGCTGCACACCGGCCGTAGCCGCAACGACCAGGTGGCCACCGACATTCGCCTGTGGCTGCGTGACGAAATCGACCTGATCCTGGCCGAGATCACCCGCCTGCAGCAGGGCCTGCTGGAGCAGGCCGAACGTGAAGCCGACACCATCATGCCGGGCTTCACTCACCTGCAGACTGCACAGCCGGTCACCTTCGGCCACCACCTGCTGGCCTGGTTCGAAATGCTCAGCCGCGACTACGAGCGCCTGGTCGACTGCCGCAAGCGCGCCAACCGCATGCCCCTGGGCAGCGCCGCGCTGGCCGGCACCACCTACCCGATCGACCGTGAACTGACCTGCAAGCTGCTGGGCTTCGAAGCCGTGGCCGGCAACTCGCTGGACGGCGTCTCGGACCGTGACTTCGCCATCGAATTCTGCGCAGCTGCCAGCGTGGCGATGATGCACCTGTCGCGCTTCTCCGAAGAGCTGGTGCTGTGGACCAGCGCGCAGTTCCAGTTCGTCGACCTGCCCGATCGTTTCTGCACCGGCAGCTCGATCATGCCGCAGAAGAAGAACCCGGACGTCCCTGAACTGGTGCGTGGCAAGAGCGGCCGTGTGTTCGGCGCCCTGACCGGCCTGCTGACCTTGATGAAGGGCCAGCCGCTGGCCTACAACAAGGACAACCAGGAAGACAAGGAGCCGCTGTTCGACGCCGCCGACACCCTGCGCGATTCGCTGCGTGCCTTTGCCGACATGATCCCGGCGATCAAACCGCGCCATGCGATCATGCGCGAAGCGGCCCTGCGCGGCTTCTCCACCGCTACCGACCTTGCCGACTACCTGGTACGCCGTGGCCTGCCGTTCCGCGACTGCCACGAAATCGTCGGTCATGCGGTGAAGTATGGCGTCGATACCGGCAAGGACCTGGCAGAGATGAGCCTGGAAGAATTGCGCCAGTTCAGCGACCAGATCGAGCAGGACGTGTTCGCCGTGCTGACGCTGGAAGGCTCGGTGAATGCGCGTGACCACATTGGTGGTACGGCGCCGGCGCAGGTGCGTGCAGCTGTCGTGCGCGGCAAGGCTTTGCTGGCTTCGCGCTAAGGGCCAATGCGAGGGCTTTGCCCTCGATCGCCGGCAAGCCGGCTCCCACAGGGACCGCGCCGGACCTTGTGGGAGCCGGCTTGCCGGCGATAGGGCTGCAACGCAGCCCCCTCTCCAGATTCAGCGCTTGCCGCTGCGAATCATCTCCAGGAAGGCCGGCATCGCCGCTTCCTTGTCCGCCACGATCCGCGCCATGTGCGGATTCTCGCGCATCTTCTCCAGCAACGCCTTGGCCTCCGGGAAGTCCGCGAGGAAGTCGACGTTGAGCACTTTCTTGCCCACGGCATAGGCCAGATCGACCGAGAAGCAGAACATCAGGTCGGCCAGTGTCAGCTCTTCACCCGCCACATAAGGTGCAAAGCGGCCATTGCGCTTGAGCGTGGCAAACCCCGCCAGCAGGTCGGCCCGTGCCCGCTCCTTGATCAACGGCTCCACCGCCGCGCCGAAGAACGACTCGGGATAGCAGGTACGTGCCGGCAGCTCGATGTACAGTTCGATTTCCTTGAGCAGCTCGCGCACCTTGGCCTGCTCGAACGGGTCGGCCGGCAGCAGCGCCTTGCCACCCCGGGTCTGCTCGATATAGTCGAGGATCACGCTGGTCTCGCTGAGAAAGCCGTGTTCGGTTTCCAGCGCCGGCACCTTGCCACGCGGGCTGATTTCCAGCGCCTGCGGCGCCTGGCCGCCATAGAACGTGACCTCCTCGAACGGCAGGCCTTTTTCCAGCAGCGCCAGCTTGACCATGTTGTAGTAGTTGCTGACCGCGAATCCGTGAAGCTTGAGCATGGGTAACAGCCTCCAGGCCGTATGGGGATGGCCCGGCTTTTATAGACCGATCGGCAAGGCATGACCAGCGCGGGCGTGGCAAACTGTATGCCCCACATCAGGAGTAGCGCCATGAGCGAGCCCACCGACATCGACAATGACGACGACGAAGCCTTCGCCGAGGCAACGCTGACCCAGGCCATCGAGAACCAGATCGAAAGCGGCGAACCGCCGGCGGCCAAGGCCACGTTCAACAAGCTGAGCCTGGTCGGTTACGAGCGCGAAGACATCCTCAATCTCATGGCCCATGTACTCGCCATCGAGATCGACAACATGCTCGCAGAGGATCGCCCATTCAACGCCGAGTGGTACGAAACCGCCCTGCGCGCGCTTCCCGAGCTGCCACCTGAGGCAGATCAAGGCGAGGACGAATAACCCGACTACACTCCAGGATCAGGCACCGCTGGCGGTGCCGCCATCCTCGTCTGGAAGTCAGGAGTCGCCATGTCCTTCACCCCCGAACTGATCGCCGAACTGGAAGTACTCGCCCTGTTCAACCTGGACAGCAGCCAGGAAGGCATCAAGATTCACGCGAACGCAGCACCCGCCCTTGTCGCCGCGGCAAAACGCCTGCACGAGAAGCAGTTGACCGACCAGCCCGATGGCGGATACCTCACTAGCCTGGGGCACGACGCGGCAGAAAGCGTGCAACTGCTGCTGAACATCCTCAAGACCCCGCAGCCTGCGTAAACCTGTACCGGCCCTATCGCCGGCAAGCCGGCTCCCACAAGGTCAGCGGTGATCGATGTGGGAGCCGGCTTGCCGGCGATAGCGCCCGCACAGCCGCTAGAAAAATGGCGTCAAGAACCCACGTGCTGCTTATCCGAGTGCTCCACTCAGGTTAAACTCGCCTCAGCTCCCCAGACTGCCCCTGAGTGCGCAATGAACCAGCCCCACGAAATCCGCCCAGACCTGCACGACGGCATCGACCGCAAGGTGCTGGCGAAGCTGCGTGCGCGGTTCCTGCAGCTGAACCAGGGCCGGCTCGAGCGCGCCATGGAGGGGCTTTCGACCCGCCAGCAACAGGTGCTGACCCTCCTGCCATTGCTGTTCCACGTCAACCATCCGTTGCTGCCTGGCTATGTCTCCGGCAGCACGCCAGCAGGCGTATCAGGCTTCGAGCCCTCTGCCGATCTGGTTGCCGAAGGCCAGCGGTTGGCCCGTTCGTTCAGCTACAAGACGCGCCTGGGTAACCCCCACCGCCCCATCCACGGCCTGTTCCTGATGGGCAGCCTCGGCTCCCTGGCCCAGGCCGAGCAGAGCGACATGGACCTGTGGGTCTGCCACGCCCCTGGCCTGGCCGAAGGCCCGCGCGAAGAACTGCAGCGCAAATGCCAGCTGCTCGAAACCTGGGCGGCCAGCCTGGGCGCCGAAGCGCATTTTTTCCTGATCGACCCGCAGAGCTTCGCCAATGGCCAGCGCGACGGCCAGCTCAGCTCCGACGACTGTGGCACGACCCAGCACTACCTGTTGCTCGATGAGTTCTACCGCACTGCGATATGGCTGGCCGGGCGCACGCCGCTATGGTGGCTGGTGCCGGTCTATGAAGAGCAGAACTACCAGCGCTACAGCGACACCTTGCTGAACAAACGCTTCATCCGCAGCACCGATGCCCTCGACCTCGGCCACCTGGCGCATATCCCGCCCGGCGAGTTCGTCGGGGCCGGCTTGTGGCAGCTGTTCAAGGGCATCGACTCGCCGTACAAGTCGCTGCTCAAGCTGCTGCTGACCGAGGTGTACGCCAGCGAGCATCCCGCCGTGCGCTGCCTGAGCCTGGACTACAAGCAGGCAGTGTTCGCCAATCGCCTGGACCTCGACGAACTCGATCCCTATGTAATGGTTTACCGGCGGATCGAACACTACCTGCAGCAACGCGGCGAAACCACGCGCCTGGAACTGGTACGGCGCAGCCTGTACCTGAAGGTCAACAAGAAGCTCAGCGGCCTCGATCGCACCCGCAACAACGGCTGGCAGCGCCGGCTTCTGCAACGCCTGGCGGACGAATGGGGCTGGGACCATCGCCAGTTGGCCCTGCTCGACAGCCGCAGCCAATGGAAGGTGCGCCAGGTAGCGGTCGAGCGCCGCGAACTGGTGGCCGAGCTCAACCATAGCTATCGCTTTCTCGGTCAATTTGCCCAAAACCAGAATGCCAGCAATCGCGCCGAACAGCGCGACCTGAACGTCCTCGGCCGACGCCTGTACGCGGCGTTCGAACGCCGTGCCGGCAAGATCGAAGTGATCAACCCCAGCATTGCCCCAGACCTCGCCGAAGACACCCTGACCCTGGTCCAGTCACCCAACCGAAAAGAGCCCGGCAGTCACCACTGGGGGCTGTACAACGGCAACCTGGGCGTGCACGAATGGGAGCACTTCAGCCCGATCAAGCGCTGCCGCGAGCTGCTCGAACTGCTGGCCTGGGCCCACCGCAACGGCGTCATCGACAGCAGCACGCGCCTGGCGCTGCACCCAGGCGAAAGCGACCTCAGCGAATTCGAGCTGTTCAACCTGATCGGCAGCCTGCAGCAGAGCATCCCCCTGCCGCTGGAGCCGGTCAGCGAAGTGCGCCTGCTGCAACCCAGCGTGGCCGACGAGATCCTGTTGCTGGTCAACGTTGGCGTCGACCCGTTGCGCCACCACCGCGACCTGAACATCCTGATGACCACCGAGCGCACCGACTCGCTGAGCTACGCAGGCGTTCGCGAAAACCTGGTGTTGACGCTCGACCAGATCACCCTGAACAGCTGGAACGAAGTGCTGGTACAGCGCTACGACGGCGAGCACGCCCTGCTGCGCTGCCTGCGCGACTTCCTCAACAGTCTCGGCCAGCGCAGCCACCGCCCGCGGGTGCGGGTGCGTTGCTTCTGCCACAACCGCGCGCAAGCCATCAGCCAGCGGGTCGAGGACATTTTCGACACCGTGCAGCTGCTGCTCGACCAGGACCGCAACTACCGCTACCTCGTGCAAGTGGCGCAGCACACCCATGTGCTGGAGCTGCTGCCCGGACAGGTCAACCTGACGACGCTGGCCGGGCATGCCGCCGTGCTCGATTGCCTGGGTGAAGAGCGCAACGTCTACAGCCCGCTGCACCTGGATGCCAATGCCTTGCAGGACCACGACCTGCCGCTGGTGCTGGAACAGGGCCGCCCCGACTGCATCCAGGTGTTCTACCGACTGCTCGACGGCTGCGCCGACCTTTATGTGCTGGATGAATACAACGCCCTGTGGCAGCAGCGTCTGCCGCTGCATGACGAAAACCACCTGCTGCTGCCGATTCAGCGCTTTCTGCGGTCGGTGGTGATGCGCCGCGATGCGCGCTTGCCACTGGACTATGTGCAGCAGGCTTCGCTGCAGATCCACTACGCCCAGTTGCTGCCCTCAGGGCCGGGCAAGGCGCGCAGCAGCGAGGCCCGTCCAGCGCCACGCGATGGCAACGGCCAGCCGTACTACGAGGTGCAAGCCATTCTGCAGGCCGGCGCGGGTGATGAAGTGCATGTCACGCTGTATTGCGACCAGCAGGAGTTTTCCGAGCTGGAACATGGTGACGAGCTGTATGCCGTGGTCGCCCGGCAGATCCTCGGCCAGCGCCGCAGTGCCGGGCACTACCGCTGCTATATCACCGACCTGGACCTGTCAGAGCTGCTCGAGGATGAGCAGGGTTCGACCCTGCTGTACTTGCGCTACAAGCGAGCGCTCGAGCAGGCGCTCAATGATGGGTTGGCGCAGTTGCAGGCAACCCTGGAGCCTTGAATCAGAGGTCGAAATCACCCGCCGCTTCCGGCTGATATTCAACTTCCAGCAGCTTCAGCTTCAGGGTCTTGCCCCCTGGGGCCGGCCAGTCGATCTGCTCGCCCACCGACAGGCCCAGCAACGCGCAACCAATGGGCGCCAGGATGGAGACCTTGCCCTCGCCGCCTGCATCCTTCGGATACACCAGCGTCAGGTGGTAGTCCTTGCCGCTGGCCTCTTCGCGGCAGTGCACGCGCGAGTTCATGGTCACCACACCGGCGGGCACGTCCTCATGGCTGACCACTTGCTCGGCGCGGTCCAGCTCCTCCTGCAGGGCGAGCACACCCGGAGTACTTTCGTCGAGGCTGTCGATCAGGCGCTCGAGACGCTGTACGTCCAATCGGGTGAGGATGAGGGAAGGCTTGGTGCTCATGATCCAGTCAGGCTCCTTTCAACAGGCGGTTTTCGATGGGCAGATAAAGCAAAACCCCGCCCAAGGGCGGGGTTTGTGAATACTGTGGCGTCAGCGACGCATGCCTCGACACTACCACAGACGGGCAAATACTCAAGCCCGTGCGCGCAAGGCCTCGGCTTCACGGCAAATCTGCCGGCGCCGTTCATCGTCGGCCGAGCGCCATTCACGAATATGCTCGACGTGTCGATGGCAGCCGGTGCACACCTTGTGCTCATCCAGCCGGCAGACGCTGATGCACGGCGAAGGCACCGCGGGGCTGATGTTGCTGTACAGCGGCTTGGCTGGCCGCGCCTGGGCAGTCATGTCAGATCTCGTCGAAGTCCAGCTTCTCGCCGGCTCGCTCCCAGACGATGCGCTCGAGCATTTCGCCCAGCAGCTCTTCGCTCTTCTCGCACACCCACTTGCCGCTCTCTTCGTCGTAGTCGAAGTGGAAGCCACCGGAACGATCGGCCAGCCACAGCTGGCGCAGCGGCTCCTGGCGGCTGAAGATCAGCTGGCTGCCGTTGTCGAACTTGACGGTCAGGACGCCGGCGGAATTCTCCATGTCCAGGTCCATGCCGCTCTCGTCGAACAGGTCTTCCAAAGCCTGTTGGGTGGCGTCGACCAGATCATGGAAACGCGCTTCGCTCAAACTCATTGCAGGAACCTCGAAATTGGCTGCATTACAGGCAAGCCGGGCAAGATACGGGCGCTTGGCGCTGAATGCAAAGGTTAGCCGCTGGCCCATCAGCATAGCCCGCCCGGCGGACCGGCTCTTGCATAGGCAATCCGCCGGTCGCTCGGTATACTCGGGCGCAATACTGCATATTTCAAAGGATTTCACCCATGAAGCGCCTGATTTCCTCACTTGCGGCGCTGGTCGCGGTTGCCTGCCTCGTTTCGGCCTGCGGTCAGAAAGGCCCTCTGTACCTGCCTGAAGATGGCAAGGATGGCAAAGGCAGCCACAAGTCGCATCAGCACCAGCACGCGCCGGCGGTACAGCCGCAGGACGAGCAGCCCATCGAGCCCGAGCAGTCGCCTGCGCAGTAAGGAAATCACATGAACGCTTTCAACTACCGCGACGGTGAACTGTTCGCGGAAGGCGTGGCCCTGTCGGCCATCGCCGAACGTTTTGGCACCCCCACCTACGTGTACTCGCGTGCCCACATCGAAGCCCAGTACCGCAGCTATACCGACGCCCTGCAAGGTGTCGATCACCTGGTCTGCTTCGCGGTCAAGGCCAACTCCAACCTTGGCGTGCTGAACATCCTGGCGCGCCTGGGTGCCGGTTTCGACATCGTGTCCGGCGGTGAACTGGAGCGTGTGCTGGCCGCCGGCGGGCGTGCCGATCGCGTGGTGTTCTCCGGCGTCGGCAAGACCCGTGAAGACATGCGCCGCGCCCTGGAAGTCGGCGTGCACTGCTTCAACGTCGAGTCCACCGACGAGCTCGAGCGCCTGCAGGTTGTGGCCGCCGAGATGGGCAAGGTTGCCCCGATCTCGCTGCGGGTCAACCCGGACGTCGATGCCGGCACCCACCCGTACATCTCCACCGGCCTCAAAGAGAACAAGTTCGGCATCGCCATCGCCGACGCCGAAGCCATCTACGTGCGTGCCGCGCAGCTGCCTAACCTGGAAGTGGTCGGCGTCGACTGCCACATCGGTTCGCAGCTGACCACCGTCGACCCGTTCCTCGACGCCCTCGACCGCCTGCTGGTGCTGATCGACCGCCTCGCCGAATGTGGCATCCACCTGCGCCACCTGGACCTCGGCGGCGGTGTCGGCGTGCGTTATCGCGATGAAGAGCCGCCATTGGTAGCCGACTACATCAAGGCCATTCGCGAGCGCGTCGGCGACCGTGACCTGGCCCTGGTGTTCGAACCGGGCCGCTACATCGTGGCCAACGCCGGTGCCCTGCTGACCCGCGTGGAATACCTCAAGCACACCGAACACAAGGACTTCGCCATCATCGATGCGGCGATGAACGACCTGATCCGCCCGGCCCTGTACCAGGCCTGGATGGGCGTCAGCGCGGTCACCCCACGCGAAGGCGAAGGCCGTGCCTACGACCTGGTCGGGCCAATCTGCGAGACCGGCGACTTCCTCGCCAAGGACCGCCAGCTGAACCTGGCCGAAGGCGACTTGCTGGCCGTACAGTCGGCGGGCGCCTATGGTTTCGTCATGAGCTCGAACTACAACACCCGTGGCCGTTGCGCAGAAATCCTGGTCGACGGCGACCAGGCTTTCGAAGTGCGCCGTCGCGAGACCGTCGCCGAACTGTACGCTGGCGAAAGCCTGCTGCCGGAGTGAACCCATGCTGCTGCGCTTTACCAAGATGCATGGGTTGGGCAACGACTTCATGGTCCTCGACCTGGTCAGTCAACACGCCCACATCCAGCCCAAGCACGCCAAGCAATGGGGTGACCGCCACACCGGCATCGGCTTCGACCAGCTGCTGATCGTCGAAGCGCCGAACAATCCGGAAGTGGACTTCCGCTACCGGATCTTCAATGCCGACGGCTCCGAGGTCGAGCAGTGCGGCAACGGCGCGCGCTGCTTCGCCCGTTTCGTGCTGGACAAGCGTCTGACCGCGAAGAAACGCATCCGCGTGGAAACCAAGAGCGGCATCATCGTGCTGGACGTGCAGAACGATGGCCAGGTGTGCGTCGACATGGGCCCTCCGCGCTTCGTTCCGGCCGAGATCCCGTTCGTTGCCGATGAGCAGGCGCTGAACTACCCGCTGGAAGTCGACGGCCAGGTCCACTCGATTGCCGCCGTTTCCATGGGCAACCCGCATGCCGTGCTGCGCGTCGATGACGTGCGCAGCGCGCCGGTGGAAACCCTGGGCCCGAAGATCGAAAATCACCCACGCTTCCCGCAGCGGGTGAACGCCGGCTTCATTCAGGTCATCGACCGCCATCGCGCCAACCTGCGGGTATGGGAACGGGGTGCGGGCGAGACCCAGGCGTGCGGCACCGGCGCCTGCGCCGCCGCCGTGGCTGCCATCAGCCAAGGCTGGATGGACTCTCCGGTATCCCTCGACCTGCCCGGTGGCCGCCTGAACATCGAATGGGCCGGCCCCGGCAAGCCCGTGCTGATGACCGGCCCAGCCGTGCGCGTCTACGAAGGACAGGTTCGTCTCTAAGCGAGTAACCGCCATGACCGATCAGCCCCAGGTTGTACCCCAGCAGTCCAGTGAGCTCGATGCCGAAGCGGTGGTCGCCTACCTGCGCGCCCACCCGACCTTCTTCGCCGAACACGACGAACTGCTGGTCGAACAGCGCATCCCCCACCAGCGTGGCGACAGCGTGTCGCTGGTGGAGCGCCAGCTCAAGCTGCTGCGCGACCGCAACATCGAAATGCGCCATCGCCTGTCGCAACTGATGGACGTGGCCCGGGACAACGACCGGCTGTTCGACAAGACCCGCCGGCTGATCCTCGACCTGCTCGACGCTGGCAGCCTGGAAGAAGTGGTGATGGCGGTCGAAGACAGCCTGCGCCAGGAGTTCCAGGTGCCGTTCGTCAGCCTGATCCTGTTCGGCGACAACGCCGCACCGGTCGGCCGCTGGGTCAGCAACGCCGAGGCCCAGCAGGCCATCGGCGGGCTGCTGGGTGGCGGCAAGACGGTCAGTGGCAACCTGCGCGAGAAAGAGCTGGCCTTCCTGTTCGGTGAGGAGCAACGCCTCGAAGTGGGCTCCAGCGCCGTCGCCGCACTGGAATACCAAGGGCTGCACGGCGTGCTGGCGATCGGTAGCCGTGACCCGCAGCACTACAAGAGCAGCGTCGGCACGCTGTTTCTCGGCTACATCGCCGAAGTACTAGGCCGGGTAGTCCCACGCCTGACCCAGACCCTGCGTCCGGTGCGCTGATGGAACGCCAGCTGGAAGCTTATTGCGCACACCTGCGCAACGAGCGCCAGGTGTCGGAACACACCCTGCTGGCCTACCGGCGCGACCTCGATAAAGTCATCGCGTACTGCAACAACCAGGGCATCGCGGGCTGGAGCGACCTGCAGATCCAGCAACTGCGCCAGCTTGTGGCCCGCCAGCACCACCAAGGCCAGTCCTCGCGCAGCCTGGCACGACTGTTGTCGGCTGTGCGCGGCCTGTATCGCTATCTCAATCGCGAAGGCCTGTGCCAGCACGACCCCGCCAGCGGCCTGAGCGCGCCCAAGGGCGAGCGCCGGCTGCCCAAGGTGCTGGACACCGACCGTGCCCTGCAGCTGCTCGATGGCGGCGTCGACGACGATTTCATCGCCCGCCGTGACCAGGCGATCCTCGAGCTGTTCTATTCGTCCGGCCTGCGCCTCTCGGAACTGACCCAGCTCGACCTCGAATACCTCGACCTCGGCGCCGGGCTGGTCCAGGTGCTGGGCAAGGGCGGCAAGGCGCGCGTGCTGCCGGTGGGGCGCAAGGCCCGCGAGGCGCTGCAGGCCTGGTTCAAGCTGCGAGGCATCGGTGGCCCACGCGACAACGCCGTATTCATCACCCGCCAGGGCAATCGGCTCAGCCCACGGGCGATCCAGATGCGGGTCAAGGCTGCCGGCGAGCGTGAACTGGGCCAACACCTGCACCCGCACATGCTTCGCCATTCTTTCGCCAGCCATGTGCTGGAATCGTCCCAGGACCTGCGCGCGGTGCAGGAAATGCTCGGCCACGCCGACATCAGCACCACGCAGATCTACACCCACCTGGACTTCCAGCACCTGGCCGCGGTGTACGACAGCGCCCACCCTCGGGCCAAACGCAGCAAAGGCACTGACTCATGAGCATCAAGCTGATCACCTTCGACCTCGATGACACCCTGTGGGACACCGCGCCGGTGATCGCCAGCGCGGAAGTCGTGCTGCGCGACTGGCTGCAGGCCAATGCACCGATTCTCGGCGGCGTGCCGGTAGAGCACCTGTTCGCCATCCGTGAGCGCCTGGTGCAGGCCGAGCCCGGCCTCAAGCACCGCATCAGCGCCCTGCGCCGGCGGGTACTGTTCCATGCCCTGGAAGAGGTCGGCTACAGCGAGAAGCACGCGCAGGAGCTGGCCAACGAAGGGTTCGAAGTGTTCCTGCATGCGCGGCACCAGGTCGAAGTCTTCCCAGAGGTGCAGCCGGTGCTGGAGATCCTGCGCCATCACTACACCTTGGGCGTGGTCACCAACGGCAATGCCGATGTGCGCCGCCTGGGCTTGGCGGATTACTTCAAGTTTGCCCTGTGTGCGGAGGATCTGGGGATCGGCAAGCCGGATCCGGCGCCGTTCCTCGAAGCGCTGAAGCGCGGCGAGGTCGAGGCAGGCGCGGCGGTGCATGTGGGCGACCACCCAGGCGATGACATTGGCGGGGCGCAGCGCGCCGGGTTGCGTGCGGTGTGGTTCAACCCGCAGGGCAAGGCGTGGGCGGGTGAACAGGCGCCGGATGCGCAGATTCAACGGTTGTCGCAGCTACCCGACGTGATTGCGCGCTGGCGCTGACAGGGGCCGCTTTGCGGCCCATTCGCGGGACAAGCCCGCTCCCACAGGCTCAATAGTCGGCTTGTGGGAGCGGGCTTGTCCCGCGAATAGGCCGGTCGAGACAACACAAATCCATCAGGCACAAAAAAGCCCGCAGCGACGGCGGGCTTTCTTGTATTCAGCCACTCAGATAGGGCGGCTGCCGTACTTGTTGTCCGGCTTCTTGGGAGGATCGGCGACCACGTTGGCCTCGACTTCCTGAACCTTGCCACCACGCGCCAGGAAGTCTTCCATGGCCTTGGCCAGGGCGTCACGCTCCTTTTGCTTGGCTTCCATG
>Ga0247821_10000801_pt1 | contig 17561 bp, 18 predicted proteins | sample 13C_Glycerol_Day_FD_192481 | JGI IMG/M metagenome (GOLD analysis project Ga0247821, IMG submission 192481) | Soil microbial communities from agricultural site in Penn Yan, New York, United States - 13C_Glycerol_Day14 | ecosystem: Environmental > Terrestrial > Soil > Agricultural land | place... | reverse complement strand
AGATCCAGGACGTCGCGGTGCGACCGCACCTCACGCAACCCCGGCGTACGATCCGGAACCTCGAGCACGAACGACCCGCGCCCCTGGAACGTCTCCACCAGCCCGGCCGCTTGCAGCCGCGAGACCGCCTCGCGAACGACCGTCCGGCTGACCCCGAACTCCTCGACCAGACTGTTCTCAGCCGGCAGCTTCGCGCCCGGCGCGATCCCGCCGTCGAGGATCCGCCGCTTCAGGTCGTCGACGATCTCATCGGCCAGTCCGCTCACGAGAACTCGCAGCGGTCGACCGTCCAGCGCGCGCACTGCTCGCTGGTGGTGAACCCGAGCCCCGGGCGGTCGGGCACCAGCATCCGCCCGTCGACCGTCTCCAGCCGCTCGTTGAACAAGGGATTCAGCCACTCGAAGTGCTCGACCCAGGGCTCCCGCGGGTACGCCGCGGCGAGGTGCAGGTGGATCTCCATCGCGAAGTGCGGCGCCAGCTGCAGACCGTTGTGGTCGGCGAGCGTCGCGAGTTTCAGGAACGGTGTGATGCCGCCGATCCGCGGCGCGTCCGGCTGGATGATGTCGGCCGCGCGAGCCTCGATCAGCCGCACGTGCTCGCCGACGCTGGACAGCATCTCGCCGGTCGCGATCGGGGTGTCGAGCGCCGCCGCCAGCTCCGCGTGCCCGAGTGCGTCGTACGCGTCCAGCGGCTCCTCGATCCACACCAGCCCGAACTGCTCCAGCACCCGCCCGATCCGCAGCGCCGTCGGCCGGTCCCACTGCTGGTTCGCGTCCACCATCAGCGGTACATCGTCGCCGAGGTGTTCCCGGACCGCGCGGACTCGTTCGAGATCGATCCGGCTGTCGGGCTGACCGACCTTGATCTTGATCCCGCCGATGCCGTCGGCGAGCGACTTCGACGCGCGCTCCTTCACCTCGTCGAGAGGAGCGTGCAGGAAACCGCCGGAGGTGTTGTACGCACGGACCGAGTCGCGGTGCGCGCCGAGCAGCTTGGCGAGCGGGAGACCAGCCCGCTTGGCCTTCAGGTCCCACAGCGCGATGTCGATCGCGGCGATCGCCTGTGTCGCAACACCCGAGCGGCCGACCGAGGCGCCGGCCCAGAGCAGCTTGTCGTACACCTTGCTGATGTCGGACGGGTCCTCGCCGATCAGGTTGGCCGCGATCTCCTTCGCGTGCGCGTACTGCGCCGGTCCGCCGGCCCGCTTCGAGTAGCTGAACCCGATGCCGTGCTGGTCCTGCTCGGTTGCGATCTCGGCGAACAGGAACACCACCTCGGTCATCGGCCGCTGCCGCCCGGTCAGCACCTTGGCGTCGCTGATCGGCTGGTCGAGCGGTAGGACGACGGACTTGAGCTGCACGTGGCGGATGCGGTCCATGCCGAGTGATCATACAAGTAGCAAACTTGTCCTACAACGTCGTCGTTTGATGCTGCCGTAACACCAGGTGACCTCTCCGGAAACACAAGAAGGACAAGCTGCTGCGCGCCGACAGCGTGGTCGTGCACGCCCGCCTGCCGCCAGCTGGGGAAGGAAGCAGCCAATGGACGTCTCGGAGAAGCTGCTCCGGTCGTACGCGACGATCGACACCGACGACGACGGCCGGATCTGGTCCTGGGAGTTGCTCAACACCCTCGGCCGGGCCGGGATCATGCCGGACGATCCGCGGGTCCGTGCGGCGCTGGACGGTGTCCGTGACGCCGCCGGCCGGCCCGCGATCACGCCGTACGCCCAGCCTGTGCAGCTCGATTTCGACACGTTCGCCGAGGTCGCGCGGCACGAGGTCATCCAGCGAACGCTGACCGGTGATCTCGCCGTTCCCGCGGACGAGTTCGCGGCGTTCGCGCAGGCGGTGGAGCGGATCCACACCGACCTGCTGGACGAACGGTCCGGTGAGACCGCGGACTACATCCCGACCTTGCGGGACGCCGATCCGGAGAAGTTCGGGATCGCGATCTGCACCGCCGACGGCCAGGTGTTCTCGATCGGCGACACCGCGGCGGAGTTCAGCGTTCAGTCGACGTCGAAGCCGTTCAACTACGCGATCGCGCTGGAGCAGCTCGGCCCGGAAGAGGTGCACCGCTGGGTCGGTCAGGAACAGAGCGGCGGTCCGTTCAACGATCCGCTGCTGTCGCTGGGTGCGGACGGCCGGCCGCACAACCCGATGATCAACGCCGGAGCGATCGGGACGCTCGCACTGGTCGACGCCGGCAAGGACCTGTCCGCCAGGTTCACCACCGTCCGGGACACGTGGGCCGCGATGACCGGCGAGCGTCCGCAGTTGCACGGTGCGACGTTCCTGGCCGAGCGCGAAACCGGGTTCGGGAACGTCATGTTCGCCAACGCGCTGGCGCGGAACGGGAAGCTGTACGGCGCGAGCCCGACCGACCGGCGCGCCCCCGAGGACGCCACCGAGCTCTACACGATGGGCTGCTCGCTCACCATGACCGCCGACAGCCTGGTGAAGGCCGGTGCCACGCTCGCGAACGGTGGAGTCGCACCCTTGAGCGGCCGGCAGGTGTTCTCCGAGGACACCGCTGCCCGTGTGCTGTCCATGATGGGCCACAGCGGGATGTACAACGACTCCGGACAGTTCTCGAACGAGGTCGGGCTGCCGGCCAAGAGCGGGGTGTCCGGCAACGTCATGATGGTGGTGCCGTCGAAGCGGATGGCCGTCGTGGTGTTCTCACCGCGTCTGGACGCGGTCGGCAACTCGGTGCGCGGGGTCGAGGTGTGCAAGCGGCTCGTCAACGAGTTCGGCCTGCACCCGTACCGGAGCATGGGCGCCGAGCGCGGCCGCGCCGCGGGGCAGCTGACCGGCGCGCTCAACGGGGCCGACCGGCGCGCAGAGGCGGCGAGCGCGGCCGACCGCGCCCTCGGCGGACTGGCCCGGCCGGGATCCGGCCGGGTGAGCGTTGCCCGCGACGCCGAACAAGCCGCGACCACGGGCGCCGCCGCTACCCGGTCGCAGCGCGGCCCGGCCGCAATCGGGGACTGATCCGCAGGTTCTACTCGACGGTGACCGACTTCGCCAGGTTGCGCGGCTTGTCGACGTCGTGGCCGAGGGCGACCGCGGCGTAGTACGCGATGATCTGCAGCGGAATCGTCAGCAGGATCGGGTCCAGCTCGGCCTCGTTCTTCGGTACGACGATCTTCGCCGCGACCCCGTCCGGCACGTCGACGCCCGGGTGCGTGACGACGTACAGCGGGCCGGAGCGGGCGCCGATCTCGTGCAGCGCGCCGATGTTGCGGTCGAGCAGCTCGTCGTCGGGGACGATCGCGACGCTCGGCACGTCCGGCGAGATCAGCGCGAGCGGGCCGTGCTTCAGCTCGGAGGTCTGGTACGCCTCGGCGTGCCGGTACGAGATCTCCTTCAGCTTCTGCGCACCCTCGCGCGCGACCGGGTACCCGCGGGTCCGGCCGACGAAGAACAGGCTCTCGTGCTGCGCGAGCCGGCCGGCGATCTTGGCCAGCTCCTCCTCCTGCGCCACGATCGCGGCGATGTGCTCGGGGAGCTTCTTCAGGCCGTCGATCAGCCGGCGGCCGTCGGCGGGGGAGACGTCCCGGATCCGGCCGAGGTGGATGCCGAGCATCGCGAACCCGACCGCCATGTTGGTGAGCGCCTTCGTCGAGGCTACCGAGACCTCCGGGCCGGCGTGCAGGTAGACGCCGCCGTCGACCTCGCGGGCGATGCTCGACCCGACCGCGTTCACCAGGCCGATCACGCGGCCGCCCTTGCGCTTCAGCTCCTGGACGGCGACGAGCGTGTCGAGGGTTTCACCGGACTGCGAGACCGCGACGTACAGCGTGTCCCGCTCGACCACCGGGTTGCGGTACCGGAACTCCGACGCGGGCTCCGCGTCGGCGGGGATCCGCGCGACCTCCTCGATGAACTGCGCGCCCATCTGGCCGGCGTAGTACGCCGAACCGCAGCCGAGGATCTTGACCCGCTTGATCTCCCGCGCCTCGCGGGCGTCCATGTTCAGGCCGCCGAGGTGCACAGTGTGGAACCGCTCGTCCAGCCGGCCCCGGATGACCCGGCCGACCGCGTCCGGCTGCTCGTGGATCTCCTTCATCATGAAGTGCTCGTGCAGGCCGCGCTCGAACTCCTCGGCCTCCCACTCGACCGTCTTCGCGGTCTTGGTGGTCGGGGACGCGTCCTGGGTGAAGGTGCGGTAGCCGTCGGCCCGGACGGTCGCGAGCTCGCCGTCGTCCAAGTACACGACCTGGCGGGTGTAGCGGATCAGGGCGGCGGCGTCGGAGGCGATGTGCATCTCGCCGTCGCCGATGCCGAGGATCAGCGGGCTGCCGTTGCGGGCGACCACGATCCGGTCCGGGAAGTCGAGGTCGACGACCGCGATGCCGTAGGTGCCCTCGATCCGGCGCAGGCTGGCCAGCACCTTCTCCTCGAGGGTGTCGCCGTCGGCCTGCTCGATCAGGTGCGCGAGCACCTCGGTGTCGGTCTCGGAGCGCAGCTTGACACCGGCGTCCTCGAGCTGCGCCCGGATCGCCGCGGCGTTGTCGAAGATGCCGTTGTGCACGACCGCGATCCGCTCGTTGCCGCTGGCGTGCGGGTGTGCGTTGTCCTTGCTCGGACCGCCGTGGGTGGCCCACCGGGTGTGGCCGATGCCGAGTTTGCCGCCGAACCGCTTCGGCAGCGACGCCTCCAGCTCACGGACCCGTCCGGCGTCCTTGTGCACCTTCAGCTCGCTCGACCCGAGAACGGCGACGCCCGCCGAGTCGTAGCCGCGATACTCCAAGCGGGCCAGTCCGTCCACCAGGATGGGCGCGGCCGGCTTGGTGCCGACGTACCCGACGATTCCGCACATGTGATGGTGCCCCTTCGTAGGTTCGGTTGAGCGGCCCGGTCAGCCGTAGACGATCCGTCGCAGCTGCCGGGCGGAGAGTTCGGGCGAGCGGACCGGCCAGTGCCGGAGCTCGGCGCCGAGGCGGGCGAAGATCTCGTCGTTGCGGGCGCCGTAGGTCTGCAGCTCACGGTGCCGGCGCCGGACGTACTCCTCGGTCGTCTCGGTGAAATAGGCCAGTACGTCGGCGACCACCCGCCGCGCGACATCCGCCGACAGTCCCGTCGTCCGGCTGACCTGCTCGGCCAGCTCGTCGACCGGCTCCACGGCCGCCTCACTGATCACCCGTCAACCATGCAGTCTTTCCGGGGTCAACGCAAAGCATCTGCCCGAAATCGGGCAAATTCCCTGCTTTGTCAGGAGCTAGAAGAGACGGAGTACGTCGGACTCCATGCCGCGCAGGGCGTCGTAGTCGACGGTCAGGCACTCCAGGCCGCGGTCGGTGGCCAGGAACTGGGCCTGCGGCTTGATCAGCTGGGCGGCGAAGATGCCGCGGACCGGCGCGAGCAGCGGGTCGCGGTTCAGGAGTTCGATGTACCGGGTGAGCTGCTCGACGCCGTCGATCTCGCCGCGGCGCTTGATCTCGACCGCGACGTGCTTGCCGTCGGCGTCGCGGAGCAGCAGGTCGACCGGGCCGATCGCGGTCGGGTACTCCCGGCGGACCAGCGTCCAGCCCTCGCCGAAGGTGTGCACGTGCTCGGCGAGCAGTTCCTGCAGGTGCGCCTCGACGCCGTCCTTGATCAGGCCGGGGTCGGTCCCGAGCTCGTACGCCGTGTCGCTGTGCACCTCCTGGAGGGTGATCCGCAGCTCCTCACCGGCCTTGTTGGTGACGCTCCAGACGTTGTCCTCCTCCGTCAGCTTGCACGGCGGGGACATCCAGTTCAGCGGCTTGTACGACCCGCCGTCGGCGTGGATCAGCACGGACCCGTCCGCCTTCACCATCAGCAACCGGGGCGCCATCGGCAGATGAGCCGTCAGCCGCCCCGAGTAGTCAACAGAACACGTAGCAATCACCAAGCGCACGACAAAGCACCGTAGTGCACCGGGTGCGCGGAGTGGGAAGGTGGTGACCATGATGCCGAAAGTGAGTGACGCGGCGGTCGCGGCGTACGAGGATGTCGCGGCCGGGCTGGAGGCAGCCGGCGTGGTCCGGGGCAGCATGTTCGGTATGCCGTGCCTGAAGATCGGCAAGAAGGTGCTCGCCGGGATGTACGGCGACGGGATGACCTTCAAGCTCCCGCCGGAGCCGCGCGCGAAGGCGCTCGATCTGCCCGGTGTGGAGCAGTTCGACCCGGGGATGGGTCGACCGATGAAGGAGTGGGTAAGGATCCCTCTGGATCAGTCGGCCGTCTGGCCGGAGTACGCCGCCGAGGCCTTGGAGTACGTCGGTAGATGAACCTGATGTGTCCCGCCCGGATCCTGCTGCTGCCCGGTGACGTCCAGGACGCGGCGGTCGGCGAGCGGGTCGCCCTGGTGTACGCCGGCCCGTTCGAGGCGGCCGCCGGCGCCCGGCTGGCCGATCGCCTCGGCGTCAGGCTGACCGTCGTCCCCGAGCTGACCCAGCGCCCGGATGCCGAGTTGCAGTCGATCGCCGATCTGCACCGCGGCGAGACCGTGGTCGTCCTCGGCCTGGACCTCGGCCTCAGGCTGCCCGCGATCGTCGAGCACACCGGCGACGGCTGGACGCGGATCGCCTCCGACAACGAGGTGACGCTGGCGTCGTACGAGCAGGCCGCCGGCAAGTTCCGCGACTCGATCCCGACCGACGCCAACAACCTCCTGATCGACCTGCTCGCCGACTGCGTGGCTCCGGGCGGACGTCTGCTCGAGCTCGGCAGCGGCACCGGCAAGGACGCGATCGAGCTGGAGAGCCGCGGGTACGTCGTACGGCGCACCGACGCGACCCAGGCGTTCGTGGAGATGATGAGGTCCGACGGGTACGCCGCCGATCGGCTGAACGCGATCACCGACGACTACGGCGGCCCGTACGACGCGGTGTACGCGAGCGCGGTGTTCCTGCACTTCGACCGCGCCCAGCTGGACGGCGTACTGCGGAAGGCGGCCCGCGCCGCGCCGGTGCTCGCCTTCGCCACCCGGGAGGGCAAGGGGGAGGAGTGGTCGAACCGGCACCTCGACCTGCCGCGCCACTTCGTCCTCTGGCAGGAAGCTCCGCTGCGCGATCTGCTGGCCGCGACCGGATGGTCCGTCCGGCGACTGGAGCGCGGCGACTCCCGCATCGGTACCTGGCTGCAGATCCTGGCGGTGCGGGCGTGATCCGCGCCGGCGTCGTGCTGCTGAGCGAGCACGGGATCGCGGCGATCGAGCGGGTCCGCGGCGGGCGGATGTACCACGTGCTGCCCGGCGGTCAGGTGGAGGACGGGGAGAGTCCCGCGGAGGCCGCGCGCCGGGAGGTGCAGGAGGAGCTCGGCCTGCTGGTGAAGATCCGGGCGGCGGTCGCGGTCGTGCACTTCGGCGACAGCACGCAGCACTACTTCGTCGCCGACGTGATCGGCGGCGAGTTCGGGACCGGCGACGGTCCGGAGATGGCAAGCTCGGCCGACTCGGAGCGGGGGAGTTACCGCGCCGTGTGGATGCCGGTGACCGACCTCGTCGCGGGGGACCTCCGGCCACGACCCGTTGCGGCCGCACTGGAGGGCGCGCCGGATCCGTGGTGGCTGCTCGAAGGCTGGATGGAGACCCCGGTCGTCATCGACGAGGGTGTGTGAGGTTGACCTCGCGGTGACGCAACTCATGGGCGGACCAGTACCCGGACTGGCATAGTGCAGAGCATGGCTCGGGAATTGACGACGGTTGGTGTGGTGGGTCTCGGCACGATGGGCGCCGGGATCGCCGAGGTGTTCGCGCGCAACGGCCTGACGGTGGTCGGTGTCGAGCGCGACGAGGAGGCCGTCGAGCGCGGCCGTGGGCACATCCAGCACTCGACCGACCGGGCCGTGAAGCGCGGCAAGCTGTCGGTCGAGGACCAGCAGGCGCTGTTCGACCGGGTCACGTTCGCCACCTCGCTGGAGGCGCTGGCCGGCTGCGACCTGGTGATCGAGGCCGTCGTCGAGCGGCTCGAGCTGAAGCGCGAGATCTTCGCCGCGCTGGACAAGATCGTCCGCGAGGACGCGATCCTGGCGACCAACACCTCGTCGTTGTCGGTCACCGAGATCTCCGTCGCCACCCAGCGCCCGCGGCGCGTCGTCGGCATGCACTTCTTCAACCCGGCGCCGGTGCAGGAGTTCGTCGAGGTGATCAAGACGGTGGTCACCGAGCCGGACGTGGTCGAGGACGTGCAGGCGCTGGCCCGCCGGCTCGACAAGGTGCCGGTGGTCGCCGCCGACCGGGCCGGGTTCATCGCGAACGCGCTGCTGTTCGGGTACCTGAACCACGCGGTGTCGATGGTCGAGTCCCGCTACGCCACCCGCGAGGACGTCGACGCGGCGATGCGGCTCGGCTGCGGATACCCGATGGGCCCGCTGGCGCTGCTCGACCTGATCGGCCTCGACACGGCGTACGAGATTCTCGACACGATGTACAAGCAGGGCCGCAACCGACTGCACGCGCCGGCGCCGATCCTCAAGCAGATGGTCACCGCCGGGCTGCTCGGCCGGAAGACCGGGCGCGGCTTCTACACCTACGAGGCGCCGGACTCGCCGGTCGTGGTGGACGACGAGCACACCCCGCACCGCAACGGTGACGAGATCGCCGTCCGGCCGGTCAAGCAGGTCGGCGTGGTCGGCTCCGGCACGATGGCGGTCGGCATCGTCGAGGTCCTGGCCAAGGCTGGGTACGACGTCCTGTACGTCGCCCGCGGCACCGAGAAGGTCGACCGCGTCCGCGGTGTGCTGGAGCGCTCGCTGGAGAAGGGCGTGCAGCGCGGCAAGCTGTCCGCCGAGGAGCGGGACGCGGCGCTGCGCCGGGTGACCGGCACGGCGAAGCTCGACGACCTCGCGGGCGCCGACCTGGTGATCGAGGCCGTCGTCGAGGAGCTCAGCGTCAAGCAGGCGCTGTTCGAGACGTTCGACGAGATCTGCAAGCCGGGCGCGATCCTGGCCACCACGACCTCGTCGCTGCCGGTGATCGACCTGGCGATGGCCACCAAGCGGCCGGGTGACGTCGTCGGGCTGCACTTCTTCAACCCGGCGCCGGTGATGCAGCTCGTCGAGGTCGTCAGCACGGTGAGTACGTCCGCCGATGTCGCCGACACCGTGGCCGCCGTAGCCGTTGCTGCCGGCAAGCATCCGGTGCGGTGCGGCGACCGGGCCGGGTTCATCGTGAACGCGCTGCTGTTCCCGTACCTGAACGACGCGGTCCGGATGCTCGAGGCGCACTACGCCGGCGTCGACGACATCGACGCGGCGATGAAGCTCGGCTGCCGCCTCCCGATGGGTCCGTTCGCCCTGCTCGACGTGGTCGGCCTGGATGTCTCGCTGGCCATCCAGCGGACGCTCTACCTGGAGTTCCGCGAGCCCGGCTTCGCCCCGGCGCCGCTGCTCGAACACCTGGTCACCGCCGGCTACCTCGGCCGCAAGACGGGCCGCGGTTTCCGCGACTACAGCAACTGAGCCGCTGTAGCATCACCGCATGCCGGACGAGCCCGCGAAGCACATCTCCGAGGCGCTCGGCGGGCGGCCTGTCGAGCCGTTGAGCGATGCGGAGCGCGTGGAGCGGGAGCGCGTCCGCAATCTCGTCCAGAGCGTGGCCTCGTGCTACAGCTCACTGGTCGCGCAGGCCACCGACCCGGGTCGCCGGGCCGAACTCTCCGAGCGGCTCGCCGGCCACGACGCCGAGCTCCGGCGCATCGACACGATGCCGACAGCGGAACGGCGTACCGTCATCAGCACCTACCCGGAGCTGCTGACCCGGTTGCGCGCCGAGCTCGACCGATGATCGCGAGCGCTCGCCTCGACCTGACGTTGGGCGAGGCGCAGGCGGTGCTCGCCCGTCGGCTCGCGCAGATCACTCCGGACGAGCCGCCGGTGCGGGCCCCAGGTCAGCGTCCGCTGGTGGTGCTGATCGGCGGGCCGCCGGGGTCGGGCAAGTCGACCACGCAGTGGCTGCTGCAGACGTCGCTCGGCGCGCGGTCCGTCGCGGTGTACGACTTCGACGACGACATCACCGCGCACCCCCGGTACGACGCGATCATGCGGTCCCGGGGGATGGGCGGCGCCGACGAGATCGCCCGCAACCTCCCGCGCGGCATGATGGTGCGCTGCCTCGAACATCTCCGCCGCGGCGAGCCGCAGTACGACGTGATCGCCAGCGCCCCGCTGCACCGCGTGCCGCTGGCCACGAACTGGGTGGACGGCTTCCGCGCCGTCGGCTACCGCGTCGCGCTCGTGTACGTCACGACGCACGAAGCCAACTGCCGGCTCGGCCGTGCGAGCAGGTTCCAGCAGGCGCTCGACGACACCGGAATCGGCCGGTGGGTGCGGCCAGAGCTCGGGGACCTGGCCTACCGGCTGGTGCCGGACACCGCTCAGGAGCTGGAGTCCCTGGCGTACGTCGATGACCTGTACGTCGTCGACCGCGACGGATTCGTCTGCTACGAGACTCACCGCGGCGAGGATGGGCGGATGCCGGAGCCGTGGCTGGTCAAGCAGGAGATCCTTGCTGAGCGCAACCGTCCGCCGACGCCGGCCGAGCACGAGCAGTTCCTCGCGACCGCGGTGCCGTTGCTCGACCGCGGCGACGCCCTGGCCGCCCTCGTCATCGCCGAGGTCCGGGCCGCGATGACACAACACGAGGCCCGCGGAGAGCCGCAGCCCCGCGCGCTCGTCCTCCCGAACCGCCTCGACCAACAGGTGAGCGACCTCCGTCGCTTCACCACCACAGGCCTGGCCGCCCCGAGCGCAATCGCCGCGCCGAACACCGCCAGTGGGCAACGCGCGCCAGGTTCCACTCGTCCAGGCCCCGGGCACACGCTGGACCGTTGAGCTGCTGACCGTGATCGTTGTGTAGGCCGCGGTCCTCGCGTACTCGCGGCCGCGGGTTTACGGCTCGGCCTGGGCGTAGTCGCCGCAGGGGCCGCCGCCGATGGCTTCGGGGAGGATGGTCTCGCGGCGGTCGGGGCGGACCAGCGGGTTGTAGAAGGCGGCGATCTCGACGCTGTCCTCGGGGATGTAGTGGAAGATCAGCGAGCGGCGGAAGCGGTCCGCGGTGGAGTTCGGGCGGGAGCCGTGGACGACGCTGCCGTGGAAGAACAGGACGTCGCCGGCTTGCATCCGGGTCTGCACCCTGCTGAGGCCGTCGGGGATCGGCACCTCGACACTGGTGAACGACTCGGTCAGGTCGGCCGGCTCCGGGCAGACCAGCTCGGTCTTGTGCGAGCCGGGCACGACCGCGAGCCCGCCGTTGTCCGCGTCTACGTCGTCGATCGCGATCCAGGCCGCGAGGCACGTCTCCGGATCCGCGCGCAGGAACGTGTTGTCCTGGTGCAACGCCTGCCCGCGGGCGCCCGGCGGCTTGAAGTAGAACATCGACTGGGCGCCGAGCGCGGGACCGATCAGGGCCTGCACGACATCGAGGATCCGGCTGTCGAGCATCAGCTCCATCGAGAGCTTCCCGGCCTCGGTGCCGTCCGCCCGGTGCGGGTGCACGAACCGCGGGAACTTCGCGAGCGGGTCGTCGTCCGGCACGCCGTCGTCGATCGCGAGCGAGTGGTCCACCGCGACCTGTTCCATGAAGACCGACTTGATCCGCTCGACCTCGGCGGGTCCGAGCACCTGGGGGACCTGGACGATGCCGTCCCGCCGGTAGATGTCCACGACTGTCTGGGTCATGTGTCCAGGATGCGGCGGGCGGGTCGCGGTCAGCGATAGCCTATCGAGCTGTGAACCTTCGATATCCTGCTGAGTCGCCGCATCCGGTGGTGCGCCGGCTGGTGACCGGTGAGTTCGACGAAGGCCCTGAGTACGCGACGTATCGGCGGCGCGGGACGACCGACTGGCTGCTGGTCCAGACCCTCGACGGCCAGGGACGATTCGGTCAGGTCGCGGCCGCTCCGGGCAGCGTGACGCTGGTTCGCCCCGGCACCCTGCACGACTACGCCACGGTCGGCGACCGGTGGCATTTCCTGTATGCGCACATGCACCCGAAGCCCGACTGGCTGCCGCTGCTCGACTGGCCGGAAGTTGCCCCGGGCACCGTTCAGCTGCACCCGGCCGGACCGGCCTTCGAGCGCGTCGCCGACCACCTGCGCGACGCCGTTCGGCATCAGCGCAGCGTGCTGCCGCAGGCCGAGCAGCTGAGCGCCAACGCGCTGGAAGCGGCCCTGCTGTGGTGCGACACCCAGAACCCGAAGGCCGTCCAGATCGACGACCGGCTGTTGCGTGCGATCGAGCTGATCGACCAGGACCTGACCGCGAGCCTCGACGTACCGCGGCTCGCGCGGGCGGTGAACCTGTCGGTCTCGCGGTTCGCGCACCTGTTCCGTGAGCAGCTCGGCGTCGGCCCGCAGCAGTTCGTCGAACGCCGCCGCCTCGACGCGGCCGCCCGCCTCCTCGAACTCACCAGCCGGCCCGTCGCCTCGGTCGCCGCCCAGGTCGGTTACCCGGACCCGCTGTACTTCTCCACCCGGTTCCGCCGCCACACCGGCGTCAGCCCCACGGCGTACCGGCTCAGCGGGACGAGAGGTAGGTGAGGACCGCCATCACGCGGCGGTTGTCGTCCTCCGACGGGGGCAGGTCGAGCTTGGCGAAGATGTTGTTGGTGTGCTTGCTGACGGCCTTCTCGGTGACGAACAGGGCGCCGGCGATGGCGGCGTTCGAGCGGCCTTCGGCCATCAGGCCGAGGACCTCGGACTCGCGCGGGGTGAGCCGGCTGATCGGTTCGTCGCGGGTGTTGCGGGCCAGCAGCTGACCGATCACGTCCGGGTCCATCGCGGTGCCGCCGCCCGCGACCCGCCGGACGGCGTCCAGGAACTCGGCGACGTTCGACACGCGGTCCTTCAGCAGGTACCCGACGCCGCCTCCGCCGCCGGTGAGCAGCTCCCGTGCGTACAGCTGCTCGACGTACTGCGAGAGCACCAGGATCGGCAGGCCGGGGACCTGCGTGCGGGCCTCGATGGCGGCCTTCAGGCCCTCGTCGGTGAACGTCGGCGGCAGCCTGACGTCCACGACCGCGACGTCCGGCCGGTGCTCCACGAGTGCGGGCACCAGCCGGGGTCCGTTGTCGACCGCCTCCACGACCTCGAAGTCGTGCGCCTCCAGCAGGCGGATCAGGCCGTCCCGGAGGAGGGCGTGGTCTTCAGCGATGAGGACTCGCAAGGCAGCTCCATGATCACGGTGGTCGGCCCGGCGCTCGGGCTCACCACGGTCAACGTACCGTCGAAGGCGGCCAGCCGCCGCTCGATACCGTACAGACCGCCGCCGGGCTTGACCGCCGCGCCTCCCACGCCGTCGTCACCGACGATCATGTGCAGCTTCTCCTCCTCATGGGTGATCTGCACCCACGCGTTCGTCGCGGCCGAGTACTTGACCGCGTTCGCCAGGCACTCGGCGACCGCGAAGTAAGCCGCCGACTCGACCGGCGCGGGCGGCCGGCCGGGGACGTCGAAGGTCACGTCGACCTTGAACGGGCAGGTCAGCGCGAGCGCCTTGACCGCACCTTCCAGGCCGCGGTCGGCGAGCACCGGCGGATGGATCCCGCGGACCAGGTCGCGCAGCTCGGACAGCGCCGTACTCGCGGACTCGCGGGCCTCGGTGAGCAGTGCCGCCGCCTGGGCCGGGTCCCGCGCCACCATCTCCTCGGCCATGCCGAGGTTCATGCTCAGCGCGGCGAGCCGGGCCTGGGCGCCGTCGTGCAGGTCGCGCTCGATCCGGCGCAGCTCGGCCGCCTGGGTGTCGACGGTCTCGGCCCGCGACTCGGCCAGCTCGCGGACCCGCATCGCCAGCTTGGCGCTCTCGGTCGGGCCGAGCAGCGAGCGGGCGACGTACGCGTTCGCCTTCAGCAGCCGCTCACCGGCGGCCTGCCAGATCAGGAACGCCAGCAGCGCCACCGGCATCACCAGGAAGCTGGTCCAGAAGTTGACCGTGACGAGCCCGCCGAACGGCTCGGTGAAGACGCCCTCGGGAGTGACGCCGACCAGCAGCGGGTAGACCAGGTAGAACAGCCCGGCCAGGAACAGGACGGCGCTGAGCAGGCACAGCGTGAACCCGATCACAGCGTTGACGAGCAGCCAGATGATGTCCCGCCAGGTCTGCGGGTCGGTCAGGATCGTCCGCAGCCGCATCAGCATGCCGGGCATCGGAGGCTTCTTGTACGGCCGGGGGATGCGCTCGCCGAGGAAGCCGGCCAGCATCGTGCGGTGGCAGTTCGCGAACCAGCGCGCGGCCGGCACGACCACGAGCAGTAACGGGATCCCGACCCACACCGCGATCAGCGGCACGGACACCACACTGAGCACGAACAAGGCGATCCCGAGCTCGGCCAGGATCGCGAGGAACAGCGCGATCCACGGCTGGGCGAGCTTCGGGTAGCGCATCGGCGGCGCTTCGGCGGTGGCGACGGTGGTGGTGCTCATGTCTCCATCATGACCGAGCGTGAGAGCCACGGCAGTGGAGTTATGCCCACTCTCCGCCGGGCGCTGTCACCCCCAGCGAATTGGGTAGTAACTCCCATGTTTTCGGGCGTTCGACCGACAACGCTTGATGCCGTACGCTGGCCGCGGCTGTACGCCTAGGCCTTCCCCCGCTACCGAGACGAGGACCTGATGGCTCAGCCGATCGTGTCACCTGTTGCTACCCGCCGCTCCGATTTCTCCCCGCTGTTGAAGGAGATCAAGGCCGCCGGCCTGCTGGAGCGCCGTACGGCGGCGTACGCGATGGCGATCGGGATCAACGTGGCGCTGATGGCGCTGACCTGGGCGGGCATCGCGGTGATCGGCGCCTCGTGGTGGGTGCTGCTGCTGGCGATCCCGCTGGGCATCCTGACCACCCGGGCGGCGTTCTTCGGGCACGACGCCGGGCACCAGCAGATCGCCGCCTCGCGCAAGCTGCACGACTGGATCGGCATGCTGCACGGCAATCTCCTGCTCGGTATGAGCTACGCCTGGTGGAACGACAAGCACAACCGCCACCACGCGAACCCGAACCACACCGACAAGGATCCGGACGTCGGCGAGGGCGTGCTGGTCTGGACACTCGAGCAGGCCGAGGGCCGCAAGGGGCTCGAGGGCTGGCTGACCCGCAACCAGGCCCGGATCTTCTTCCCGCTGCTGACGCTGGAGGGCTTCAACCTCAAGGTGTCGAGCATCCGCTTCCTGCTCGCCCGCCGGCGCACCGAGAAGGTCGAGCTCGGGCTGATGGCGGCGCACCTGGTGCTGTACTTCGGCGCGCTGTTCCTGATCATGTCGCCCGGCCAGGCGGTGCTGTTCGCGCTGATCCACCACATGGTCTTCGGGCTGCACCTCGGCAGTGTGTTCGCGCCCAACCACAAGGGCATGGAGATGCCCGACGACGACAGCAACTGGGGCCACCTGGAGAAGCAGGTGCTGACGTCGCGCAACGTGAACGGCGGCCTGGTCACCGACTGGATGATGGGCGGACTCAACTACCAGATCGAGCACCACCTCTTCCCGAGCATGCCGCGCGCCAACCTCCGCTTCGCCCAGCCGATCGTGCGCGCGTACTGCGAACGCATCGGCATGCCCTACGTCTCGACCGGCCTGATCGAGTCGTACCGCCTGGGGTTGCGGCACATGCACGAGGTCGGCGAGGAACTTCGAGGCGACCTCAAGGTGAGCTAGGCCACACGACTAGCCTGGAGGGGCTATGTCGCGCAGAAAGCCTTCCAAGTGGCAGCGGCCGGTCAGTGACCGGCCCCTGCTCGGTGGTACCCAGTCCCGCGAGGCGAAGGCGGACGGCGAGTGGAACGTCCGGCGGGTCTCCGGATCCGCGTCGGCGAAGCCGTACCGCTGCCCGGGCTGCGACCAGCAGATCCCACCGGCCACCCCGCACGTCGTCGTGTGGCCGGACAACCCCAGCCTGCTCGGCGCCCTCGGCGGTGCGCAGTCCCTCGACGAGCGGCGGCACTGGCACACGGCGTGCTGGCAACGGAGCCGCTGAAAGGTGTGCGGATGAAGCTTCCGGTCACGGCGTACGGCGAGACGGGATCGCCGGTCGTGGTGATGCACGGGCTGTTCGGCTCGGGGCGGAACTGGATGACCGCCGCGCGCCGGCTCGCGGACCGGCACCGGGTGTTCGCGCTCGACCTGCGCAACCACGGCACGTCGCCGCACGTCGCCACGATGAGCTACCCGGAGATGGCCGACGACGTCCGGGAGACGATCGAGTCGCTCGGGGTCGGGCCGGTCGCGCTCGTCGGGCACTCGATGGGCGGCAAGACGGCGATGCTCACCGCGCTGCGGTACCCGGCCGCGGTCGAGCGGCTCGTCGTCGTGGACGCGGCGCCGGTCGCGTACCCGCCGGCGTTCGTCGAGTACGCGCGGGCGATGCGGACCGCCGACCTGTCGTCGGTCACCCGGCGCGCCGAGGTCGACGCCCAGCTCGCGGACGCCGTACCGACGCCGGGGACCCGGGCGTTCCTGCTGCAGAACCTGATCCTGGACTCCGACGGCGCCCGGTGGCGGCCGAACCTGCCGGTGATCGAGGCCGCGCTGCCGGCCATCTCCGGCTGGCCCGCGGTCGAGGGGCTGCACTACGACGGACCGACGCTGTTCATCTACGGCGGCAAGTCCGACTACGTCCAGCAGGACCATCGCGTGACCATCGCGACGTACTTCCCGCACGTCCAGTACGCCGAGGTACCCGAGGCCGGCCACTGGGTCCACGCCGAACGCCTCGACGACTTCCTCGCCGCTCTGACACCCTTCCTCCCGTGACCCTGGCAAACGGTTGTCAGTAATCCATTGACCTTCGGCTGGCTGCGTCGGTAAGTTTTCAACCCAGTTCCTGCAGGATCCACGATCTGGGTTGGGTGTGGTGGCGATGGCGGTCCGGACCGGCGCGCAGCGTCTGGCCGAGGACCCGGGGCTGGTGCCGGACGGGCGCCTGGGACTGATCACGAACTTCACCGGCGTGCTGCCGGACCTCACGCCGACGCCGGTGGCGTTGCGTGCGGCCGGGCTGCCGTTGACGGCGCTGTTCGGTCCCGAGCACGGCCTCCGCGGTACGGCGCAAGCGGGTCAGAGCGAAGGCGAGGGCATCGACCCGGACACCGGGCTCCCGGTCTTCGACACGTACCGGCGCAAGGGGCGAGAGCTCGACGACCTGTTCTCCGGCGTCGACGTGCTGCTGTTCGACATCCAGGACATCGGGACGCGGTTCTACACCTACATCTGGACTTTGTACGACTGCCAGCAGGCGGCCGCGCGGCTCGGTCTGCCGTTCGTCGTGCTCGACCGGCCGAACCCGCTCGGGGGAGTTCGCGTCGAAGGGCCGATGCTGCAGCCAGGGTTCGAGAGCTTCGTCGGGCGGGCGCCGATCCCGCTGCGGCACGGGCTCACGGCCGGCGAACTCGCCCGGCAACTGGGGGAGGCAAGGGTCGTCGAGCTCGAGGGCTGGACGCGAGACCGCTGCGGCGTCGAGCCGTGGGTGCCGCCGTCGCCGAACATGCCGACGCCCGACACGGCCCTGGTCTACCCCGGCACCGGACTCTTCGAGGGCACGAACCTCAGCGAGGGCCGCGGTACGACGCGGCCGTTCGAGACGATCGGCGCGCCGTACGTCGACGAC
>Ga0247821_10000800_pt1 | contig 17565 bp, 32 predicted proteins | sample 13C_Glycerol_Day_FD_192481 | JGI IMG/M metagenome (GOLD analysis project Ga0247821, IMG submission 192481) | Soil microbial communities from agricultural site in Penn Yan, New York, United States - 13C_Glycerol_Day14 | ecosystem: Environmental > Terrestrial > Soil > Agricultural land | place... | reverse complement strand
ACTCACAAAGTCACAGAGGAGTCGAGCCTATGTAGGTTCCGAGCCGAAAACGGAAGACTGACCCAAGACACGCTGTCCCTGCTCCCCTCAGAGAGCAGGGACTTGCGTCTTCAGGACAGTCGTCACAGACTTAGGGGCGTTCGTTCACGATGACACTCTCACGAGGAGACGACCGATGGAACTCAAGCCTTTCACCACGTTCGACTGGGACTGCTGGAGCGGAGCCGAGAAGGGTCCACTGGGACAGCCGCCAGCTATCGGCTACATCCAGCTGGACCAGGGCGACTTCCCTGACGCCTTCGATGACACGGGCATCGTCATCGTGGACAAGAGCGGCATCACCCTTGAGACCCAGCTGGGCGAGAGTGGACGGTACTTCCTCTCCTGTACCTTCGCTGCTGGGCTCGCTATCGGGCAGGCGCTGGTGGAGCCTCTGCAGACGGTTCAGCTGGACGCTCTAGGCTTCGGTCGGATCAGCTAGCAAATCTCCAACTTGAGGAGGACTTGACATCCTGGGAGAAGTGTCAAAAACTTCTCCCACGTTCGTTGTTCACGAAGACACTGACTGGAGCCCACAATGACCTACGAAATCGGAACCATCCTCCTCTACCAGGGCGACCCGTACTTGGTCCGCAAGGAAGGCATCAGCCGCTGGATCAAGAAGACTCAGAAGTTCAGCGGAACAGCCTACGTGATGGAGCGCGTTCGGAACGAGGGCACCGTGGCTCCGGCAGATCACCCAGCTTACCGCACTGTGCGGTAAGCTCCTAGCAAACCTGCAACTTGACGAAGGACTTGCGGTCCAGGGAGAAGTCTCAAAAACTTCTCCCTACGTTCGTTCACGAAGACACTGACAGGAGCCCCACGATGACCGTCAAACAGGAAATCCAGCAAGCCCTTCGCTCTGTTCGCCTGACAGCTAAGCCTGTGGAAGTCCGGGGCTACACGGTCACCTCTGCTCTTACCAAGCATCGGTTGGGCGTGACGCTCCACTTCTACGCGCAGCCTGTCTCGGGTGGAGCTAAGTTCGGAGGCTGGTCCTCTGCCGCCACTGCCACTGACGTTCTCTCCCGCATCATCCAGAAAGGCAACTAGCCATGGAACCGATCGTCCACTCTCCCCAGCAGCCTGAAGTCGGCACGCCAGCTACGTACCACATCGGCTCAGACCGCTACGCCGCTGAGGTCATCCAGGTTAGGCGCGAGGGCAGGGAGATCACGGTACAGACAGTCGCAGGAAACCGCACCTTCACCTACCGCACGAAGACGGGCTACTACAAGCTCAAGGGCTCTGACTATGGCTTCCTGACGCTGGGTGTGGCGGAAGACTACCGGGACCCGAACTTCTAGCCGGAACTTGACACCATGGGGAGAATCGCACAAGGTTCTCCCCACGTAGTTTCACGAAGACATTCGACCCTGGAGCCTCACGATGCGCTACGACCCAGACCGCCGGAAGTACATCACCGCACGGACAGACGCTGATGAGCTTATTCGTCGCCACTCGCTCACCCCTGCTGTCATCGACCTGCCTGGAGCGGAGACAGCCGCTCGGGACAGGCTGGCTCGCATGGCAGGCACTGAGGAGGAGGGCCACTGGCACACCGTACTCCACTTCGTACAGACCCGCACGAGGCTTCAGCGCATCCTGCTGGAGTACACGGGTCAGACGCAGGAGTATCAGCTGCACCAGGACCCACGTCATCCCTGGATGTGGGCTGTCCGAGACGAGAACGGTGAAGACCATCTGGTGAACCTCAACACGGGCGACGTGGAGTGGGTGGAGTACACGTGCTGGCCGCCGAGGAGCTTCTAATGACCACTATTGAGCCGAACGTTCTCAGCCGCATCATCAAGCTCCTCCGCAAGGCGGACAGCACGAAGGAGCTTGGCAACGCAGCGGAGGCCGCTGCGTTCGCGGCTAAGGCGAACGAGATGCTGATGAAGTACAAGCTCAGCCGAGACGAGCTTGAGTTGCTGGACGAGCCTGAAGCCAATCCCATTGGCGTAGGCGACGCTATCAACCCAGCCTACGACACTGACGCTGGTAAGGGCGGGAACAGAATCGGCTCTGGGAAGCGAGCGAAGTGGTTTGAGGACTTGGCCGGAGCCGTCTGCGAGTTCAACTTCTGCCGACTGCTCCTCCACCCCAACTACAAGTCGGTCTGGGTAGTCGGTCGCAAGCACGACCGCGAGGTGGCAGAGTACCTCATCAAGACGCTCACCAACACTGCCTGGAGGCTCGCCACAGCCTACTACTACCAGTCTCGTAAGGAGGCGAAGGACGCTGGCCTGCCGATGCCTAAGGAGCCGAAGAAGTCGTTCCTGATTGGCTTCTCAGTCGGCATCTATGAGGCGCTGTACGAGCAGCGCAGGAAGCAGGGCAACAACCCTAACGCAGTCGTGCTGGTGAAGAAGTCACAGGAGGAGGTGAACCAGTACGTAGACGATCTCAACAAGCCGAAGGCGAAGGACCTGGAGGAGCAGGTGGACCCAGTGTCGCTGTGGAAGGGTTTCGAGGCAGGGAAGCAGGCCACTGTAGGCGGAGGGCTCAAGGGCAGCGACGACGGCCCAGAGAGTCTCAAGAAGTTGTTGCGGTTCTAGCACTTCGTGAAGGGACTTGCGGTCCAGGGAGAAGTCTCAAAAACTTCTCCCTACGTTCGTTCACGAAGACACTGACAGGAGACCACGATGAAAGCCTCTGAACTGAAGCTCCCAGCGACGCCGACTCTGCCCCGGGGTGACTTTGAAGTCGGTAAGGCACAGAGTCGCGCTATCGAGCGTGCTATGCAGCAGGCATGGGAGTACGATAGCCTGCACAACCCGGACAAGCACGAGTTCAAAGAGTTCGAGTTGTATCCGCTGGGCGCTGGTAAGACCATCGTGATTCGCTCGGTTGTAGGGATGAAGGATGACGAGAACACAGCAGCGTCCATCTTCTGCCGCTACCGTCGTCAGCTGTTCGTTGGACCGCAGGGCAAGCTCTCCACCTACGGTAAGGGTGGCAAGAAACTCACTGGCATCAAGGCCCTCATCTACGGAGCAGACCGCTAACAGGGCTTGACCTTCCGGAGCAGGTTGCACAAAGTTCGACCGTTCGTTCACGATGACAGTCTCACAGGAGCTTACAGTGACCTACCGCCAGACCGTAATCGAGCGTATTGCCCAGGACGTGGTGGCCAAGTTTCCCTCTTGCGTGCTGCACTTCCAGCACGTGGTTGGACCGATGAACAGCGACGTAGCTATCCAGCGCGGTCAGCTGGCTGCTACCTCCCGCTTGGCCTCCGACATCCTGAAGCGTGCCCAGCAGGTTCGGCTGGAAGGAGCCCGCTAATGGCCTCCCGCGCTGAGCACGCTCGTCGCCCTGGTCGCAGCAGCAAGTGGATACAGCCTGCTCGACGGCTCGCCATCTACCTGCGTGACGGCTTCTGTTGCCAGTACTGTGGCCGTGACCTGTCTGAGGCGGAGCCTCGTGAGGTGAGCCTGGACCATCTGGTCTGCCAGTCGAAGCGCAAGAATCACGAGTCCAGCAATCTGGTGACAGCCTGCTTCCGCTGTAACCGTGCACGTGGCACGACACCCTGGAAGCGCTATGCGACTGCTGGCGCCATCGAGCGTATCCAGCGTCTGCGTCGCCGTGTCCCGAACGAGGCGCTTGCCCGTTCGATTCTCAAGGGCGATATTCCCCTGGTCGAAGTACTCACGAAGCAAGCCTAAGGAGGTTCCCGATGGATGTCGTTCACCCTCGCTATACGTGTGGCTCACCCGCTGCTCTTGACAGCACGACGGCACAGCGAGTAGCCCAGGAAGAAATCGCAGCATTCGTTCGCATCACGACCTGGGCACGTGGCTACGACCCAGACGCAACCTGGGAGGCGGATCATCGTGGAGTGGCTGGTATCGTCTTCAGTGCTATCTCACGGGCTCGCCACTGGGTTGTGCGCGACTACATCACGGGCTGGTCGGGACAGATCGAATACAAGTCCATGCAGCCTGGGGAACGGCTGAGCACAGTGATCGAGCGGCTGCAGGGCAATGTGCAAGAGTCTGGCATCAGCCCGGACTGGGATGAGACCGTCATCAAGGCAAGGAGATAATGACTCAACACGACCCTCGCTGCGTCGCATGCTTGGAGCCCAGCCCTGTCTGGAAGCTCTGCGACGCGTGCTACAAATTCGTCAAGCGGCACGAAGGGAGCAGCAATGGCAAACAACCCGTGTCCTAACTGTAGCTCGACCAACACTGTCGCCATCTCTGTCCAGTCGAGGACTGAGGCAGAGATCAGGCGACTGGCAGAGCAAGGGCAGCTGATTCCCATGAAGCTCTACTGCCGCAATTGCGAGCAGACATCGAACCTGGGGTTACAGGTGCCGGAGGGACCATGAGCCCGTTCAAGAAGCGAGTGACGCACGGTGGGCTCTATCTGTCCGAGCACGTCACTCAGGAGGCAGACAAGCCGAAGCCATATGTGGACGATCCTCAGGCGGCAGCGACGATAGCAGAGCATCTCAGGCTCTTCATTAGCCGCGCTCTACCACAGTTGCTCCATTACAAGCCTAAGAGGGCGCTGGTGACGCTGGACGCTAGCATCAAAGGTTTCGATCACGTGCCAGTCTACCTGGAGAACGAGAAGCCTGTTCGGTACGTAGCATTCCCTCTCACGAAGAAAGTTGGGGTGTAATATGCGCTGCTCTAGCTGTAACAAGTTCGTGTCCTACGACACTGAGGTGGACGTGGACGTTAGTGGCGAGGAAGTCTCAGACGATGGTACTCAGCTAACCTTCAGCGCTAGGCGTGCACTAGCGTGTGCAGAGTGCGGCGAGGAGATGAAGGAGGCGTCGTTCGAGTTTGACGTCGAGCTTACAGCCCAGGAGGTGCCAGCCTGTAAGGACGAGTCCGGGCACGACTGGGACGTGACGGTAGAGGCTACTCCCAGCGAGCGGCGTGAGACGAAGGACAGGAAGGGCAAACCGATCAAGCTCGCACGCTACCAGACCCAGTACTATGGCGTCGAGGCCAGCTACAGTGTGAAGTGCAATCACTGTGGAGTGGACTTCTCGGGTACAGCCTCAGACGAGATGGCGGCAAGCTCGATGGACGAGCTTGTATGAGCACGTTCCAGGGTGGAGACTAAGCACCTAGTGGTCGCCACGAGAGCAGTAAGGCCACCTCAGACAGTGCTGCCGAAAGCAGCGAGGCAGGCAGATAGGCTCCCACGAGGGCTGCTAGGTGTGTCTCTGTGGTGCCAGAAGTGGCAAAGCAATAGAAGGGTTGCTGGGGGAGACTTGCGGAAACTTGGGAAGTCCTTCAAAATTAGGGGAGTTCGATCACGATGACAGCTAACCATCACGAGGACTACACAATGTCAAACCGACTCTCCCCCCAGCAAGCTGCCGTTCTCGACTTCGTTCGGTCTGGTCAGGGCTCCGCTCTGGTCACCGCTGTAGCAGGCGCTGGCAAGACCACAACCCTGATCCAGGCCGCGCTCGCCATGCAGGGCTCTGTAGCGTTCATGGCCTACAACAAGAAAATCGCGGTGGAGATTCAGGAGCGCTTGAAGGCCAGCGGAGCCCCAGCGCAGGTCAAGGCTGGCACGTTCCACAGCTTCGGTTTCCAGGCTTGGCGGCGGGTGGCTCCCAAGGTTCGTGTCGAGGACAAGAAGGTCTTCGCCATCGTGGACGAGATGAGGGTGCCGGACGATCTCAAGAGCTTCGTGGTACGGCTCGTCTCGCTGGCCAAGCAGCGTGCGGTAGGCGTCCTGTCTCGTATCGAGGACGAGTCGGTCTGGCACGAGATGGTCGAGCACTTCGACGTTGAGGAGTTGCTGGAGTCGGAGGGCGAGTTGGACGCTCAGGTACAGAGCGGCATCGAGTATGCACAGCAGGCGCTGCTGGCCTCTATCGCCAAGGACAAGGACGTCATCGACTTTGACGACATGATCTACGCTCCACTCTATCACGACAGCCGTATGTGGCAGAACGACTGGGTGCTGGTGGACGAAGCGCAGGACACTAACCCAGCCCGTCGTGCCCTGGCCAAGAAGATGCTTCGCCCTGGTGGCCGCGCTCTGTTCGTGGGTGATCCGGCCCAGGCCATCTACGGATTCACCGGAGCCGATAACGACGCTCTGGACATCATCTCCTCTGAGTTCGGCTGCACGCAGCTTCCCCTCACTGTAACGTTCCGCTGCCCCAAGGCAGTCGTCGCTCGCGCCCAGGACTGGGTGAGCCACATCACTGCTGACGCCAGCGCTCCTGAGGGCCTCGTTCAGACCGTGACCCAGGATGAGTTCAGCAAGATCGTTCCGGACGCCTCTGACGCCATCCTCTGCCGGAATACGAAGCCTCTGGTGGAACTGGCCTACGGCTACATTCGGCGCGGCATCGGCTGTCACGTTGAGGGCAGGGACATCGGTCGCGGGCTCCTGTCCCTGGCTGGCAAGTGGAAGACCAACAGCCTCGACGCTCTGCAGGACAAGCTGGCCTGCTACCTGACCCGTGAGACTGAGCGGTTCCTGGCGAAGGGTCAGGAGGACAAGGCTGCGTCGCTGACGGACAAGGTTGAGACGTTGTTCGTGATCATCGAGTCGCTGGACGGTGACGCCACTGTGGCCGATCTGCGCAGCGCTATCGAGCGGCTGTTCAGCGATACCCCAGAGGGACAGCAGAGCCGCAACCTGACCCTGAGCACCATCCACAAGGCCAAGGGTCGGGAGTGGAACCGAGTGTTCTGGTTCGGGCGCAATCGGTACCAGCCTTCCCCGTTCGCCCGTCAGGACTGGCAGCTGGTACAGGAGGACAACCTGATGTACGTGGCCGCCACTCGCGCCAAGCAGACGCTGGTCGAGGTGACGGTGAAGAAGAACGGAGGGTCAAAGTGAGCTTACGTAACTGGTTAACCGCTGAGGTAATCCCACCTCAGCGGGATGACCCACCAGTACTCCGTTGGCATGCAGGCTGTTTCCTAACGCTAGCGGTAGTGATCGTCCTCAGTTTCGTGATGACGGCAATACAGGGTTGCCAGCGCGGACCACATTGGAGACACTACTGCGTCCATAGCGAGACAGCCGTAGGTGTCGCGGTAACGACCCACGGAGCAGTACCGACAATCACGCAGATTTGTTTGCAGCGGGACAGCGTCTGGGTTAATGGGAGTTACGAGGACTAGTACCAGGGTACAGACGGTACTCTGAGGAAGCAATAACTTCAGGGAGCTTAACGTGGCAAAGGTATTTCTGATTGCTCAACCATCTGTTAGCAGGGAGGGTCACTTTCCGCGACTGGAAGGGCTCGCGGAGTTTGGAGAGGTGCACACGCTACTTCCTGACGGCAACCAGCCGTCCTTCCGTCCAGGCAAAACGATGGATGCGCTGGTGAAGCAGCTAACAGAACTGTACTCAGCTGGCGACTATCTGGTCTGGGCTGGTGGCGATACCCTCGCAGCCTTCATGGCAGGCGTCGTAATGGAGCGGCTAGGTGTGGACGAAATCACTTGGCTCAGGTACGACCGTCCCTATGACGAGGAGCTTCGCCGCAGAACAGAGAAGGGTGCACGATACGTTCCTGTGAAGGTCACTCTCTACAACATGGATGGAAAGGAGAGCGTAGCGTGAAGCGGCACATAAGGCGACTGCTAAGCTGGGTAAGGCGACAACTGTACCTACCCACAGACTGGCACGTTGCTGGCGGAGCGTACCCTGGAGTGTGGTGGGCTGAGAGCAACACGAAGGCAGGGCACTACACAACGCCACCGTTCCTGACCAGGGAGTCTGCCGAGTTGTACTGCATGCTGATGAACCGTAGGGTACGGACAGAGGGCAGGCGAGTCTGGAAATTCCTCAAGGAGAACTAGCACAGTGTACAACCAATTCTATGGGTGGACAGGTCCCTCCGATGAAGACTTGGACGAGGACTTGGACCTAGACGAGGAGGAACTGGACGACGAAGAGTTTGACGATGACGATGACGAGGACGATATCGAGTATGACGACGATGACGAGGATGACGATGACATTGATAGTCACGACACACGGACCCAGTACGATCTCTGAGGAGGATCACGTGGACACGAAGCAACTACTGCAGGATGGCGAGAGCTTTACCCTCGGAGCCAAACAGGATATTAATAGGGTCCGCTCGCTGATCGCGGAATACCTCGCCCTACAGGACCGCATCACGAAGGGCGAGGCACTTCTGAAACAGTTGAAGGAGGAAGCTCGGGAGCTAGAGTGGGTGAAGCTCCCAGCAGCGATGACTGAGAATGGAGTGAAGCGTATCGAGCGGGATGACGGTTCCGCTGTCGAAGTCGTGAGCGAGGTGACGGGCAGCATTCCTGAGAAGAACCTACCTCAGGCTGTCCAGTGGCTCAGGGAGAACGGACACGGTGGCATTGTCCAGCAGACGATCTTCACGAGCTTCAGGAAGGGCGAGGAGGCTAGCGCCCTGCGAGCTAAGCAGGCACTCGTCGCTGCAGGCTGTGACTACGTGGAGAAAGCGACGGTGAACCACATGACGTTGAAGGCGTGGGCGAGGGAGATGGTTTCCAGTGGCGCTGCTCTGCCCACAGAGCTACTGGGGTTGTTCATTGGGCAGCGAGCAAAGATCAAACTACCGAAGGAGAAGTAACATGGCCAAGAGTCGAGAGCAGGAGACGGCAGTGGCGACCACAGACAGAGGTGGCTCAGTCACGAAGGCACAGCCCGTGAGCATCGGGCAGCTGGCCAGCGACGCCAGCGAGTTTGGCATGGAGTTCGATAGGCAGGACCTTGCTGTACCTTTCCTCAGGATCATCCAGTCGAACAGTCCGCAGGTTCTCCAGGGCAAATCCGAGTACATGGAGGAGGCGCGTCCTGGCATGCTGTTCAACACAGCGACACGTCAGCTGTGGACGGGTAGCGAAGGCGTCTACTTCCTGCCTGTGACCTACCAGCGGAGCTTCGTCGAGTGGACGCCCAGGGATAAGGGAGGTGGCTTCGTGAAGGATCACGGTGCCGCCGGGGAAGACCTGATGAAGACCACGCAGCGCAACGAGAAGAACAAAGACATTCTGCCTAACGGCAACGAGCTTGTCCAGGGAGCGCTCTACTACGGCATGATCGTAGACGTGGATACCGGAGCCTTCCAGCAGGTGGCACTGGTCCTGACGGGCAAGCAGATGAAGAAGTCTCGCAAGTTCAACACGGCGCTGGAGAGCGCCACCAGGATGGACGCAGAGTCTGGGCGTCCGGTCAAGGTTCCTCCGTTCTACCGTCTGTGGCACTTCACTACCATCCCTGAGTCCAACGAGAAGGGCAACTGGTTCGGCTTCAAGATCGAGCCAGCTGCTGTCATCTTCGACGTGGCGAATGGCGAACTGGCCTACGAGCGGGCTAAGGTCATGTTCAAGCAGGTTCGCTCAGGCGAGTTGAAGACTCAGGAGCCTGCTGAGAATCCTGACGAGCCCGAAGATGGGAAGGTTCCGTTCTAAGTTCGTTGCCTTCTGAACCTCAGATAAACCCAGAGTGCCAGCCTGTCTTAGCTGGCACTCGTGGTCTTCCGGATAAATGGCAAAACGATCGAACGTCGAGCGCTTCACTGCGCTCTTTAGCGGATACACGAAGGCATATGGCACATACCGCATTACTCACGCTGACCCTCGCACGCAGAAGCGTGTGGGGCAGGCGCTCACCATACCGCAGCCACCGACAGCCGTGCAGTACGAAGCGCATCTCCAGGGGAAGGGAGATGGCTTCGGCGTCATCCCACTGATGGATGACAGCACGACCTGCCTGTTTGGTGCCATAGACTACGATAACAAGCAGATGGATCACGTGAAGGCTGAGGCCAAGATACGTGAGCTACGTCTGCCCTTAGTCCTCTGCCGATCTAAGAGTGGCGGCGGACACTTCTACGTCTTCTGTCAGGAGCCCGTGCACGCTGGCCTGTTGAGGGAGAAGCTGGCTGAGTGGGCGAGCCGACTAGGGATGGGTGCTCGTACCGAGATATTCCCGAAGCAAACCAGTAGGAGCAGCGACGATGACTATGGGACGTTCATCAACCTCCCTTACTATGGGGGAGACGAGACCGATCGTTGGGCTGTTATACTTGGCGAACGGGCGAGTCTGGCAACATTCCTTACCTATGCCGAGAAGAATCGCGCTCCACTGTCAGCATTCGAGACAGTCGGAGAGAATACGGACACTCTATTTGAGGAGGGTCCGCCCTGTCTCCAGTCGCTGGAGGCGGATGGAGGCTTTGGCGAAGGCGACCGCAATGTTGCTCTTTTTAACACTGCTCTATACCTCAAGAAGCGTTATCCCGACACATGGCAGGAGAAGCTAGAGGAGTACAATCAGCAACTGTGCAACCCTCCGCTGCCAGCGAAGGAGCTTGTACAGATGCAGACGGCGCATACCAGGAAGGACTATGGCTACCAATGCAAGCAAGAACCGCTATGCTCCCACTGTAACAAGAAGCTCTGTCTCACGCGTAACTACGGCATCGGAGAACCTGGCGGTGCTGCTGCGGTTGCTCACGTCCTGGGAGCCCTTACGAGATATGACAGCGCTGGGCGTATGGACGATCCGATGTGGACTCTTGAGGTGCGTGGAAAGACTGTGCGCATCTCTACTGAGGTTCTACTCAGCCTCACGAGGCTCAACGAGGCGTGTCTAGCTCAGGCCAACTGTATGCTTCCGCCGATGAGTCCGCAGAAGTGGCGTAAGACCATGAGTGAGCTTATCGAGAACGTCAACCAAGTTACCCTACCCGAAGATGCCAGCAAAACAGGACAGCTACGTGAGCACCTCCTGGACTTCCTCACAAGACAAGGCTTCGTCACTGAGCGTGAGCAGATGCTCAACACGAATCGACCTTACCGTGAGGGGAGCAAGATATACTTCCGACTCCAGGACCTTATCAAGTATCTCAAGCGGGAACAGTTCGACTTCAAGTCAGAGAAGTGGCTGGTGCATGAGCTTCGCTCCATTGGGGCTGGTAATGACGAGTGGAGAGTGAAGGGACAGTTCCTACGCGTGTGGTTCGTCGAGGCACCTGAGGAAGACAGCGAGAAGCAGTCTGTGGGTCCACAACGCAGTGAGGAGTTCTGATTCTCATGAATGACTCTAGAGACAACGGCATACTGCGTGCTAAGCTGATCAAGCTTACAGGAGAGTTGCTGGAGGCAGGTATTACGCTAGGAGAGATGAGGCTATTCGATTACGCTGGAGACGAGTGGTTTGTCAACATTGAACATAGAGAGTATCGGGAGAGTGAGGTTGCTATGCCCTGGTCTAGGGACGTACGCGTAGGCATGGCATCCAGTCGGGTGCGCCGATGAAGCGTAATATTGAGATCGTATTCGGTCCTCCCGGCACAGGGAAGACCGAGTACCTGCTGCGTACAGCTGAGCGCTACCTCAAGCAGGGTATTGCGCCAGAGCGCATAGCCTTCGTCTCCTTCAGTAAGCGAGCGGTGTATGAGGCTATTACCCGGATGTGCGAGCTATTCCCTGGAACAAGTGCTGAGAGCTTTCCCTATTTCCGCACGATCCATTCTCTTGGATTCTATCTCAAGGGATTCCGACCAGGGCACGTCATGGATCGAGCCGAACTGCTGGACTTCGGCAAACAGTACGGGTATGCGTTCAATGGATTCCTGCCGGAGGATAAGGTCAACTGGGGTGGAACACCAGAGGACAGAGCCCTCGCCACCCACCTCGTCCACCGTGCACGCTGTAATGGCACGCTGTATGACCAGTGGTGTCAGACCGGAGGATTGAGATGGAGCCTCCTAGAGCGGCTGGTACCAGAGTACGAGCGGTTCAAGGAGGCGAATGACCTTGTAGACTTCGCAGACATGGTGGACCTCACGCGTCCCTATCCACCCGCACTCTTACAGGCAGAGGCTCTGATCGTCGATGAAGCGCAGGATACATCTCAGGCACAGTGGAAGTTTCTCAGGTACGTCGCACAGAACGTACCCAACATTCATCTCGCTGGAGATGATGACCAGACTATCTACGAGTGGAATGGAGCCGACGCTTCTCAACTCCTGGCATTCGCAGGCGACAGAAAGGTTCTTCCAGTTAGTCACAGACTCCCACGAGCCGTTAAACATCTTGCAGATCGAGTCGCTAGTCGCATTGGCCGTCGAGCTAACAAGACCTATGAGCCTCGCGACGCCGAAGGCAGCGTGGAGTCGCTTCGCGGTTATGGCTATGTACCCCTCGACTCAGGCACGTGGCTGCTCCTAGCTCGCACTAACAGGCAGCTGGGTCCGATGCGCGAGTGGGCGAGGCGAGAGGGTGTCGTCTACACGCTGCCCTCTGGCAACTGGTCCTGGAGCGAGGAGTGCGTGCAGGCTGCGATTCAGTACGAGAGGCTCCGGAAGGGTCACTCGGTCTCCTTTCGTCAGGCAAAGACGGTCCTGCGCTATTTGCCCTACACCAGGGAGCTAGAGCATAAGGAGAAGATGGGCTGGGAGGACGTGCTGCCCAGCGGAGCAGACCGCGACTGGACCTGGATGGCGGCACTCACTCGGATGGCGGCACCAGACCGCGAGTACGTTCGCCTCCTCCGCTCTAAGGGCGAGTCACTAACAGAGCCTGGACGAGTGCGCATCGGGACAGTGCACAACATGAAGGGTGCAGAGGCAGAGAACGTCGTGCTGTACACTGAGACGAGTCACAGGGTCCATGACGAGATGAAGCGCAATCCCGACGCTGAGCTACGAGTCCAGTACGTCGCTGTCACCCGAGCGTCGCAGCGGCTGTTCTTGCTGGATGGGCGAGGCGTCTACTACTGGAACTTCTGAGGGACTTGACATTTTTCCGGGGGTTGCACAAGCTTTACCAGCCTCGATAACCGAAAAGTTTTGGTCTCCACCTCTCGTGCTGTACCGAAGTGGATGTGGGTTCGATTCCCACCGGGGTTACAACTACGACGAAACTTGGGAGCCTCACAATGCAGTCATGTCTAAAGCATGGATCGAACCTCTACTACCTCGTAGCAACCTGGCAGGCTTATGGTCTGTACGAGAATAGGAACTACCGAATGGGTGGGAGAACCTACCTAGCGCGGCACGAACCTTCGGGCTGGACCAGCACTGGTGGACTGTCTGGTGGGATGAAGGCTGGTATAGGTCGTGCTGTAGCAAGACACGCGCAGCTGAACACTGGGCTGTTGCCAAAGTGGAGCTTGACTTCCTGACGATGGACGCACAAGATAGTCTGCCGTGTGAAATGCCGATCATCCGGTGTCCACGACGGCCAGTACAGTTCTGGGGTAAACGGTTATTGTGTGCGCTGCACATACGCAGCTACCAGCAACGTTCACGAGGCAAGGAGACACCAGCAATGGCACAAGCTTTCCGCGTCACAGAGAATGAGACCCACTTCAACGTAAGCCGTGTGGACGCTGAGCCTGTCCAGGACGGACAGGAGTACACCGTCAAGCAGGAGGATGGTTCGTACCTGATTCGGAAGCAGGAGGATGTGAGTGAACTTCCGACGAGCATTGCGTTGCCAGCGTACAATGCTACGGTGAAGACAGCGCTGGCATCATTCAGGTCCAAGCGCGACCGCACCGAAGGCGTGTGGGAGGCTCTTCAGGCTCTATCGGGACCAAACGGTAACGGAGGAACAGGACACATGGTTGCGAAGACTGTAGCGTCGCCCAAGGCGAAGAAGGCGACGGCACCGCGCAAGCGGGAGAAGGCGTCGAATGGCGCCACGAAGGCAGAGCGCACTCCGAAGGTTCGTAGCTTCAAGGAGATCGAGCCCTGCAAGAAGAAGGAAGACTGCAAGCCTGCCCGTGAGGGCTCCAAGGTTGCTATGCTGATCGACCTGCTCAGCCAGGAAGGTGGCACGACCATCAAGGAGATCGAGGCCAAGCTCAGCAAGACTGGCCGTCCGGTCAACGCTCGCAGCTGGCTCGGTCACTCGCTGCGCACCGTCCACGGCTATGGCGTTCGTGCCAAGCAGGTCGACGGCCAGGAGCGGCTGTTCCTCGCCTTCCCTGAGGGCATGCGCAAGGCTCACCCTCACAAAAGTCGGGAGGAGGACAGCAAGAAGGGCGAGTAACTAGGACGCAGGACAGCTTGACCCTAGACAGCTAGCGCTGCTCTAGGGTCAGGCAGCATCTCACGACGACACTTCAACCCACTGAGGTACAGCATGGATTCCCCACAGACACCGCGACGCCAGGGTGTGCAGAGTCTTAGGAAGCTTGGACAGCGACTGGCTGCTCAGGCAGCAAAGCTGATCAAGCATAAGCAGGAGGAAGAGGCAGCGCCTAAGGCGGACACGCTACCGAAAGTGAAGCTGGAGCAGCCCTCGTTCTGGGCACGGGTGCGTCAGGCTCAAGCTCGGAAGATCACGAAGGACGAAGCGAAGCAGATGCACGACGCTATCTGGGGAGTGAAGCAGCGGCTGGCGGACAGCCACGGGCGACAGCTACACGTCACCAACAACGGTCAGCTGGTGTCGCCAGCACGTGACCTGAGACGTGAAGCTGAGCGCGCAGGGCTCGCGACGACAGGACGCCAGTGGCGCAAGCTCCGCAAGCAGATGGCACGTGAAGAGCGGGAGATGGCCAAGCAGAGGGAGGCGACCAACAAATGACTCAGGAGCAGGCCGCAGTACTCCGAGTGGAGCTTCAGGAGCAGCTTCCACAGTACCGATTCTTCCTGTTAGATCGTGGCCTATTAGGATGGGCTGTGATCGTGGAGCGAGGTGCACGATGAACGCAGTTGAATTTGGTCGAGCCCTGGTCGAGACACGCGACCTGGACCCGATCTACGTTATGTTGAATCAGGCCCAGCTGGACTGGGATACACGGGCTCGCTTCAGTCTCGCCTACTGGATGTTCTACCATCCAGGCGTGGCCGCACGACTGGCGGAGCCTTACGAGGACTTCTGGGAAGGGTGCCAACTAGCACTGGACAACAAGTGGCCGCGAGGCAATGAGCGTAGACACTTCAGAGGGAAGCTGGCGCAGAGTGCGCTCGACGATCTGTGGACGAAGTACAGCAAGCCTGAGGACGCTGTGCGCTTCGTCTGCGGGCAGACAGAGGACACCTACGATAACGTGATGAACCGAGTACAGGAGTGGCGTGGGTTCGGTCCCTGGATAGCGTTCAAGGTGGCCGATATGTGCGACGCTGTACTGGACGTGGACGTGGACTTCAAGGGAGCAGAGTACGACTTCTATGAGAGCCCAGTCAAGGCAGGCTGCTGGGTGGCTATGGAGACCATGGGCATGACGTTCGACCGCTTCACGTTTGAACAGAAGTGGCACGAGGCGTCGCCTCAGGTAAAAACCGTATATCTAAAAGCTGCGCTGAACTACCTCGCTCAGGAGCTAGGCACGCTGGTCTGTCCCCACAATCCGACTCGCACGCTCCGACTGCAGGAGTATGAGACCATCCTCTGCAAGTATAAGAGTCATCTCAAGGGGAAGTATCCAGTCGGGACAGACACGAGAGAGCTATTGGACATGATCGAGTGGGGAGCAGAGCGCTCAATGCTAGGGAAGCAATTGCAGACTGTACTGAGGGAGGTGGCACGATGAACCGCAGCCGCTGCTATGAGGGGAAGCTCCTGCACTTCGCTGTAGGACAGTATGCCGATATTCGGCTCACAAAGGAGTGGGTTACTGGAGACATACAGCAACTGCCTCTGATCAACATGAACGTGCGTGTCACGATAGAATGGGACGAGCCTGAGCGGGAGATCGAGCCGGGAGACAAGATACATTGGAGCCAGAATCCGAGCCTAGACTACGAGGTCATGGCGGTGGATGGCGACTGGCTCTGGCTGAAGCCTCTGCGTCACGATGGAGCACAGGAGTTGCCTGTATCGCTCAACATCGTAGGACGCAAGCACCAGATTAGGTTCGTCACGTGACCCGTCACCTTCACCTCCAGGGCATGGGCGTGGTCGGTTCCCTCGTGGCTCGTCAGCTAGAGCTACGGGGAATCGACTTCACCTGGAGCGACAACGATGCTGTGCGCACCGCGTGGCGAGCGTGCACGGGCATCACCTACCGAAGTGGGTCGAAGCTCGACAATGACAACTTCAAGTGGTGGACCGATCACTTCCCTGAGTACGGGCAATGGATGGAGACAGCCATGTTCTGCCACTATTCGGAGAAGGCACCGCACGGAGGGCGGAGCAAGGTTGTCGCCCGTGTGGGAGCGGTGCGAGTCTCCGACTTTGTCTCGTACCACATGAATGCTCAGCTGCTGGTGATGGATACACGGGTGAACCTGAGGGACAGGCGCACCGTCCGCCAACCTCGCAACACGCAGCTGGTCGTGACGCACGGCTTTGCCAAGCTCTACGAGTGGAGTTGGGGCTGGATGTGTCCGGTGCAGCTGACGCTCAACCCGTTCTTCCACGAGTGGTCGAACCGACCCTGCTTCTATCTGCGTGACGGCTTCATCCTCGACTACCTGTACCCGATACCTCGCCACAGCAGCTGGTGGTACGCAGGGACATCCCTGATTACGCAGCAGGAGCCCCGCTCGCTGCTGATCGAGCCAAAGCTTAGGTCCTGGGGAGAGCGGGTCACGAAGAAGGCTCTTGACGCCTTCTCGGTGCAAAAACTGGGTTCCCCGGTCGAGGGCTGGAGGCCAAAGCCTCATCCGGTGGGGCTCCCAGTCTGGGAGGAAGACAGCACGATCTACCTGCGGCCTCAGTACGGCAGCGGTATCCGCCACTTCGGGACACTGTGGGACGCTCTGGAAAGGAAGCTCGGGATATGATCGTCAACCTGCGCGGCACCTCAGGCTCTGGCAAGAGCACGCTCGCACGTCAAGTGATCGAGCACTACGGCTGTCTCCCAGGAAAGATCGAGACACCCGACTTTGACGTGAAGGTTGTTGTAGACCCAGCGAAGCAAATGCTGGTCGTGGGCAGCTACGCTACAGAGTGCGGTGGGTGTGACACCGTGAAGACTCAGGACCAGATCGTTACAGCCGTGACACTGGGACGAACGTGGGCGAAGAACGTCCTATTTGAGGGAGCGCTGGTGAGTACGATAGCTGGGCGCTACCTCCAGCTAGCCGACACCTTTCGCGGCAACTTCACCTTCGCTATATTAGACACCCCGCTAGAAGTCTGTCTCGCCAGAGTGAGGGAGAGACGTGAGCGACGTGGGGACACGAGGCCACTGAATCCTTTCAGAACGACTGAGAAGTTCAACGCCACAGAACGGTTTGCTAGAGTCGCCCGTGAGAAGGGCTACAGTGTCGTCACCCTCGACCACACGAAGGCACTACCTCAACTGTTGGAGCTACTCAAGTGACCAACAAATGAAACAGGAACTGCGTGAGGCTATGAACCGCGCTATGTGCGGCGACTACTGCTATGACCTCAACTGTAGAGGCTGCGAGGAGGCACGACTCCTCGCCATGGAGCAGGTAGTCTTCGCACGAGTGTACGAGCGGTGGAAGCAGATACTGGGACCGCTCAGGGTCATGGCCCAGGACGGGCACCTGCCCAAGATCGTAGTGACAGAGATAGCGGCTGTGACCCAGGCACTAAGACAGGAGACGAAACTGTGAAGAAACGGACGACGGGCTGGCTG
>Ga0247821_10000798_pt1 | contig 17578 bp, 19 predicted proteins | sample 13C_Glycerol_Day_FD_192481 | JGI IMG/M metagenome (GOLD analysis project Ga0247821, IMG submission 192481) | Soil microbial communities from agricultural site in Penn Yan, New York, United States - 13C_Glycerol_Day14 | ecosystem: Environmental > Terrestrial > Soil > Agricultural land | place... | reverse complement strand
GTGCTCAAGTACCCCAACGGGGCGATCCAGATGCTGTACTCCGCCGATGAGCCGGACCGGCTCCGGGGCCCGCAGCATCACTACGGGTGGTTCGATGAGATGGCAGCCTGGCGGTACATCCGGGAGGCCTGGGACATGGCGCAGATGGGCCTGCGCCTGGGCGAGCACCCGCAGATCTGCATCACCACCACGCCCCGCCCGCTCCCTCTGATCAAAGAACTGATCAAGGACCCCGAGTGCATCACGGTCCGGGGCTCCACCTACGACAACCTGCACAACCTGGCCAAGACGTTCCAGCGCACCGTCGTGTCCAAGTACGAGGGCACCACGCTCGGGCGGCAGGAGCTCAACGCCGAGGTGCTGGAGGACCTCCCCGGCGCCCTCGTCGCCCGTGCGCTCATCGACGCGGCCCGGGTCACGCAGGAGCAGGTTCCCGAGTTCGTCTCCATCGTCGTGGGTCTCGACCCCGCCGGCACGTCCAAGGGTGACGAGACCGGCATGGTCGTCACCGCCTGGGGTGTGGACAAGCATCACTACGTCCTGGCGGACGCATCCCGCCGCCGCACCCCCGACGAAACCTGCCGTGCCGCCTACGCGCTCCTTGAGCAGTACGACGCCGTGAAGATCATCGTTGAGGACAACGGGCCGAAGGACTGGCTGGCCGACGTCCTCAACCGTGTGTGGCGGGACCTCAACCCCGGCAACACGGTCCCGGCGCCGTTCGAGCGGGTCAACGCCTCCCAGGGCAAGAAGCTCCGGGCCCAGCCCGTGGCCATGCTCTACGAACAGGGGCGCGTCCACCACGTGGGGGCCTTCCCCGAGCTGGAGGACCAGCTGACGACGTGGATCCCCGAGGAGACGTCCCGGGGCAGCGGATCCCCCGACCGTATCGACGCCCTCGTCCACGCCGTGACCCACCACATGCGCCGGGACCGGGCCCAGTCCGTCATGACCAGCCCGCACACGATCGCCCGCAAGCGGCAGGGCATGCACCCGGCGATCGCAGCCCGGCGCGCCGCACAGGAGCGGAAGGCGTCATGATGGGACCCACATGGAACTGATCACCCTGGCCCTGGCGGCACTGGCCACCGCCCGCCTCACACGCCTCGCCACGCGTGACGTGGTGTTCAGCCGTGTCCGGGACCGGCTCATCGTCGCCCTGCCCGCACGGCTGGACCCTGTCGCCTACCTGATCACCTGCGACTGGTGCGTCAGCGTGTACGCGGGCAGCGCCGTTGCCGGAGCCTGGTACGCCTGGGGTGACACCCGAACGTTCACCGCTGTTGCCGGGGCCCTGGCTTTCAGCCACATCACGGGGTGGCTCGCCACCCGGGAGGAGAGGTAACCCGGTGGCGATCTTCCGCAGGAGGAAAGAGGGCGCACCGCTGGAAGTGATCAGCGACGGACCCGTAGTCGGAGCACGGCCACTGACCGCAGCCGCCATGCCCATGAGCGGCCCTGGCGTTGTCAAGGCCAACCGCATGCGCCAGTCCGGCACTAACACCGACTGGCAGCGGGAAGGCTGGTACTTCTTCGATGTCATCGGCGAGTTCCGCTCCCCGCTCGTGTGGATCGCCAACTCGATCAGCCAGGCGGACATCCACGCCACCGAGCTGGACCTCGAGACCGGCAAGCCGACCGGACCGGCCTCCGACCCCCGGGCCGTCGCCGCAGCCACACAGGTCCTCGGAGGCGCCGCCAAGCGTGCGGGTCTCCTGCGCATCCTGGCCCTGTGCTGGCAGGTCCCCGGTGAGGCGTGGGTCATCGTCAACCCCCGGCCCCGCAAGCGTGGCAAACCGCAGCCGGACGAGTGGATCGTGCTGTCCCCCTCGAAGGTCAAGGCCAAGGGATCCGGGGCCGACGCGCGCTGGGAGTACGCCGACCCCAAGACCGGACTCGACGTCCCCCTGAGCCCCCAGGCCCGCCTGTTCCGTGTGTGGTGTCCCCACCCGGACGACAACCTGAAGGCGGACTCCGCCGCCCGTCCGGCGCTCCCCATCTGCCGGGAGGTGGAGAAGTCCTCGCAGACGATCGCCGGACAGCTCGACTCCCGCCTGGCGGTAGCCGGCTACGCGCTCATCGCCAACGAGCTGGACTACCCCCGGGGCGACCACGACACGTCCGCCATGTCGCTCATGGACGACGTGCTCACCGCCACCGAGACAGCTATCCAGACGCCCGGAACGGCCGCCGGTCTCGTCCCGATCTTCATCAACGCCCCCGGTGAGCTCATCGCCTCCGGCGGTGCGCTGGCGTTCGTCAACCCCGCCTCGGAGTTCGTGCAAGGTCTGGACGACTTGCGGGACAAGGCTCTGGCCCGCCTCGCCGCCACGCTCGACATGCCGAAGGACGTGGCTGCGGGCACACAGGGCGAGTCCAACCACTGGTCGGCGTGGCAGGTGGAGGAGTCCACCTACAAGATCTTCATCGAGCCGCTGCTGAAGGAACTCGGGGACGCGATCACCGAGCAGTGGTTCCGCCCCGCCCTCGTCGCCATGGGGATGACCGAGGAACAGGCCGAAGGCTTCGAGATCGGCTGGGACACCACGGCCATCGTGGCGCGCCCCGACGACACGGAGAACCTCCGGGACCTCCACGACCGGCTGCTCATCTCCGACGAGTACATGCTCGCCGAGAACGGTGTGCCGGAGGACGCCAGGCCCGACGACGCCGAGTACACCCGGCGCCTCCTGGAGCGGATCGTCATCGGCGCACCCACGCTCCTCTCCGACCCCAACGTCGCCTCCGCCATGGGGCTGGACGTCGTCGTCGCCCCCGCCGCTACCGGCGCCACGGGGGAGGTACAGGGGGGAGAACTGGTGCCGGGTGCCACGGAGCCGGAGACGCCTGCTGCGCTGCCCTCCACGCAGGGCGAGGAGCCGGACACGGAGGACGTCCCAGCAGGTCTCGTGGCCGCTGCGGAGCTGCTCGTGTTCGACGCACTCAACCGGGCGGGCGGGCGGTTGCTCACGCGGGAGAACCGGGGGCAGTTCGCCTCCACGCCGAAGCATGAGCTGCACACGGTGATCAAGGCCGATGCGGCAGACCTTCCCCGCCTCCTGGAGGGCTCGTTCCAGTTCGCAGGACCTGTGGAGGAGGCCTACCCACTGCGGGAGCACGAGAGTCTGTCCACGGTGCTGAAGGCCTATGCGGCCGGACGGCTGACCCGGGGCGTCACCCATGACAGGGCGACGCTCGTACGCGCCCTGAAGGACGTCAGGTGAGCACTCCGCCGATGGACGATCCGGGACTCCCGCAGCGGCTGCGCGCCCAGGCGTTCATCCGGGAGGGCGAGCAGCGGGTGGCGCGTACCTGGTTCCGGTCGCTGACGCGGTGGCTCGACCGGGTCCGGCCGTCCGTGACGCGTGACGGAGGCGTGGATCCGGCACGCGTGAGCGATCACGCTCAGTACTGGACGGAACAGGTCAACGTAGAGGTTATGCCCGTTATCGGGGGAATCCTCGGTGACGCATGGCGACGGGTTACCGGGACTGGAGACCCGGTAGGGGATCCTTGGGTAGCCAATTATTTGAATGAGTCAGGTAACCGACTCGTTCGCTTGCCTGATGAGGTCTATGGATTGATCGTCGCAGAAGTAGAGCGAGGCATCCGGGACCAGCGGGACATCCCCACGATCACCGCCGCCGTACAGACCGTGCTGACCGCCACGGGATCCGAGCGGTGGCCGCACAGAGCCGTCACCGTGGCACGCACCGAGACGATCGGAGCGGTCAACGCCGGCGTGTTCCGGGCGGCGGAGCTCGACGCGGAACAGCGGGGTGACCCGGCGCCGTTCAAGCAATGGATCGCTACCGAGGACTCCCGCACCCGGCCCACGCACCACGCGGCCGACAAGCAGCGCACACTGCTACGGGAACCGTTCATCGTGGGCGGCGCCCGGCTGCTGTACCCCGGGGACCCGACGGGCCCGGCGGCGGAGGTCATCAACTGCAGGTGTTCCTTGATGCCCATCGTGCTGGGCAAAGAGATCGACTGGACGAGCCGTCAGGCTCCGTAGGAAGGAGGGACCATGGCGCGTACCTGGTCGGCCGTTTTGGCGAGGCTCGGTATCCCGACAGGGGATGGGAGGGTGATCGACCCGGCGGGAGGCTCGTCCCGTGAGTTGCCCCTGCCCCTGATGTTCCAGCAGAAGAGCGACGACGGGCACGGCGGGGCGCAGGTGGTGGGGCGCATCGAGACGCTGCGCATCGCCGACGGCATGGTCACCGCCACCGGCTCCATGCTCGATGCCGCCTACGGCACGGACGTGATGGAGCTGCTGGAGGCAGGCGTCATCGGCCCGTCGGTGGACCTCGATGACGTCGAGTACGTCATGGATGATATGGAGCGCATCGTCGTCACCCGGTGGCGGGTGGCTGGCGCCACGCTCGTCGCCATCCCCGCCTTCGCCGACGTGTCGCTGACGCTGGACCCGCTGCCTGCGGAACCGGAGCCTGGAGAGGTGCCGTACGGGTTCGACGACGATGGCGTGTTCTCGCTCCGGGCCGACGCTGCGCCCCGCCCGCTCCCGCCGCTGGAGTGGTTCGCCAGGCCGGATCTCGACCGCCTCACGCCCCTCACGGTGACCGACACGGGTCGGATCTTCGGCCACATCGGCGGAGCGGATACCTGCCACGTGGGGCTGCCCGGCTGCGTCACGCCCCCGATGGGGCACAGCGACTACTCCCACTTCCACGTGGGGGCGCAGGAGGTGGCGGAGGGCGGTGTACTGCCCGTGGGGACGCTCGTGGCCGGTCCCCGGCACGCGGATCCGCAGCTTGCCTTCCGTGCCGCCCAGGAGCACTACGACGACGTGGACGCGGCGGTGGCGAAGGTGGTGGCGGGGGAGGACGAGTTCGGCATTTGGGTCGCCGGCTGGCTGCTCCCCGACGCGAAGCCCGAGGCGGTGGAGGTGTTCAAGTCCTCCCCGGTCTCGGGAGACTGGCGGTGGATCGGCGGGCAGCTGGAGCTGATCGCCGTGTGCTCGGTGAACACCCCGGGCTTTCCGGTGCCCCGGGCCAGGGTGGCGTTCTCCAGCGGGGAGCAGCGGACGCTGGTCGCCAGCTTCGGGATCACGCCGCAGGAGGGCACGGAGACAGGCTCCGTGGCGCAGGATGGACTGGAGACGGCCCGTGCCAAGTGGGCGTGGGCTCAGGCAACGACGGAGGGACGCTGACATGGCCGGGTGCTGCGGTGCGAGCAAGCCGAAGCAGGATTACCTGATCACGTACAAGAGCGGCGGGGAGGAGCGGGTGCCCGCAGCCCAGGGCGTGATGGAGGTGCGCCGCCGGATCATCGCCGGGGGCGGGGGCACGTTCAAGATGGTCGCTCCACTGGCCAAGTAACCCGCCGTGAGGGCCCCGGGTGTGCACCGCACGTGCCGCTTCGGGGCCTTCGGTGTGTGCGGAGCGTGGTCACGGGGCGCGCCGGGCTTAGGCGACCCTTAGCGGTTGGCATATGCAGAGGGACAAACTAGGACATGCGCCGGAGTTGGCCATAACGCTCTGACCTGCGATGACTCTAAGTGTGCAGTCACTGTGCCGGATGTGCCGGGAGCTCCGGTTAACCCCGATATAGAAGTCCTTACATGAGGATGATCCGAGCCTCCCGGCACATCCGGCACACACCCTGCACAGCCCCCTGTACGCCCCTCCGTGGCGACTACTCAGCGTGGCGATCGGCGGAGGGCGTACCCTGGGGGAAGCTTGGATGCTGGCTGTGGGCCGATCCGGCGACGACGTACTTGTCCGTCTGCCGATCGAGAGGAGCCCCGCCATGGCAGACCAGACCCCCTCCGAGACCCCCGTCGAGCCTGTGGCGTTCAACGCAGCCACGGCCACGGACGAGGAGCTGCGCACCGAGTTCAACCGCGTGGTCACCCGAGGCCAGGAGCTGTCCGCCTCCGAAGAGGCCGGAGCGGCTGCTGAGCTGACGGAGCTGTCCGTGGCGCTCCCCGTGCTCCAGGCGGAGCTCGCAGGCCGGGAGACGGCCGCACAGGCAGCCCAGGCGGCGCGTGACGCGTTCGCCTCCGTGACCCCGCTCCCCGACCCGGTCGCCCCCGTGGCCCCGGCGGAGGCCGTAACGGCCCCTGTGACGGCCTCGCAGCCCGAGAGCGTCTCTCCGGCCGCACCCGTTCCCTCCGTGTCCCAGATGGCCGCACAGCCCCGTCCGGAGGCGACCCCGCTCGTCCGCCGGGACAAGACCGCCATCACCCTCTCCAGCGACGCAGCCGGCGTGCTGCGCCGGGAGGTCGGCGGAGACGTCACCGTCCGGGAGATCGGCAACGCCTCCACGAAGCTGTTCGCCCAGCACGGCACCTCCCGCGTCGGCGGCGGTGTCCGGGCGGAACGAGCCCTCGCCCAGTTCACCCGTGAGCGGGAGCACCGCGTCACCGGCGACCGTGAGCGCGACGCGGAGATGCTGACCGAGCTCCGCAACGAGAAGCGCCTCCCGGGCGGATCGCTGCTCAAGTCGTGGGAGAAGCAGGTTCTGGCGGGCGGCACGCACCACGGCGCCCTCACCGCTGCGGCCGGCTGGTGCGCCCCGTCGGAGATCGACTACGACCTGTGCTCCCTGTGGACGTCGGACGGCATCATCGACCTCCCGACTGCTGGTGCGCCCCGTGGCGGTGTCAGCTACACCAACGACTGGTCCTGGTCCCAGATCAACGACGCGACGCTGACCAGCTTCACCAAGCTGACCGAAGCGCAGGTCATCGCCGATACGCCGAAGAACTGCACCGAACTCCCCTGCCCCACGTTCACCGAGCGTCGGCTCGACGTCGCCGTGACCTGCATCACCGGCAGCTTCCTCCAGGACGTGGGCTACCGGGAGAACGTCGCCACCCTCATCGACGGCCTCACGCTCAAGCACGAGGTCAGCGTGAACCGGGACATCATCGCCCAGATGGTCGCCCAGGCCGGTGCCGCCATCGTCATCCCGGGCCAGGGTGCGGCGGCGGTCGGCTCCACCCCCGACACGTCGGCGGTCTCTTCGATCCTGGCGGCGGTCTCCATCGCAGCCATCGACATGCGCTACCGGGAGCACATGTCCGAGAACCAGGTCCTGGAGGTCGTCCTCCCGCAGTGGGTCCTGGCGCAGTGGCGCGCCGACATCGGCCGCCGTAACGCCTGGCACGCCGACCCGTTCGCCCTGGCGAACGCCACGATCATGTCGTGGTTCACCACCCGCAACATCCGCGTGCAGTTCGTCCGGGACTGGCAGGACGCCCAGTCCGGCGGCGACCCGGCGGCCGGCTACCCCGGTGACATCACGCCGGTCGGGGGCCCGTTCACGTACATCACGCAGCTCCCGACCACGGTGCAGTTCCTCATCTACCCGGCGGGCGCCGTCGTCCTGCTGCGTGAGGACGTCATCACGCTGACCAACGTCTACGACTCCACCAACCTGCGCCAGAACCTGTACACCGCCCTCTTCACCGAGGAGGGCTACGCGCCGATCTTCCCCTGTGGCGAGATCAAGCTCTACACCGCCCAGGCCTGCCCGTCGGGCGCCACCGGACACCAGGTCTACACGTCCTGCGTCGTTCCGGCCGCCTGACCCCTCCCCTGATCCGGCGCCCCCGCTCGTCGTCCCTGCGGGGGCGCCACTCAGGAACAGAAAGGAGGGACACGCATGGCAACGATCACAACCTTGAACCGGGAGATCTCCGCTCCGGCGCCTCCGGCACGCCGCTACGGCATCCTGACGGCGGCTGCCTCCCTGGGCACGCTCGACGCCCAGGGCGTGGCGTCCGGCTACACGTTCGCCGCCGAGGACTGCGGCATGAACGTGGTCCCCTACGACCCGACGTGCACCCCTGGTGCGCAGCCGCTGAAGACGTTCACCCCGGGCACCGACTACGTCGAGTCGGACCCGTACTGGCTCATCGCCTCGTACCAGTGCGGCACGGTCGGCACCACGCAGGCTGACGTCACCAGGCGGGTAACCAAGCGGTACCAGGCCGGTGTACAGAACCGGCTGGAGTCGGTCATCTGGAACGGCGGCGGTCTCGCCGGCGTCACCCCGACCCTGTCCGGCTCCGGCGCCACCGTCGTCACCCCCGCCGCACCCGGCGCCGGTGCGGCCGTCAGTGCCCTGGAGAACGCGTTCTACGGGGCTCACGGGTACATCGGGACTATCCACGTCTCCACGCGCGCTGAGGCGGCCGTGGAGTACGCGGGCATGGTCAAGAGCACGGGCGGGGCGGGCCAGCTCAAGACGCCTCTCGGCTCCGTCTGGTCGTTCGGCGCCGGCTACGACATCACGGGCCCTGCCGATGTGGCGCCGGCCGCAGGATTCGCGTGGGCGTTCATGACACCTGCCGTGCATCTGTGGTCGACGTCCGTGGACCAGCCGGACCCGACCGCCACGCTGGACCGGGTCAACAACCAGTGGATGGCGCTTGCCGAGACGGTGTGGATGCATTCGTGGATCTGCGACACCGTGTTCGCCGTGCAGATCCCCCTGGCCGCTCCCGCTGTCGCCACCGCTCCGGCGGTGCCGGTATGACCGTCCAGTGGGTCCCGATCATCCCGGGCGCCGGCGAGTCCCGTGACGTCGCCGTGCTGCTCCTGGCCCTAGCTGACAGCCCGGACGATGTCCGTACGGCCCGGGGCGGCGCCGAGTTCCTCGTTGCGCCGTACGTCGCAGACCGCTTCACACAGCCCGATCCTGCGCCGGTCCGGCGCACCCGGAACAAGAAGGGAGCCCAGTAGTGGCTACCGAATGCGTGAGCCTGTCCCGGGGCAAGATGCTCCGGATCACCAAGCTGGACGAGTGCGGCGCCGTGGTCGAAGGTCCGGCGTCCACCCTGACCATGAAGGCGTTCGTCTCCGGCACGATCACCCCGAACTACCAGGAAGCGGAAGAGATCACGCAGCCTGACGCCAACGGTGACCGGTGCATTGACGACCGGTCGGACGTGGCGCTGCGGTGGCTGGACATCAGCCTGATCATCTGCACCATCGACCCGACGATGATCAACCTGATCACGGGTGACCCGCTGGTCGTCGACGATGCGACGCCGACCCCGAATACGGTCGGTTTCCGCATCGACGCCGATCTCACCGGCTCCGCCTCGTTCGGCCTGGAGCTGTGGTCGGGCGTCTCGGGCCAGGCGTGCACCACGTCCGGCTTCCCGAAGCTGGGCTACTGGCTCTTCCCGTGGGTCAAGGACGCCCAGTGGGGTGAATGGGTCATCGAGAACGGTGCCCTCACCCTCACGTTCACGGCCCGTGCCGTGTTCGGCGGTGACTGGGGCGTCGGCCCGTACGACGACATCCGCCGGGATGCGACGGTACCCGCCACGCTGGAGCCGCTGCTGACTCCGATCGGCGCCACGCAGCCGATGCACTTCGAGGTCACCACGGCCCCGCTCCCGACGGCCGTCTGTGGCGCCACGGTGCTCCCGGTCCCGTAACGGCTACGCCAGTCCACAGCCTCATCCACAGGCTGTGGACTGGCCCTGGGAGGATCCGTGCCCCTGATCAAGTACGCCCAGTACCTCACGTACCCCGACGGGAACCCGGCGGCAGAGGCTGCGTTCCCGGTGCAGCTCCTCGGGGGCAACGTCCTCGTCCCCGTGTTCTCCGACAAGGCCGGAACGCTCCCCCTCGCCAACCCCGTACTGACCGACGTGGACGGCCTGGCTGCGTTCTACGCCGCTCCGGGCGTGTTCTTCACCGAGATCGCCGGCAACGTCTTCCACTACCCCGTGGACTCCACGGAGACGGACGAGGCGTGGCCGGGTACGTACGTCCACGAGCAGCCGGTAGCGGCCACCACGTGGACGATCGAGCACCACTTCGGCTGCAACCCCACCGTCACCGTCCTCGTCGACGGGGCACGCGTGGAGGCTGCCGTCGAGCATCTGGACAGCGAGACCACCACCCTCACGTTCAGCCCCGCCACGGCGGGCACCGCACTCCTCCGGAGGTAGCTGTGACCACCCCGTTCTTCACCAACCTCGACATGAACGGCAACCGCGTACGCGATGCCGCCGACGCCGCTCTCCCCCAGGACTACGTAACCCTGGCGCAGCTCACCGCTACGTCTCCCGTCAGCTTCGCCCAGACGTTCGGTGACGGGGTCGCCACCACCTTCAACATCGTCCACAACCTGGGCACCGAGGACCTCGTCTGGGACGTCTACGAGATCTCCTCCGGCGACAGTGTCGGCGTCGGATTCTCCCGGAACGGGGCGAACGCCGTGGACGTCACCATGAACCCGGCGCCGGCCGCCAACGCCTTCCGCCTCGTCATCGTCCCCGCCCAGTAGGCGCGCCGTGTCCCGACGCTTCCGTGACCTCGTCCGGCTCCCGCTGTTCACGTCGGCCCCGTCCGGAGCGTCGGAGGGCGATCTCTGGTACCGGACCGACACCGACCAGGTACGCGCATCCGATGGGCAGGCCGGTGAACCGCTGACGGTCGGGCCGGAAGGCAACCTCCCGGTCATCCGCTCCGCCAGTTGGCACGCCGTACCGGTCTACGGCTCCAACGCCACGGCCAACGTGCCTGTGAACCGGATGTTCGCCCTGCCGTTCTGGCCGGGCCGGCGCACCACGATCACGGGCGTAGCGGGCAACGTGACGCTCGCCCTGGTCGGCGGGAACCTCCGGTTCGGAATCTACAACTCCGACTCGACGGGTCTCCCCACGACGCTGCTCGCCGACTACGGCACCGTCACGGCGGGGCTGACGGGCATCCGCTCCATCACCGGCCTGTCGACCGTGGTGCGCCCCGTGCTGCACTACCTGGTCATCGGCCGCCAGGGCGGGGTGGTGAACCTGGGACTGACCACCCGGGCCACGACCGACCCGATCATCTCCGAGACGACCCCGACCGGTACCGCCAACCTGAACGCCTACTACATCGACGGGGTCTCCGGGGCGCTTCCAGCCTCGTTCGGCACCCCTGCGGGTGTCGACACCGGCCCTGTCATCTGGACGCAGCTCACCTAGGAGGACGGCTCCATGGCTCTGGTCGAGTACCAGAAGATCTACTGGTTCCCGGACGGGACCCTGGCAGCCAACCTTCCCGCCAGGGTGTTCCCCGAGAACTCCAACATCCTGGCGCCGCTGTACAGCGACATCACAGGCACGCCGCTCGCCAACCCTGTCTTCACCGACGGGGTTGGCGAGCTGACGTTCTGGGCGGAGGAGGGCAAGTATTGGGTCCACATCGACACCGAAGCCTTCGCCATCGACGTCGGCATGTCGGAGGAGGAAGCGGATCTGACGACGGGTGTTGCCTCCGGCGGGGAGCTGAACATCTCGCTGACGCCGAACGCCATCGACATCGAACCGGTCGTCGGCTACGTCGTCGACAACACGCAGTTGCTGTCCTCGGTGCCGTCCATCGTCAAGGTCGACGAGCCCGCCGTGACGGTGCCGCTGGACGCAGCCGCACTCCTCCGCTCGATCACGTGGTGGATGTACGACTCCGCAGGGGCGATCGTTCAGCAGGCCACAATTCCCACCCCCGAGCAACGGCGTTCCCACATCGTCCTGGGCGTCTCGTTCTACGACACGGGTCTCGGCCAGGTCATCGAGGTGCAGACGCTCCCGGTGATCCTGGCGCAGCCGGTGAACCAGCTGGCCGATCTGATGGACGCGATCAAGCCGTTCACGCTGTCGGGCAACCTGGTGACGCCGAACGGTGCGAACCGGTCGTTCGACAAGTCTGCGGGAGTCCTGTTCGCCCGTGCGTCGAACCACTTCGCAGCCGGTGTGCTCACCGAGAACCCCCACGAGTCCCCGAGCCCCGTGCAAACGCCAGCCGTCTTCCGTCAGATCCTGCGGACGGCTTCGACGCCTACGCCACCTCCGGTGACGGTGATCGATCCGACGCGCTACGACAACAACGGGGTACTGACGCTCGTCCCCGGGGGTACGAACACGTCGACAATCCAGCGGGTGTGGCTGTTCCCGACCAACGTGACCACCGCCCAGATCGCCGTGCAGTACGGGCAGCAGACGTACTCCTCCCTGGCGGCTGCCGTGGCTGCGATCGGGAAGGAGCCGTTCGTTGCGGCACCTGTTACGGCCGTAGGGGCGCTCATCGGTTACATTGCGGTGATCCGGACAGCTACCAACTTGTCGGATCCGGCACAGGCCACGTTCGTCAAGTTCCCGTTCCTGTAAGGAGGTAGCCGTGCCCGTCATCAACCCGGTGGATCCCGAGGTTCCGATCCCGATCCCGGGACCGTGTTCCTGGCCCATCGATACGACGTGCTGCCCGGATTGGGGGGACTTCAGCGCCGACGTCCGGGCGCGTGCCACGAACCTGGCCACGTTCGTCCTCGACGCGCTCACCGGGCGCCGGTTCGCCCAGTGCCCGGTGAACTACCGGCCGTGCGGACCCAAGTGCGCCGGCGGGGCCGGCTACATGGTGTGGCCGGTCGGCATGGGGACGGTCGGCGGCGGCACGATGCCGTGGATGATCCCGTACGTCGATGGGGGTCTGTGGCGCAACTGCGCGTGCCCCGGCGCGTGCTCCTGCGCAGCGTCCTGTGAGGTGCCGTTCCCCACGTCGGTGGCGTCTATCGAGCGCGTCACCATCGACGGTATCGAGTTGTCGTCCACGGCGTACCGGCTCGACTCGTGGCGTGGCCGGCCGATGCTGGTCCGCACCGATGGTGAGTGCTGGCCACAGTGCCAGAGCATGGACGCCGGTCCGGAGGACGTCGGCTCGTTCGTCATCGTCTACCGTCCGGGCCTCCCGCTCCCGCTCGCCGGTCAGATCGCAGCCGGTGACCTGGCGTGCGAGTTCGCCCGTGCGTGCGCCGGGGCAGAGTGCTCTCTGCCGGGGCAGCTCGCCTCGCTCACCCGCAACGGTGTGGACCTGGAAATGGTGGACCCGACCACGGTGCTCGACGAGGGCAAGACCGGTATCCAGTCGGTCGACCTGTTCATCCACGCCGTGAACCCGTACCGACTCACGCAGCGGTCCCGGGTCGCGTCGCCCGACACGTTCCGGGGGAGGTTCACCGTATGACCGTCGCCATGGATCTGGCGCAGACGCTGCTGCTCTGCTTCCAGAACGAGCTGCAGGCCCCGCACCCGAAGCCGATCCTTCCGCAGCACGTCATGCTGCGCCCTGGCGCCCAGGTGACCCCGCTCCTGTCGACCAACGACGACGAGTGCTGCCGGGGCCTGGGGTGGGTGCGGATCGCCAGCATCGGCGGGGTGAAGGAGATCAACTCGACGGCAGCCCGGGACGCCCGTTGCTTCGGCCAGGAACGCGTCCTTGATCTGGAGCTCGGGGCGGTACGGTGCGCCCCGACTCCGGGGTCCTCCGGCCTTCCGTCGGAGGACGACTGGACGAACGTGGCGCTCTTGCTCGACGAGGATTACGGCGCTATGGAGCGGGCCGTGTGCTGCGCGTTCGAGGACTGGGACGACGTGGCGGTAGGGAACTACACGCCGGTCGGGCAGGATGGAAACTGCATCGGCGGGACGATGATCGTGCGAGTCGTGATGGAGGCGTGCTGCTGATGGCCAAGCGTGAAGTGAGCCTGGTTCGGATCCGGGCGACCCGGGCGTTCGAAGACGTACGTCAGGGAGACGAGTCGACGTGTCCGCTCGACTCGACGGTGCAGGGGTGGATCAACGCCGGTCACGTCGTCGTCGTAAAGGATCTGGAGGTAGGGGTGGAAGGAGCCGAAGGGGTGGAAGGAGCCGAAGGGGTGGAAGGAGCCGAAGGGGTGGAAGGAGCCGAAGGGGTGGAAGGAGCCGAAGGGGTGGAAGGAGCCGAAGGGGTGGAAGGAGCCTGATGGCCCGGATCCGGTTGGATCAGGCAGCGCTGAACCGGACGATGAGGAACGCCAGTCGGACGAGGGGTGACGCCGACGCACGCGCCGTGGTGAACCGGGCGAAGGTCCTGGCCCCGGTCGACACCGGCCGGCTGCGCGCATCCATCCGGGTAGAACGGCGCTCCTTCTTCGGTCTCCGCAGCCGCTGGACGATCGGCTCCGACGTCGAGTACGCCCCGATGGTCAACGACGGCACCCGCCCGCACCTGATCCGGCCGAAGAACGCGAAAGCGCTGCGGTTCAAGATGGGTGGCCGGGTTGTCTACGCAAAGGTCGTCAAGCACCCCGGTACCCGGGCGCGCCCGTTCCTTGACCGGGCTCTACGGGAAGTGGCCAGGGCCCGGGGGTACGACTTCAAGCTGGAGCGGTAGCCTGGGAGAATGGACGACGACTCCCGCACCATCACGATGCAGATCAAGGGTGAGGCCTACCGCTTCGCCCCTCTCGACCCCGAGGACCTGGGGCGGTACAAGCTCCTCGGGCTCATGGACGTCTCGGACGGGGTCCAGACGAAGGCCCTGTTCACTCTCCTGCGGAAGTCCCTCGGGGACGACGTCTGGGACGGACTGGCGATGCGGTTCGTAACCGAACAGGTCCCCCTGAAGACGGAGCTTCCCCGGATCTTCAAGAAGCTGGTGAACGCGGCCGTCAAGGACGTTCAGACGTCCGCCGATGGGGAGTGAGTCGGCCGCCCTCTCCCGCAGCCCTCTCCCGGTCAACCTCGGGGGTCACGTAGTCAGCCTGCCGTGGCGGCCGGCCGCAGTCTGGGCGACGAGCAACCTGGCCGTGCTCGCCGCTCAACTGGCGGAGCCAGCTGACCGGGACCGGATCGCCGAGTGGCTGCTGAAGGAACCGGACGTAGCTGAGGCGATCCAACAGGAGTCCCTCCGGATTCTCGGGCAGCAGACGGGGCGGAAGTGGTGGGAGGGCGCCCGGCTACTCGCCACGTCGACGGGCCCGGAGATCCTCGGTCACCTGACGCTGGCCGGTGTCGACCCCTGGGCGGTGTCAGTGGGCCAGTGGTGCGCGGCTACGTACGCGCTGTGCACGAAGGACGCCAACGAGCGGGGGCGGCTGCGCTTCGACTTCTCCCTGTCGATCCCCCCTAGGGGTTACGAGGACGAGTGGGATGATGGAGCCGACGATGCCGGGCAGATCGCTGCGGCTGTAGCAGGGATGATGGGGTGAACCGTGGCATCCGAAGCTGAAGTCGATCTCCTGATCTCCACTGCCGGCGCGCTACCGGAGCTGGAGCGGGACCTCTCCCGGATCATCCGGGAGGCGGAGAACGACGCCGACACGATCGACCTGGAAGCGGCTCTCGACACCCGGGGCGTCGTTCGTCAGCTCGGTCTCCAGTTGGACCGGGTTGTTGCGTCCGCTGAAGGCAACGTCGATGGTATTGAGGTCGGCGTCCTGATCGACCAGCGGGAGGCGCTGCGCACGCTCGACCGGCAGCTTGACCAAATCGTCGACATCACCAACCGGGGCGGCATCGTCGATGACCCGGTGACGATTCAGGCGGTGCTGAACCCGGACACGCTCCGGGACGTCGGCACCGAGCTGAACCAGGTGATCGCCACGATCCAGGCGACCGACCCGGAGATCGAAGTCGACGTTGAACTCGACGAGGAAGCTCCCCGGAAGGTCGACGATCTGTCGGACCGCTTCGCCAGGATGGGACGGTCAGCCCAAACCGCTGCCCGGGGAGTGGGCATCCTGACAGGTGGCGTGACGGCTCTATCCGTCGGCGTGGGCTCCCTGGTCCCGCTCCTTGCGTCGGTGGTCAGCACTGTTCAGCAGCTGGCTCCGGCGGCGGCGGTTGCTACACAGGCGATGCTGGCGCAGCAGCTTACGGCGGGCACGCTGAAGCTCGCCATGATCGGTGTGGAGGACGCGATCAAGCGTGCCTTCGACCCGGAGCTGTCCCCGGACGAGTTCCACAAGTCGCTGAAGGACCTGGCGCCGGAAGCCCGGCTGTTCGTCGACGAGCTGCACACGATGCGACGTGAGCTGAAGGCCGTACAGCAGGGGGTGCAGAACCGAGTCTTCAAGGATCTGGACGAGTCGCTGCGGTCCCTCGGACAGGTCACCGCACCCGTCGTCACAACCGCTCTGAACCAGACTGCCAACTCCCTGAACCGCATGGCCAAGGGGGTGGTCGAAGCGGCCAACGGGCTGTCCGCCTCCGGCATCCTGGGGCAGGCGCTCGACGGTGCGACGCAGGGCTTGACCAACTTGGAGGCGGTCCCCGCACGCCTGGCCGTCTCCTTCACCACCCTGGCCGCTGGAGCGGCGCCCGCGTTCGACCGGATCACGCAGGCTATCGACGCTGTCACGCTGCGGATTCAGGACAAGTTGCTGCGGGCGCTCGACGACGGGTCGCTTCAGCGAGCCATTGACGGTGCGGTGTCCAGTATCGGACAGCTCTTCACCATCCTCGGCAACTTCGGCGAGGGCTTGGGCAATATCTTCGGAGCCCTCACGCAGGACGGTGGAGGCCTGTTCGACGTCCTGGAGAAGATCTCGGAGGCGTTCGTCAGACTGACCGCGTCCAAGGAGTTCCAGTCCATCCTGAATGAGCTGGTGCTCACCTTCGACGTTCTCGTCGACAACATCCTGCCGCTGGTCCAAGAGGCCTTCGTCCAGCTCGCCCCCGTAATCGAGACGCTGGCTCCGGTCATCCGGGACTTCATCACCGCTATCGGACCTGAGCTGATCCCGGTAATCCAGGAGCTCGGACCGATCCTGGTCGACATCGCCAAGATCCTCGAAGAGCAACTGCCCTTCGCCATTGAATTCACCAAGGGTGCACTGGACACTCTGGTCGTAGTGCTCGCCGGCGTCCACGCGATCCTTCAGAACGTCGTGATCCCGATTGTCCGGTTCGTGGCGGACGTCCTGGATTCTGAGTTCGTCAAGAGCATCGCAGCCGCCTCCCGCTTCATCGCCGAGAACATTCCCCGGATCGGGGAAGTCTTCGAGCGGTTGAAGAGCGTGGTCACCCTCGCCGTGACGACCATGGCCGCCAACGTGTTGCAGTCGGCGACTGACCTGAAGAACCGGTTTGTCCGGTCGATCACCGAGTTGGTCAGCAACGCCGTGTCGGAGTTCGATCAGCTACCCGATCGCGTTCTACGCGCTGTGGCGGGTCTCGTGGCCGACATGACCGCCCTGGGACGGGACGCGGTCCGGGGCTTTGCCTCCGGTCTTGCGAGCGGGGTCGGAGAGATCCTCGGCATCGCCCGGGGCATCGCCGAGTCGGTCACCAGCACCATCGCCAGCGCGCTCGACATCCATTCGCCTTCCCGCAAGACCCGGAAGCAAGGCCAGGACACCGGCGACGGTCTCGCCCTCGGCCTGAAGGACTCCAAGGGCAAGGTGAAGAAGGCTGCGGAGGAGCTCGCCGGCGTGGTGAAGGACGTCGCTACCGCCGAGTTTGCCAACCCCGCCACGAAGTTCTTCGAGGCGGTACAAGAGCAGGTGGGCCGGGCGGTAGGCGAGGTGTTCAACGGGCCTTCCGTAGACATCAAGGCGCCCATCGTCAAGTTCTTCGAGAACATGGAGATCGAGGTTGGACGGGCGGTTGGAGAGGTTCTGAATGGGCCCTCCGTCGACTTCAAGGGCCCGATCCTCCAGGGCTTCCAGGAGTTGCAGGAAGCGGTAGGCGTGGCGGTCGGGGAAGTGGTCAACGGCCCGTCCGTCGGTAACCGGACCGACCCCACGCTCGGAATCACACCGCCCACCCTCCCGACCCTCCGAGGAG
>Ga0247821_10000797_pt1 | contig 17600 bp, 9 predicted proteins | sample 13C_Glycerol_Day_FD_192481 | JGI IMG/M metagenome (GOLD analysis project Ga0247821, IMG submission 192481) | Soil microbial communities from agricultural site in Penn Yan, New York, United States - 13C_Glycerol_Day14 | ecosystem: Environmental > Terrestrial > Soil > Agricultural land | place... | reverse complement strand
GTGTAGGTCTCGCGCAGGTATTGAGTCCAATGCTCATTAGCCGCCTCGTAGTTCAAGAACGACTCACCGCGTTCACCCTGCAGGACCAGGCTGCGTGCCATGTGCAGCTCGGTTTGGTCGATCTGGGCGTTCACCTCGTAGAGCATGCTGTCGGGCGCCAACGGCAGCTTCAGATCCTCGGCCAAATGCAGTCGATAGGCTAGGCGTACCTCCGCTTCGTCCCTATTACCACCCCTCTGGCGAGCGATGGTGTCCAGCTCCTGCAATCGATACAGGCGTTGAATCAGCTGGTAAAGGTGCTGTCCGCGTTCTGCCTGAGGCACATTGCTCAGGGATTGCTGGGTAAATACATGCGTCTCGATTTGATTGAACACCAGCAAGGCGCCGTCATGACAGGTCTGGGCCCCTGTGTCAGGTTGCACGAGCGCATCCTGGGCCATCGCGTTGAAGAGCGTTAGTTCGTCACTGTTGGTTGCCGCAAGCCCTAACACGCGCCAGACCCGCTCAGAGAATCTGATTCGGCTTTGCTGGTTGCGGTAGGGTGCCGCCTGTCTTAAACGCCCAACCAGCGCCAGCAAGTTTTCCGCGCTGGGGAACTGTTCGAGCTGTTGCCACAGGCGCCGATGGCTTTCGTTTTCGTCTACGGTTCCGAGCAGCCATGCTTCAACATTAGGTGTATCTCCCGGTGCATAGGGAATTGGGCTGTGGACATGATTGCTTCCACTACTGGCATTGCTGCTCGAGCCGTCCCCTGGCGGTGAGAGCTCAAGAATATCCTCAGGTAGATCCATGTCGAAGCTGTAGCTGCTCTGGTCTCCCTGCGAGAGGTGGGCACGGCGCATTGAGGCGTGACTCAGCGGGTTGTCAACCAGTGATATCGCCGTGGAAGAGTCTTCATTGCGAGGGTTGTCCAGGATGTGCTCAGGAAGTTCGGTGATATGGTTGCCACTCAGGTCCAGTAGATCCAGTGGCTGCAGGCCCTCTACCCAGGAGGGCCAGGTGCGCAGTTGCGTGTTGCTCAGATTGAGTCGGCGCAGGTGTTGAGGCAGTTCCACTGCCCCTTGGGTGAACGGCACCAGGCGGTTGCCGGAAAGGTCTAACTGGGCGAGGTTGCCCATGAGCGAAAAGATCTGCATCACCTGCGGTTCTATTACCAGGCCTTGGTCGCGCAGTGCTAGCCGGCTAAGTGAGGGCAGCTCCAACAGGGCCCAGGGCGGCTCGACCATCGGTTGAACGTGTCCTTCGAAGGTCAGTTCGTTCAACTGTTGAAAGCGTCTTAGAAACTGATCGATCTGTGATGCAGAGGCCCTCACCCGGGTCAGCACCATGTTGCGAACCCGTTGATAGAACAATGCAGGCAACTGTCGAGGAAAGTCCTCCAGCGCGATGTCGGTAAGTCGCAAAGGGGCTAGAAGTTCGCCTTGGCTCTGGGTGGCCCAGTAATCCAATATCGCAGTGGCGACCTGATTTCTTGACTGTATAACATCTGCGCTCGGAGGGGCGGACGAGCTGGAGGTGTTTACCCAACCGTCAACGGCATCATGTACCTGTTGTTGCTCTTCCCTCAGCTGTATCAAACGTCCTTGGAGGGCGGCAGGTACATCGACATTGAAGCTGAACTGCCGGGGTCTACCATCGTTGCTCAGTTGCAGTCTTTCGAGCTGGTCGGCAAGGATGATGTTGCCTTGCAAAGAGATGACAGAGTGATGCTCGGTATTGATTTCGTTTCTGAGCAGAAAGTCAGGCAATGCCGTGATCCTGTTGTCGCGCAGGGAGACCGTGCCGATGTGTTCCAGTGTTTCTCTGCTCAACCAGTTCGGCCAACGGTCGAACGTCATGCGATCAAGTCCAAGGTAGTTCAATTGCATGCGGTTGAAATTGAATGTTGACCATTGCGACAACCGGTTGCCGCTCAACTCCAGCCTTTCCAGGCGTGACAGCGTCTGGAGTCTTTCTACATCCAACGCATAGAACACGATGTTTTGATTGCTCAGGGTCAGTTCCCTGAGCATGGGAAAGCTATTGACGATCAGCGCGAGACTGCTTGAGAACCCTGAAGGTGCTGCGAAGGGGTCATAGGTGCGATTGATTTCTAGCGACTGCAGGCGGGGAAAGTGCTGGAAAAGTGCTGCCAGTTGTCCCTCGTACTCAGTCCAGCCCTCAGAGGCACCTGACGAAGTCTCAAGGGGGACATCGATAAGTTGCAGGCGTCTGACCCGCGACGTGCTGAACCCGGGCAGGTGTTGCGGGAACTCAGCAATGTAAGTTTGTTCCAGGCGCAGGGGCGCATCCAGGCCGCCGATCTCTGGCAAGGCACTTTCAGACCACTGTCGCCAGAGCGCGTTGCTGATTTCGAGCCGGCTGCTAAGGAGTCTGCCCAAGTGGGCAGTCGTTCCCGGTTGTGCACGCCATTCGTCCAGACTGGTTTGCAGTGCATTGCTCTCACTTTCCACTTGGCGAAGCCTGGCGTTGATCTCTACTCGTGTCAGCCCGTTACCTTCCAGGGCTAGCAGGATGTCCTCGGCCGATCGGGATGTGTGCTCGGGTAACTCCAGCGTACGGATCATGTCCAGCAGTGTTTGCCGGCTGATGTCGTCGCTCAATGTTGCTCTGCCGCTCAAGGGGTAGCCTAGGCGACCATCGGCTAGACGCATGGGGGCGCGGAATCCTTGCCGCTGCATGCCCAGCCACCTTCTGAGGATCCAGCGTGGCAATTGCGGAACTTGACGAATCTGCTCCCTGAGCGCTATCGCGCTCGACACGCCAGAGGTGCCAAGTGCCTCGCGGTGTGCTTCGGGCAGGGCTGCATGCAACGCGTCGTAGAGCGTGTCATGCAAGATGATCGGGTAGCTTGAGCCATACATATCCGAGGCCACATAGCCGTCGGGGGCGCGAGTGATTTTCTTGCGGATTTTGGCTTGGTCGGGGCCGACGCTGTCGATCAGTCCCGCCAAGTGCTTGCCTTCGTGCATCTCGATCCGGATGTCGGTAGGCCAGCCAGGGATGTGCTCAAGCGTGTGTAGGATCAGAATGTCGCTATCTGGATTGTGTACCGACTCCAGGTACACCCCCTCATATGCGCGGGTGAGGCGCACATGCTGCTGATAGGCGTGGATCTCTTCGCCAAGGCGTCGGGGCACTTTTGCGCCGATCAGCGTTTGCAGCTCGCTTGGGCTGGCGTTGCGTAACAGTTCCTCGGTGATGGGCGCAGGGAGGTTCGGATACACCCGTTGAATCACGGCGGCACCTGCTACCTGACTTGCGGGCAAGGCTCGATAGCGTCTTTGAAACTCTGCGCGACGTATTCTTGCCGGTGCATTCGGTAGTGAGTGCCTGATCTCCAAATCCAGTTTGAAGCGCTGCAGGGTGTCTTCCAGCAGTGCTGGCAGCCTTTGTTGCTCGCTGAGTATTCGACGAAGAACGCTTTCATCGGTGTTGCTGATGCGCAGGATTTGTAATGCGGTCTCTTCGCTGAACGCCGCGCTGAGATGGCCCAGGCGTCGGAACAATGCCATACCCTGCCATTCACGTGGCCTGTCCAGTTCATGCAGCCAGGCCCCAGCACCGTTGTGGCGCAGCGGGGGCTCGTAGCTCAGGGATTTGCTCGGACTCAAGAGCCTGTATTCGCCACTGGCGGGTGAATGTTTGACTGAGTAGGTCTTGTCTTCAAGCGCCAGCCAGGTTTTGCCTTCGTAGTGATACAAGCCGAACTCATCCGGCTCGAGCCCTGCTGGCAGCACGATGTCATGCGCGAATGGCTGTAGGTCAGGCCACCATAGGCGGTCTTCGCCGCTGGGCAACTTAACAGGCCTGAGTTCGTCGATGAACGATGGCATTTCCACTGGAATCCGCTCAACGGCTGGTGTGCCGCCCTCGGCACCGCCCCCCGCCGCGCTTAGGGCCACCGTGAGCGCCACGTTGTCTACCACATCCATCAGGTAACTGAGTGCTTGCTGTCGATCGCCTTTGGCCCAAAGGTCTATGCCTTCAAAGACTTCGTAGCTAAGTTGAATAGCCGTCAAACCGAGCATCAGTTGCCCCAGCCCAGGCACGAAAAAACCGCCGAGCGCGAGCGCATTGAAAGCCAGCCCGGTAAAGTAGGCGCGGCGTTTGTCGGCCGTTTTCTGATCTTCAAGTGCCGTGGATACGGCATGGAATAGCGCATCGTCCTTGAGCCGCTGTCGCTTTTGGGTGACCAGTTCGTCAAGGAACGGCTGAGTGAACGGCTGCAAGGTTACCGGGAGCCAAGCCTCGGGATCAGGTGCTTGGTCAAACGTCTGCGTGCTTGAATTCCAGGTTGCCGGCTGCAGGCAGTCGCGCAAGGCGCTGATGAAGTTGTGCTTGTCACGCTCAGGTGTCAACGCTCGTAAATGGGGCACATGGACTGCCCGCAGTTGCTCACGTAGGTAGGCTTGCACCTCATGAACCGTGGTGTGCATCTTCAATGGGGTTGGCGCCCCCGGCAGGTAAGTCACCAAGACGCCTTTGTACGGTAGCAACAAGGGGTCGTATGCCAGGAGTCGTTCAGGCGAAGGCACGACACCAATGACCAGGGCACCGGTCAAGGTGACGTCAAAAATGTTCATGAAGGCGCAGCGAATCGGACTGCCCTGATAGTACGCCGGCTCACCACTGGCGAGCGTGAGCAGTGCCTCGTATAGAGCCTTGTCGATCGTCTTGCTCAAATAAGCCCTGTGCAGGTGCAGACGCAAGGCTGATTGCTCGGCGTTGCTGAACGCCTGCCATACCGCGCGAGACGCCGTGTTGTCTGAATCGCCGAGGGGGTGGTAGATCGCGTCAATCAAAGCCTGATATTTGCCCCCAATGTCCAGATCACGTGACAAGGCCGCAAAGGCGTCAGGGGCTAGCGCGACAGGGTTGCCCGTCGGTTTGACGAAAAGGAACTGGTCGCTGTCGACGATCACCGACGGCAGTTGGTCTTCGTCCAGGCCACCAGGCTGCGCTTCCGATGCTTCGAAATTTTGCATGGCGCAATGCAGCAAGGATTGAGTCGCCAGTTTCAAGGCGCGCTGACCATCGGCGATTGGGTCGCCATTGAGGCTCAGTTTGTACGCAGCGGCTTTGCTGGCGTTGATCAAGTACGTTCGGCTTACGTCCAGGTCCAGGTTGAAGCGCTCTCGCAGGGCCTGGGTCAGCATCTGTGTAGCGAACGGTTGCAGCTCAGGCAGTGGATTGAGGAGTGCTTGTACCTCGGCTTCATACTTTCGATGCAATTCATATTCTTGCACCAGCATTCGAGCCATTTGTGGGTCGGCCAAGCAGGCCGCTTCAAACCACGGTGCAGGAGTTTTGCCGGATACACGTAGTTGTTTCAAGGTAGCGGGTGTGGCATTGGATAGCCAGTCAGGTACCTTGCTGGTGATTATCCGTTGCGCGTGAGGGATTATTTCGTCAGGCGCTGTAGCTGCGCGGTCGGGCGGTGTGGCCAGGTTTTTCATGAAGGAGCCTCGCGTGATGGGGCTCTGATGCTATTGCCTGTTTTGCACCGCAAGGCCATAACATGATCTATCAGGTGTGCCAGTTTCCCCGGTGCGAGGGGCATAGCGCATCGACATGACACTGGGGCATGCTCTAAGCGCAATTCAGGTTTATGATGCCCAACGGCAGAATAATTCCCACACGGAGTGCGTAATGCAGACCTTGTACCCGCAGATCAAACCTTACGCCCGGCACGATCTGGCCGTGGAAGCACCGCATGTGCTGTATGTCGATGAGAGCGGTTCACCGGAAGGTCTGCCGGTGCTGTTCATCCATGGCGGCCCAGGTGCTGGCTGTGATGCCCAGAGCCGCTGCTACTTCGATCCCAACCTGTATCGGATCATTACCTTCGATCAGCGTGGATGCGGGCGTTCGACCCCCCATGCCAGCGTGGAAAACAACACCACCTGGCACCTGGTTGAAGACATGGAGCGCATCCGCAAGCATTTGGGTATCGACAAATGGGTCTTGTTTGGCGGCTCCTGGGGTTCAACCCTGGCCCTGGCGTATGCCCAGACTCACCCTGAACGCGTTCACGGTCTGATTTTGCGCGGTATCTTCTTGTGTCGCCCGCAAGAGATCGAGTGGTTCTACCAGGCCGGCGCCAGCCGGATGTTCCCAGACTACTGGCAGGACTATATCGCGCCGATTCCGGTGCAAGAGCGCGGTGATCTGGTCAAGGCTTTCCACAAGCGTCTGGTCGGCAACGATCAGATTGCCCAGATGCATGCGGCCAAGGCCTGGTCCACCTGGGAAGGGCGCACGGCAACCCTGAGGCCCAACCCGTTGGTGGTCGACCGCTTCTCCGAGCCGCAGCGTGCGCTGTCGATCGCTCGCATTGAATGCCACTACTTCACCAACAATGCGTTCCTTGAGCCGGACCAATTGATTCGTGACATGCCCAAGATTGCCCACCTGCCGGCGGTGATCGTGCATGGTCGCTACGACGTGATCTGCCCGCTGGACAATGCCTGGGCATTGCATCAGGCCTGGCCGAACAGTGAGCTAAAGGTGATCCGTGATGCCGGTCATGCGGCTTCCGAGCCTGGTATTACTGACGCCTTGGTTCGTGCTGCCGACCAGATGGCCCGGCGCTTGCTCGATTTACCTCAGGAAGAAGCATGAAGGGGTTGCTGCAACGTGTGCGTGGTGCGCGGGTAGATGTAGACGGCAAGACGGTAGGGGCAATCGACCAGGGCCTGCTGGTGCTGGTCGCGGTTGAGCCTGCTGACACCAAGGCTCACGCCGATAAGCTACTGCATAAGCTGCTCAACTACCGGGTGTTCAGCGACCCTCAGGGCAAAATGAACCTGTCGCTCAAGGATATTGGCGGAGGCCTGTTGCTGGTGTCGCAATTCACCCTGGCCGCTGATACCCAGAGTGGCTTGCGTCCGAGCTTTTCTACCGCAGCGCCACCGGCCCTCGGCGCAGAGCTTTTCGATTATCTGCTGGCCCAGGCGCAGGCTCTGCATGGCTCGGTAGCCAGTGGTCAGTTTGGGGCTGACATGCAAGTGCACCTGGTCAATGATGGCCCCGTAACATTTATGTTACAAATCTGATGACAAAAAACCCCTGTTTGCAGGAAAACAAGGGGTTTTGTAGCATAAATAGTTGGTTTGGCCTGATGCGTTGTAACGCTGCCTACTGGATAATCGCGCGCTATGTGAACCTGCGTTCGTGGGTTCGTTTCACTCTGACTTGAGACTGTCCGGAACCGTTTGGGGAATCATTGCGCCCTTTCGGAGTCCGAACAGTGCTCGCCAACCTGGCATATGTCGCTGGCCGTTGGTTTATTCATCTGTTTTTCGGCGAGGGTTGCTCGTGATTGTAAGTCCCTGTAATGCACCAAGAACTCCCGGCAATCGGCTGCGCAAGGCCTTGTTGGCAGGCGCAACGCTGGTCGGCCTGTTCAGCGCTGGCCAGCTCTGGGCGTTCAACCTTGACGATGTGGCGGCCAAGGCAAAGGATCTTGCCGGACAGAAGTACGAAGCGCCGAAAAGCAATCTGCCGGCCGAATTCCGTGACATGAAGTACGGCGACTACCAGCAGATCCGTTTTCTGACGGAAAAAGCTGAGTGGGCCAAGGAAAAGACGCCGTTCAAGCTGTCTTTCTATCACCAGGGCATGCATTTCGACACGCCGGTGAAAATCAACGAAGTCACCGCGACCAAGGTCGAAGAGATCAAGTACGACCCAAGTCGCTTTGATTTCGGCAACGTCAAGTTTGATCCCAAGGCGACTGAAAACCTGGGTTACGCCGGTTTCCGTGTGCTCTATCCGATCAACAAGGCTGACAAGCAGGATGAGATCATGACCCTGCTGGGCGCGAGCTACTTCCGCGTGGTTGGCAAGGGCCATGTCTATGGTCTGTCCGCCCGTGGCCTGGCGATCGATACCGCGCTGCCGTCCGGCGAAGAGTTTCCGCGTTTCACCGAGTTCTGGGTCGAGCGCCCGAAACCTACCGACAAACATCTGGTGATTTACGCACTGCTTGATTCGCCGCGTTCCACCGGTGCCTACAAGCTGACCCTGCGTCCAGGCAGCGACACCATTGTCGACGTCAAGTCCAAGGTGTTCCTGCGTGATCACGTCAGCCGCCTGGGCATTGCCCCGCTGACCAGCATGTTCCTGTTCGGCGGCAACCAGCCATCGAAGGTGCTTAACTACCGTCCGGCCCTGCACGACTCCGAAGGTCTGTCGATCCATGCCGGTAACGGCGAATGGCTGTGGCGTCCGCTGAACAACCCGAAACACCTGGCGGTGAGCAATTTCAGCGTCGAGAACCCGCGTGGTTTCGGCCTGCTCCAGCGTCAGCGTGAGTTCAGCCAGTTCGAAGACCTCGATGACAACTATCAGAAGCGTCCAAGTGCCTGGATCGAGCCTGTCGGTGACTGGGGCAAGGGGACTGTTGACCTGGTAGAGATTCCGACCGCCGACGAAACCAACGACAACATCGTTGCGTTCTGGAGCCCGGAAAAACTGCCAGAGCCAGGCACCCCGTTTGAATACGCCTACCGCCTGCACTGGACCATCGACGAGTCTGAGTTCCACTCGCCGAAGCTGGGCTGGGTCAAGCAGACCCTGCGCTCGACCGGTGACGTCAAGCAATCCAACCTGATTCGTCAACCTGACGGCAGTGTGGCCTTCCTGGTCGACTTCGAAGGGCCGGTACTGGCTAAACTGCCAGAAGATACCGCCGTACGTAGCCAGGTCAGCGTCGGTGACAACGCTGAACTGGTCGAGAACAACCTGCGCTACAACCCGGAAATCAAAGGCTGGCGCCTGACCTTGCGGATGAAGGTCAAAGACCCGAGCAAGTCCGTGGAAATGCGTGCAGCGCTGCTGCGTGACGTTCCGGTCGAGCCGGCTAAGCCAGCCAAGCCGAGCAAACAGGACAAGGCCGCGGCCAAATCTGCCAAGGCTGAGAAACCTGCCGAGCAACCAGCCGCCGATGCGGCGTCCACCACTGGGGCACCGGCCACCACCGAACAGGTGTTGACCGAGACCTGGAGCTATCAGTTGCCTGCCGATGAGTAACTCTCAAGCCCGGCCAGAATCGCTTGGCGAATACCTGGCCCATTTACCACTGAGCGATGAGCAGCGGGCAGAACTTGCCAGCTGCACCTCGTTCAGCGAGCTGCATCAACGTTTGTCGGCCCAGCCGGGCGCGCGTGATGCCGAAGCTGTGCAGGCTTCGGTTGGCGAGCGCCTGAACCTGAACAGTGCCGAGGCCCTGCACGATGCCGAGATGTTGGCGGTGGATGGCAGCGGCCGGGTGTGCCTGAAGGCCACGCCGCCGATCCGGCGTACTCGGGTGATTCCTGAGCCGTGGCGCACCAACATCCTGATTCGCGCCTGGCGCCGCCTGACCGGCCGCACTAACGCTCCGGCTCCGGCCAAGCGTGACCTGCCCAAGGCGCGCTGGCGCTGGGTCGGCTCCATGCGCCGCTACATTCTGCTGGCACTGATGCTGGGGCAGACCATCGTTGCCGGCTGGTACATGAAAGGTATTCTGCCGTACCAGGGCTGGTCGTTCGTCGACCTTGACGAAATCACCCACCAGCCGCTGTTGCAGACTGCTAGCCAGGTCTGGCCGTATGCCTTGCAGACCAGCATCCTGATTCTGTTCGGTATCCTCTTCTGCTGGGTGTCGGCGGGTTTCTGGACCGCCTTGATGGGCTTCCTCGAGCTGTTGACCGGCCGCGACAAGTACCGCATTTCCGGCAGCAGTGCTGGCAACGAGCCGATCGAGGCTGGTGCGCGTACCGCCATCGTCATGCCGATCTGTAACGAAGATGTGCCGCGCGTGTTTGCCGGCCTGCGGGCGACCTTCGAGTCGGTGGCTGCCACCGGTGATCTGGACCGCTTCGACTTCTTTGTACTCAGTGACACCAACGACACTGATATTGCCGTGGCCGAGCAACAGGCCTGGCTGGAAGTGTGCCGCGAGGCCAAGGGCTTCGGGCGTATCTTCTACCGGCGCCGTCGCCGCCGAGTGAAGCGCAAAAGCGGCAACCTCGACGACTTCTGCCGTCGTTGGGGCGGTGATTACCGCTATATGGTGGTGCTCGACGCCGACAGCGTGATGAGTGGCGAATGCCTGACCAGCCTGGTCCGTCTGATGGAAGCCAACCCTGACGCCGGGATCATCCAGACTGCACCGAAGGCTTCGGGCATGGACACCCTGTATGCACGCATGCAGCAGTTTGCTACCCGCGTCTACGGCCCGTTGTTCACCGCTGGCCTGCACTTCTGGCAGTTGGGCGAATCGCACTACTGGGGCCATAACGCGATCATCCGGATGAAGCCGTTCATTGAGCACTGCGCTTTGGCGCCGTTGCCCGGAAAAGGTGCGTTCGCCGGTGCGATCCTCTCCCACGACTTCGTTGAGGCGGCGCTGATGCGTCGGGCCGGCTGGGGCGTGTGGATTGCCTACGACCTGCCAGGCAGTTACGAAGAGTTGCCGCCGAACCTGCTCGACGAACTCAAGCGCGACCGTCGTTGGTGCCACGGCAACCTGATGAATTTCCGCCTGTTCCTGGTAAAAGGCATGCACCCGGTGCACCGCGCGGTGTTTCTCACCGGGGTGATGTCCTACCTGTCGGCACCGTTGTGGTTCTTCTTTCTGGTGCTGTCGACGGCGCTGCTGGCGACCAATACCCTGATGGAACCGCAATACTTCCTGGAGCCGCGTCAGCTGTACCCATTGTGGCCGCAGTGGCATCCGGAGAAGGCCATCGCGCTGTTCTCCACCACCATCGTGCTGCTGTTCCTGCCCAAATTGCTCAGCGTCATTCTGATCTGGGCCAAGGGCGCGAAGGAGTTCGGCGGGCGCTTCAAGGTGACGCTGTCGATGCTGCTGGAGATGCTGTTCTCCATGTTGCTGGCGCCGGTGCGGATGATCTTCCACACCCGCTTCGTCCTTGCCGCCTTCCTCGGCTGGGCAGCAACCTGGAATTCGCCGCAGCGTGACGACGACTCCACACCGTGGAGTGAAGCGGTGCGCCGTCATGGTCCACAGACCCTGTTGGGCGTGGCCTGGGCCCTGCTGGTGGCCTGGTTGAACCCAAGCTTCCTGTGGTGGCTGGTGCCGATTGTCGGTTCGCTGATGCTGTCGATCCCGGTTTCGGTGATCTCCAGTCGCGTGCACCTGGGCCTGCGTGCCAAAGATGAGAGCCTGTTCCTGATTCCTGAGGAATACGCTACGCCGCAGGAGCTGCTGGCGACTGATCGGTACACCCACGAGAACCGCTGGCACGCCCTGCACGACGGTTTCGTCCGGGCCGTGGTCGATCCGCAGCAAAATGCCTTGGCCTGTGCCTTGGCTACTGCCCGTCATGGCGTTGCAGAGCCGATCGAAACGTTGCGTGCCGAGCGCATCGCAAAGGCGCTGGAAGTTGGCCCAGATGGCCTGGATGGCAACACCCGTCTGGCCCTGCTCAGCGACCCGGTTGCTCTGGCGCGTTTGCATACGCGGATCTGGGGCGAGAAAAACGAGGCTTGGCTGGGTGTCTGGCGGCAGTCGATAGCCAACGACCCGCACTCGCCGTTGTTGCCGTTGCATCCGGAGCCTGTGGCGCAGCCTTCTCTGGCCAGCGCCTGAGAGGGTGTGGGAGCGGATTCATCTGCGCCCCTGCGCAGGTGAATCCTCCCCCACAGAATCGCCGGCCTCTGCAAAGACGCCGGCGATGCTTTTTCTGCGATCAACAAGCAACAAAGTCATCAGCGCCTATATGTAGCGTGGCGCTCATGCGTTAGCATCCCTCTCGAATATCTCGCACCCGTCTGTAGGACGGTTCGCGCTAAAAATAAAATTCGAGCTTTCTTGCTGGGGGATCTGGTGATGTTTAAAAAATATCTGTCGATGCTGCTGGTCGGCGTCACCGCGCTGGTCGCGGTCAACGCGGCTCAGGCAGCCGGCGCCATTGATGAAGCGGTCAAGCGTGGCACCCTGCGCGCAGGCATGGACCCCACCTACATGCCGTTTCAGATGACCAACAAACGTGGCGAGATTGTTGGCTTTGAAGTCGATATCCTCAAGGCCATGGCCAAGTCCATGGGCGTCAAGCTGGAGATGGTCTCCACTGCTTACGACGGCATCATTCCGGCCCTGATGACCGACAAGTTCGACATTATCAGCAGCGGCATGACCCTGACTCAGGAACGCAACCTGAAGCTGAACTTCAGCGAACCCTTCATCGTTGTCGGTCAGACCCTGCTGATCCGTAAGGAGCTGGCGGGTGAGATCAAGTCTTACAAAGATTTGAACAATGAGAAGTACCGCCTGACCTCCAAGCTCGGTACCACCGGCGAGCTGGTTGCCAAGAAGCTGATCGGCAAAGCCCAATACCACGGCTATGACAACGAGCAGGAAGCGGTGATGGACGTGGTCAACGGCAAGGCTGATGCCTTCGTCTACGATGCGCCATACAACGTCGTGGCCGTGAACAAGGCCGGTGCTGGCAAGCTGCTGTTTTTGGACAAGCCGTTCACCTTCGAGCCGCTGGCCTTTGGCCTGAAGAAAGGCGACTACGACAGCCTGAACTACATCAACAATTTCCTGCACCAGATCAAGCACGACGGTACCTACGATCGAATCCACGACAAGTGGTTCAAGGACACCGCCTGGCTCAAGGACATGGAATAAGGCCGGAGCACTACGCCCGGTTTGAAACCCGACGCGCAGGCTGGCCCTGCGCGTTCGCTTTTACGGAAGTACCCTTAAGTGATCAAACACAAGAAATCCCAGTGGCCCTGGCACGGGCTGACCGCTCTGGTGCTGATCGGCCTGGCGGTGAGCCTGTATTACGCGACCTCGATGATTTCCTACGAGTGGCGCTGGAACCGAGTGCCACAGTATTTTGCCTACCAGGCTGAAGTCGCCCAGCGCGCCGTCGAGAACGGCACCATCGAAGCCATCGTCAGCAAGGGCGATATGGCCAGTGTCACGGTGCGTGACGAGAGTGGTGGTGAGCAGGTCTTTGAGGTCGAGCAGGCCAGTGTGCAGTTGTCGCGTGGCGATGATGTGGCCGAAGGTGACCTGATCGGCGTTACCCATCACTGGGCGGCCGGGCCGTTGGCCTGGGGTTTGTGGACCACGGTTTGGATCTCGGTTGCATCCGGCGTGCTGGGACTGCTGATCGGCTTGTTTGCCGGTTTGTGCCGTTTGTCGAACAACCCGACCCTGCGCGATCTGTCCACAGTTTATGTTGAGCTGGTGCGCGGTACGCCGCTGCTGGTGCAGATCTTCATCTTCTATTTCTTCATCGGCACGGTGCTCAACCTGTCCCGTGAATTCGCTGGGGTTGCCGCGCTGGCCTTGTTTACCGGCGCCTATGTGGCCGAGATCGTCCGCGCTGGCGTGCAGTCGATTGCCAAGGGCCAGGGCGAAGCGGCGCGTTCGCTGGGCTTGAGTGCTGGTCAGTCGATGCGTCATGTCGTCTTGCCTCAAGCGTTCAAGCGTGTGTTACCACCGCTGGCCGGGCAATTCATTAGCCTGGTAAAGGACACCTCGCTGGTCTCGGTGATTGCCATTACCGAATTGACCAAGAGTGGGCGTGAAGCGATCACTACCTCGTTCTCGACTTTCGAAATCTGGTTCTGTGTTGCCGGCTTGTACCTGTTGATCAACCTGCCGCTGTCGCACATGGCCAGCCGGCTTGAGCGGAGGCTTGCGCAAAGTGATTGAAGTTCGTGACCTGGTAAAAGTCTTCGATACCCGTGGTCAGGTGGTGCGTGCGGTCGATCACGTCAGCACAGACGTGGCCAAGGGTGAAGTGCTGGTGGTGCTGGGGCCGTCAGGCTCGGGTAAATCGACGTTCCTGCGCTGCCTGAACGGCCTGGAGTCGTTCGATGAGGGCACCGTCGCCATCGATGGCCTGCAGTTGGCTGACCCGAAGACTGACGTCAACGCGTACCGCCGTGAAGTCGGTATGGTCTTTCAGCATTTCAATCTGTTCCCGCACATGACCGTGCTGGAGAACCTGTGCCTGGCGCAGAAGGTCGTGCGCAAGCGCGGCAAGGCTGAGCGCGAGGCCAAGGCCCGGGCGTTGCTGGAAAAGGTTGGTATCGGTCAGAAAGCCAATGAATACCCCTCGCGCTTGTCTGGTGGCCAGCAGCAGCGGGTGGCCATTGCCCGTGCCCTGGCGATGGACCCGAAGGTGATGCTGTTCGATGAGCCGACGTCGGCGCTCGACCCGGAAATGGTCGGTGAAGTGCTCGATGTCATGAAGACCCTGGCCCTGGAAGGCATGACCATGGTCTGCGTCACCCATGAAATGGGTTTTGCCCGGGAAGTGGCGGACCGGGTGCTGTTCTTCGACCATGGCAAGCTGCTGGAAGACTCACCGCCTGAGCAATTCTTCACCTCGCCTAAAGACCTGCGCGCCCAGGCCTTCTTGCGTCAGGTGCTCTGAGCCCCTTGCCACTAAGCCTTTGCTGATTGTTTGTGGGAGTCAGCTCCCACATCAAAAAACAAGCTCGGCAGCAGCGCTACTCGCTGCAGCCGCTGCCGAGGCACGAGGCTGCGATCGACTGCAGGGCAGTCACCACTTGGGCACCGCGTTGGGCCTGACGAATGGCGGTGCCAGGGCTTTGCGGCCGTTCACGCCCGATCGCCGCCTAACGGCAGCGGCTACAAGGGGCCAGTCAACGCAAGTACTATCGGATTACAGGCTGAAGCGGCCTACCAGCGTCTGCAGTTGACGACCTAGTCGCGCCAGCTCCACGCTCGACGCTGCGGTTTCTTCACTGGCCGTACTGGTCTGGTCCGACACCTCCCGGACATTGATCACACTGCGATTGATTTCTTCAGCCACTGCACTTTGCTCCTCGCTGGCGGTGGCGATCTGCTGGTTCATGCCCTGGATATTCGACACCATGCGGGTAATCTGCCCCAGCGCATCACCGGCCTTGCGACTGAGTTCGACGCTGTCGTGGCTCAAGCTTTTGCTGCTGTCGAGCAGGCGCGTGACCTGATCGGTGCCGTCATGCAGATTGCCAATCAGTAGCTCGATTTCTTCAGTGGAATGCTGGGTACGTTGTGCAAGCCCGCGAACTTCGTCGGCGACTACGGCAAAGCCACGGCCGGCCTCTCCGGCTCGCGCCGCTTCAATGGCTGCGTTCAGGGCCAGCAGGTTGGTTTGCTCGGAGACTGACTTGATCACATCAAGAATGCTGCCGATGCGCAGGCTTTCGCCGGCCAACTGATGCATGGCATCGATCGAATGGTCCACCTGCCTGGCCAGCTGTTCGATCTGTTCTACCGCCTCTGCGACGACTTGATCACCGAGCTGCGCCTGTTCGTCCGCCGCAGTGGTGGCCAGGGAGGCTTGTTCGGCATTCTGTGCGACTTCATGAACCGTTGCGCTCATCTGGTTCATGGCCGTGGCCACCTGATCGGTTTCATCCTTTTGCTGCGCTACCCGGACCTTGGTCTGCTCGCTGACCTCAGCCAATTGTTCTACCGCTGCAGACAACTGGCCGATACCCTGGTCAATTCCTCCGATCAATTCGCGCAGGCTGAGGGTCATGGCTTGCATGCTGTTCTGCAACTGGCCCAATTCGTCGCGCCGCTGGACCGTTTCGGTCAGTTGCAGGTCGCCCTTGGCAATGCGTGCAGCCAGCGCCAGGGTCTGCTTGAGTGGGGTGGTGATCTGTCGGGTAATCAACCCGGCCGCCAGCATGCCCAGCACTAAGGCCAGAAGCGCTTCGCTGGTCAGTACTGCTTGTGCTTCAACGGCTTCGAAATCTCGCTTCTCGATCTGTTTTTCACTCAATTTGGCACTGGCATCACGAAGTTCAATGCCCAGCTGCTCCAGTGCATTTTGCGTGGTTTCCACGGCGATGGCTGCGCGTCGAAATTGATCCAGGCTGTCCTGGTAGCGGCTCAGTGCTGAGCCTAGGGAGGGCTCGTTGTGGCCGGACGGTTCCAGAATCTGCAGCAACTGCGCAAGCGCCTGTTTGGCATTGTCGAGCGCGACCTGGCCGACACCGGCAAATTGTTCAACTGGCGCAAAGGTATAAGCCGGAACGAGGCTTTGCTGGTTGGCGACTTCAATCTGCCGGGCCAATGCTTGGGTGAGGTTCAGAACACGGTCCTGGCTACTCTGCAGTGCTTGGTTCTCTACCTCGTCAACTAGCTCGGCTAGGTGCTGCTCTGCGCCTTGCATGGCTTGCTGGCGTGCCTGACGCAACGCTACCGCTTGCTGCAATTGCTCAAAGGCCTGTCGAAAACGCTGCACTGTTTGCAGCATGGCGGCGATCATCTGCCGATCCTCAGGTTCATCATAACGATCTAGCATCGCTGCCAGCAGCTCATGCAGTACCCTCAATGACTGTTCGAGCTGGGTCTTGCTCTGGGCGTCGTTGAGTACCCGGAAGGTAATGCGTTCGGCTCTGAGGTCTTTGCCGATGTCATTGAGACGAGCGATTTCCTGGAGTTTTTCTGAGCGAAGGATGGCGTCGTCCAATGCACGCCAACCACTGAAAGTGATCAATAGGGTCAGTAACAGCACCAAGGCAAAGGCCAGGGTCAGCTTCAGTCTGACGCTCATGTTGCCTAGCATCCGATTCACAGGTCCGAACATGGGTGTCTCCAGTAGTTGAGGGATAACCGACGCCTGGAAGGGGAGGCGCCGCACCTTGCTCATCGGCTGGTCGGAGACAAGCTGGACCTGTAATGGGTGTAGGAAATTTCGGTGATTGGCCTAGGGGAAATGCCAGTGAACGTGAGGGGAGTAGGACGCTGCCCAAGGGCAAATAGCGGTTAAGTCGGCGCGGCCGCGCCTGTGCTGCCGGAGCTGGCAGCACAGGTTGTTTAATCTCAGAGCTGGAACTTGCCTACCAGGCCCTGCAGGTGGGTGCCCAAGCGTGCCAGCTCGACGCTGGAGGCGGCCGTTTCTTCGCTGGCGGCGGACGTTTGATCCGACACATCGCGCACATTCATCACGCTACGGTTGATCTCTTCAGCCACTGCGCTTTGTTGCTCAGCCGCTGCGGCGATCTGCTGGTTCATCGCCTGGATCGAGGAAACCGTGCGGGTAATGGTGTCCAGCGAGGTACCAGCACGACGGGTCAGCTCGACGCTGCTGTCGGTCAGGTTGCGGCTGGCGTCCATGGTGCTGACTACCTGTTGGGTGCCATTTTGCAGGCTGGCAATCAGAGCCTCGATCTCTTCGGTCGATTGTTGAGTACGTTGCGCCAGGCTGCGCACTTCATCGGCCACCACGGCGAAACCACGTCCGGCCTCCCCGGCACGGGCGGCTTCGATCGCTGCGTTGAGGGCTAACAGGTTAGTCTGCTGGGCTACCGACTTGATCACATCGAGGACGCTGCCAATTTTGTCGCTTTCGCCCTTGAGCTGGCCCATGGCCTCACTGGAGTGGTTCATCTCATGTGCCAGGCGCTCGATCTGGGCGATGGCTTCGCCAACCACCCGATCACCCTCACGCGCCTGCTGGTCGGCCACCAGGGCGGCTTCTGAGGCCTCTTCGGCATTGCGCGCGACTTCCTGCACAGTGGCAGCCATCTCGTTCATGGCGGTTGCCACCTGGTCGGTCTCGACCTTTTGATTGTTGACCCCAGCACTGGTCTGCTCCGTC
>Ga0247821_10000794_pt1 | contig 17615 bp, 17 predicted proteins | sample 13C_Glycerol_Day_FD_192481 | JGI IMG/M metagenome (GOLD analysis project Ga0247821, IMG submission 192481) | Soil microbial communities from agricultural site in Penn Yan, New York, United States - 13C_Glycerol_Day14 | ecosystem: Environmental > Terrestrial > Soil > Agricultural land | place... | reverse complement strand
ACCGAGGAGCCCGCCCATGGCTGGAACACGTCGTACGACCACCGGTGGCGGCAACGTCACCAAGCTGCCGACCAAGGTGCACTACTCCGTCCTCGCTGACCAGGAGGACCCGCTCGAGCCGTTCATCGCCGAGCTGCGCGAGGACTACACCATCGAGCTGACCGACCCGACCGAGCTGAAGGTCGGCGAAATCGCGGCCCTGCGCGAACCGCTCGCGTTCCTGCGTCTCACCACGCAGTCCGAAGAGGACCGCCAGGCTCTCAAGGAGCTGTCCTCGAAGAAGTTCGGCAACCTCATGCGTGCGTACTTCGAGCACTTCGGCATCGACGCCGAACCGGGAAAATCGAACGGCTTGGGTTTCTGATCGATCGGTACTTCCCCGAGATCGAGGTCGACTTCGCCCGTCACTACCCCGGGACTGATCCCGGAGAGTTGTGGCGGGCGCGTCGTTGGCGCCGCCTTCTGAACCTCATCGACCATCTGCCGCGCAACACGTTCTACTCGCAGTCGGTCATGAACGACCCGGAGCACATGGAGATGCTCGATCGGGTCAAGTCACAAGGCGGCTCGGGCCCCAAGCCACTTCCGCCGCTCGCCACCTGGTCGCCTGAGGTCGACATGCTCGCGACCCTGAACGACTCTGTCCTGATGCTGAAGGACGCCCTCGTGCGCTCCAACCTGCCGAAGGACAAGCAGAACGCGGTGCCGCCGATCGAGTGGACCCCGCGCCCCGGCCGGCAGGCTCAGGTGTCGAAGAGCAAGATCTCCCGCGAGGAGCAGCAGGCCCGGCACAAGAAGGCGGTGTCGCTGTTCCTGCCCGACAAGGCCGATTCGGACGACTGATAGACTGTCTGTGACCCGTTTACACACGAGAGGACCGGCCGATGGCTGCAGACGGCTTCGACGCCGGTTCGATCTTCGTACAGGTCGTCCCGTCGTTCCGTGACACGCAGCGCATCATCGCCCGCGAGTCGGAGAAGTTCGGCGACCAGCTCGAGAGCGACCTCGCGCGCGGCATGGAGCGCGGCGCCGAGAAGGGCGCCAAGCGGGCCGCCGACAAGCTTGCCGGCCTGACCGACGAGGCCGGCAAGAACGCCGACAAGTCCGGCGAGGAGGCGGCCGACAAGTACGCCGGCGCCTTCCGCACGAAGCTCCAGAACGCCCTGAAGGCGATGGAGAAGGAGCTCAAGCCGATCGAGTTCAACACCGGCTCGACGAAGGCGCTCCAGGAGCTCGACCGGATCAAGGCCAAGCTGGCCGAGCTGAACGACACCGACATCAAGCCCGGCATGTCGACGACCAAGATCCGCAAGGACATGGACGACCTGCTCCGGGACATCACCAACCTCGGCAAGGACGCCGAGATCGAGGTGAAGGCCGACACCAAGGCCGCGCGCGCGTCCGTCGAGGCGTTCAAGAAGTACGTCGAGTCGATCGACCCGAAGGTCGAGGTCAAGGCCGACCTCAAGACGGCCGAGCGGAACCTGGGTCAGTTCGAGAAGAAGCTGAAGGACGGCATCAAGAACGCGATGTCGTCGATCGGTGACCAGTCCGGTCCCGAGCTGGCGAAGCTTCGCGCTCGCCTGCAGACCCTGTCCGACGCGGACATCGACATCGACGTGTCGGCCGGCGACGCGCTGCGTGAGCTCGAGGAGATCCACCTCGCCCTGGCGCAGATCAACGGCACCACGGCGAACGCCCGGGTCCGCGTCGACTCCAACGCGGCTCTGCGCGCCCTGACGTCGGTGAACCGCGAGGTCGACCACCTCGACAAGAAGACCAAGGAGATCGACCAGGCGAGCCGTGGCGGCGGTCTCATCCAGCGGCTCCTGGGCGGGAGCGGCGGCGGTGGCGCGGGCGGCGAGGTCGCCAACGCGTTCCGTACATTCAACGGCGTGCTACTGGCGGCCGTCACTCTCGGCCCGGCGCTGGTCCCCGTTCTGGCTGGCATTGCCGGCGGGCTCCTGGCGATCGGCCCGGCGGCTCTGGCCGGCGCGTCCGGTCTCGGTGTGCTCGTGCTGGCGTTCGGCGGGATCGGCGAGGCCGTCAAGGCACTGATGGATCAGGAGAAGAACGCGGCGAAGGACTCTGTCGCCAACACGCGAGCTCTCCGCAACGCTGCGCAAGGCGTCGAGGACGCCCAGCGCTCACTGACGCGTGCTCGGCGCGACGCTAAGCAGGCCGGCCTGGACGCGGCAAAGGCTGTCGCGGACGCTGAGGAGGAGGCCGCCAAGAGGAACGAGGCTGCTGCTCGCCGCGTCTCTGACGCGCGCGAGCAGGCCTCGCGTGCCTACGATGCCGCCGTCAAGCGGCAGGCCGACGCCGAGGAGCACCTGGCCGACACCCAGCGCGCCGCGAAGAAGGCCCAGGACGACCTGGCCGAGGCGCGCCTGCAGGCCCAGAAGGACCTCGACGACATCGCCGACAAGTCGAAGCAGAACGCGCTCGACATCCGGCAGGCTACCATCGATCTGTTCGACGCGACCACCGCGAACAACGCCGTCCAGGCGGACCCCGGTGCGACGAACAAGGAGAAGGAGCAGGCCGACATCAACCTGAAGCAGGCCCAGCTCCGGCTGGAAGAGCTTCGGGAGACGCAGAAGGACCTGACCGAGCAGAAGGCCAAGGGCGACAAGGAGGGTGTAAACGGCAGCGACCGGGTCATCCAGGCCCAGGAGCGGCTGAACGACGCCATCAAGGCGCAGAAGGACGCGCAGGACGACGCCCGCCAGTCCGCCGAGGACCTGCGCCAGACCCAGGCCGACGGCATCAAGAGCGTCAAGGACGCCATTGCCGACCAGCAGGACGCGATCGAGACCAGCAAGGACGCCGTCGACGCCGCGCTCGAGCAGCAGCGACGCACCAGCGTGTCCAACTCCGAGGCCATCGCGGACGCCCAGCGCGGCCTGGAGCGCGCCCAGCAGTCGTACAACGACGCCCTGGTCGACACCGGTGAGCTCGGCTCCACGTCGGCCCAGAAGGTCCGTGACGCGTTCAGCAAGCTCGGCCCCGAGGCGCAGCGGTTCGCCCTGTTTATCTTCGGCCTGCGCGACGAGTTCTACAAGCTGCGCGCGGTCGCGGCGGCCGGCATCCTTCCGGGTGTCCAGACGCTGCTCGAGACCCTGATCAACAACTACGGCCCCGGGTTCACCAAGTTCGTCGGCGACATGTCCAAGGTGATCGGCGACTTCGCCGTCCAGCTCGGCCAGGTCCTGTCGGGCGGCGTCATGAAGGAGTTCTTCGGCCTGTTCGCGCAGCTCGGCCCCGAGCTAGCCGGCGAGTTCGGCCAGGGGTTCCTGCAGTGGATGCAGGTCATCACCCGGCTGCTGATCCTGTCGGCGCCGCTGGCGGAGGACTTCGTCGGCTGGCTGACCGACCTGGGCAAGAAGGCCAACGACTTCCTCGGCTCCCCCAAGGGGCTCGAGATCATGCAGGGCTTCTTCGCCTACGTCGCCAAGATCGCGCCGGAGCTCGAGGAGTTCTTCGGTAACCTGGCGCTGGCCATCATCAACATCGGGCGCGCGCTGGCCCCGATCGGCGAGGACATCCTGAACGTCGTGTCCGGCTTCCTGGCCTGGATCGGCGCCATGGACCCGAAGACGCTCCAGATCATCCTGGTCGCCATCCTCGGCCTCGTGGTCGGCCTGCAGGCCGCTGCCGCCGCGACCTTCCTGCTCGGCGCGGCCACCACATTCTTCACCAGCCCGCTGCAGGTCATCGTCGCGGTCATCGTCGCGGTCGCGCTGGCGCTCTACCTGCTCTACACCCGGAGCGAGACCGCCCGCGCTATCATCGACGCCGCCTTCAAGGGCATCGTCGCCGTCGCGACCTGGCTGTTCGACAACGTCCTGCTGCCGTTCATCCGCCTGGCGATCTACCTGTGGGGCGTGCTGGGCAAGGCGTTCAAGGACGTCTGGGAGACGATCCTCAAGCCGATCTTCACGGTCGTCGGCAACGTCGTCGGCTGGCTGTGGAGGAAGATCTTCAAGCCGGTCCTGGAGGCCATCGGCAAGGCGTGGAAGGTGCTGGCCGACGGGATCGCCTGGGTCTGGAACAACCTGCTCTGGCCGATCTTCAAGGTCGTCAACAAGATCCTCTGGGAGCTGTGGCTGCTCGGCTTCAAGCTCGTGTTCGCGGCCATCGCGAAGGGCTGGGAGCTGCTGTCGTCCGGGTTCAAGTGGGTCTGGGACCACGTCCTGAAGCCGCTGTTCGACCTGTTCATGAAGTACATCGGCGACGACCTGGTCGCGGTCTTCAAGGCCGCCGTGGACCTGATCAAGAGGCACTGGGACACCATCTCGGCCATCGCGAAGGCGCCGATCAAGTTCGTCGTCGACGTCGTCATCAACAAGGGCCTGATCGGTGCGTTCAACAAGCTCGCCGACGTGTTCCACATGGACAAGGTCGACCCGATCGTCCTGCCGAAGGGCTTCGCGCGCGGCGGCGTCTACCCGGGCTACACCCCGGGCCGCGACATCGGCTACATCGGCGTGTCCGGCGGCGAGGCCATTATGCGGCCGGAGTGGACGCGCGCGATGATGGCGCTCGACCCGAACTACATCGACGAGGCCAACCGGCGCGCCCGTATCGGCGGTGTCGGCGGCGTCGCGAAGTTCCTCGGCGGCTTCAAGAACGGCGGCCGGCTGAACGAGGGCGGCGGGTCCGGCGTCGGCGTCTTCGACGTCACCACCTGGCGCGGCAAGAAGTTCGACTACTACACGATCCAGATGATCCAGGCCGCCGAGGCTCTGCTCGGCCGCGCCTTCACGATCACCCAGGGCTCGTACTCGACCTCGGTCGCCGCGTCGGGCTCGACCCACGCCGGCGGCGGCGCGCTGGACATCAGCGTCCGGGACCTGCCTGGCCTGCTCCGTCAGCAGGCCGTGCTCGCCATGCGCCAGGTCGGCTTCGCGGCGTGGCTACGCGACCCGTCGCAGGGCCCGTGGCCGTACCACATCCACGCGATCGCGGCCGGGGACCCGAAGGCGTCGCCGGCGGCCCTGCGTCAGGTGCAGGACTACTACGCGGGCGGCGACGGCCTGGGCGGCAAGGACAACGGCCCGAACGTCAAGAAGGACCCGAACCTGCTGCAGCGCATCTGGGGCGGCATCGAGGACATCGCTGGCTGGGCGAAGGACGCGATCTCGAAGCCGGCGGAGTGGCTGAAGAGCCAGATCACCGGCGGCCTGGCCGAGCTGAAGGAGAAGTTCGGCGACAACACCATGGTCCAGATGCTCACCAACATCCCGGACATGCTGATCGGCGGCATGGTCAACAAGATCAAGGGCTTCTTCGGGAGCGGCGAGGGCTCGGCGCCGACCGGCGACCTGCAGAACATGGCCAAGGAGATGCTGGACAACGCCGGCTGGGGCCAGTACTGGGATGCGTTCAACTGGCTCGTCAACAAGGAGTCGAGCTGGAACCCGAAGGCGAAGAACCCGAACAGCACGGCCTACGGCCTGCTGCAGTTCCTCGACGGCACCTGGGAGAACGGCCGCACCGACGACCCGCGCGAGCAGATCCGTCAGGGCATCAACTACATCCGGTCCCGCTACGGCAACCCGTCGAACGCCAAGGCCTTCCACGAGTCGCACGGCTGGTACAAGGACGGCGGTGTCGTCCCGAACGACCCGTCGAGCCTGTTCTCGACGCCGACCGACCTGTACGACACCGGCGGCGTGATCCCGCAGGGCCTGAGCCAGGTGCTCAACCTGACCGGCGGCGACGAGCACGCGGCCGTGTTCACCACCGACCAATGGGAGCGGCTGGAGATGGGCGCGGGCGGCGGCGGCATCCACATCAACGTTCCGATGTCGCCCAGCCGGTCGACGCCGGCTGAGGTCGCCGATGAGGTACTCTTTGCTGCGCGGCGTATCAAGCGAGGCGGCGCATACCTCGGCGTGGACGGAGACTGACATGATCGACCTGCAGGACTTCCAGTACGAGATCCTCCCCGACGAGGACTCGCCGGACGGTGTCGGCTTCGGCATCCACCTGGACGTGTCGGTCGACGACGGCGGGTTCGACCCGGGGTCGGCCGACTGGGCCACTCAGGACGGGCAGAACCCGCTCACCGGCACCACGATGTTCGGCCGCGACGCACTGCTCGGCGAGACGTGGGCGTGGAACGCGCACGTCAACCGGCAGGAGGCCTCGGAGGCGCTGGTGTCCCTGCGGGCCCTGCGGAGGGCGTGGCGCGCGCGCGAGACTGTCGGCGAGCCGGGCAAGATGTCGGTGATCCGCTATCAGATGGAGGGCGAGCGGCGCCGGACCTACGGCCGGCCGCGCCGGTTCGCCGCGCCGCCGGACAACAAGATCCTGAACGGCTACGTGCCGGTCACGATGGACTTCAAGACCGCGACGCCGCTCACGTTCGACGACCTCGAGCAGATCACCACGGTCAACTTCGTGGTCGACTCCGACGGCGGCCTGCGGTTCCCCGTGCGGTTCCCGGCGACCCCGCTGCCCCCGGGCGAGCGGGAGGGTTCGATCCTGGTCGGCGGCGACGCGCCCACCTACCCGATCTTCACGTTCACCGGCCCGATCGTGAACCCGTGGATCATGTGGGACAGCCGGAAGTGGACGTTCAACGCTTCCCTGAACGACGGGATCAGCATGACCGTCGACACCCGGCCCTGGAAGCAGACCATCATCGCCAACGGGCAGGCGGCGCCCGGCGCGCTCGGCCGGCGGCAGTACCTGCGGGACATGACGATCTCGCCCGGCGGCCACGAGGTCACCTTCGGCGGCAACTCGTCGTTCGGGACCGCGACCCTCGAGTTCCGCTGGCGGAATGCTTTTGAAGGTTTCTAGTCTTCTGATAGTATCTATCCATGAAGACTTGCGCATTTGAGGGATGTGATCGCGGAGTGCACGCCAAGGGCTGGTGCTCAGGTCACTATAGCCAGGTAGTCACCCATGGGCATGACCCGGTGCCGATCGGATCCGGACACCTTCGCCGGCGCCGGTCAGACCCCTGCTCATTCGACGGTTGTTCGAACAAGGCAGAGATCATGGGCTTGTGCCGGCGCCACCGAGCGCAGCAACGCGAGTTCGGTGAAATGCGGCCCCTCGGAACTCGACGTCCTCGCAAGTCGAAGCCGCCGCGTCCAGCCGGCGATGGATATGTCTACGTGTGGGACCCGGCGACAAAGAAGGTCAAGCTGGAGCATCGTCTGGTGATGGAGGGGATTGTCGGTCGCCCATTGCTGCGCTTCGAGAACGTGCACCACAAGAACGGCAAGCGGGACGATAACCGCCCCGAGAACCTCGAGCTCTGGATCACCCATCAGCCACCCGGGCAACGTCCCGAGGACCTCGTTCCTTGGGCCCGTGAGATCCTGGCTCGTTATGAGCACCTGGTAGACTCGACGTGACGACGACGGAGGATTCTGATGCCCGATAACACCGCGTGGCTCATCGACGGGCCACTGACGAAGGCGGAGCTCGCCCGCAAGGCGCAGTTCGCCGCGTCTGGCGGCGCCGAGGGCATCGCCAACCTGACCGACCTGAAGGTCATCACCAACTCCACGCCCGGCAACGGCGTGCGGGTCCAGCCCGGGTCGGCGACGATCCTGAACCGGTACATCACGCCGGTGAACCAGTCGTACGTCATCAGCAACCCCACGATCTACGCGATCCCGTCCGGCGACATGCCGGCGTCGAACCCGGCCGCGAAGAGCCACCTGGTCGCGGCCGTCGTCGGCGACCCGCAGTACTCGGCCACCGGTCACCCGTTCATGCCGTCGACGCCGATCCCGGAAGAGGACCTGGACACGTTCCAGTACGTCCGGTTCATCGTCATCCCGAACGTCCCGGCGACGACCACGCGCTTCTCCCAGCTCGGCCTGAACTACCCGGGCGTCGAGCTGGCCCGCCTGGACGTGCCGGCCAACACGACCACGATCACCAGCGACATGATCGTCGACCTGCGCAACGTCGCCCGGCCGCGCAGCAAGGACGTCCAGTGGCACGTGTGGGCCACCGACAACGACGTCCTGAACGTCACGCCGCTCACCTACGAGGTGTGGCCGGACGCGTCCATCAAGCAGGTCGAGGTGCCGTCCTGGGCGAGCATGTGCTACGTCGACGGCTTCATCAACGGCTTCGTCGACGGCAACTCGCTGCAGACCCGGGCGCGCATCCGGGTGAGCTCGCTGACCGCCCCGGGCGGCGCGATCGCCACGTCCTACACGCAGTACGACGAGTCGGAGGCCGGGAAGAAGAACGTGCTCCTGGGCGGCACGATGAAGATCCCGTCGGCGATGCGCGGCACCACGCAGCAGTTCGAGATCTCCGCGACCACCGTCGACTCGGCCAGCAACACCGGCCTGGCGACCGTCGTCCAGACGTCCTGCATGGTGCACCTGAGGTTCGTCGAGGAGCCTGACTGATGAGCGGCTGGCACTACGAGGCGGAGCGTCTCGACGGTGCCGGCGGAGCGACTCTCCTCGCCAGCGACCTCCCGCTCGACGACGTGTCCCTGACGCAGACACTGTCCGGCGCGGACTCCATGACTGCGTCCATCACGCCCGAGGTCGCTCGCCTTCTCGGCCCGGACGGGGAGCCGCTCCTGGCCGGCGACTGGTCGACCGCGATCTACGCGATCAGCGACGACGGCGAGGTCATGTCCGGCACGGTCCTGGAGACTCCGTCGTTCAACGGCCCGAGCTACTCCCTGGAGGGCACCGGCTTCTGCGGCTACCCGTACGGCCAGCCGTGCGTGACGTCGCAGTTCTGGGTCGGCATCGACGCGATCGACGCCGCCCGTGAGGTCTGGGAGCACCTCCAGTCGCAGCCCGGCGGGAACCTCGGTGTAAACGTCGACTCGACCACCATGTCGGGCAAGAAGATCGGCACCAAGCTCACCCAGGGCCAGTTCGACACGATCAACGGGCCGCTGACCTTCGAGTCCGGCCCGTTCCGCCTGGCCTGGTACCAGACCAACGACCTCGGCGACCAGATCGACCAGCTCTCCAAGAACACCCCGTTCGACTGGGTCGAACGGCACCAGTTCGAGGGCGACGAGATCAAGCACTACCTGGACTTCGGTTCCCCGAAGATCGGCCGACGGCTCGAGAACCTGCGCTTCGTGGTCGGCGAGAACGTCGCCCTGCCGCAGGTCACGGACCACGGCGGCGACTTCGCGACCGAGATCCTCGTGCTCGGCGCCGGCGAGGGTGCGGCGATGATCCGTGGCAGCTACTCCGGCCCGCGTCGCGGCGTCCGGCGCGTCAAGGTCGTACAGGACCAGACGCTGCGGACCGCGACGGCCGCGAACGCTCGCGCCAAGCTCGAGTGGCAGCGGGCCCAGAACATCCGCGACATCACCAGCATCACCCTGTTCGATCACCCGCACGCCCCGCTCGGTTCCGTGGCGGTCGGTGATGAGCTTTATCTGGAGGGTCGGGTAGACTGGATCGAGATCGGAATGTGGGTGCGCGTCACCTCCCGCACGATCCGGCCGGCGGACCTTTCGTCCGTTACGCTGACCGTTTCCAGGACTGACCGAATGGCGGGGTAATGAGCTCGATCGACGAACTGGGCCGCTGGCTCGCTCGACTGGAGAAGCAGCAGCTCGCCCAGTCGTCCCCGCAGCTCGCCTACTCGTCCATCGAGAACGGCGCCCTGCGCGCGCACGACGACGAGCTCGGCGAGACGATGCAGATCGGCCTCCAATGGGACGGCACGTACGCGCCCACCGTGTCCAACGGCCCGATCCCGCCGACCCCGTCCAACCCGATCGTCGCGGACGCCACCGAGGCGCTCATCGTCGGCTGGGACGGCACGTTCGCCGAGGGCAACGTCGCCCCCATGGACTTCCTGCGCGTCGACGTCCACATCGGCCAGACCGATACGTTCACCGCCGACCACACGAACCGGTACGCCACCTTCGCGTCGCCGTCCGGCGGCACCACCGGCGTCCACCTTCCGTACGGCACCTACTGGGTCCGGCTCGTCTGCTGGACCCTGGCCGGCAAGGTGTCCCTGCCGACCGCCGCCATCGAGGGCGACGCCTGGCCCGTCGTGGTCAGCTCGGACGGTTTCCCGCCGGCCAGCTCGCCGACCCCGGAGGTCATCGGCGGCCTGGACCTGCTGCACATCCGCTGGACCCCGATCACCAACGCCGACCCGGTCACGTACGACGTCCACATCAGCGCGACGTCCGGCTTCACCCCGGACTCGACCACGCTCGCCGGCTCGACTGAGTCGTCCATGTTCAGCATCAAGGCTCTGCCCGGCGCCGCGCCGGCCGAGGGCGAGGACGACCCGCGCAAGCTGCTGTACGACACGGACTACTACGTCAAGGTGATCGCCCGCGACGCCGACGGCCCGGCCGCCGCGTCCGCCGAGGACTCGGCCCGGATCTTCCAGGTCACCGGCGTCAACCTGGCGGCCGACTCGGTCAGCACCGCCAACCTCGTCGCCGGCTCGATCATCGGCGAGCACCTCTCGTCCAGCGTGGTCCTGGCCGGCTCCATCAAGACCGCCGAGACCGGCCAGCGCGTCCAGATGAGCACCGCCGGCATCCAGGCGTACAAGAGCGACAACTCGCTCATGATCAACTTCCCGACCGACCCCGGCCAGACGGCCCTGGTCGACGCGGAGATCATCTCCCGAGGCATGACCGCGACCGGCCCGGTCGTCATGCGGTCCAACTCGAACTCGGTCGAGAAGGACGGCATCGTAAAGCTGCGGAACGGCATCGCCTCGCCGACCGCATCGCCGCAGATGGCGATCTCGTACGAGAGCAACCAGCTCAGCACCGCGACGCTGACCGCCGCGCAGAAGACCGGCGCCCTGGGCACTTTCGACTTCCAGGCGTCCGAGGCCTCCTGCGTCGAATACAAGCCGAGCGGCGCCTACTGGGTGGTCCACCAGATCCGGCCGGGTGGCACGCGCGCCTGGTTCTTCGACTGGACCGGCTTCCCGATCCAGGTCGGCAGCGAGTGGTTCCACGACTACACCGACTGGGAGATCTGGTCGGTCACCGAGCTCACCACGAGCAGCGCGCCGGCCAAGAACGGCGTGTACCGCATCGCCAGGTGGATCCCGTCCGGCTCGGCGAACACGTACTACATCTGGAGCCCGTTCGGCCTGAACCGCTACTCGCGACAGAACAACCAGCCGCCGGTGGTCGGCAACAACGGCCAGGACATGTTCGTCGCCGAGGTCGTGTCGAACCAGCTCAACATCCGGTACTTCGCGACCCTCACGGGCGACCAGAGCAACGCCGTCCCGACCACGGTCTATCAGTCGTCGACCGGCTTCACGTCGTCGCATCCGCTGTCGAACGTCACGTACAACGCGGCCGGCTTCGACATCGGCGCCCCGCGCTACCTGGTGAGCGAGCGCGGCTTCGCGGTGGACAACAAGCTCGTTTACACGTCGGGCAGTAACGCGGACTCGATCTTCCTCGGCGGCTCCGGCAACTCGTGGGTCTCGAGCACGATCAACGCCGAGACGTTCGAGTCTGCCCACGCCAACCCGCGCTGCACGGTGTGGGACGGGTCCAACTTCTGGACCCTCGGCGGCGACGGCGTCATGTACCAGTACACCGAGACGTACTGGGATCCGAGCGTGCAGTCGTCGACGATCTGGGCCGAGCACACCTTCCTGGACAACAACTCGGCCGGCACGGGCATGCACGAGACGACTCCCGGCCCGGCCAAGTCGATCACCTGGAAGCGCCGGTCGAAGGTGCGGTTCTTCATGCCGCCCATCCCGGGCGCCGGCGGCGTCGACGAGCCGAACGCGATCACGATCTACTGCGGTAACGGCACGTCGCAGCCGGCCAACTCGGGCTTCCACCTCCAGTACTCCGGCACGGGCACGGTCGTCGATCTGGATTCGTTCGACTTCACTGACCCGATCCCGCCGACCGTCAACAGCTTCCCGAACACCAACCCGGGCAAGATCACGTCGGACGACGGCAGCATGGTCATCGCCGGCGACGGGACGATCAAGATCGGCGGCAAGGACGTCGCGCTCGGCACGCCGAGCCGTCAGTTCTTCTCGAGCTCGGGCACCTGGTCGAAGCCGTCCGGCGCCAAGCTGGTACGCGTGCAGGTCCAGGGCGGCGGAGGTGCGGGCGGTGGCGCTCAGGCTGCCGCTGCTGGCACTCACTCCGAGGGTGGCGGCGGTGGCGCTGGCGGGTACGCGGAGAAGTGGTACCTGGCGTCAGACCTGGCCAGCTCGGTCCCGGTGTCCGTGGGCGGCGGCGGCGTTGCCGTCTCTGGTGCGGCGGGCGGCGGCGGCGGAGCGTCGAACTTCCAGCACACCACCAACCTCGTCGGCAACGGCGGAAACGGTGGCGGCGTCAGCACCGTCCTGGCAACCGCGTTCGGCGTGCAGGGCGGCGTCGGCGGAACCGCGACAGGCGGCGACACCAATCACCCGGGCGGTGGCGGCGGGGCCGGCTGGGGTGACGGCTCGTTCGCCATCGGCGGCCACGGCGGCTCCTCGGTGCTCGGCATGGGCGCGGCCGGCCGTGGCGGTGCGTCTGGCGGCTTCGCTGGCATCGCTGGCAACAACTACGGCGGCGGCGGCGGCGGCGCGATCACGCAGGCGACCACCAGCGCCCTGGCTGGCGGGAACGGCGCACCTGGCCTTGTGATCGTCACCGTATACTACTGATATGACTTTCCAACCCCCCACCCGTACAGGTGACGCCAAGTACCGCGCTGCCTTCTCTTCGTATTTCACCGACGGCTCGATGTACGGAACCTCGGCCACCCTCTCCATGGAGCTGAAGCTCGAGGCCGCTGCGGCCAACGCTCCCACCGTCGAGGCCGTGGCCGACGAGCAGTGGCAGAGCTTCGTGGACTACGTTCGCGACTGGCCCGGCTTCGCGACTAGCGACTCGAACTACCCGAACGTCTCGCCGACGAATTTCGCGGCCGGCAAGGTGTACGAGTCGACCGAAGAGGTCACGACCCCGTGACTGACTACGGATCCGGCATCTATCCCGGCCCGACGACCTCTGCCATCCAGGACGCCGGCTGGGCCGACCCCGACCTGAAGTGGGGCTTCCTGGGCGACTCGATCACCTACCGGGCCGCCCCGAAGCTCCGCGCCGCGTTCACTCAGGCCGGCGAGACCAGCTTCGCCGTCCGGGCGCACTCCGGACAGAACTGGGCCGGCTCGAACACCTGGCTCGACTCCCTGACCTACCTGCCCGAGAAGCTCGTCATCTTCCTCGGCGCCAACGACGTCCAGAACCCATTCGGCGTCCCCGAGCAGATCGCGCGCACCAAGGCGATCATCGGCCCGGACGTCGAGCTGTTCCTGGTCGACACGTACGTCAACCGGCCGGCCTACCCGAACCACGACCTGCGCAACTCCGGCCAGGTCAACGGCTACATCCACGAGGCCGTCGACTCCGACCACCTGATCCCATGGGTGGCGAATCTGACGTCGGCGGTCGGTCGCGGCCGGGCGCTCAACTACTACCTGCAGGACGGCGTCCACCCGTGGATGACCGAGGAGGACGGCCACGGCGACGGGACCGGGTTCCTGGCGGCCGTTGTGATGCAAACGGTACAGCCGTACATCGTGTAAACGCTCGATTACGTCTGGCCGGGCCGCGCCCGTCAGCTACCATGGGGTGACAGACAATCGCCCCCTGGACTGGACGGCTTCATGACCACAAAGCAGCCCGGCCAGCCGAGTAAGTTTTGGCTCGCCTTCACCGTCTCGTCCTTCGAGATGCCTATCGCGTTCGCGTTCGCCCTCTACGGCGGCGCGAGCCTCATCTTCACTGACTTCCTGACCCCTCCTTCGGTCGACGCCACCTACGAGTACTGGCTGATCGTCGTCTGGCACGTGCTGATGGCAGTCGGCGGCGCGGCGACGTTCGTCGGCCGGCTCCTCGAATGGGAGCGCACCGAGCTCACCGGACTCGCCTGCTTCGGCCTGTCGTGCCTGTACTACATGGTCGCAGCGGCCGTCGTCAACGGAGAGGCGGCGTTCGGCCTGACCGTACTGCTGGGCTCCATCCTGTGGGCCTGCATCACGCGCATGTGGGTTCTACGCAAGTCGTTGAAGGCTCAAGATATCGCGCGGGGGGTCGTCGAGGCGATCCGCCACAGCCAGGCCAACGGAGACGACCAGTGATCGCGCTGGCCGGCGAGCCGACCACCTGGGACACGATCGTCGGCACCGGCGGCTGGATCGGCACCCTCGGCATCCTCGCCTTCATCGGCAAGCAGCTCGTCGACTCCTGGCTGGCCCACCGCGCCAACAAGCGCGCCGACCGCGAGTCCGACGAGAAGTCCGAGCTCGGCGAGCTCACCGCCGGCGTCGGCAACGCATCGACCGTCAACGCCATCATGGTCAAGTCCGTCGAGACTCTGGCCGCCGAGAACGAGCGACTCGTTCACCGGGTCGCACACCTGGAGGGTCAGGTGGCTGACCGCGACCTGAAGATCGAGGAGCGGGACAAGACCATCGAGCAGCTCAAGGAGCGCGTCGACCAGCTCGTCAGCACCGGCCAGGCGCTGTCGCTCGAGATCACCAACTACCAGAAGCTGCTCCGCGAGCAGGAAGACGGCGTAAACTAGCAGGGTACAGCCCGCTCGCCAATCCCGAGGAGATCACGCATGGCCGCACCGATGACTGCCGCGCAGTGGCGCACGCAGATGAAGAAGTGGGGCGTCGACTGGGCGGAATACCCCGGCTGGACGACCCGCAAGCGGCCCGGCTCGTTCGCCCCGGTCGGCATCGTGATCCACCACACCGGATCCGACGGCGGCCAGAACAGCCCGTCGTACGACCGGTTCCTGTTCGTCGAGGGCCGGCCGGCCGAGGGCATTCCCGGTCCGCTGTGCCAGGCCGCCGACGAGATGGACGGCGACGTCATCCAGGGCGCGATCGGCCGGGCGAACCACGCCGGCTCGGGGTCGTCCCGGACGCTCGCCGCGATCAAGGCCGACAACGTGTCGCTGACCGCCCAGGTCCGCCCGGGCGCCGACGACACCAACGGCAACGGCTGGCTCTACGGCATCGAGGTCAAGTTCGACGGTGGCCAGCCGATGACTGCGAAGCAGTACGACAGCGTCGTTCGCTGGGCGGCCGCGATCTGCGACTTCTACGGCTGGTCCGGCGGGTCTGTAGTTGGCCACAAGGAGTGGTCGAGCCGGAAGCCGGACCCGGGGTCGACCGACATGGCGAAGTTCCGTCGCGACGTCAACGCTCGGCTGAAGGCCGGGCCTACCATCAAAAAGCCGCCGAGCATCTCTGAAGGAGCAGTCATGGCGCTCAGCAACACCGACCTGACCAACGTCAACATCGCCGCCTACAACGCGAACGCGCGGTACGGCAAGGACTTCTGGACGGCGCCGTCCGGCACCGGCACGTACATGCGCCGGCAGATCACCAACACGCAGGCGGCTGTCGACGGCCTGCGCGCCGAGGTCGCCGAGCTGAAGGGTGACATCGCGAAGCTCGAGGGCCTGCTGACCCAGGCGCTGGCGGCGCTCCCAAAAGCCTGACGGCCGACGAGATCCTGAAGAAGGCGGGGTTCACGGACCCCGCCACCAGGCGGATCGCGAAGGCCATCGGGAAGGCGGAGTCTGACGGGTACGTCGACGCTGTCGGCGACCAGAACGCCGCCCGACTCGGCCCGTACGTCGACCAGACCGCCGCGCAGGCGGACTACGCGGCGCGGCAGGCCGCGAAGAAGCAGGTCCCGGTCCCGTACGAGATCCGGCAGGAGACGTTCAAGGGCGTCGACGGCTGGTGGATCGTCAACCCGAAATGGGGCCCGTCGATCGGCTGGTTCCAGGTGCGGGCTCTGGACGACCCGAACTCCGGCAACGCGGCCGACAAGCTGCGGGTCGCGTCGCTCCTGCAGGACCCGGAGTACAACGCGCACGCGGCGTACGTCATCTCCAAGGGCGGGACGGACTTCTCGTTCTGGTCCGTTTACACGCACGAAACCTACAAGCAGTACCTCGACGTCGACTACGAACTGAGGACCGGTCACGCTCGCGCGGACGACTGGGACTTCTGACAAGGTAAGGTTGGGACATGAAGATCTTCGGTTACGAGCCGGCCGCATGGGCCGGCGCCCTCCAGGGCGTCCTCGGCGTCCTCGTCGTGTTCAACGTGTTCAGCCTCACCGCTGACCAGAGCACGCTCATCCAGGCCGCGTCGGCGGCCCTGTTCGCGGCCGTGGCGGCGTTCCTGACGAAGAAGGTCAACCTGGCGGTCGTGGTCGGTGCTGTGCAGGCCGTCCTCGCGCTCCTGGTCGGCTTCGGCATCAGTGGACTGTCGGACACGACCACGGCGGCCCTGATCGCTGCGATCCAGATCGGCCTGGCGGGCTTCCTGCGCCAGAACACCGAGCCGGCCGAGACCCCCGGCTTCCGCTCGGAGCCTCTGAACAGCGAGCCCCTTGAGCCTGACTACCACCCGGCGGAAGTCAGCGTTCCCGAAGCGGCGCCGGCGGTCGCCGTCCTGCCGGGCGATGACGGACTCCCGACAGAGCAGCCGTACGTCTGAGTTCGCTACCCGAAGGCCCCTCGTCTGTTGACGGGGGGCCTTCGCTATGTCACGATGGGTAGATGGCTAGTCATCCGAAGAAGTCGCAGAAGTTGAAGAGCACCGGCCGGCAGAAGGTCGCCGAGCCGGTCAAGAAGGACGGCAAGTGGCGCGTCCGATGCTACAAGTGCGGCGTGCTGCGTCCGGTGTACGGGAGCTGGACGACGGCGGCTACGGCGGCCTGGCGTCACGGGCGGCACTGAGAGCCGATCTGAGCGCCTGAGAGGCCCGGGGGTCCTACTGGACGTCCGGGCCTCTGTGCGTCAGAGAGAGCCGGCGCGCTGCTCGTTCTGGGCGGCAATGCGGGCCTGCCTCTCGCGGGCGAGCTCCAGGCGCTTCGCCCAGACCTTCGGGTCGAGCCTGTCGGGCACCGCGTGGAAGATGTCGTACGGGCCGGCGTGGTCCTTCGGGAACCGCCAGAAGTCTCCGTCCGAGTAGTGCCCGTCTCGCGCCCGCCGAGCTCGCGACTCGACGCTCTCCTCGGCCATCCGCGCCATGATGCCGGGCAGGCTCTCTCCGCTGGCCGGCGGGAGCGTCGTGCGGGACCGGCCGGCCATGGTGGCTCCCGTGGCGGACAGCACCTCGACGGGAAGCTCGCGGCCCTCGCGCAGCGCCCTGGCCGGCGGGTCCTCCAGGTAGGCGACCATGCGCCGCGCCGTGTCGACGTTGTCGCGGATGTAGCCGAGCATCGTGTTGCAGCCGTAGTCCGAGCCGGGGCAGAGCAGGCCGCGCACCTCGCCGGTCTCGTGGTTGTGGTCGACGGCCAGGCGCTTCTTGCCGGGCTTCTTCCGGCAGATGTAGCAGGCGCCGCCCTGCGCTTCGTACAGCGCCAGGTAGAAGTCGTACGTGATGCCGTAGGCCTTCTGGATGTGCGCGCTGTACTGCGCCTCGGACTGGCAGGCCTTGCAGCGGGAGCCTTGCGTGTAGTCGACGGGGACGTAGAAGTTGCAGCCCGAGCACCACCGCCGGCCGGCCGGCCAGAGCGCGCTCGGCTTGACCTTCGCCTCGCCCCACTTCGCGACCCCCTTCGGCCGGCGCAGCTTGGCCTCGGAGCCGATCACACCGCCCAGCTA
>Ga0247821_10000793_pt1 | contig 17626 bp, 15 predicted proteins | sample 13C_Glycerol_Day_FD_192481 | JGI IMG/M metagenome (GOLD analysis project Ga0247821, IMG submission 192481) | Soil microbial communities from agricultural site in Penn Yan, New York, United States - 13C_Glycerol_Day14 | ecosystem: Environmental > Terrestrial > Soil > Agricultural land | place... | reverse complement strand
GTACTACAACAAGGCCATCTTCAAGAAGGCCGGGATCACCCAGACCCCGAAGACCTGGGCCGAGCTGACGCAGGTGGCCGACAAGGTCAAGGCCGCCGGGGTGAAGCCGTTCTACCAGACCAACATCCTGTTCTCGTTCGTGTGGTTCGAGACGCTGCTGGCCGGCAAGGACCCGGACCTGTACGACGCGCTCGCCGCCGGCAAGGCGAAGTACACCGACCCGGGTGTGGTCGAGGTGATGAACGAGTGGAAGAAGATGATCGACGCCGGGTACTTCAGCGACCCGGGCGCGAAGACCGAGCCGCAGGCGCAGCTGAAGAACGGCGACGTCGCGATGATCAACTTCGGCACCTGGTTCAGTGGCAACCTGAACACGCTGAAGATGAAGGCCGGGACCGACTACGACTTCTTCGTGATCCCGAACGTGAACCCCGACCTGCCGAAGACCTCGATGATCTTCGAGACCGGCCCGGTCTGCTCGGCCGCGGCGTCGGACCACGCGTCGACCGTCAAGAAGTGGACCGACTGGTGGGTCACGCCGCAGGCGCAGACCGCCTGGGCGAACTCCCGCGGCGACCTGTCGTTCAACCCGAAGGCCGAGGTCAAGGACCCGGGGCTGGCCCAGCTGAACAAGGACGTCAACGGCTACCGCCTGATCAACCGGTGGTTCGAGGCGACACCGGTCCCAGTCGCGAACAAGGCGCTCGAGGTGTTCGGCGCGTTCGTGACCAAGCCGGGTGACCCGATGCCGGGCCTGCAGAAGATCCAGGCCGAGGCGGACGCGTACTGGGCCAAGCAGAAGTGACTGCTGTCACCGAGCGGCCGGTGGAGACCCGCCGGCTGAGCGCCACCCGCGCCGCGCGGACCGGAGCCCGGATGGCACCGCTGTTCGGGCTCCCGGCCGCGGGCGTGGTCGCGCTGCTGCTCTACCTGCCGTTCCTCTGGACGACGTACGTCAGCTTCACCGACTACGACGGTCTGGCCTCGCCGGTGTGGTCCGGGCTGGCCAACTACAAGGCGATGTTCAGTGACCCCGACCTGATCGGGGCACTGGTCAACACGCTGCTGTGGGTCGCGGGCATGATCACCCTGCCGGTCGTACTCGGCCTGCTGGTGGCTGTACTCACCTACGGCCACAAGTGGGGCACCTGGCTGCGGCTGCCGTTCCTGCTGCCGTACGCGATCTCCGGTGTGGCCGTCGGCGTCATCTGGGGCTTCGTACTGCAGCCGGACGGCGCACTGGGCCAGGCACTCGGCTTCTTCGGGCTCCCGGGTGCCCACACCGGTTGGCTGCAGTCCGGCCCCGGCAACACCCTGATGATGATCGTGGCAACGACTTGGCAGGCCGCCGGCGTCAACGCCCTCCTGTTCGTGGTGGGCCTCCAGTCCATCCCGACGGAGCCGCTGGAGGCTGCCCGCCTGGACGGGGCCGACGGCTTCAAGCTCTTTCGGTATCACTTGTGGCCACAGCTCAGAGCCATCACCACAGTCGTCATCGGACTGTCGATCGTCGGCAGCCTGAAGACCTTTGACGTGGTGTGGGTCATGACGCAGGGCGGCCCCGGTACGTCCTCGGAGACCCTGGCGCTGTCGATGTACAAGGAGACGTTCGTGCTGAACGACTACGGCCAGGGCGCGGCGATCGCGCTGTTCCTGAGCCTGGTCACCTTCGCGGCCTCGGTCCTGTACCTGCGCTACCAGTTGGGGGACGCCCGTGAGCAAGGTTAAGACGGGGTTCCTGGTCCTGCTCGGGCTGATCTGGCTGGCGCCGGTCTACCTGCTGATCGTCAACGCATCCAAGTCCGTCGACGGGTACGACGCCAAGACCGTGTGGAAACCGGCCGGCTTCTCGCTGTTCGCGAACTTCGGGGACGCATGGAGCAAGGCGGCGCTCGGCGACACGCTGGTGGCGACGACGATGTACAGCGTGGTCGCGCCGGTGCTCGCGGTACTGATCGGCGCCGCGGCCGGCTACGCGATCGTCGTCCTGCGGCTGAAGCGCGGCTTCCTGTGGTTCGTGTTCATCTTCGGCGGGACGATCTTCCCGCTGCAGATGATCCTGATGCCGTTGTTCTCCGGGTACGCGAACTCCGGGCTGTACGACACCCGGACCGGGATGATCATCGTGTACACCGCGATCAGCGTGCCGTTCTCGGCGTTCGTGATGCGGAACTTCTTCACCGGCATCGCGCGCAGCGTGTTCGAGGCCGCGGTGGTCGACGGCGGCGGGCTGTTCCGCATCTTCCGCAGCATCTACCTGCCGATGGCGGGGTCGGCGCTGGCCGCGATCTTCATCCTGCAGGCGACCTTCGTCTGGAACGACCTGCTGCTCGGCCTGACCCTGAGCCAGTCGGAGTCGGTGCGGCCGATCATGCCGGCGCTGACCGGCCTGCAGAGCACGTACGGCGGCGCGGCGCTGCCGACCGTGCTGGCCGGCGGCCTGCTTGTCTCGCTGCCCACGGTCATCCTCTTCCTCGCCGCCCAACGCTTCTTCTCCCGGGGCCTCGCCCTCGGTCAGTTCTGATTCTCGGAGGACATATATGAGTAGCCGCACAGTCGTCGTGACCGGCGGCGCCGCCGGCATCGGACGAGGTGCCGTGGAACGGTTCCTGGAGGCCGGTGACCGGGTCGTCGTGCTCGACCGCGACATCTCTTCTGTCGGTGACCAGGTCACTGGCGTGCAGGTGGATGTTTCGGACCGCGCCGCGCTCGCCTCCGTCGCGGAGGAGATCGGCGCGGTGGACGTGCTGGTCTGTGCAGCGGGTGTCCAGCGGTACGGAACCGTGGTCGACACGCCCAGCGACGTGTACGACGAGGTGATGGCGATCAACGTCGGTGGCGTGTTCTTCGCCTGCCAGGCGTTCGTGCCGCACCTGCCGCGGGGCGGGAGTGTTGTGGTGGTCGCATCCGTGCAGGCCTATGCGGCGCAGACGAGCGTCGCGGCGTACAGCATGGGAAAGGGCGCCCTGCTCAGCCTGGTCCGGGCGATGGCGGTCGACCACGCCCCGGACGGGATCCGCGTGAACGCAGTCTGCCCGGGCTCGGTCGACACCCCGATGCTGCGGACGTCGGCCGCTCAGTTCGGCGGTGGGCGCAGTACCGACGAGGTGGTGGCGGAGTGGGGACGCTCGCATCCGCTCGGACGGGTCGCGACACCAGGAGAAGTTGCCGAGGTCATCTATTTCCTGTCCTCGCCCGCGGCGTCGTTCGTGACGGGAGCCGACGTGAAGGTCGACGGCGGGTTGACCGCCGGGCTTGCCGTCGTACTGCCGGAGGATGCGAAGTGAAGATCGTCGACGTCCGCGCGACCACGGTGACGATGCCGCTGGAGGCGCCGCTACGGCACAGCAACGGGGCGCACTGGGGACGCTTCGTCCGGACCGTGGTGGAGGTCGAGGCCGACAACGGCCTGATCGGTCTCGGCGAGATGGGCGGCGGCGGGCAGAGCGCCGAGGCTGCGGTCACCGGACTGAAGGAGTATCTGGTCGGCCACGACCCGGCCCGCACCGAGGCGTTGCGCTGGATGCTCGCCAACCCGACCGCGAGCCTCTACAACAACCGGACCCAGTTGCTCGCGGCGATCGAGTTCGCCTGTCTGGACCTGCAGGGCCGCGAGCTCGGCGTCCCGGTGCACGCCCTGCTCGGCGGAAAGGTCCGCGAGCGCGTGCCGTTCGCGAGCTACCTGTTCTTCCGGCATGCCGCGGACGACGGCACCGGTGAGATCCGCACGCCGGACCAACTCGTAGCCCATGCCCGCTCGCTGGTCGACGAGCACGGGTTCAGCGTGCACAAGCTGAAGGGCGGGGTGTTCCCGCCCGACTACGAGCGCGAGTGCTTCCGGGCGCTGGCCGAGGCCTTCCCGGGGCACCGGGTGCGGTTCGACCCGAACGGCGCATTCGGCGTCGAGGAGGCGATCCGGTTCGCCCGCGGCATCGAGGATCTCGACAACGACTACCTCGAGGACCCGACCTGGGGCCTGAACGGGATGCGCCGGGTCCGCGAGAACACGCCGATCCCGCTCGCCACCAACACCGTGGTGGTGAACTTCGAGCAGCTGGCCGCCAACGTCCGCGACCCCGCGGTCGACGTCATCCTGCTGGACACCACGTTCTGGGGCGGCATCCGGCCGTGCGTCAAGGCGGCCGGCGTCTGCGAGACGTTCCAGCTCGGGGTCGCGGTGCACTCCTCCGGCGAGCTCGGCATCCAGCTCGCGACGATGCTCCACCTCGGCGCCGTCGTCCCGAACCTGTCGTTCGCCGCGGACGCGCACTACCACCACCTGCGCGACGACATCATTGCCGGCGGCAAGCTCCCGTACGCCGACGGCGCGATCGCGGTCCCGGACGCGCCCGGCCTGGGCGTGGAGCTGGACCGCGACAAGCTGGCCGAGTACGCCGAGCTGTTCCGCGAGCTCGGCCCATACCCGTACGACCGCGATCCGGCCCGCCCGGACTGGTATCCCCTGCTACCGAACACCGATTGGGCAGACCCATCATGATCCCCCGCAGCGCCGACCTGGCCAGCGACGTCCTGACCCACACTTACGACGACATGTTCAACCCGCCCGGGCTGACGAACTTCCTCGGCACGGCACAGGTCGACCACGACGTGATGGCGATCCGGAGCGTGAACTTCCCGCCGTACTCGCACGGCGACACCATCACCGGCCAGCTGTACGTCGACGGCCGGCTGGCTCGCTCGTACGGCGGCACGGTCGAGGTGGTGTGGCGGCCGGACTGCGTCGTGCGCTCCACCTCGGTCGACGGCCTCGACCTGCGCACCACGACCGCCTGCGCCCCCGGCCGACCAGCTGTCGTCGTACAGCTGGACGTGTCCGGGCAACCAGGGCGGTCCGTGCGGCTGGGGCTTGCACTGGCCAGTACCGCGACTCGCTCGTCCGCCGGCTGGCTGCGCCCGGAGCCGCCGTCCGAGCCGAACGTCCTGCGGGTTGTCGACAATCGGGTTGTCGGCACCGGCGAGTCCGCCTCAGCCGTCAGTGTGCAAGGTCTTGATGTGCCCGGCACCGTGGACAGGTCCGTGCTCGAGGCAACTGTCGTGCTGGACGAGCATGGGCGCGGCCGGTTGTCGTACGTGCATGTGCTGGCCGGGTCGCTGGAGGAGGCGACGGAGCACTTCGACGTGTGCGTGGCCGACGTACCTGCCGTGATCTCGGTGGCGGAGAGCATGTGGGATGTGGCGATCGCGGACGCCTTCGACCCGGCCAGCGACGGGTTCAGCGGCTCGCTGCCGGTGCTGGAGACGTCCAACGAGGCGCTGCGAAAGCTGTACTGGTGGGGTGTGCTCGGAGTCATCTGGTTCCGGCGGGACAACCCGGCCAGTGTGCTCGGCCGGACCTACGACACGTTGATGCCGCGCTACTGGCAGACCACGACGTTCATCTGGGACTACAGCCTGTCCTCGCTCACGCATGCGTTGCTCGACCCGGAGCCGATGCGGAAACACATCGAGCACTGGATCGACCTGGACACCCACAAGCACTTCGGCACCGAGTGGCTGACCGGGGGACCGGTCGGCTACTGGTACTCGGTCAACGACTTCGCCATGACCCGGCTGGTGCGCGACTACGTGCGCTTCAGCGGGGACGACGCGTTCCTCGACGCGACCGTCGGGCCGAAGGCGGTCGGCGACCATGTGCACGACTGGGCGACTGCCTGGCGGGGGCTGCGCGGTGAGCACGCACTGGCCGACTACGGCGGCATCGACAACCTGCTGGAGTGCGTCAGCAGCTACGTGCACGAGGTGGCGAGCTTCAACGCGGCCAACGTGTGGTGCATGCGGGTCGCCGCGGAGATCGCGGACCGCTCGGGTGACGCGGACCGTGCCGCTCTCCTGCGCAAGGAGGCCTCAGCACAGGCCGGCCACGTCAACGAGCTGTACGTCGAGGGCAAGGGCTTCTGGCACGCGCGGCAGCCCGACGGGTCGCTCGTCCCGGTCCGGCACTGCTACGACTTCAACATCGTCGGTACGACGATCCCCGACGACCTGTCCGAGTCGCAGTGCGCCGAGATGGTCTCGTTCTTCCAGCGGGAGCTCCAGACGCCCACCTGGATGCGGGCGCTGTCGCCGTACGACGCGGATGCTGCGTTCAGCGTCCGGCCGGACCACCAGTGGAACGGCGCGTACCCGGCGTGGCCGGCGGACGCGGGGCGCGCACTGTTCGCGCTCGGGCGGGGTGACGTACTGCTGGACTGGCTGCCAGGCCTTGCCCGGACGGCGAACCAGGGGCCGTGCGGGCAGGCGCACTTCGTCGAGGAGGCGCAGCCGGCGATGGCCGGCGGGGCACGGAAGTCGCCGCCGCAGTTCCCGTACCTGATCGACTGGTCCTGCTCGTCGTCCGGCGCCTGGGTCAGCCTCGTGCTGGAGGGCATCTTCGGCATCGAGGTCGCCCTGGACGGCACCGTGACCGCCAGCCCGCAGGTCGCGGCACTCGACCCGGACGCCCGCCTGACCGGCCTCCGAGTCGGCTCGACGACGTACGACGTGACCGCCGACGGACTGGTCTGAGGGTCAGCCCGGAGGCATCGCGATGGCCTCGAGGAGGGACTCCTCGGCGCCGGCGAGGTGATGGCGGAGCTCCTCGACGCACTCGTCGAGCTCCCCGCGCTCGAGCAGCCGGATGAGCTTGCGGTGGGACGCGACCTGCTGGCGCGCGTCCTGCCGCAGCGCGTCCACCCGGGCCAGCGCGAGCCGGGCCTCACCGGTGATCGAGTCGGCGGTCGCGATCAGCCGCTCGCTGCCGGTCAGCGCGACCAGGCTGCGGTGGATGGCCAGGTGGGTCTCGGTCATCGCCTCCGGGTCCGCGCCGTCCTTGGCGGTCGCGGCGAACACCCGCATCGCCTCCCGGACCCGCTCCCGGGCCGCCTCGTCGGCGTCGTACCAGGCCCGGATCCCGGCGGACTCGAGCACGAACCGGGCGCGGCAGATGTCGGCCACCGCCGCGGGGTGCAGGATCGCGACGCTGACCCCCTTGTTCGGCTCCCGGACCGCGAGTCCCTCGGTGACCAGCATGGTCATCGCCTCGCGAATGGTGCTCCGGGCAACCCCGAGCGCCTCGGCGAGCGGCTGCTCGCGCAGCGGCGTCCCCGGCTGCAGGTCACCGGCGAACAGGGCGCCCCGCAGCGCGTCGACCACCCGGTCCACCGTGGTCGAGCGGTCCACCCGCAGCCGTTCGTACATACCGAGATTCTCGTCCAGACTCGGTCCGTTGTCGCGCCCGACCCGGCCCCGGACACCTGCCTGTGGATAACTTCCGACATCATGACCCGGTTTTCGGGCAGCATTTCCCTCTAGTGGCCGCCCCTTCCCGCGGACCGGCGCGGGGAGCCACTCGGAGCAGCGAGGAGCAGAGCGTGGGAAAGATCAGTCCGGCTCAGCTCCTTGGCGCGATCGGGCTGGTGCTGTTGCTGCCGTTGGTCATCGTGCTGCTGATGCTGCTCAGCGTTCTGGGCGGGCTGGACTCGGCCGAGGCGCAGTGCGCGCAGCACGCCCAGGACGAACCCATGATGGGCTGGCCGACCGATCGGCACCAGATCGACGGCGAGTGGACCTTCTTCCACCAGGGCTACGACTTCAAGGTCGACGAGGACGCCAAGGTCTACGCGTCGCACGACGGCAACGTCGTCGCCGCCTCGGCGCACGAGGTCCGGATCCGGATGGCCTCGAAGAACGGGGACACCGTCACCCTCGAGAGCGTCGAGACGCGGTACAAGTACCTGAAGACCGTGAGCGTCGCCAACGGCGCCCAGGTCAAGCGCGGCGACGTGATCGGCACGGCCGGCGTCGGCAACGAGGGGACCGACGGCCAGGGGGCTCCGGTCGGGCTCGCCGGCGTGCACCTGCATTGGGAGATGTGGGCCGACCAGGAGAACAACAACAAGTGGTCGATCGTCCCGAAACCGGAAGAGAACCTGTTCGAGGTCGACACCTCGAAGGGCGGCGGCTGCAGCTGCGTCGACGGCAACCTCTCCGGGGCCAACAACCAGCAGAAGGCGTTCAACTTCTTCGTACAGAACGGCTACTCCAAGGAGCAGGCCGCGGGCATCGTCGGCAACATGATCAGCGAGTCGAGCGTCGAGCCGGGCCGCCTGCAGGGCACGAGCCCGGGCACCGTCAGCATGCCGAACGCGGTGGTCAACTCCTCGCTCGGCTGGGGCATCGTGCAGTGGACACCGGCCGGCAAGATGATCAACCCGTCCCGGGACGCGGGTGTCCCGGACGAGAAGATCGCCTCGCTGGGCTACCAGCTGGAGTTCCTGGTCAAACAGCTCAACGGCGACCCGCCGCTCGCGGAAGCGGCCGCCGGGCGGGCGATCAAGGGAGCGACGTCGGTCGAGGACGCCGCGTACCAGTTCGGGCACATGTTCGAGCGGTTCGCCGGCAGTGAGAACCCGAACCACGAGCGGTACGCCGAGCGCAAGGCGAACGCACGGCACGTGTTCGACCAGTTCGCCGGCTCGGCACCCGCCGGCGGCGGAGACGCGGCAGCCAGTACCGGGGGCGGTTGCGGCGCCGGCAGCGGCAACATCGCCGAGGTCGCGAAGAACCTCGCCTGGCCGGAGGACGGCCACAACGGAGTCGCCGCGAGCATCGCGAAGAAGGAGTACGTCGACGCGATGGAGAAGTACAACGACGGCTCCAGCGGCGAGGACCCGTACAGCGACTGCGGCCGCTTCGTCGCGACCGTGATGCACATGAGCGGCGCCGACAAGGACTACCCGAATGTCGGAACCGACGTCCAGAGGACGTATCTGCAAGGCTCCGGGAAGTACGACTGGTGGCACGGGGAGCCCCCGGGCGGCATGAAGCCCGGCGACATCCTGAACGGGCCCGGCCACACCTACCTGTTCGTCGGTCCGTGGGGCAAGGAGGGCGGCGGCTACAACGCCGCATCGGCCTCGCTGCACGGTCACGTGCCGCAGGCGGGTTACCTGTACGACGTCGGCGGAGGCTCCGGCAACTTCACGGTCTACCGGCTGAAGAACGCGCCACAACCGGCGAGCTGAGCAAGGACAGGAGCATCGGATGCTGGAGGAGAACCGGCGGCCCTTCATGATCGGCGTCGTGGCGCTGGCCGTCGTGCTGATCGTGATCGGCGGTGTCGTGCTGTTCCGCGGCGGCGGATCGAAGACGACGCTGAGCGTGACGTCGATCCCGAACGACCTGACCCTGACGCTCGACGGTCACCAGATCCCGGCGAACGGCGAGGTCAAGATCAAGGAAGGCGAGCACACCCTGGTGGGCTCGCGGCGCGGCTTCCAGAGCTACACCGAGACGTTCACGTCCGGCAGCGACCCGCTCACCTACAAGATGTACCTGTACGCCAACAGCGCCGAGGGCCGGGAGTGGACGAAGAACAACCCCGAGCAGGAGCGCGAACTCGAGGCCGAAGCCGGCCGCAAGTACGACCAGATCCAGCAGCGCCTCAAGGCGAAGTACCCGATCCTCGGCCAGCTGCCCTACATCGGCCCCGGCTTCCAGGCGACGTACACCCAGTCCAAGTCCGACCCGAAGAACCCCGAAGCCATCTCGATCGTCATCGAGACCTGGACCCCCGAGGCCAAGACCAAGGCCCTCCAATGGATCAAGGGCTACGGCTGGAACCCCGACACCCTCGACATCGTCTGGAAGGCCGACAAGTAACCCAGCCCGACTCAGGCGGGGAGGATGAGTTCGCCGCCTGGGCTGGTGATGGGGGTCAGCGGGAAGTCGAGCGGGTTGGTGAGGCAGCGGGCCGAGCCGCCGCCCTTGTGGAACTCGGACAGGTCCAGGACGACGACGCGCAACCCGAGCCCGGTGAAGATCTCGTGCAGCCGCGGTGAGCAGGCCGGCATGATGATCGTCTCGCCGACCACGATCGAGTTCCCGCTGAACGCGAACGCCTCCTCGTCGGTGAGCACGATCGGGTCCGGGACGATCCCGGACAGCTCGGCCTGACTCGCGGCGTCGAACGCCGGCGGGTAGACCATCGCGTGCGTGCTGTCGACCGGGCAGAACGGCAGGTCGAGGTGGTACATCCCCTCGTGCGCGATCCGCAGACCGCGCACCCGGATGTTCCACTCGGTCGCGAGCTGCTTGAGCGCCTCGACCTCGGTCCGCGGCCCGTACCCGACGACCAGGCTGTCGCCGAACACGAACGCGTCGCCGGACTCGAAGTGCGCCCCGACGCCCTCACCGCCGGTCCGCTCGAGCCGGAATCCGTTCCCGGTGAACCAGTCGGCCGCGCTCAGCGACTCCTTCCGGCGCGGCTCGAACCGCATGTGCGAGAGCATCGCGCGCCCGTCCGCGGTGGCCAGCCCGAGGTTCATCGCGTACACCATGTCCGGCGAGTCCTCGCGCTGGTCGAGCACCTCGACCGTGCCGCCGGCGTCCACGATCGCCTGGCGCAGTGACTCCCACTGCTTGAGCGCCAGCGCCGGGTCCGGCTGGTCGTGGGTGGACATGTACGGGTTGATCACGTAGTCGATCCGGAAGTGGTCCGGCCGAACCATCAGATACCGACGACCCCACTCCAGCGGCTGTCCCATGAACACCCTCCCATGACCGTTGAGACCTGATCGCCAGATCCCCTGATTGTCCGACAATCAGTCAGTTTGAGGCTCGGTGTACCCGGAGTCAAACCCTCGCGGCAGGTCACTCGGGACAGGGTGGTTCTGGGAATCGGTAAGGACTAACCTGCGGGCATGACCCCTGACAACGAGGTTCGCTTTCGCGCCTGTCTGGACGATGTCGCGGCTTACAAGCCCGGCCGTCCGCCGGAGCGCTCCGACGGCCGCCCGACGTACAAGCTGTCCAGCAACGAGAACCCGTACCCGCCGCTGCCCGGGGTGCTCGCCGCCGCGACCGAGGCCGCGGCGCACATGAACCGGTACCCGGACATGGGCGCGGTCGAGCTGCTCGAGGCGCTGTCCGCCCGGTTCGGCGTACCGGTGAGCGATCTCGCGGTCGGGACCGGATCGGTCGCGCTGCTGTACCACCTGCTGCAGGCGACGGTCGCCGACGGTGACGAGGTGATCTACGCCTGGCGCTCGTTCGAGGCGTATCCGATCGCGGTGCAGCTGACCGGCGCGACGTCGGTCAAGGTCCCGCTGACCGCCGAGGCCCGCCACGACTTCAAGGCGATGGAGGCGGCGATCACCGACCGTACCAAGGTCGTGCTGGTCTGTACGCCGAACAACCCGACCGGCCCGGTGGTACGCCGCGACGAGCTGGTCGCATTCCTCGACGCCGTGCCGTCGAACGTGCTGGTCGTGATCGACGAGGCGTACCGCGAATTCGTCCGGGAGACCGACGTCGTGGACGGTGTCGAGCTGTACCGCGACCGGCCGAACGTGCTCGTCCTGCGGACGTTCTCGAAGGCGTACGGGCTGGCCGGGTTCCGGGTCGGGTACGCGATCGGTCACCCGGACGTCGTCGCCGCGATCCGGAAGTGCGCGCTCCCGTTCGGCGTCAGCTACGTGGCCCAGGCGGCCGCGATCGCGTCCCTCGGTGTCGAGGACGAGTTGCTGGAGCGCGTCGACGCCCTGGTCGAGGAGCGGCAGCGGGTCATGGCCGCGCTCCGGGCCGCCGGCTGGGACGTGCCGGAGTCGGAGACGAACTTCGTCTGGCTCGACCTGGGCGAGGACACGGTCAGGTTCGCCGAGGCGGTCCAGGCCGAGGGGGTCTCGGTCCGCCCGTTCCCCGGCGAAGGCGTCCGCGTCACGATCGGCGAACGCGAGGCCAACGATCTGTTCCTGCAGGTCGCCCGCGCCTGGCGCCAGTGACCGTTGAGTAGTCTCGTCTGGATTTCCGGGGCCTCTGCCGGGATCGGTGCCGCGCTGGTCGCTGCGGCGCCTTTCCCGGACGCCCGGATCATCGACATCTCCCGTGGCGGGGGCGCGGCCGAACACTTCAAGGCCGACCTCGCGGATCCCGCGGACTGGTCGCGGGTCGCGGCGCAGTTCGCCGACGAGCTGGCGGCGTACGACGGTGAGCGCGTGGTCTTCATCCACAACGCCGGCACGATCACGCCCATCGGCCCGGCGGCCGAGGCGGATCCGGACGCCTACAACCGGGCCGTCCTGCTGAACTCGGCCGCGCCGCAGGTCCTCGGCGCCGCGTTCCTCCGCGCGTCGGCGCACCTCACCTGCGAGCGGCACCTGGTCATGCTCTCCTCCGGCGCCGCGACGACGGCGTACGCCGGTTGGTCGTCGTACAACGCAGGTAAAGCAGCAGTGGAGCACTGGGTCCGGACCGTCGGCCAGGAACAACCCGCCGACGGCTGCCGAGTCATCGCCGTGGCGCCAGGCGTCGTCGACACCGCCATGCAGTCCGAGATCCGCGCGACCGACGAGACCGTCTTCCCGGCCGTGAGCCGCTTCCTCGAGCTAGAGCGCACCGGCGCCCTGACCATGCCCGAGGCGGCGGCCACCGGCATCTGGTCCCTGCTCACCCGGGGTCTCCCCAACGGCTCCTGCGTCGACCTCCGCAAACTCTGAGCCCGGCCGGACACGAAGAAGCGGCGCCGGGAGGAGTGAGGCTTGCTCCCGGCGCCGCGGTGTTGCTCCGAATCAGTCACCCCACCGAGGTGGCTCTTTCGGGTCCTGCATCACTGACCAGGGAGGGTCAGTTGTTCTGCTCGTTGCTCTGCTCGCAGGTCTTCAGCGAGTCGACGGAGTTGCCGTCGTTGTCCAGACCCAGGATGCCGACCGGGTTCGTCAGCGGCACGTTGCCACCGATGCCCGAGCCCGAGATCTCGTTGTGGCAGACCTGCCACGGACCGACCTTGTTGTCGGACACGGACACGACGCCGTTGCCGTCAGCCTTGTACCACTTGCGGTTCTGCTCGTTGTCCTGCTCGCAGGTCTTGACGGCGGTCACGCTGTTGCCGTCGTTGCCCCAGCCGATGATGCCGGTGATGTCCTCGGCCGGCACGTTGCCGCCGATGCCGGTGGCGGAGCCGAAGTTGTGGCAGGCCTGGAACGCACCGAGGTCGTTGCGGTCGATGGCGACCAGCGAGCCGTCCTTGTGCATGCCCCACCAGCGAGCGTGGCCCTCGTCGTAGCCCTTGCTGGCCGAGGAGACCGCGTCGGCCAGGCCCGTGACCTGAGCCTTCTGCTGCGCGTCGTCGAGAACGTTGGCGCTCACGACGGTGGCCAGGCCGAGGGTGGCAACGGTCGCCACTGCCGCGGCGGCGACGATCTTACGAGTTACCTGCATTATGCCAGGTTTCCTTTCGGGTTTTGACGGATTCGTCTTAGTGGTAACGACACCTGGCACCCCTGGTTACAAACTTTTTTGTCAACTATTCCGGCGGCGCCGGAGTGCATAGCCGCGCGGTGATGACTTCCCTGACGGAACAACGAAACCCGCCGCTGACCAGGCAACTTGCTGGTAATGAAGCGGCCGGGAGAGTGAGTGGAAGTTGAGATGAAAAGACCCGTAACCGCGATCCGGGTGCGTCGTTGAGTCAGCGCGGGTGACGGACGCCCGGTGAATCGGAGAGATTGTTTCGGTGGGCTCGGTGGCTGCCGAATTGGCAATAGCACGATTCGTCGGAATATGTTGGAAGCATTGCCGGAGTATCGCGCCGTGTTTTTTCGGGGCAGGGCGCGACCGGCGGCCAGACCCGCTGCCGCGCGCATCGGCAGCGGTGGGAGACCCGGGTCCCTTGGGCCCGGGTCTTTCCTTTTGCCGGTCTACCGGCGCCGGCGCTCCGCGGTGACGACGAGTGCGACGCCGACGATGATCACCGCGCCGCCGAGCAGGATCTGCCAGGTCAGGCTCTCGCTCAGGATCAGCCAGCCGAGGAACACCGCGACCGCCGGGTTCACGTACGCATAGGTGCCGACCAGCGAGATCGGCGCGTTCGCCAGCAGATACGAGTACGCCGTGTATGCGAGCAGCGACCCGAACACCACCAGGTACGCGAGCGCGATCCACCCGCTCCCGTGGATCCGGTCGAGGTGCAGCCGCCCCGGCTCGCCGCGCAGTGCGGCGAGCAGCACCATCGCCGTACCGCCGAAGACCATCTCGTAGAGCGCCGTCACCAGCGGGTCCCGCGGCAGCCCGAGCCGCGGCGCGTACCGCGAGCCGATCGCCCAGCAGATCGTGCCGCCGACCAGGATCGCCACCGAGAGCGGCCTCGCGCTCGTGTTGCCACCTGACAACGCGAGCAGGGCCGCCCCGCCGAACCCGATCAGTACGCCGACCCACGTCATCGCCCGTGGGCGCTCACCGCCGCCGACCCGCAGCAGCATCAGCCACAACGGGATCGCCGCGACCAGCAACGCCGCGAGCCCGGACGGCACCGTCTGTTCCGCGACTGCCACCGCACCGTTGCCCAGGGCAAGCAGGAGGACACCGACCGTGGCCGCTCCGACGGCCTCCCGGCGCGTGATCCGCAGCCGCTGCCAGCCGGACTTCAGGGCCAGCCCTGTCGCCAGCAGCACCGCCGCGGTCAGGAACCGGGCGGCCATCCCGAGCATCGGCGGGATCTCGGCCTCGACCACCACGCGGATCGCCAGGTACGTCGAGCCCCAGACGACGTAGACGACGGCGAGCGCGGTCCAGATCATCGCGCCCGAGGCCGTCCGGGAACCGGTCTCGGCCACTCTGGCCGGAGCGGATGTGGCCATCGTGCGACTCCTCGAAGTGTCAGGGGCGTTCTGCAATAACGATGCTTACGCTACGGCCGGGGTGCGACACCCGCAAGGTGATATCCGGCCAGTAGCCAGCGGGATCCCGCCACGCCGCGGAGGCCCGCAACCAAGTTGTGACACTTCTCGTCGAGATGCCCGATCACTGTCATATGAGCGGGCCGACCGGACCAGTGGATGGACTGGTGTCTCACCGCGAGACCGATTTCGGTACCGCCGTACCTGCCGGAGTCCAGACAGTTAGCGGATCAGGCACCTGGTCGGTACGGTGTCCGGCAAGATGGGAGTGAGACCAGTGAGGAGGTCCACTGCCAGCAGTGCATCAACCCTGGATCCACGCGGACCTGCCTGCGAAAGCCGCACCCGGCAGAGCGGGGGGACCCCGTGCAACGTTGCGGTCGCGGCGATCCCGCGCTCGAACCCGAGGAGTGCATGTGAGTGAGTCGGTGCCGGGCCCTGCCCCGGAAGTGTTCGCGCCCCACCAGGCGCCGGTCAGTCCGCCCCAGGCCTCCGAAGAGGTCGAGTTCGTCCAGCTCCTGACGCCCGAAGGCGAGCGCGTCGAGCACCCGGACTACTCGTTCGACCTGGACGACGAGGCGATCAAGGGTTTCTACCGGGACATGGTCCTGGTCCGCCGGATCGACGCCGAGGCGACCGCCCTGCAGCGCCAGGGTGAGCTCGGGCTGTGGGCGTCGCTGCTGGGCCAGGAGGCCGCGCAGATCGGCTCCGGCCGCGCGCTGAACAAGAAGGACATGGTCTTCCCGACCTACCGCGAGCACGGCGTCGCGTTCTGTCAGGGCGTCAACCCGCTGAACTTGCTCGGCCTGTTCCGCGGTGTCGACCAGGGCGCGTGGGACCCGAAGGACAACAACTTCCACCTGTACACGATCGTGATCGGCGCGCAGACGCTGCACGCGACCGGGTACGCGATGGGCCAGCAGCGCGACCACGCGGTCGGTGACCCGGACAACGGCGAGGCCACGATCGCGTACTTCGGCGATGGCGCCAGCAGCCAGGGTGACGTCAACGAGGCCTTCATCTGGGCCTCGGTGTTCAACGCGCCGGTAGTGTTCTTCTGCCAGAACAACCAGTGGGCGATCTCGGAGCCGATCGACCGGCAGACCCGGATCCCGCTGTACCAGCGCGCCGCCGGCTTCGGCTTCCCCGGCGTCCGCGTCGACGGCAACGACGTGCTCGCGACGTACGCCGTCACGCAGCAGGCGCTGAAGCGCGCCCGCGAGGGCAGCGGCCCGACGCTGATCGAGGCGTACACGTACCGGATGGGCGCGCACACCACCTCCGACGACCCGACGAAGTACCGGCTGAACGAGGACCTCGAGCACTGGAAGCTCAAGGACCCGATCGAGCGCGTGCACGCGTACCTGACCCGGCTCGTCGGCCTCGACCAGGACTTCTTCGACGAGGTCGACGCCGAGGCGGACAAGGTCGCCGCCGAACTGCGGGCCGGCTGCCTCGCACTGCCCGACCCGGTGCTCACCGACTTCTTCCAGAACGTCTACGTCGACGAGACTCCGCAACTGGCCGAGCAGCGGGAGCAGTTCGCCGCATACGCCGCTTCGTTCGAAGGCGAGGGCTGAGCGATGACCAAGATCACTCTCGGCAAGGCCATCAACGCCGGGCTCCGGGCCTCGATGGAAAAAGACGCCAAGGTCGTCGTGATGGGCGAGGACATCGGCAAGCTCGGCGGCGTGTTCCGGGTCACCGAAGGGCTGCAGAAGGACTTCGGCGAGGACCGGGTGATCGACACCCCGCTGGCCGAGTCCGGCATCATCGGCACCGCCGTCGGTCTGGCGCTGCGCGGCTACCGCCCGGTCTGCGAGATCCAGTTCGACGGGTTCGTGTTCCCGGCGTACGACCAGATCATCAACCAGGTCGCCAAGATGCACTACCGGTCGATGGGCAAGATCAGGATGCCGGTCGTCATCCGGATCCCGTACGGCGGTGGCATCGGCGCGGTCGAGCACCACTCGGAGTCGCCGGAGACGCTGTTCGCGCACGTGCCGGGGCTCAAGGTGATCTCCTGCGGCGACCCGGTCGACGCGTACTGGATGATCCAGCAGGCGATCGAGTCCGACGACCCGGTGGTGTTCTTCGAGCCGAAGCGCCGGTACCACGAGAAGGCCGAGCTGGACGAGTCCGTGCCGCCGGCGCTGCCGCTGCACAAGGCCAAGGTGGTCCGCGAGGGCACCGACGCGACACTGCTCTGCTACGGGCCGATGGTGAAGACCTGCCTGCAGGCTGCCGAGGCCGCGGTCGAGGACGGCCGCAACCTGGAGGTCGTCGACCTGCGGACGATCGCGCCGTTCGACCTGGCGACGATCTTCGCGTCGGTTCGCAAGACCCGTCGTGCGGTCGTGGTGCACGAGGCGCCGTACTCGTTCGGGCCGGGGTCGGAGATCGCGGCGCGGGTGACCGAGGAGTGCTTCTACCACCTCGAGGCGCCGGTGCTCCGGGTGACCGGGTACGACACGCCGTACCCGCCGTCGCGGATGGAGGACGACTACCTGCCGGACCTCGACCGGGTGCTGGACGGCGTCGACCGGGTGATGGGGTACTGATGGGCGTCCAGCAGTTCCGTCTCCCCGACGTCGGCGAAGGACTCGTCGAGGCCGAGATCGTCAGCTGGAAGGTCAAGCCCGGCGACACCGTCAAGCTCAACGACACCATCGTCGAGATCGAGACCGCGAAGTCGCTGGTCGAGCTGCCGGTCCCGTTCGCGGGCGTCGTGACCGAGCTCCTCGTACCGGAAGGCGAAACGGTCCCGGTCGGTACGCCGATCATCTCCGTGCAGACCGACTCCGCCGAAGCCGCCGAGGCTCTCGCCGACGACATGGTCCCGTCGGTCCCGGAACCGGAGGAATCCGGCGGCCGTACGGCGGTCCTGGTCGGCTACGGCCCCAAGACCACCGAAGCCAAACGCCGAGCCCGCAAACCCGCGGCCTCGGTCGGCT
>Ga0247821_10000789_pt1 | contig 17673 bp, 13 predicted proteins | sample 13C_Glycerol_Day_FD_192481 | JGI IMG/M metagenome (GOLD analysis project Ga0247821, IMG submission 192481) | Soil microbial communities from agricultural site in Penn Yan, New York, United States - 13C_Glycerol_Day14 | ecosystem: Environmental > Terrestrial > Soil > Agricultural land | place... | reverse complement strand
CCACCAACGTCGCGCTGAACCGCCCCGCCACCGCGTCATCGACCGAAAACGCCGGACTGCCCGCGTCGGCGGCGGTCGACGGCAATCCGGGGACGCGCTGGGGGAGCGCGTTCTCCGATCCGCAGTCGCTGCAGATCGATCTCGGGTCCAGCCGCTCGGTGTGCCAGGTCGGCCTCAGCTGGGAAACGGCGTACGGAAAGGCGTTCCGGATCGAGCTGTCCGACGACGCCGCCACCTGGCGCCAGATCTACGACACGACCAGCGGTACGGGCGGTACGCAAACACTCGACGTCGCCGGCACCGGCCGCTACGTCCGGATCACCGGTACGCAGCGCGGCACCGGCTACGGCTACTCGCTCTGGGAGGTCGCGGTGCGCACGACTGACGGCAGCGGACCCGTCGTACCGCCCACCGACCCCGCGAACCCTGACTTCGGGCCGAACGTCTCGGTGTTCAGCCCGAGCACGCCGCAGGCAGACATGCAGAACCGGCTCGACCAGATCGCGGCCGAGATGCACACGAACCAGTTCGGCACCCAGCGGTACGCCGTCCTGTGGAAGCCCGGCAGCTACACCGCGGACGTCAACCTCGGCTTCTACACCCAGGCCGCCGGTCTCGGCCTGTCGCCGGACGACGTGAACCTCAACGGCCACGTGCGGGTCGAGGCGGACTGGCTGCAGCAGGGCGACGACCCGAACAACAAGGGCAACGCGACCCAGAACTTCTGGCGGTCCGCGGAGAATCTGGCCGTGACCACGCCGGCCGGTCAGATCGAGCGCTGGGCGGTTTCCCAGGCAGCGCCGTACCGCCGGATGCACCTCAAGGGCGCACCGGAGATCCAGCTGTGGAACGGCGGCGACGGCTGGGCCAGCGGCGGACTGTTCGCGGACACGAAGATCGACAACACCGTGGTCTCCGGGTCACAGCAGCAGTGGCTGTCCCGCAACTCCGAGTTCGGCGCGTGGAACGGTTCGGTCTGGAACATGGTGTTCGTCGGTACCACCGGCGCACCCGCGCAGCACTTCCCGAACCCGTCCCACACCGTCGTCGCCCAGACCCCGAAGGTTCGCGAGAAGCCGTTCCTGTACGTCGATGCGGCGGGCAACTACAACGTGTTCGTGCCGGCGCTGCGGTCCGCCTCGGCCGGTACCAGCTGGTCGCACGGGCCGGCTGCCGGATCGTCGATCAGCCTCGCCGACTTCTTCGTGGTCAAGCCGGGCGCGACCGCCGAGACGATCAACGCGGCGCTCGAGCAGGGCAAGCATCTACTGTTCACGCCCGGCATCTACCACCTGAGCGACACCATCCGGGTGAACCGGCCGAACACCGTCGTACTCGGTCTCGGCCTGGCGACGCTGATCCCGGACACCGGTCAGGCAGCGATCAGCGTCGCGGACGTCGACGGGGTCAAGCTCGCCGGGCTGCTCGTCGACGCGGGACCGGTCAACTCGCCGGTGCTGATCCAGGTCGGTCCGGCCGGGTCGACCGCGAGTCACACCGCCAACCCGACGTCGCTGCACGACGTGTACGCGCGGGTCGGCGGCGCTCATGTCGGCAAGGCCACGGTCAGCCTGCAGGTGAACAGCAACGACGTGATCGGCGACCACCTGTGGTTGTGGCGCGGTGACCACGGCGACGGCGTCGGCTGGACCGTGAACACCGCCGCCAACGGTTTGGTGGTCAACGGCAACGACGTGACGATGTACGGGCTGTTCGTCGAGCACTACCAGCAGTACGAGGTGCTCTGGAACGGCAACGGCGGCCGCACGTACTTCTTCCAGAACGAGTTCCCGTACGACGTACCGGACCAGGCCTCGTGGTCGAGCGGCGGCGGGACGCAGGGCTGGGCGGCGTACAAGGTGGCGAACACCGTCACGTCCCACGAGGCCTGGGGTGTCGGCAGCTACTGCTTCTTCAGCCCGAACAACTCGATCGTCGCCTCCCGCTCCTTCGAGGTCCCCGACACCGCCGGCGTCCGCTTCCACGACCTGGTCTCGGTCTCCCTCGGCGGCGTCGGCACCATCGCCAACGTCATCAACACCACCGGCGGCACCGCGAACGCCGCCAACCAGCAGCGCTATCTGGTCAGCTATCCCTGACATCGCGTGACCGGGAACTCCCCGACCGTGACGGCACGGTCGGGGAGTTCCTCGTCGTTCGCCCGATTGCGGCGCGGGTTGATCCGCGGGATAGCCTGGCCAATTGGACTTGGGCGGTTGCTGGTGGAGTGGCATGGGTACGGGAGTCGGATGCTGATCGCGGAGCGGTACCGGTTGGGCGCGTCCTTGGGGCGGGGCGGTATGGGGGAGGTCTACCGGGCGACGGACGAGACGCTGGGGCGTGAGGTCGCGGTCAAGCTGATGCTCCGGTCGGTCGAGAACACCTCGGCGGTGGAGCGTTTCCAGCGGGAGGCGCGGGCCGCCGCGCGGCTGACCGATCCGCACATCGTGGCCGTCTACGACTTCGGGCAGCACGACGACACCTTCTACCTGGTGATGGAGCTCGTCGAGGGCCGGTCGGTCGCGGCCGAGCTGGCCGAGAGTGGTTCGCTGTCCTGGGAGCGCGCGATCACGATCGTCGAGCAGGCCGCCGTGGGCCTGGCGGCGGCGCACGCGCAGAACGTCGTCCACCGCGACATCAAGCCGAGCAACCTGCTGGTCGCGGCGGACGGCACCGTTAAGGTCGCGGACTTCGGGATCGCCCACCTGCCGGGAGCCGAGACCCAGGAGCTGACGGTCACCGGCGAGATCCTCGGCAGCCCGCACTACCTCGCCCCCGAGCGCGCCAGGGGGCTGCAGGGCGGACCGGAGTCGGACGTGTACGCGCTGGGCTGCGTGCTGTACCAGTTGGTCACCGGTCGCCCGCCGTTCGTCGGCGACCACCCGACCGCGGTGCTCTACCAGCACGTCGACACGCCGCCGGTCCCGCCGGCTCAGCTGCGCCCGGAGCTCGCCGGTCCGTACGACGGCGTACTGCTGCGGATGCTGGCCAAGGCGCCCGAGGACCGTCCGACGGCCGAACAGCTCACGGTCATGTCACTCGCGGCCGAGTCGTTCCCCACCGTCCCGCTCGTCGCCGAGCCGGCCGCGGGACCACCTCCCGAACCTGTCGCCCCGCCGGTGGCCGAGCCGTTTGTCGAGCCTTCCGGCCGCCGGAAGCCCCTGCTCGTCGCAGCCGCTGCCGTGCTGGTCCTCGCCGGCGCGATCGCGGCGGGCGTCGTCCTGCGCAACACCGGGAACGACCTGCCACCGACCGTTGACGTCGGCCCGCGGCCGAGCACGCCAGCTGCCACCCCGACGACCTCGGCGACGACCAGCGACCCGACGACGGCAAGTACCCGGGCTTCCGAGGCCGGAAGGACGACGCGGACCACTCCAACCGCTACGCCGTCGGACACCCCGAGTCCGACCCCGACTCCCACTGCCTCGAGCCCGACTCCGTCCTCCTCGCCGAGCCCGACCCCCTCGTCGTCACCGACCCCGACGAAGTCGTCTTCGTCGCCCACGCCGTCGTCGACGCCAACCTCGACCCCGCCGAGCCCCTCGCCGACTCCGAAGTCGACGAGCACGCCGCCCCCGTCGGCCACCCCTACGCCGTAGCGCTCACGAAACCCTGGTCGCCGAAGCGGGCTGGTCCACCAGCAGGGACCGATGCTTGGCGGCGTGGTTCGCGAGGACTGCGGTCGCCGTGCCGGTGAGGGCGAAGATCGCGCCGAGGGCCAGCCAGCCCGGCGTGCCATGGTCGACGCCGGTCGTGGTGACGACCGCCGGGCCGAGCATCAGCGCGAGTGCGAGTCCGGTCTGGCTGAGGCCCTGGTAGGCGCCGGCGCGGGCCGGATCGGCGAGTTCGAACGCCATGCCCCAACTGCCGGCTTCGCCGCGGGTCTCGGCTGCCGAGGAGGCGAGGGCGGCCAGCAGTAGCACCGCGGTCGCGGCGGCGGCACCGAGATGACCCGCGACGGCGAACAACACGCAGGCGACGAGCAGCAGCAACCCGGCCCGGCGGACCGATCGCCCGGCCGTGCGCAGGTCCTGGGTGCCCCGCGACGCGCGCACCTGGAACAGCGCGACGTAGGCGGTGTTGACCACCAGCAGCGCCGAGACGACGACGGTCGGGGCTTCGGTGTGGTCCGCCACCCACAGCGGTATGCCGATGCTCGTCAGCCCGAAGTGCATGGCGAGTACGGCGTTGAGCACCGTCGACGTCACGTACGTCCGATCGCGCAGCGGCGAAGGACCCCGCGGCGCTTCCGGGCCGGCCGCGGAATCCATCCGCTCGGCCAGCCCGGAAACCCTGCGGCGCAAGCCGATCAGCGGAAGCGTGCCGAGCATCGTGAGCGCGCCGACGAGCATCACGGTCAGGCGATAGGCCGTGGCCGTGTCGACCACCAGCGCCAGGCCCGCGAGCAGCGTCCCGATGCCGATACCGACATTCATCACAACGCGCAGCCGGGCGCGGACAGCGACCCGCTCCGGGCCGACGTACCACCGGGCGAGCAACGTCATCTGCGCGGTGCTCTGCAGGCCGCGGGACGCGGAGACGCAGGCCGCCACCAAGACGAAGCTGACGACGTCGCTGGCCAAGGCGTAACCCAGCAGGGCGGCGCCGTTCGCGGCGAGAGCCCACTGCTGCAGCCGATCGGCGCCGATCCGGTCGCTCAGCCGGCCACCGGCGTACGACGCCAGGACGCCGACTCCGCCGGCGACGGTGAGCCCGATGCCGACCGTGGCCGGTGAGAGTCCGACACCACGGGTGAAGTAGAGGGCGCTGACGGCGAAGAACATGCCGCGGGACAGCGAGAGGGCGGCGACGGCGCAGGCGAGCGCCCGTTCGACGGGATCGCGGAGGAGCTCAGGCACCCGTCAGTTGTCGCATCCGCTGCGTCGGCGACGCCACCGATGTAGCGTAGTGCTTCATGATCGAGTACGAGCTCGTCGGCAACGATCTCGGTGAGGTGCGCTTCGCGATCTCGCCGCTGAACGAGCTGGTGCTGTCGCTGCGGACCCTGCGCGACCCGGGCCGCTTCCCGTTGCAGCTGCCCTGGCTGCGGGCCACCGAGCCGGCGCGGGCCGCGCTCCAGCTCGACTTGCTGCGCGCACTGACGAACGACGCGCTGTGGACGCCGGACTTCCTCACGCCGCGGCCGTACACCCCGCTGGGCAGAATCGAGGACGAGTTCGCCGCCCTCACCGGCACGCCCGGCGCCGTTGTCCGCGCAGACCTGGCGGAGATCCATCCGGCAGGGCTGCCGCCCGTGCTGCGAGGCCGGCCGGACCGCGTTCTCGCCCGGGTGCTGTCGGCGCTGCGGGAGTACTGGGAGGCCTGCTTCGAGCCGTACTGGCAACGGATGCGGACCGTGCTGGAGGCCGACGTCGTGTACCGCGGGCGAGTGACGGCGCAGTCCGGCCTCGCGGCGATGTTCGCCGACATCGACCCGCAGGTCCGTCTCGAGGAGAGCGTGGTGACCGTGCGGCTGCGCAGCGACCTGTCGTACCGCTGTTCGACCGCGGGGCGCGGGCTCACGCTCGTCCCCTCGCTGTTCAGCAGGCGGGCGTCGGTGCCGATCTCCGCCGACGAGCCGCCGCACATCATGTACCCGGCACGGGGTCTCGGGACCCTGTGGCAGACCGAGACGACCACGCCGCCGAACGCCCTGGTCGGCCTGATCGGCCGGGTCCGCGCGCGGCTGATGAGCCTGCTCGAGACGCCGACGTCGTCGACCGAGCTCGCCGTACGGCTGGGCGTCACGCCGACCGCGGTCAACCAGCACCTGCGGGCGCTGCGCGCGGCCGGTCTGCTGCTGTCCGCCCGCCACGGCCGCTCGGTGCTGTACCGGCGCTCGGACCTCGGCGACCGTCTCGTCCGCGGCGCCGGACCGCAAGGTGCCGTAAACTCGTCTAGTCCAATATTGACAACCACGGCGGCGCGCCCGTAGACACGAGCCGTGCCGATCACCGACCGGGCCGTGCTGGAGTGTTTCTACGGCCCTCTGTGGAGTCCTGCCGACCGCGCCGAGGTCGTCCGCCGCGCACACCGGCACGGCGCCACGGCCTATGTCTACGGCCCGTCCGCCGACGAACGCACCGGGCCGGACTGGCGGCAGCCGTACGGTGCGGACGGCAACCACCTGGACGAACTGGTTGCCCTGACCAACGACCTCGGGATGACGGCCACCTGGCGGGTCTCGCCGGGCGCGCCGTTGCGCCGCGAACGCGCCATGCAGCTGTCCGACGCGGACGAGCTCGCGCTGCTGATCGACCGGTTGACCGAGATGGTGCGGAGGGGATTCGGCCGGGTCATCATCGCCTTCGACGACCTCGACGCGGAGCTGGATCCGGCCACCCGCTCGGCGTACGCCGATGATCCGCATCCGATGGCGGCTGCCCAGGCCGGCGTGGTCAACGCCGTGCACGATCGGCTCGCCGGCCTGGGGGCCGAGCTGCTGGTGTGCCCGACCCACTACTGGGGCGTCGAGTCGTCGCGCTACCGGCAGCGGCTCGGGGAGTTGCTGCACAGTGATCTGGTCGCGTGCTGGACCGGTTCCGCGGTGATCTCACCGACGATCGCGGCCGCGCAGGTTCGCGCGGTGGCGGAGCAACTCCAGCGCCCGATCTGGCTGTGGGACAACTATCCGGTCAACGACTGGGACTCTGTCGACGGCGTGTTCGCGAACACCATGACGCCCCGGCGTCTCCCGCTGGCCCCGTTGCAAGGCCGGGATCCCGGGCTGGCCGACGTCCTCGCCGGGTACGGCGCGAACGCTGCGCTGCAACCGCTCGCCGGACTGCCTGCACTGTGTACGGCGCTGGACTGGGCGCGCGATCCGCACGGGTACGACGCGGACGCATCGTTCGCGCGGGCGCTGGACGAGACTGGTCAGGGCAAGTCCCTCAGGGTGCTGGCCGAGCTCGCCGGGCCGAGCATCCTGGCCGAACGGTCCGGCCGGGTGGCCGAGGGGTGCCGCCGTGTGCTGGCGGGTCCGGACCCGGCGGCTTTGTCGGCGCTCGACGAGACGATTGCCCAGGCAGCGATCGCGGCTGCGGCACTCGACGGCCCGATCGCCGCCGAGCTCCGGCCGTGGCTCGACGCGCTGCGCACGGTGCTGCCGATCTCGGCCGCCGCTGTTCGCGCGATCGCCGCGGCCCGCGCCGGTGACCCGGTGCAGAACGAGGACATCGCCGCGCTGCGCACCGGCCTCCAGGACTGGCCCCGGATGTCCATCGCCGCCGGAGCGCCGTACGCGCTCGCCGACCACGCCCTCGCTCTGGCCGGCGGCGGCACACCGACCTTTTGATCGGCACGACTTCTTCTTGACGCCCTGGGCCGTACCGGGCCGGAAGGACCTACGGGCAGAGCCATGGTGCCCTGGCGGCCCGGCTTCGCCGGAGGAATTGTCGGGGCATGGCTACGGTCAGCGTCGGACGGGTGAGGGTGTCGGGAGAGACTGTCTTGCTGGTGCTGGTCACCGCGCTGCTGGCCGCCGGTGGAGCCGCGCGGTTCGGCGGACCGGTCCGCGCCGACAGCTTGTGGGCCGCCGCGGATCTGGTGGCGTTGATACCCGCGGCCGTGTGGGTCGTCGCGGATCTGCGGGCCGGCCGGTACGGCGCGGATCTGCTGGCGCTGCTCGCACTGGGCGGCACGCTCGCGGTCGGGGAGTTTCTCGCGGGCGCGATCATCGCGGCGATGGTCGCGACCGGACGTGTGCTGGAGAACGCCGCGCAGCGCCGGGCCGGTCGTGATCTGTCCGCGCTGCTGCAACGGGCACCGAGCCAGGCACACGTACGACAAGGCGACGACGTCGTCACGGTCGTGATCGGCCAGGTGCGGCAGGGGGACCAGGTCGTGGTGCTGCCCGGCGAGGTGGTGCCTGTCGACGGCGCGTTGCTCGAGGAAGGGACGTTCGACGAGTCGGCGCTGACCGGCGAGGCCGTTCCGGTGACCCGGCCGGCGTCGGACCGCGTGCGCAGCGGGGTGGTCAACGCCGGCGCCGTGGTCGAGCTCCGGGCGACGGCCAGCGCGGCGGACAGTACCTATGCCGGCGTGGTCGAACTCGCCCAGGAGGCCGCCGCGAGCAGCGCGCCGGTCGCGCGGCTGGCCGACCGGATCGCCGTCTTCTTCCTGCCGGCCGCGTTGCTGATCGCGGCGCTCGCGTGGACGATCAGCGGCGACCCCGGACGGGCGGTCGCCGTGCTGGTCACCGCCACTCCGTGCCCGCTGCTGCTCGCGGTGCCGATCGCCGTCACCGGTGGGATGTCTCGTGCCTCCAGGGCAGGCGTCGTGGTCAAAGGCGGTGCGGCGCTCGAACTGCTCGGCCGGGTGAACACGCTCGTCATGGACAAGACCGGTACGGTGACCGCCGGCCGCCCCGAGGTCGTCGACGTGGTCTGGGCGCCCGGGGCGACCCGCGCAGAGGCCTTGGCGTCCGCGGCCGGTATCGAGCAGTACTCACCGCACGTGCTCGCCGGTGCGGTACTGCGGGCCGCCGAGCGCGCCGGTGTGACACCACTGCGCGCCGAATCGGTGACCGAAGAGCCCGGTCGCGGCGCTGCCGGAGTCATCGACGGCCAGGTGGTCCAGGTGGGGAAGCTGCCTCCCGGACTCGTGATGCCGAGTTGGGCCCGTGGGGCCGCCCGGCGCGGCCGGCTCGACCTGGCGAGCGTCATCTGGGTCTGCCGGGGCGCCGAGCCGCTCGCGGCGATCTTCGTCCGCGACCGGATCCGGACCGACGCCGCCCGCACCATGCGCCGGCTGCGCGCAGCGGGAATCCAGCGCGTCATGCTGCTCACCGGTGATCATGTCGACAACGCCGTCGAGGTCGCCGGCATGCTGGGCGTCGACGAGGTTCACGCCGACGCGACCCCGGCCGGCAAGATCGAGCAGGTACGGGCGACCCGGGCCCACGGAATCACCGCGATGGTCGGTGACGGCATCAACGACGCGCCGGCGCTCGCCGCTGCCGACGTCGGCATCGCCCTCGGCTCCCGAGGCTCCACCGCCGCGGCGCAGGCCGCCGACGCGGTCATCCTCGACGACCGCATCGACCGGCTCGCCGACGCCGTCGAGATCGCACGCCGTACCCGGCGACTCGCCGTGCAGAGTGCCGCGGCCGGGACCGTGCTGTCCCTGCTCGCGATGCTCGCCGCGGCCGGTGGCCGGCTCGGACCTGTGGCGGGCGCGGTCGTCCAGGAGGGGATCGATCTGGTCGTCATCCTGAACGCGCTGCGGGCGCTGGGCGGCCGGACGCGGAAACCTCACACCGAGGCCGACGCGTTGCTGCACCGCTTCGCCAAGGAGCACGAGGATCTGATCCAGGTTCGCGCCGCGGTCAGAGAAGCAGCCGACGCCGTCGCGGGTGGCACCGGTCCACGCACCGACGCGATCGTCGCCCGAACCTACGCACTCCTCGTCGAACGGCTGCTGCCCCACGAGTACGCCGAGGAACACACCCTCTACCCGGCGCTGGCCGAGGTCCTGGGCGGCCCGGAAGGTACCTTCACGATGAGCCGCGAGCACGCGGAGATCGAACGACTGGTTCGTCGCATCGGTCGTCATCTCGACGAGTCACGCAGGATCCAACCGGACCAGCTCGACGACCTCCGCGCCACTCTCTACGGACTCGACGCAGTCCTCACGCTGCACTTCGCGCAGGAGGAAGAGGCCTACTTCACCCTCGACACCACCACCGCATCCGGCGACGCGCGTCACCCGTGACCCGCCGCGGCCCGGTCGGCGACGGCAAGGTGGGGCCTGTGGCGGTGCGGCCAGCGGACGAACGACTCCGCCTGCAGGGTGGCCGACGCGATCCGGGGAAGGTCGCGGGTGCGTGGGTAGCAGACGAAGCGCGGGTTCCAGGCCGGCCGGTACTTGGCGTTGGCCCGGTACAGCGACTCGATCTGCCAGAACCGGCTCAGCCCGAGCAGGACGCGATACCGAACCCGTGACGCGACACCTGCTCCGGTCAGACCGCCCCGCTCGAACACCTCGCGGAAGACCGCGAAGTTGAGGGAGATCCGCGTGACGCCCAGCTCCGGACCGGCTCGGACGAGTTCGTTGACCATGAACTCGATCACCCCGTTGCCGGCGTTCGGCGAGCGGACCATCAGATCGAGCGAGAGCCCGTCGTCGTTCCAGGGCACCAGACTCAGTATCGCGACGAGCTCCGCACCGGCGTCGCGGCAGCTGACCACCACCGCGTCGCTGTCCCGGGGGTCCCCGAACCGCCCGAGCGCCATCGAGAACCCGCGCTCCGCCTGGCCCGCACGCCAGCCGGCCACCTGCCGGGACAGCTGGTCGAGTTCCTTGCCGTCGATCTGGCGCAACCGGCGGATCTGTGCCACGTGCCCCCGTCGTTCGGCGCGCCGTACTGCCTGCCGGACGGACCGCATCGGCCGGGACGCCAGGCTGAAGGTCGCCGTGTCGAGGACTGCCTCGTCGCCGAGCTGGACCGCCGCCAGCCCGTGATCGCCGTAGCTCGACACACCGCTCTCGCTGGCCCCGACGACCCCGGGTGTCCAGGCATAACGGCGAGCTTCGGTCAGCCAGGCGTCGATCGCTTCGGACCATCCGCGCCGGTCGCCGATCGGATCGCCGCCGGCCAGCGAGACGCCCGCGACGACGCGGTACGCCACCGCCGCCCGTCCGGAGGGCGAGAAGATGAGGGACTTGTCGTCGCGCAGCGCGAAATAGCTCAGGGAGTCGTTACGGCTTCCGGCCAGCAAGGCCCGCAGGTGCTCGGCTTCGGCATCGATCTGATGCCGCGGCGCGCGAGCGGTCCGCAGCGCCACGAGCACTGTCGTCAGTGCGACGACGACCCCCAGCAGGAGCAGGGTGGTCTCGAGTCGCTGACGAGCTTGCGCCGATTCGAACTGTGCCGGTCCGCTGACACCGACGAAACCGAGCCAGACCTCGCTCATGAGCTTCCGCATCGGGAGACGCCGGGTCAGAGCGTCCGGGTCGGCCAGGAGTGCGCCCGCGCCCACGAGCGTCGCCAGCAGGAGCGACGCCAGGAACGTGAGCGCGACGGTACGCCGGCTGCCCGGGTCCGGACGACCCGTGAACGCCGAGCGGGTGATCACCAGCAGCACGATGACCACCACGGCCGCGATCGACTCCCCGATCGATCGGGCCAGTCCGTTGAGGACCAGCAGGCCGGTCGTCGCCGCCAGTGCCCCCACCCAGGCACGCCGCTTACGCCGTGCGAGACCTCGCGACAACAGAACCAGAACCACCCCGAGCGGCACGGCCGCGCCCGCCGCCTGTGGTACCAGGACCGGCAGTACGTCGGTCAACGCCTCCAACCGTGGCCGCAGCGGCGGGCTGATGGCGTCGAGCACGCTCACGACACCGAGCAGGCCCACCAGGACGGCGATCCACGGTGCCCACCGTGCCTGGTCACGCGGTGTGTCCGCGGTCCGTCGGTCTCGCCGCCTGTGCATGTCAGTCAGTTCACGCCGGGGCGGGCGTGATGCGGAAGACGGGGTAGTCCGCGGCGATGCGCTCGAATTCGGCGAGCGGAGCGGTGCGGTCCACCGGCAGGTGCGCCCTCGCGCCGGGGGCCAGCTCCAGGAACTTCTGCAGGATCGCTGCCCGGGCGGCCGGTTCCACCTCCACGAGCCGTACGGCCTCGCGGTGACCCGAGCGAAGGACGGCCCGTCCGTCGGCGGCGCGGACGTTCCGCACCCAGTTGGTGTGCTCGCCCAGCATCGAGACCAGGTACCGCTGACCGTCGTACGGCGTGAGCACCAGCGGGAACGAGATCGCCTTGCCCGTACGCCGCCCGACCACCTCCAGCGTGACCGCCTGCCTGGGCGCGGCGATCCGGTGCGCGTACTGGACCGCCCCGATCCGGTTCAGCACCCGCGCGAGCCGGTTCGGACGGCCGCCCCGGTACATCCACCGATCGAGCCGGTGCAGCATCCCCGCGGATGTGGTGTCTGCCTGCTTCATGAGTCCTCCGCCGCTGTGCGTACTTCGATCGTGTGCCGGGCGGTGCGCCGGACGAACGGGCGAAGGTCCTGAGCGGTGTCGGCAGACGGCCCGGACCTGGCCGGGGGAGACGCCGGTGCATGGCAGGATGCGGCGTATGGCGACGTTCAGGCATCCGCTTCGGGTCACGGAGGCGGCGCGCGATCAGCCGGTCACCACGTTGGAGTTGTTCTTCGACCTGGTGTTCGTGTTCGCGCTGACGCAGATCACCGCGCTGATGGCGCACGACTTGACGTGGCACGGCGTCGTCCGCGGACTGCTGCTCGTGGGGCTGCTCTGGTGGAGCTGGATCGGGTACGCCTGGCTGTGCAACATCGTGAAGGCGGACGTCGGAGCGTTCCGCGGTGTCCTGCTGCTCGCGATGGCGGCGATGTTCGTGATCGCGCTGGCGATCCCGGAGGCGTTCCACGACCTGCCCGGCGGGCTGCCCGGACCGGTGGTCATCGCCTGGGCGTACTTCGCCTTCCGGGCGCTGCACCTGGTGCTGTTCTGGATGATCGCCGACGGGGATCGCGCGCTGCGCCGTACGCTGGCGCGGTTCACGCCGTCGATGCTCGGCGGCACCGCGCTGCTGCTGGTCGCGTCGCAGTTCCACGGCTGGACCCAGACCGCGCTCTGGGCGGGCGCGCTCGCGGTCGACTACGGCGGGACGTACCTGATCGACGCGCGCGGCTGGCGGTTCAGGTCCGCCTCGCACTTCGCCGAGCGGCACGGACTGATCGTGATCATCGCGCTCGGCGAGTCGATCGTGGCGATCGGGGTCGGCGTCACCGATCTGCCGATCTCCTGGCCGGTCCTGATCGCGTCGCTGCTCGGCCTGGGGGTCTCGGCCGCGCTGTGGTGGATCTACTTCGACGCGACCGTGCACTACGGCGAGCACGCGCTGGCGGCGGAGCCCGAGGAGACTCGGTCGGTGATGGCCCGCGACGCCTACACCTTCTGGCATTTCCCGATGGTGACCGGCATCGTGCTGCTCGCGCTCGGCCTGAAGAAGGTCCTGGAGTACGTCGCCGACGCCGAGCACCACGACCTGTCGGACCCCTTGAAGGGCCCCGGTCTGTACGCGCTGTACTTCGGCGTCGTGATCTACCTGCTCGGTCACGTCGGCTTCAAGTGGCGCACGGTGCACGTCGTCGGCACGACCCGGCTGGCCGCGGCGGTGACGCTGATCGTCGCGGCGCTGCTCGTCGGCAAGGTGCCCGCCCTGGGGCAACTCGGTGTCGTGGCCGCGGTGCTGGCCGCCCTGGTCGTCGTCGAGTCCGTCTACTACGCCCGGGACCGCGCCCAGCTGCACCACACCGGCGACCAGGCGTCATAGCGGAGAAAAGTGCCCGAGTCCGGGACCAAGGGCCCTGACAGATGCGCGGTGCAGGGGCCATGGTGGAGGGGACGAACAAACCTGGGGAGGGACCATGCGGGCCGAGTTCCGGACAGTTCGTGAGCAGCCGACCGCCGTACTGCGGGCGACTCTGGGGCGCCGTGATGTTGTCGACTGGTTCGACGCCGCCTTCGCCACGGTCGCCGACTACCTGTACCGGCACGGCGTCGCGGCGTGCGGGTTCCCGTTCTCCCGCGACCACCTCCTCCCCGACGGCAGCTACCTGCTCGAAGCGGGGTTCCCGGTTGGTACGAGGATCAAGGGCGACGGGGAGGTCCGGCCGTCCAGCCTGTCGGCTGGGAAGGTCGTGGTGGCCCGGCACATCGGGTCGTACGCGGACGTGGCGGACGCCTATCAGGCGATCGACGAGTGGCTGAAGGCAGAGCACGCGATCCGCACCGGCGACGCGTGGGAGGTCTACCGCGGAGCGGGCGGCGACCGGGCCGGACAGACCACCGAGGTCGTCCAGCCCTTCCGCCTCGTACCGGTCGGCAGCCTCGCGCACTGACCGGCGAGGTCAGCTGACGCGCACGTGGGCGCGCGCCGCGGCGGGGTTGCGCATCTTCAGCAACGGGGTCCCGATGCCGTAGGTGAGGAAGAAGCCCTCCGGGAAGATCTCGACGATCCGGGTGTCGGCCAGCCGCTCGGCCGGTACCAGCGTGGCCAGCTGTGACGACAGCGAGTCGATGTCCAGCGAACCTCGCGGATGGACGACCGCCCTGGCATGGAAACTGATGGTGGCCGGCGGGATCGGCCAGATCAGCGAGAGCAGACCGCCGCGTCGCACCGGCACGGTCACCGCCACCTGGCCGGTGACCGGGATGTGCCTCGCCTTCCAGCTGTCGGGTGCGACGGCCGCGTACAGCCGGCCGGGGGCGGCGACGTACACGACGCCGCTCGACCTGGGCTCGCCGGCCGGCGTGACGTAGCTGAGCACGGCGAACGACCGCTTCTCGAGCTGCTTCCAGATCTCCGCGCCGGTCGGTCCGGGCGTCCGGGGCTGCTTCACTCGGTTGTCTGTCTCGACCATCGGCCTGCCTTTCGAGCTGTTGAAGGGTCGCGCCCGCTCAGCGGATGACGGCGACGGGACAGGGGGCGTGGTGGAGGACGTGCTGGCTGACGGAGCCGACCAGGAGTCCGGCGAAGCCTCCGCGGCCGCGGGATCCGACGACGATGAGATCGGCGGAGTCGCCGGCGCGCAGGATGGCGCGGGCCGCCTGGCCGTTGATCAGCCGCGTCTGCCACGGCACGTCCGGATAGTCCAGGACGGCCCCGGCGACCGACTCGGCGACGAGCAGCCGGCTGGATTCCTTGACGTCCTCCTCGTCGAACTGCAGCATCGACTCGCCGTCGACGTAGGTGAGATACGGGCTGGTCCAGGCATGGACGGCGACCACCCGGGCGCCGAGCGCGTCGGCGTGCTCGAAGGCGAAGCCGATCGCCCGGGCCGAGGTCTGCGATCCGTCGACGCCGACGACCACGGTCGGCTGGTCGGCGACCCGCGGCCGCTGATCGGGCGGTACGACGACGACCGGGCAGGGCGCGTGCATCGTCACCTGCATCGCCACCGAGCCGAGCATCAGGCCGGTCCAGCCGCCCAGGCCGCGAGACCCGAGAACCATCAGCCGGGCCGCTGCGGCCTCCTCGACCAGTTGTTTCGCGGCCACGCCGTCCAGGAGAACCGCCTCGACCTGCAGAGTGGGATGCCGGAGCCGGATCCCCTCGGCGATGGCGTTGAGACCGCGCTCCCGCAGCGCCCGCAGCGTCGCGAGCGGGACGGTCTTGCCCAGCGAGGGGCGGGTCGCGATGACCAGCTGGAAGACCTCCGCGATCCGCAGCGGAGCGTGCAGCCGGACCGCTTCGGTGGTCGCCCAGTCGAGCGCGGCCAGGCCCGCGGGCGAACCGTCGTACCCGGTGACGACCGGAGCGGGTCGTGTGGTCATGTGCCCCCCTCGCAGGCACGCGCTGAGCCGCGTGGCCACGACCAGTCGACAGCGCCGCGCGGTCCGCGTTCAAGGGCCGATGGGCCTCATCGGTCGTGCCGTTGGGCCCTGCTGCCGCTGCCGTGCGCGAAATCGGGACTTCGGACCCTAGCCGGGCGAGGCCTCGCGGCTGATCGTGGAGGTATGACGTAGTCGGCCGCCCTGGCGTCCGACGGGGGGAGGCTCCCCATGGGGTCTGGTTCGTGCTCCGATTCCGAGGGGACGGCGGGTGCGCAACTGGCGCTCTACCGAGCCGTCTGGTGGGGGTTCTGCGGGGCGTTCATCGTGATCTGCGGTGCCGCGGCGGCGCTGTTGCTGCCGTCGGACATCCTGTTGCTCGCGCTGGCGCTCGTTCCGGTGTCCGGTGCGACGGCCGCGGCGATGTACGGCGGCGACACCGACTGGCTCTCCCGCTGGACGAGATGGCAGGTTGCCGTCACCGTGGCCGTCATCGCGGGCGCGAGTACGTTGATCCTCGGCCTCACCGACGTTCTCGGGTACAGCGTGCTCTGGCTGGTCCTGCTCCTCGGAGCGAGCTCACCGCCCGCGGTGCGGTGGTACCGCGGGGGACCGCGGATCGGTCGCGCCGGACTGCCCGAACGCAGTACCGCGGAGCTGTGCCGGCAGTGGCGCGACAGTTACGACGCGCTGCGGCGGGCGACGAGCGACGCGCACCGGCTGCGGATCGTCCTGGAGCGCCAGCACTGCTTGGACGAACTCGGCCGACGGGATCCCGAAGGCCTGCAAGCCTGGCTCGCTTCCGCCGCCAGCGCGGCCGGCGACCCCGAACGGTTCCTCAAGAGCCAATAGAGCCAATAGAGCCAACAGGTCAGCGGAGGCGTTCGAGATGGGGTGCGAGGAAGCCGAGGATCGCTGTGTGGACTTCGGCGGAGGCGCTGATCACGGCGCCGCCTTCGGTGCCGAGCGGGGCGCCGCGCAGGTCGGTGATGATGCAGCCGGCGGCTTCGGCGAGGGCGAGGCCGGCGGCGAAGTGCAGGTCGTTGCGGAGTTCGCCGTCGGTGACGTACGCCGCGCGCCGGCCGGCTGCGACCCAGGCGACCCCGAGGGTCGACGACAGGACCCGCGGCGAGAACTGCGCCCGGAACGCGACGTCGGCGACGAGCTGGCCGCTGACGGAGGCGGCGCCGGTGGGCCGGTCGGCGTTGATCTCGACCAGTCCGGTCGCCACGGAAGGCACCAGCGGGTGGTCGGTGCCCGCGTGCCGGACCTGCGCCGACCTGAAGTCGGTCCAGAAGGTCTCCTGCGCGACCGGGTCGGCAGCCGCCGCGGCGATCGTGCGCTCGCCGTCGAGCAAGGCCACGTTCACGACCATCAGCGGCGTCGTCGCCGCGAAGTTCAGCGTCCCGCACAGCGGATCGATCAGCCAGCGACGGGCGGTGGCCGCCGGTCCGGAGCGACCGAACTCTTCACCCTCGCGCGCGTCATCGGGCCGCCGGGCCGAGAGCACCGCGGTAATGGCCCGCTCCGCGTCGAGGTCGGTCTGGGTCGCGAAGTCGGTCGCCGACTTCGCGAACCTCAGATGTTCACGACCGTACGAGCCCGCGACGACCGCCGCGCCCGCATCGGCTGCCTCGATCGCCACCTCCGCATCACTCATCGCCATGCGCCGACCCTAGCCGCTGGCCCGAGGTCGGTTCGGTGGTACGTCGGGGTACCGGGGTAGTGGGCGCGCCGTCGCGGACGGATGTGCTGGTCAGGGAGTCGCCATGTTCCGTCGGCGGGACAAAGAGTCCGACCGGGTGGTCGAGGTCGGGCTGGACGAACTGCTCTGGCCCGGCGCGAGCACGGAGGACGAGCCGGACGCCGACGCTGCCGATGAACCGGCCGGTGAACGAGTGGCCGGTGAACAACGGATCAGTGAACGGCGGGCCGGTGAACGAGGGGCCGGTGAACGACGGGTCGGTGAACCGGCGGCCGCGCCGGTGCAGCCGGGTGCGTCGTTCGGTGTCGCGTTCTTCGGCTGGCTCGTCGCCAGTGGCACCTCGGTCCTGCTTTTGGCCCTGGTAGCTGCCGTCGGCACGGTGATCGGCTGGGAAAAACTCGCCGACTGGTCGAGAGACTGGCTGTTCGTCGGCCTGTGGGCACTTCTCGTGCTGTCGTTGGCCATCGGTGCGTTCTCCGGCGGGTACGCCGCCGCGCGCATGGTGCCGTCCCAAGGCACACGGCAGGGCCTCGAGGTCTGGCTCTTCAGTTGGTGCGCGGCCGCCGTCCTGGGCGGGCTGGGCTATTTCGCGAACCGGCAGTACGACCTCGTGACTCGCGTCGACTGGCCGTCGGTGCCCGTCGCCGAGCCCGATCGAGGGCTGG
>Ga0247821_10000788_pt1 | contig 17688 bp, 9 predicted proteins | sample 13C_Glycerol_Day_FD_192481 | JGI IMG/M metagenome (GOLD analysis project Ga0247821, IMG submission 192481) | Soil microbial communities from agricultural site in Penn Yan, New York, United States - 13C_Glycerol_Day14 | ecosystem: Environmental > Terrestrial > Soil > Agricultural land | place... | reverse complement strand
TGCCGTCGGGGTTGAGTTCCAGTCCGTCCGGCAAGCGGCCGTCGACGATCTTCCAGGTGTAGCCGGGCTGACCTCCGCCGGCCATGAACTGGAACGCCGACGCGGCCACGCCGTGGTTCGCCGTTCCGGTCGACTTGTTCCAGACGTACGGCCATTCCTTGTAGCCGGTGGGCATGGTGTTCCGCGGCAGCGGAGTGCGGACCGGGTCTGCGGTCGACAGTCCCTGCGAGACGATCTTCAACGACTCGGACGGTCCGGCCACCGAGTTCGCCAGCCCGCTCACGGCGTTGCCGCTCTGATCCGCGACCCTGCCGTAGAACCCCAGGTAGGCGACGTTCTGGTCCTTCGCGATCGGTACGCCGTTCGCGTTCAGGTCCTCGGTGTAGGTGTGCTTGATCTGGATCATCAGCTTGTTCCAGCCCTGCTTCAGGTGCACGGCCTGTTTCGTCAGGTCCTTCTGCACCTCGACCGGTGTGCTCGGCGCCGTCAGGCAGCGGTCGTTCACGTAGATGCGGTACGAGCCGCTGGCGCCGACGTCGAAGAAGGCGTCCTTCGCCTCCGGGCTGTAGACGTAGGTGCTCGCGTAGACGTACTTGTTCCGTGTGTCGATGCCCTTCTTGACCGAGTAGTACCCGTACAGGTCCTGGTAGTCGTCGTAGTTGCGGTTGTAGATGCGGTCGTCGAAGTACTCCCAGGCGTGGTTCTCACCGCCGAACCCGAACGGGGCGCCCAGCTCGGGCGTGATCGGGTTCTTCCCGTCGACGGGCCCCGGGCGGTCGTACACCTCGACCTCCGACAGACCGGTGATCGACGGGTACGGCGTACGTCCCTTGTCGATCTCGATCTTCATCCCGACGACGTTCGACAGCCCAGGATCCGCCGAGTACACCGTCGGCGCGGACGGACTGGAGGATGTGCTGTTCACCTGGCCCGATTCGACGGAGCTGCCGTCGGCGAGCGTGAAGGTCAGGTGGTACCAGTTGTTGACATGGCGCCCGTCGCCCCACTGGGCGATGCGTACCTCGTTCAACGAGATCGGCGTGTTCCAGCTGAAGTTCACCCACGGACTCGAGTCGTTCTCCGTGACCCACTGCTTGCTGGTGCTCCCGTCCACCAGGTTGGCCACGGGATTCGTCGCGAGCGTCGATGACGACGCCGTGATGCCGGAGGCCCGCGGGGCCTGATTCGCGACCTCTCCGACCTCACATTCGTAGGTCTTGTCGGCCACGGGGGAGCCGAACGGTCCCGACACCAGCCAGGAGTTGATGAACGGGGCACTTCCCGGGACCTGCTGCGCGGACGCCGTCGTCCCTGGCGGTCCGAGGAGGAATGCGGTGGCGAGGACCGCCGCGACGGCCAGTAGTGCCGTGGATCTTCTGCGCCTCACTGTCGAGCTCCTTGTGTTGGGCGAGTCTCAGTTGACGTTATGAATCTGATTCTTCGGCGTCCGGCGAAGGGTGGGTCTTGCTACCGAGTTGGCTTTCGACCCCACGCCTGAAGGCGTCCAGGTGCGACGAGTATGGCGAGGCTCCTCTATTGCGTCAACACTATGGATCTGCTCTAATGACCGCACTGCAGCCAAATAGATCTGAACTATTTTGCTCCAGCGGGCACCGCTCTCCCGATCTGAAGGACGACATGCGAATCACTGATGTGACCTTGGACCTGGTGGAACTGCCGGCGCAGCCGCCCTTTCGGTGGCGTGCCGGGCTGCCCGGCTCCGAGGGGCCGGCGGTGGGCGGCATCCTGCGTATCCACACCGACGAGGGGCTGACCGGTGAGGCCAGGACGCGTCGCGGACGCATCGTGGCCGACCTGGTGGACCGTCGCATCAGGCCCGATCTGATCGGTGCCGATCCGCTGTGGCGGGAGCTGTTGTGGCATCGGCTGTGGGAGCTGGACCGGATCGAGGAGCTGCCGATCTACGCTCTCGGCCTGGTCGACGTGGCGTTGTGGGACCTGGCGGGGAAGGCCGCGGGTTTGCCGGTTCATCAGCTGCTGGGGACGTTCCGGGACGCGATCCCCGCCTACGCGAGCACGGTGACGTTCTCGTCGGTGGAGGAGTACCTCGACGTCGCCGACCAGTGCCTGGAGGCGGGCTACAAGGCGATCAAGCTGCACGCCTGGGGTGATGCGCGCGCGGACGCGGAGTTGTGCCAGAAGCTGCGGGCGCACGTGGGCGACGACGTACCGCTGATGTTCGACGGTTCCGCGGGCTTCGATCTCACCGACGCCGTGTACGTCGGGCGGGCGCTGTCGGAGGTCGGCTACACCTGGTACGAGGAGCCGATGCGCGAGTTCGGCGTGACGGCGTACCGCCGGCTCGCCGAGCGTGTCGACGTACCGCTGCTGGTCGCCGAGACCTCCGACGGCGCGCACATGAACGTCGCGGACTTCATCACCGCCGGGACAGCCGGCTACGTGCGCACCAGTGCCCAGTACAAGGGCGGCATCACCGGAGCGATGCGGATCGCGCACCTCGCCGACAGCTTCCAGCTCCGCGCCGAGGTACACGGCTCCGACATCGTCAACGCCCACCTGTGCATGGCCATCCCGAACACCACGTACTACGAGTCACTGGTCTACGCCAATCCGATCGTCCGCGAGCCGGCGGTCGGCCCGGACGGCCTGGTCCACGCGCCGACCACGCCCGGCATCGGCTACGAGTGACGACCGCTTCTCGCGTGAAGAACTCTCTCGACAAACACCACGAAGGAGACAAGATGCGTACCCGACGGCGTACCAAGCGGTTCCTGCTGGTAGCCACTGTGGCCGCGTGGGCGCTGGCCCTCGCGGGGTGCACCGCAGGCGGCTCGGCGCCCTCCGGTTCCGGCGACGAGGTCACACTGACCTTCCTCGTCTCCGAGACGCCGAACCTCACCCCGAAATACTGGGACGACGCGATCGCTCGTGCCTCCGAGAAGGTGCCGGGCGTCACGATCAAGAAGGTCGTCGGCGAGAACACTCCGGCGTATGCGCAGCAGCTGTTCGCGTCAGGTCAGGCGCCGGACATCTTCGCGGCAGGGATCGCGAACGGTCTCGCGCAGAAGGGCATGCTCGCCGAGTACACCCGCGACGAGCTCAAGAAGGCCGGAGTCACCGACTTCACGTCGGGCACGATCAACGGCAAGTTCTACGGCGTCGCGACCGGCGCGCAGGCGATTCCGGTCGTGTACTACAACAAGGCGCTGTTCGCGAAGGCCGGTATCGACGCCGCGCCGAAGACCTACGCGGAGCTGGTCGCCGACTGCGCGAAGCTGAAGGCGGCCGGCATCGCCCCGTTCGAGATCGGTGGCGGCGGCAAGGACACCTGGGCGACCGTCTTCGCGCTGGTGTCCGCGGTTTCCGCCGACGTCCTCACCGTTGACCCGGACTGGTTCCTGAAACGTACGAAGGGTGAGGTGAAGTTCACCGACCCCGCGTTCGTCGCCGCGGCGAAGAAGGTGCAGGACCTCGCCCGGAACGGGTACGGCGACAAGGATGCGATGACCCGCTCCTACGCTGACCTCGAACAGGCGTTCCTCGGGGGCAAGGCGGCGATGTACCCGATGGGTTCGTGGTTCGCCGCCGCCGCCGACAAGGCGAAGCGGACCGACATCGGCGTCTTCGGCTGGCCGAGCGATACCGGCCGGCAGGCGTTCCCGACCGTCAGCGGCGCCGGAATGAATGTCAACGCGAAGTCGAAGAACGTGGAGCTCGCCAAGAAGTGGTCACTGGCGTTCGCCACCGACAAGCAGAACCGTGACCTGGGAGTCCTCACCGACGGCGACATCGTGACGGTCAAGGACTACCAGCTCCCGGACAAGGTCGGTGCGGTCTACCAGGAGACGGTGCGGGCCTACGACGCGGCGGTCGCGTCCGGCGCGACGGTTCCCGCCTGGGCGAACATCACCGGTGACGGCGCGCTGCCGCCGGGATTCTCCGAGCTGATGACGGCGGCGAACGTCGACCTGCTGACCGGCAAGAAGACGCCTGAACAGTTCGCACAGTACCTCGACCAGCAGTACGCCGCGGCGCAGAAGTAGCCGCATGCACAAGCAGAAGAGGCGGCGCTTTCCGCCGCGCAATCCCCTCTATTTCCTCTTGTTCGCGCTCCCCGGCGCCGTGCTCTACGCGGCATTCGTCCTCTGGCCGCTGCTGGTCGCGCTCTGGTCGAGCCTCACCAACGAGAACGCCTACCGAACCACCACGTCGTTCGTGTGGTTCGACAACTACGGCCGGCTGTTCACCGATCCGGCCTACGTGCAGACGCTCCGGAACACGGTGGTTCTGGCCCTCATCTGCATCGCCGTGCCGAACGCGCTCGGCCTTGGGATCGCCGTGCTGCTCGACCGCGTGGGCTGGGTGTTCAACGTGCTGCGTGCGGTGTTCTTCATTCCCGTCGTCCTGTCGTCGGTGGTCGTCGCGGTGATCTGGCAACAGATGCTGAAGGACGACGGGCTGGTCAACACGTCGTTGCGTTCGTTCGGGGTCACCGATCCGCCCGGATGGCTGTCCGATCCGGCGCTCGCGCTCTACAGCGTCGGGTGGATCGCCGCCTGGCAGGCTGTTGGTACCTGCGTCGTTCTGTACCTCGCCGGGCTGCAGAGCATTCCGAAGGAACTGCTCGAGGCCGCGGCAATCGACGGCGCCGGGCCGGTCCGGCGCTTCCGCACCATTACCTGGCCACTGCTCGCCCCGTCCGTCACGATCATGACGGTCCTGTCGATGATCGGCGGATTCAAGGTGTACGACCAGGTCAAGGTCATGACGAACGGCGGGCCGGGCGTCGGTACGACCTCGACGCTCGCGTTCGACGTCGTACGAACCGGTATCGACGCCGGTGCGGTGGGCTACGGGGCGGCGAAGGCCGCGGTCATGTTCTTCATCATCGCCGCGATCTCGTTGCTCTCCCTCCGGATCATGCGCGGCCGGGAGGTCGACCTGTGACCACGAACGCCGGCAGCAACCGCCGGTTCGGGGCCGGTCGTGCCGGGCCGGCGCGCACGCTGACCGCACTGGTCCTGACCGCGCTCTTCATCTACCCGATCTACCTCGTGATCCTGAATGCGTTCAAGACGCAGGAGGACATCTACCGGTACCCGGGCCTACCGACCATGCCGTTGACCTGGCGAAATTTCGTCGACGTCGTCACCCGCCCTGACGGGTTGCTCTGGACCGGCCTGATCAACAGTGTCCAGATCACCGTCGTCGGCACCCTGCTGTCGACCGTGATCGCCGCGATGATGGCGCACTACATGGTGCGGTCGACCGGATGGTTCGCCAAGTCACTGTGGGTCGTCATTCCACTCGGCCTCATGATTCCGCCGGCCACGACGTTGCTCCCGTTGCTTCGCATGATGCGAGATTTCGGGTTGATCGGCTCGGTGTTCGGACTGATCGTGCTGTACGTGGCCGGCAGCCTGCCGTTCGGAGTGCTGGTGTTCACCGGGTTCCTGCGAACCATCCCGAAAGAGCTCGAAGAGGCCGCGGCGATGGACGGTGCCGGCCCGATCCGGACGTTCTGGTCGATCGTGTTCCCGCTGTTGCGCCCGGCCGGCGCCAGCGTCGTCATCTTCGTCGCGGTCGGCCTGTGGAACGACTTCATCACGCCGCTGATCATTCTTGGCCCGGCCAACGGAAGCACCGTCACGGTCGGCATGTACCGCCAGATCAGCGAACACGTCTCGAACTACGGCGCGGTGTTCGCGTACATGGTGCTCGCAACGATTCCGATTCTCGTCCTGTTCGTCTTCCTGCAGAAGTACTTCGTGAAGGGACTGCTCAGTGGCGCAGCAAAGGGATAACGGTGCCAGCGGCTCGACAGGACCCCGGAGGCAACGATGAAGAGATCGCGCAAGATCCGATCCGGCGTCGTCGCGGCCGCGATGCTGCTGGTGGCTACCGCCGTCGGCAGCGTTGTCGCCGGACCGCAGGCCCGTGCGGCTCAAACGACCGGCACCGCGCCCTACCTGAACCAGTGGGTGGTGTCCGGGCCGTACGCCGACGCTGAGGCGATCGGCAAGGACACGTCGGGCTGGCAGTACTTCGACGACCGGATCTTCAACCGGAACTACGACGACTACAACGACTTGATGGGGTACTTCGACGTCAAGCGGGGGGAGTCGACCGTCGACAAGTGGGTGGCGGCGGCGAGCTACGTGTACAGCCCGGTCGCGCAGACCGTGCAGTGGCAGGTCGGCGGATCGGGGCGTTACCGGCTGTTCGCCAACGAGGTCGAGGCCGGGCGTCAGGACAGCGTCGTCGGCCGGGTCAGCAAGGCGGGCACGAAGTACCCGATCCAGCTGAACCAGGGCTGGAACAAGCTGCTCATCGAGATCCAGCACAAGAACCCCGGCAAGAACAAGAACTTCCTCGGCTTCTACACGAGGATCAGCGACGGCGTCGGCAACACCGTCCCCGGACTCACGTACTCGGTCAGCGGACCGAACGTGACGGACCACCAGCTCGGGATCGTCACGAAGGGGCTGGACATCGACCGGCAGGCCTTCGCCGCGCGCAACGCGAAGGTCCCGGCGAACGACTACCCGTCGAACACCCTGCCGTACGCGTACGACGAGAACCCGTACGTCGGCATGGTGGCGACGATCGACGGCAACCGGAACACGTCGAGCATCGCCCCGCAGGCGGCGCCGTTCACGTTCCAGGCGGCCGGCGGAAGCCCCGGATACTCCTGGACGATCGCCGCCGGCCAGCTGCCGCCCGGCCTGACACTCGCCGCGGACGGTCATCTCGACGGCAAGGTCGCGGACGGCGCCCACGGCGTACAGCAGAAGGACTACGCGTTCACCCTGAAGGTCACCGACGCCGCCGGGGCCACCGCGACGAAGCCATACACGATCACAGTGAAGCAGAACCCGGTCGACTGGTTCATCGACGGGAAGATGTCGGCGCTGTCGCACACCACCGGCACGATGCCGAACCTGTACGACCCGAACTTCAACTACGACGAGTGGGCCCAGACGGCCAAAGAGATGGGTATGACCATGCTCTCGACCGAGAGCCTGCAGAACACCGTCTACTACTGGCCGTCGCCGAACGCGAACCTGACCCCGGCCAACTCGAACAAGCTCTACAAGTACGGCGCCCTGTTCCAGGCTCCGGACGGTAGCTGGCAGGTCAAGGACCGGGTGCAACAGGCCAAGGAGGCGGCCGAGCGCTACGGGCTGAAGTTCGGGGTCTACGTGTCGTCGTTGTATGAGGGATCCGAGATCCTCGAGAGCGACATCCAGGGCCTGGTCGAACGCTACGACCCCTGGTACGTCTTCGCCGACGGCGGTCCGGAGAGCTACTCGAACATCGACGTGGCGTGGAGCTCCGCGCGCAACTACAACGACCGGGTACTGATCGACGCGAACCCGAACGCGCAGACCGGCGACCAGGACATCACCCTGCACGAGCGCCCGTTCTGGAACGCCGAGCCGTACAACGAGGGCGGCTGGCGAACCGGGATCCTGCCGCAGGGCAGGAAGGTCGCGCACGAGGAGTGGAACGACCCCTACACGACGGCGCTCGACGTGTGGACGCAATACGCCAAGGGCAATGAACGGGACGACTGGGGCGAGGCGACCAAGGAACTGATCAACCAGTACGGCCACGGCTACGTGATGAACTACGACTCGTCCATCACGGTGACCCGCGGCATGGACAATCTGAGCAGCAATCTGGACAACACGAACATCTTCTCGATGGTCCCGATCTCCTCGCAGCAGCTGTCGGACATGCGGGCGTCGATCGTGCGGTGGATGGACAACGGGTCCGGCCCCGATCTGCGCGAGTCGCTGTACGGAACCACGCCGTACACCATGGACTACGCGTTGAAGCCCGGCTGGTACACCGATCCGCAGAAGGCGATCGCCCACGGCCAGGGGCCTGACTGGGGCTACGCCATGTCCCGGGACCAGTACGTCTACCTGCACCTGATCAAGAACCAGATCGCGGGAACGGCGAAGACGGGCTTCGCCGGCCAAGCATCGATGAGTCACATCGGTCCCTTCGACCATCGGGTCAACCAGGTGGAGTGGCTGAACAAGGGCACGACACTGCCGTTCAGCACCGAGACGGAGAAGGGCAAGTACTACGTCACGATCGACACGTCCGGTGTGACGGCGGATCCGATCGACACCGTCATCAAGATCCGGACCGACAGCCCGGTCCGGAAGTACAAGATGACGGGCGTCAAGCTCTTCAGCAGCCAGACCGCGGCCAACCACCTGCAGTTGCGGGCCGAGAGCTACATGAACAACTACACCAACGTCCTGGCGCCCGCGAAGCTCAAGTACACGAGCAGCAACCAGCGTGTCGCGACGGTGAGCGCGGCAACGGGCCTGGTCACGGCCGTCGCGGACGGCGCCGCTACGATCACCGTGACGGCGACGTACGACGACGGAGTGAACCCGGCACAGGTCATGACCGACACGTACCCGGTCAAGGTACGAGCTCACAAGGTTGCGGCCGCCCTACCCCTGGTCGGCGTGAACCTGTTGACGAACGGCGCGCTGTTCTGGGGCCAGTTCTCGACCGACAAGGACGTACCGGTCGCGTTCAAGGGCTTCAGCCGCAAGGGCGGCGAGACCGACATCCTCGACGCCACGAACGTCAAGTTCCACTACGCGACCGTCGACGGCCGACGGGACAACGCCGCGGGGAAGGTCGTGGTCACGGAGATTCCGGCAGACCAGTCGCCCTTCGTCGTGGAGGGCAACCGGATGCGGTTCACCCGGAAGGTCTCGGCCTCCACGATGTACAGCTACTGGGCCGACGTCACGGTCGGCGGAAAGACCTACACCTCGACCCGGAACTACATCACGCTGATCCCGGACGCCGATGTGGCGCGCGGGATCACGCCGAAGGCGACCAGCGACACCGGCAATGCCCGGCTGCTCTCCGACGGGACGATCAACGACGCGACCGGCGGCAACCTCGCGAAGTGGTCGGCGCCGGCGGGTGCGGAGAATCCCAGCATCACCTACGACCTGGGCAGGATGCACGATCTCTCGCGGGTCAACCTGTTCTTCAACCACCACATGCCGAACGCCGACAACGTCACCTACTACAACGTGCCGAAGAAGGTGAAGATCGAGTACAGCCAGGACGGTACGCACTGGACCGCCGGTCACGAGACGAACACTGTGTCGGGCGCCGGGCTGCCGACGGCCAGGAACACGCTGGCGGTGCCGGGCAGCGATACGACGCTGTACGGGTGGGAGCAGGACGGGCTGTACTACAACTACCCGGTCGATTCGGCCAAGCCCAGCGTGCACGCCCGGTACGTCAGAGTCTCCTTTCCGGGCGGCGGTCAGGGCGGTAGCCCGGTCGACGTACTGGAAGCCCAGATCTTCTCGTTGCGGGACCTGACCGCCCTCGGCAGTCTCGAGTTGCAGCCGAAGACCGGGACGGACAACCGGACGGCGACGATCGATGTCCAGGGCTACTCCTTCCTGGGAGCGCCGCTCGACCTGAGAACCGCCGCCATCACGATCACCAGCGACAACCCGTCCGTAGTGGAGGTCGGCGCCGAGGGGGTTCTGTCGTCCGGCGCGGCGGGAAGGACGCGGATCACCGTCTCCGCGGAGCTGGCCGGGTATCGCGCCGAGGACCATCTGTACGCCGACGTGGACACGGACGGGCGGATCTCGTTCCCCGCATTCCTGAAGCAGGCCAAGCTTGCGCTGAGCAACAGTTCCGTCAAGGTGAACGAGCCGGCCGTCGGTACGATCGAGGGAACGCTCAACACCGGCGCGAAGGCGAACCTGTCGCACGCGAAGGTCGAGTACGTTCTCAGCGACAGCAGACTGGCTGCGGTACCCGGCAGCAACACGATCGTGCTGAAGGAACCGATCCCCACCGGGTTCCAGGCCACGGCGAAGGCGATCGTGACGCTGGACGGGGTCGCCGTCGAGTCGAACACCGCGACGATCACGGCCCTCGCGGAAAATATCGCGAGTACGGCGACGGTCACGGTGTCCTCGGTCCGTGACCGCAATGGCGTACCGGACGGCAACAACCAGGACGACCGCTACCTCGGGACGAAGGCGACGGACGCGAACAAGGCGACGTCGTGGGCGGCCAAGCAGTCCGACAGTAGCCCGTGGATCAAGCTGCAGTTCCCGGCTCCGGTCGAGCTCGACCGGGTCAATCTCGTCGACCGCGGTCACGAGGTCAACCAGATCGTCGAAGGCGTTCTGGAGTGGGAAGGTGGCAGCAAGAAGGTGACCGGTATCCAGTGGGACGGTCAGCCGGACAACGTCGTGAAGCTCGACGCCCCGGTGCGGACCAGTTGGGTGAAGTTCACCATCGACCCCGGCAGCGTTTACGCCAATCCGAGCGGGGCGGAATGCGGACTGGCCGAGTTCGGTGTGTACGAGGTGCCGCCGCCGAAGTCCGTCGTCGACTTCAGGCCGGTCGCCGTCGACACCGGGGTCGGCGAGCTCCCGGCGCTGCCCGGGCAGGTCGACGCCGTCTCCAGTGACGGCACCACCGGCCTGGTCGACGTGACCTGGGACCCGGTCACGGCGGACATGGTGGCCGCGCCGGGCTGGTTCACGGTCCGCGGCACGGTCACCGGAACGACCGCGAAGCCGACAGCCGTTGTCAACGTCGAAGACCGCTGAGCGCACATCCAGTGCGGGCCGGTGCAGCACGGTGTGGGTCCGCATGGTCAGATGCAGCCGGACCCAGTCGAGCCCACCGTGGGCCTCGGCGCCCAGGTCGGGTAGGACCGTTGCCCGCCTTGTGCGACGTAGCTCTCGTGTTTCCATCCGCGGGCGCGGACAGCCGTTCTCGGGTGAGGTTGCGGGTTGCGCGTCATCTCACCCGAACCGGGTGATGCCTGTCCGAGCGGACCGGACCAGTCTGGTCCGGATCTGGGCGTTGAAAGGGGCTGACCGTGGCGATACCTGGGGATGCCGACGAGGCTGGGGTCGCTCCCCGATACCTGGACGGAATTCCGAACGGGCAGTACCGCGACATCGCGGCCATCACCAACCTGCGCCGCGACGTCGTGGGCCTGATGCCGCCCCAGAAGCGCTGAGTCGAGACAGTCGCCGACGGCCTGGCGTTCTCCGGATCTGTTGCGTGCGTCCGAGGTCCCTTGCGGCATGGCTTGTTCGCATGCTGCTGGTTGGATTCGCGGTGACCTCGGCCTCCACGGCCCCGGCGGACGCACAACCGGACAGCCTGCTCGCCGATGTCGTGGTGATCGGTGTGCCAGGGTTGCGCTGGTCTGATGTCGCGGCGTCGCCCGAGCTGACAGCGCTGGTCGGCCAGGCGAACGCCGGTTCGATCTCGGTCAGGACCGCCGGCCCGCGGACCTGCCCGATCGACGGCTGGCTCACGATCAGCGCCGGTACCCGGGCCCGGGTCAGCGAGTCCGTCGGAGAGTGCCCGGCGCTGCCGGCCGCGAACGGCACCGTCGCAAGCTGGCAGTTCTACCTCGACCAGCAGCACAAGTACCACACCGACGCCGAACCTGGCCGCTTAGGTGCCCTGGGCAAGGAGCTCTGCGGGTTCGGCCAAGGTGCTGCGGTCGCGACGGCCGGCAAGGACGGCAGCGTCTCGAAGTGGTGGCCACACTTCGACCCAGCGGTGCTTGCCAAGTGCAACGATGCGGTTGTTGACGCCGGCGCGTTGCCGACCGGTGCAGGCAGGGCGGACGCGGTCAAAATGGTCTCAGAGCTGGTCACCCAGGCGCGCGACCAGGGCAGGTGGGTGGTGCTGGCCGGCGTCGCCGAGGAGGCACCGGGCGCGCAGCGCGAGGCGTTGGTGGCGATGCAGCTGTCACCGGACAACGGGCCGCGCTGGCTGACCAGCAACTCAACCCGGCGGCCCGGCCTGATCCAGCTCACCGACCTGACCGCGACGCTGCTGTCCGACAGCGCGCCGGGCGCCTCGATCGACGGCGCGGAGATCCACTCGACCGGCCCGCTGCACACCGACGCCGCAGCAGTGATCGAGAACCGCCTGGATGCCAAGGAGCGGTTCGAGCAGCCGAGGCATGTGGTGCTGCCGGTCGTGCTCACCCTGGTGGCCGTTCAGCTGGTCGCGCTCGGCTGGTACCTGCTGCGGCACTCGCGGGCCTCCCGGCGTACTGCGGTGGTGACGTTGCTCGCGATGGGCGGGTTCTTCTCTGCGGTGTTCCTCAGCACGGCGACCGAATGGTGGCGCTGGCCGCGACCCGGTGTTTCGCTGTACGTCGTGACGCTCGGGATCAGCGCGCTGATCGGCATAGCGGCGTACGCGATCCTGCGCAGGAACGCGGCGGTGGGCGTGGCAGCCGTGGCGTACCTGGTCCTACTGGTAGACGGGGTCCTGGGCACACCGATGCAGCTGGGCAGCACGTTCACGCAGGGTCCGGTCGTGGGGGGCCGGTTCTACGGGTTCGGCAACTCCACCTTTCCCACGCTGGCGGTCGCCACGCTGGTGCTGGCCGGCGCAGCAGGGAATCGGCTGGTGCCGCGCTCGCGCTCGTACGCCGCCCTGGCGGTCCTGGTCATCGGGGGCGTCGCGATCATCGTGGACGGCATGCCCGGTTGGGGTACGGATTTCGGCGGCGTGATCGCGCTGACACCGGCCGTGCTGCTGCTGGCCTGGTACACCTGGCGCAGCCGGGTCACGCTCCGAACTGTCCTCGGTCTCGGGCTGACCGGGTTCGCTGCGGTCGCGGTTCTCGCGATCGCGGACTACCAGCGGGCGCCGCAGAACCGGACGCACTTCGGCACCTTCGTGGCCCGCTTGCTCGACGGTGACGTGACCGACGTGCTGATCCGCAAGCTGGAGCTGTCGCTGGGGTACCTCGACAACCCCGGCGGGTGGGTACTGTTGGTCACCGCACTCGCCGCGTTCGCCGCGATGCTATGGCCACAACGCGTGCCATCGGCGGCGTACCGGCAATGGGTGAACGCCTCACCGCTGAACCACCCCGCGCTGCTCGCGCTCGCGCTGTGCGGACTGGTCGCGATGCTGCTCAACGACTTCGGCGTGTTGCTGCCCGCGATCATGATCGGCTTCTTCCTGCCGCTCCTGGTGGCCCAACTCGTCGACCAGACGCGCGACCGATCAACGCACCAGTCAACTCCGCGCGGGTAGGCCGTGATCCGCAAGCTGGGCAGCGCCGGCCGAGCAGATCGCGGCCAGGGTTCGTCCGCCGGTGGACATGCGGCGCCTCACCGAAGATGACCCGCGGGTTGGCGCCCTGACTGCAGGGCAGACTTACGCGCCGACTCAGGGACCGGTCGAGTGGCCGACCGCCTCTTGGGGAGACGTCAGCTGAGCTGAAATAGCCGTGATCTGCGCGAGCATTCGGTGCGATTGTTTCAGGCTCGCGGGGGTACCGGAATGCGCACAGATTGAGATTGCCCGCGATCGGCTGGGGAGATCAGCCGGGCTGGTCGAAGGGACAAACCCATGGATCTCACCAAGTCCTGGAATGACGCGGTCGGCGCGATCATCACGTTCCTGCCCAAGTTCGCGATCTTCTTGGTCATCCTCCTGGTCGGGTGGCTGATCGCCAAAGCGCTGCGCAAGCTCGTCGACGTCGTACTGAGTCGCGTGGGCTTCGACCGAGCAGTCGAACGCGGCGGGGTCGGACGCGCGCTGGAGCGGTCGAAGTACGACGCGAGCGGGCTGATCGCGGCGTTGGTGTACTACGCGGTGTTGTTGATCGCGTTACAGTTCGCGTTCGGCGTGTTCGGGCCCAACCCCGTCAGCGATCTGCTGGCGGCCATCGTCGGCTGGCTGCCGAAGGCAGTCGTCGCGATCGTGATCGTCGTCGTCGCGGCAGCGATCGCCAACGCACTGCGTGACCTGGTCGGCAGTGCGCTCAGCGGGCTGAGTTGGGGCCAACTCGTGGCGCGGATCGTTCAGGTCTTCGTCATCGCGCTGGGCATCATCGCCGCCCTGAATCAGATGGGCATCGCCACCGCGGTCACCACTCCGGTCCTGATTGCGGTCCTCGCGACTGTCGGCGGCGTGATCGTGGTCGGCATGGGCGGCGGGCTGATTCGGCCGATGCAGCAGCGCTGGGAGCGCTGGCTGGGTCGCGCCGAGCGTGACCTGCCCCAAGCGCGCGCCCGTGACGAGGCCTACCAGCGCGGGCGCGAAGACGCTGAACGCGACGCTTGGGCGACGCCGGCGAGCGGTCGCGAGTCGGCCGCGCCGTACGGAGCGTACGGCGCGGAGGGCACGGCGGACAGCCTGCGTTCGGGGCACAGGCCCGAGGAACCCGGTTCCTCGACTGGATCTGCCCGGGACGACGGAACTTACTGAACCGTCGCGGTCACATCTCCTGCACTTGCGGTGACGAGAGAACACGCCGCCGCAAGTCGCAGGCCGACCCAGTCGGTGCTGAGGTCGGCGCCGGGCCGCCAACCCCGGCCAAAAGCGCCGTCCTCGACACCCTGGGCATACCCGGCCAGCTCAACCGGTCCGATCCGGCCCGGGCTGAGGGTGAGGATGTCGCGGACCGCCGCAGCGTGCTGGTCGATCGCGGCCTGAACGGCCGGCGTGACAACCATCCTGCTGAGGACGAGCCTGGACAGCACACCCAGGTCGCGCCGCGCGGAAGCTTCCAACCATCTGCCCAGCCACATCATGGCGAACAAGAGTAGGACCGACCCTCGTCGCGGTGATCCCACGGGTGGGATGAACGACACGGCGTGATCGCCCGCTGACGACGGATTGCGCACCCAGTTCTGCACTGGCTACACGCATTGAGTTTGCTCCAGTGACACCTTTGCGCACCGCAGGTAACCGATTATCGGGCGGCCTTTGCATCTGTCCACGTAAGTTTCGCCGGCGTACGCTCGACTGAGCACCTGTGTTACGACTGGAGAAGCGGAGGGGGCCATGTCGTTTCAGGCAAAGCGGTTGCGCATTGAGATTCCGTGGGACGGGGGCGAGGAGTCGGTCGTCAGCGCCGAGGAACCAATCATCAAAGGCCAGTGCCTCGACTGGGCCAGCAACCTCGTCGGCAGTTGCCTCGACTTCTTCACGACCGCGTTGATTGTGCAAGGGGCATTCTCGTTCGACGCTCAACAGATCCCGGCGATGCGAGCCCAACTCGAGGAACGGCTCGGCCAGCTCGACGAGGCCGAGCGCGGGAATCTGGCTCCCGGCGTTGACCGAGGTTGAACCATCACTGACTGTCGACGACCCGGACCCTGCTGACGGTGGCCGGATCGCTGAACTGTCTCGCTCCGCGTTGCGCTACGGCGTGCGGGTCATGGCGCTCCCGGAACCTAGGCTTGCGGGGCGGATCTATGACTTTGGCCGTCGGCCGCTGACGGACCGCCTCCGTCGTCAGTTCCCAGACGCTGCCGCCATGTCAGCCTTTGTCGAGTCCTCGTGCGGACCAGCCCTCCGGCGGGATTGGCACGAGCTACCCGGCACGCCGCATTGGCGACGTTGGGCGGTGGTAGGCGCATCGAGCCGGATCGAGGGCAAGCTCTACGTCAGTGTCGCTCCGGAAGCGCTGCCCGAAGCGGTCGCCACGATTGCGGCGCTGGCCCGGGCGCCGAGCATCGCCGCCTTCAAGGTCGCCGCCGGTGCGGCCGGCATCTGCCGGCCGGACCGACTCGTTGTCTACGTCTCGGCGTTCGAGGATCTCCCGAACCTCGGTGCCCTCGTCCGCGGTCGGCTTGCAGGGTGTCCGGCAGACGGCGTTCCATTCACCGCCGCGCTGACGCCGGACGGCATGCTGTCGTGGGCGGTCGACCGTCCGTCGGGCGCAAGTTGGCGACAGTGGCTGGCTGGTCGATTGGCCCAGCATCTGCATGTCGCCGCCGATGCGGGGGTTCCTGGTCCCGGGCGTTTCGCCGTCGACCGCCTCGGGCTCGACGGTGTCGACACTGTGCGCTGGACGCCGGTGATGGTCTGATGGGCTATCTCGACCTGTACGTGCTTCCTGCAGACGCCCTCATCAGGCCCATGTCCGGGTTGGCATCGGCCTATCGAGAGAAGATCGAGGCCGGGGCGGACGACTACTCCGTGACGCGGCCCAGGTCACGGCTTCCGTCGACCGTCGTCGACGCACGTACCGCAGCTTTGTTGGAGCGGTTCCGGCAACCCAAGACGATCGTCGACGCGGTGCTCGAGCTCAGCGTGGAGGAGGGCCTCGACCCGCGCGCGATCCTCGATGACGCCGCGCAGATGGTTCGGCGCTTCGCCGACGAGGGCGTACTGGCTCCGGCGGGCAGCCCGCTCGCCGCGCCGATCGTCGCCGAGCTGGCCCCCGGGGACCGGCTCGGCCAGGCCGAGGTGCTCGAGCCGGTCCAAGTCCTCGTCGATGTCGAGGTACACCGCGGCCGGGCGGCCGATGGCACCCCAGTCGCGGTCAAGCTGGCCCGTCGGGCGGCCGACGCCAGCGCCCTCGCGGCCCTTGCGCATGAGGCCCGCGTCCTCGACCGGCTCGGGGGAGACGTCGCACCCGAACTGCTCGCGTCCGGCGATCTGAATGGTCGCCCGTGGATCGCTACCCGGTGGTGCGAAGGCGTCGACGCAGCGACCGCCGCAGCGGCCCTGCGTGGAACCGATGCCGAGACAGCGCCGGCTGCCTTGCTCCGCCTCGCTGAGGCGGTCCTGGACGCCTATTGCCGACTCCATGCCCACGGCGTCGTGCATGGTGACGTGCACCCCCGCAACCTCGTCATCGACGGCGTCGGTAACGTCACTGTGCTCGACTTCGGGAGCTCCGTGCTCGATGGCGTCCGCGCGGATGACCACGCGGATCGCCGTCCAGGAGTCGATATCTATGCGGAGCCGGAGGTCGCCGCGGCGGCGCTGACAGGCGCGCCGTTGCCCCCACCGACTGCCGCCGGCGAGCAGTTCTCGTTGGGCGTTCTGGTGTTCGTACTCCTGGCGGGGGACCATCCTTACGGCTTCACGGCTGACCCTCGCGAGTTGCTCGGCCGCATACTGAATCGGCCGCGGTCCTTCGACGATCGGCTGTCTGGCCTGGCGGGGGTCGAGCGCGTTATCGGCCGTGCGCTGCAGCCGCGTCCGGGAGATCGTCACGCGTCCACAGCCGCTCTGCTCGACGCTTTCAGAGCGGCTGTCGCAGCACGTGCCGGTGCTCGTCCAGCGGGCGGGATGAGGGCCCGACCGACTGCTTCGGACCGCCTGATGGCGGCTGTCCTCGACCGCTTGGTGCCGAAGGATGCGCGATTCGATCTGCCTTCGTCTGTTGATCCCACGGTGATGCATGGCCTGGCGGGGCGGGCCTGGGCGATGTTGCGGTACGCGGAGTCACGCGGCGATCCTGAGTTGCTGGCCGTGGCGGACGTGTGGGCGACCGAGGCGGCGGCCGCCAACATCCGGGGCCAGGCTTCCTTGCTGCACGGAGCTGCCGGTGTGCACGCCGTACGTCTCGCCGTGGCGCGGGCGCGCGCCGATGAGGAGGAGCGGGCGGCGGCGACAGCTGCGTTCGTCGCCGCGGCATCCGAGCCCTCGGAGGGCGCGGACGTCACGCACGGACGTGCAGGGCTCCTGCTGGGCTGCTGCGCGGTGCTCCAGGACGCCGCGCCTGGAGAACGCCGGCTGCTGGCCGGGCTCGGAGCCCGGCTTGCCGACGGCCTTGAGGAAGATAGCGATGCGATCCCGTACGGCGTTGCGCACGGGGCCGCGGGCCGGCTGCTCGCGCTTCTCCGGTGGGCGGAGGCGACGGGAGTTTCGCCGCGCGAAATGGTGGCGGAG
>Ga0247821_10000786_pt1 | contig 17703 bp, 19 predicted proteins | sample 13C_Glycerol_Day_FD_192481 | JGI IMG/M metagenome (GOLD analysis project Ga0247821, IMG submission 192481) | Soil microbial communities from agricultural site in Penn Yan, New York, United States - 13C_Glycerol_Day14 | ecosystem: Environmental > Terrestrial > Soil > Agricultural land | place... | reverse complement strand
GCCACGATCACGTTGACCATGCTGGAGCCCAGGATGGCGACCACGCCCAGCGCCAGCAGGATGCCGGGGAAGGCGAACAGCACGTCGGAGATGCGCATCACGATGCGGTCCCACCAGCCGCCGTAGTAGCCGGCCAGCAGGCCCAGCACCGAGCCGACCAGGCCGCCCAGCGCGACCGAGAAGAAGCCGGCGGCCAGCGACAGGCGAGTGCCCATCACGATGCGGCTGAAGATGTCGCGGCCCAGCGGGTCGACGCCCATCCAGTGCACCCACGAGGGGCCCTGGTTGATGGCGTCGTAGTCGAAGTAGTTCTCGGCGTCGTAGGGCACGACCCAGGGCGCGAGGACGGCGACGGCGACCAGCAGCAGCACGAACGCCAGCGCGGCCAGCGCCACGTGCTGGCGGCGGAACTTGCGCCAGAACTCGGTCCACGGCGTGCGCACGCGCGACGCGGCGGCGACGGCCGGGGCGGCATCCGCTTCGGGAGCGGCGGCCTCGGTCACGACGGACGGGGTGGCGGGCTCGGTCATCGGTAGCGGATGGTGGGATTGATGAACCCGTACAGCAGGTCCACGATGAGGTTGATCAGGATGAATTCCAGCGAGAACAGCAGCACCAGCGCCTGGATCACCGGGTAGTCGCGCATGGTGACGGCGTCCACCAGCAGGCGTCCGACGCCGGGCCAGTTGAAGACGGTCTCGACGACGATGGAGCCGCCCAGCAGGAAGCCGAACTGCAGGCCCATCATGGTCACCACCGGGATCAGCGCGTTGCGCAGGCAGTGCTTGAAGATGACGACGCGCTCGGCCAGGCCCTTGGCGCGCGCGGTCCGCACGAAGTCCTCGTGCACGACCTCGACGAAGGAGGCTCGGGTGAAGCGGGCCATCACCGCCGCGACGGCCGCGCCCAGCGTGACCGACGGCAGGATGTAGTGGCGCCAGCTGTCCGCACCCACGGTCGGCAGCCAGCCCAGGCCGACGGAGAAGATCTCCATCAGCAGCATGCCCAGCGCGAACGCCGGGAAGGAGATGCCCGAGACGGCGAGCGTCATGCCCAGCCGGTCGGGCCATTGGTTGCGCCAGACCGCCGAGGCGATGCCGATCGCCATGCCGAAGACCACGGCCCACACCATGCTGGTGAGGGTGAGCAGCAAGGTCGGCATGAAGCGCTCGGCGATCTCGGTGGACACCGGCCGCTTGGTGCGCAGCGACGTGCCGAAATCGGCATGCAGCATGCGCCAGAAGAAATCGACGAACTGGTGAGTGAGCGGCTTGTCCAGGCCCAGGTCCTTGCGGACCAGTTCGACGGTCTGCGGATCGGCGTCGGCGCCGGCCGCCAGCCGGGCGGGATCGCCCGGCAGCATGTGCACGAACAGGAACACCAGCACCGCGACGATCAGCAGCGTCGGCAGCAGGCCCAGCAGGCGCTTGAGGAGATAACTGGCCATCGCAGTGCGGTGCTCGCTTCTCGTCCTTACTTCAGGTCGACTTCGTCGAAGTTGAACGACGCGTCGGGCATCACGTAGAAGCCCGAGAGCTTCTTCGAGCTGGCCGACAGCAGCTGCTCGGTGACCAGGAAGGCCCAGGGCGCGTCGGCCCAGATGCGCTTTTGCGCGTCCGTGTACAGCGCCGTCTTTTCCTTGGTGTCGGTCGTGTTCAGCGCCTTCTTGATGTCCTCGTCCACCGCCGGGTTCTTGTAGTAGGCGGTGTTGAACATCTTGGGCGGCGCGGATTCACCGGCCAGCAGCGGACGCATGGCCCAGTCGGCCTCGCCGGTCGAGGACGACCAGCCCACGTAGTACATGCGCACCGGCGCGGTCGCCGGATCCTGGGCGGATTCCACCTTCTCGACACGCTGGCCGGCCTCGAGCGCCTGCACGGTCGCCTTGATGCCCACCTGCGCCAGCTGCTGCTGCAGGAACTGGATCACCTTCTGGCCGGTGGTGTGGTTGTAGGCGGACCAGAGCTGGGTCTCGAAGCCGTTCGGGTAGCCGGCTTCCTTCAGCAGCTGCCTGGCCTTGTTCGGGTCGTACGGCCAGGGGCCCAGCTTCACCGCGTATTCCACGCCCTTGGGCATCACGCCCTCGGCCGGGATCGCGTAGCCGGAGAAGGCCACCTTGGCCAGCGCCTGCTTGTTGATCGCGTAGTTGATCGCCTCGCGCACCTTCACGTTGTCGAAGGGCTTCTGGTTCACGTTCATCGACATGTAGCGATGCACGATGGACGGCGCGGCCACCAGCTCCAGGTCGCCCTTGCCCTTGAGCACCTCGGCCTGCTCATAGGGCACCGGGAAGGTGAAGTGGGCCTCGCCCGTCTGCATCATCGCGGCGCGCGAGTTGTTGTCGACCACGGGGCGCCACGTGATCGTGTCCACCTTGGGATAGCCCTTGCGCCAGTAGCCGTCCCACTTGGCCACCTTGAGGTAGTCGCTCGCCTTCCACTCGACGAACTTGAACGGGCCCGTGCCCACCGGGTTCTGGGCGATGCCCTTGCTGCCGTGCTGCTTCAGCGCGGCGGGCGAGATGATCACGCCGGACGGGTGCGCCAGCGAGTTGATGAACGGCGAGAACGGCTCGTGCAGCGTGAACTTCACGGTGTTCGCGTCGACCACTTCGGTCTTGGCGATGTTCTTGTAGAGGACGTAGCGCTTGAGCTTGTTCTCGGGATTCGTCACGCGGTCGAACGTGACCTTCACCGCCTCGGCGTTGAACTCGGTGCCGTCGTGGAACTTGATGCCCTTCTTCAGCTTGACGGTGTAGACCAGGCCGTCCTTGCTGGCCGTGAAGCCCTCGGCCAGCACCGGGACCATCTTCATGTCCTTGTCGAAGCCGAAGAGGCCCTGGTAGATGGACTTGCCGACGGCCTGCGACAGCGTGTCGTTGGCGTCGTACGGGTCCAGCGTGGTGAACGTCGAGGCGACGGCCGCCACGACGTCCTTGGCGGCGAATGCCGGCGTCGCCAGCGTGGCGCCCAGCGCCAGGACGGCGGCGAGGGGGGCGAGGGTGTGTTTCATGGCTAGCTCCTCAGTGAAAAAACAGGGATCAACGGTAGTCGCCGACGGGATGCCGCGCGACGAAATGGCCGGGCCCGACCTCGGCCAGCGGCTGCACCACCGCGTCGTCGCCGACGGCGCGGATCGGACTGGGCACCTCGCCCTCCAGCAGCTCGCGCCGGAGGTGCCGGCGGGCCGGATCGGCCACGGGCACGGCGGCCATCAGGCGCTTCGTGTACGGGTGCTGCGGGTTCTCGAAGATGGCGCGGCGCGGGCCGATCTCCACGATCTGGCCCAGGTACATCACGGCCACGCGGTGGCTGATGCGCTCGACCACCGCCATGTCGTGCGAGATGAACAGGAAGGCGATGCCCAGCTCGCGCTGCAGGTCGAGCATCAGGTTGACGATCTGCGCCTGGATCGACACGTCCAGCGCGGACACCGACTCGTCGGCCACCACCACCTGCGGATTGAGCGCCAGGGCCCGCGCGATCGCGATGCGCTGGCGCTGGCCGCCGGAGAACTCGTGCGGGTAGCGCTGCGCCACTTCCGGCGGCAGGCCGACCTTGCGCAGCAGCCATTCGACGCGCTGCTGCGCCTCCTTGCCCGAGGCGATGCCGTGCACCAGCAGCGGCTCCATGATCGTGAAGCCGACCGTCAGGCGCGGATCGAGCGAGGCGAACGGGTCCTGGAAGATGAACTGGATGTTGCGGCGCAGGCCCTGCAGCGTGCCGCGCGGCAGCTCGCGAACGTTCTTGCCGCCGAACTCGATCAGGCCCGACTGGCTGTCCACCAGCCGCAGCAGCGATCGCCCGGTGGTGGACTTGCCGCAGCCCGATTCGCCCACCAGCGCCAGCGTCTCGCCAAGGCGCAGGTCGAAGCTCACTCGCTCCACCGCGTGCACGCGGCGCGTGACGCGGCCGAACAGGCCGCTGGGCAGGTCGAAGCGCGTCACCAGGTCCTTCACGCGCAGCACCGGCGGCACTTCGTCCCGCACCGTGTTCTGCGGCCGGGGCGGCGCTTCGTCGGCCGCCGGCGCGTCGTCGGTGCGCAGCAGGTCGAACTTGCGCGGCAGCTCGGTGCCGTGCATCGCGCCCAGGCGCGGCACCGCCGCCAGCAGCGCGCGCGTGTAGCGCTCGCGCGGGCGGGCGAACACCTCTTCCGAGGTGCCCGTCTCCACTTCGCGAGCGCGATGCATCACCAGCACGCGGTCGGCCACTTCGGCCACCACGCCCATGTCGTGGGTGATGAAGACCACGCCCATGTTCATCTCTTCCTGCAGCAGGCGGATGAGCTGGAGGATCTGGGCCTGGATGGTCACGTCCAGCGCGGTGGTCGGTTCGTCGGCGATCAGCAGCGCGGGCCGGCAGGCCAGGGCCATCGCGATCATCACGCGCTGGCGCATGCCGCCCGACAGCTGGTGCGGATAACGCCCGAGCACGTTGCGCGCTTCCGGGATGCGCACCAGTTCCAGCATGCGCAGCGCCTCGGCGCGCGCTTGCGAAGCCGTCTTGCCCTGGTGCACGCGGATCGATTCGGCGATCTGGTCGCCGGCCGTGAACACCGGGTTCAGCGACGTCATCGGCTCCTGGAAGATCATCGCGATGTCGGCGCCGCGGATGCCGCGCATCGTCGAATCGGGCGCGCGCGCCAGGTCCAGCACGCTGCCGTCGCGGCGGCGCAGCGCCATGCGGCCGCCCACGATGTGGCCGCCGCCGTGCTCGACCAGGCGCATCAGCGACAGCGAGGTCACGGACTTGCCCGAGCCCGATTCGCCGACGATGGCCAGCGTCTCGCCGCGGTCGACGTGGAAGGACAGGTTGCGCACCGCGTCCACGGTGCGCTCCGAGGTGGAGAAGCGCACCGACAGGTCGTCGACCTGCACCACGCGCTGCTCGGGCAGCACCAGGACGCTGTTCGGGGGACTCTGCATGGCGCTCTTCAGCGGAAGATGGCGGTGTGCGGCGCTTCGCCGACACGCGCGTAGCCGCGGTACATGCCTTCGGTGTTGAAGGGCATGCTGACGTTGCCGTGGCGGTCCACGGCGACCAGGCCGCCGCGTCCGTCGATGGCGGGCAGCGATTCCTGCACCACGACCTCGCAGGCCTTCTCCAGCGAGAAGCCGGCATAGCGCATGCGCGCGCAGATGTCGTGCGCGACGGCGAGGCGGATGAACATCTCGCCCGTGCCGGTGCAGGAGATCGCGGCGGTGGCGTTGTCGGCGTAGGTGCCGGCGCCGATCAGGGGCGAGTCGCCCACGCGGCCCGGCTGCTTGTTGGTCATGCCGCCGGTGGACGTGGCCGCCGCGACGTTGCCCTTGGCATCGACCGCCACCGCGCCGACCGTGCCCATCTTGCCGCGCTCTTCCAGCGGAGCGGCGGGCGTGCGGAAGGCCAGCGAGGCCGCGCCGTCGTGGTCCAGCACGGCGCGGTTGGTGGCCAGCGCGCGATGCAGCTGCTGGCGCCGCGCCTCGGTGGAGAAGTAGGAGGGCTCGACCATCTCCAGGCCGTGGCGCCGTGCGAAGTCCTCGGCGCCCGCGCCCGCGAAGAGGACATGGTCGCTGTGCTCCATCACGGCACGCGCGGCCCGCACCGGCCGGCGGATGCGGCTGACGCAGGCGACGGCGCCGGCGCGCAGCGTGGCGCCGTCCATCACGGCGGCGTCCAGTTCATGCGTCTCGTCGTGGGTGAAGACGGCCCCGTGGCCGGCGTTGAAGAGCGGGCAGTCCTCCAGCAGCTGCACGGCCAGCGTCACCGCTTCGAGCGCGCTGCCGCCGGCGGCCAGCAGTTCCTGCGGCGGCAGCAGCACGGCGCGCAGCGCGTCGTGGTACGTGGCCTCCTGGGCGGCGGCGTTGCCGCGGCTCATGGTGCCGGCGCCGCCGTGGATGGCGATGACGGGACGGAAGGATGGGGCTGTCACTTGGTGGAGATCCTGGGAGTACGGTTCGAAGCACGCTGCGTGCCCGCGCGGCCGTCGGCGCCATGCAGCCAGGGCAGCACCGATTCGGCGACGCGGGCCGCGGCCCCGACGGAGCCCTTGGCGCGATGCGCCACGGCGCTGCACAGGGCCTCGATGAGGGGCAGCGCGCTGGCCTCCGACGAGGCGAAGTAGTGGCTGTCGACGTTGATGTAGAGGTTCACGTCCGCGATGCGCGCGACCGGCGAGCTCACCCGGTCGGTCAGCGCCAGCAGCGGCACGCCGGCCTCGCGGGCCTGGCGCGCCAGCAGCACGGTGTCGGCCAGGTAGCGCGGGAAGGCGATGGCGATCAGCAGGTCGTCGCTGCGCGCGCGCGCCAGGGTCTTGGCGGCGAACGAGGCGCTTTCCACTGTCGCGAGCGACTGCACGTTGTCGCAATAGGGATCGAGGCCGCGCTGCAGCAGGCCGGACAGCCAGCTGCTGGCGCCCAGGCCCAGCACGTACACGCGGCGCGCGCCCAGGATGGCGTCCACGGCGCGCTCGCAGGCCTGCGGGTCCAGCGACTGTCGCGTGGCTTCGATGTTGTGCTGGATGTCCGCCAGCACGCCGGAGAAGACCTCGGCCGCGGTGGCCGAGTGTTCCAGCTTGCTGCGCAGCTTCTCCACCGGCGCCAGGGTCGTCTCGAAACCGAGGACCAGCGCGGCGCGGAACTGCGCGTACCCGTCGAACTTCAGCGCCCGCGCGAACCGGTTGGCGGTGGCGATCGACACGCCGACGGTCGCGGCCAGTTCGTCGATCGGCATCGTGGCGGCACGCAGCGGATGCGCCAGCACCCAGTCCGCGATCTGCCGGTGCGACGGCGTCAGCGCGGGCCGAACCCGCGCGATGCGCTGCGCCAGCGGCGGATTGGCGGGGGCGGGGACGGCCATGAGCGATTTTTTACAAACGTGGTCATCATACTGAAAAGATTTGATCAGTTCGCCCGCGCGCCTCGCCCGTCACGCTTCGCCGGGCTTCCAGTCGGGGCTGAATCCGCCCAGCGCCGGGTGGTACATCTCGTCGCCGTCGTGCTGGGTGAACTCGACGTTCAGCCGGTCCTCGCGCAGGCCGAGGATCTCGATGCAGCGCGCGCAGAGCGCCTGCGCCAGCTCCATGCGCAGCTCCGCCGGCCGTCCGCGGCGGATGTCCAGCATCAGCATCGCGACCTCGGTCGGCGGCTGACCCACTTCAGGGATGCGCCACACGCCGCCTTCGCCGAGCTCGCGGATCGCGGATCGCGACGCTGATGCGCCGGATGTCGACGGACATCATCCGCGCGTAGGTCTCGCTCAAGGCCGCGGCGAGGCGTTGCTTGTCCGATGCCGTGAAGGCGCGTGTCACATCGAGCTGCAGGCAAGGCATGGCACCGAAGCTGACTGCAACGAGGCCCCGCCCAGGAAACAGTTGATTGCCGAGCTTGTTCCCGCAGGGTCGCGGCCTAGGATGGGTCGCTTTTGCACAGGAAGGATCCCTCATGAGCAAACGCACGCGCTACTCGGACAACAGCAAGCGACGCCAACCCGTGCAGCAGCAGCGCGCCGAAGCGGCGCGCCTCTCGATCGCCCAGGCCAAGGCCGCCAAGCGCAGCGACCAGTCGTCGCCGCAGGAACGCGCCGGCGACAAGTCGAGCCGCTGATCCCGGCGCGCGCGCCATGGAAGCGGGTTACGTCACCCGGACCATGAGCCGCGACGAGATCGCGCTCGCCATCGACTGGGCCGCGAAGGAGGGCTGGAACCCCGGCCTGCACGATGCGCGGACCTTCCCCGTCGCCGATCCCGAAGGCTTCTTCGTCGGCACGGTCGCGGGCGAGCCGGTCGCCTCGATCTCGGTGGTGAAGTACGAGCCCGGCTTCGCCTTCCTCGGCCTCTACATCGTGAAGCCCGAGTGGCGTGGTCGCGGCCTCGGCCGGGCGCTGTGGCGGCACGCCATGGCCTCCGCCGCGGGGCGGCAGGTCGGCCTCGACGGCGTGGTGGCGCAGCAGCCCAACTACCGCAAGTCCGGGTTCGAGCTGGCGTGGCGCAACGTGCGCTACGAAGGCCGTGGTGGCACGCCCGCGCCCGAGGATGCGCACATCGCCGATCTCGCTCGCGTCCCTTTGGAGAACGTGTGCGCCTGCGACCGCGCGTACTTCCCCGCCGATCGCACCGCCTTCCTGCGCGCCTGGCTCGCGCAGCCCGACGCCGCCGCGCGCGGCTGGATCGAGGACGGCCGGCTGCAGGGCTACGGCGTGATCCGCCGCTGCCGCAGCGGCTGGAAGATCGGCCCCCTGTTCGCCGAACGCGAACGCATCGCCGAATGCCTGTTTCTCGCGTTGAGCTCGCAGGCGGGCGCGGACGAATCCGTCTACCTCGACCTGCCGGAAGCGAACCCGCCCGCGATGGCGCTGGCACAGCGCCACCACATGCACATCGTGTTCGAGACCGCGCGCATGTACACCGGCCGGCCGCCGGCGATGAACATGCACGGCCTCTACGGGGTCACGACGTTCGAGCTGGGCTGACGGACGACAGCCCCTTGCTCTCGTGCCACTCGGCGAGGGACAGGTCGGGATACTTCCTGAACTGAGGGTCGTCTGGCTTGCCCTCGACCTTCACCCACGGCGCCTTTGAGCCGACCATGCAGTGCACGTTCTCGGGCGGCGCCGGCAGCGGCGTGTCGATGGCGCCGGCGTGCGGATGCACCAGCTCCGGCCAGGTCGGGTCCCAGAGCCACAACGCCGTGCCGCAGTGGGAGCAGAAGTAGCGCCGCCCGGTGCTGGTGTGCGTCCCGCCTCCTTCATCGTTCTCCATCCGCGCCCGGTAGATGCGCAGGTAGCGCTTGCCCGTCACCTTCATGCTGCGCGTCACCGCGCCCAGGTTGATCGCATAGCCGCCGGTGCCCGCGGTCTTGCGGCAGATCGAGCAGTAGCAGCGCATGAACGGAACCGGCTCGGCCGACTCGACGGTGAACTTCACCTTGCCGCAATGGCAAGAGCCTTCCAGGTGCATGTCGTTCTCTCCTTGTCGCGTCAGGAAACTGCGAAGCTCTGCCATCGCGCCCGCGCACAATCGCCGCCTCGATCCACCCAGGAGAGTGCCATGTCCGACGTCACCGCTGTCCGCGATCCCGAACGCGATTCCCTCTTGACGCCCCGCAACTCGGTCCTCGCATTGATCGACTACCAGCCCGAGCAGTACACCGGCGTGGGCTCGGTGGGGCATGAAGAGCTGCTTCATCACGTCACCATGCTCGGCAAGGTGGCGACCGCGTTCGACCTGCCCGTGGTCCTGAGCACCGTGTACGTCAAGCACGGGATGAGCGGCACCAACCCCGAGCTGCGCGAAGCCCTGCCCGGCGTGCCCGAGATCGACCGCACGACGCTGAACTCCTGGGAGGACCCGGATTTTCGCGAGGCGGTGGAGCGCACCGGGCGCAAGAACCTGATCCTGGCCGGGCTCTGGACCGAGGTCTGCGTCGCCTTCCCCGCGCTCGACGCGATCGAGGCGGGCTACCGCGTCTATTTCGTTTCGGACGCGATCGGCGGCGTGAGCCGCACCTCGCACGAGAGCGCGATGCTGCGGATGACGCAGGCCGGCGCGACGCCGATCACGGTGCTGGGCCTGGCCTGCGAGCTGCAGCGCGACTGGGGCCGGCCCGGCGCGGACCGGCTGCGCGGCGTGATGCGCGAATACTTCAGCCGGATGCGGTCGGTCCGGCAGAAATGATCCGCCGCAGGCAGAGCCTGCGGAAGCTTCGGAGCGAGGCGGTGTGGTTGGCCCGCAGGCGGTCGAGGTCGGCGCCGGCCGCCTTGCCCTCTTTCACCCGCCAGAGCTCTTCCAGCAGCTCGAACCTGCTGATCAGGACCTCGATCCAGCGGACCCGCAGGCCGGGCATGGCGGCCGTCAGGGCGCGGATCGCATCGAACTCCTCGGCGCTCCTGGAGTAGAGGGCTTCGTCCTCCGGGTGCCGCAGCACGTGCCCGACAACGGCTTCGTACTCGTCCAGCCGCTGCACGGCCGCCGTCACGGCGGCGGACATTTCGTTCGCGTGCGAAGGAAACATGGCAACCATTGAAGCAGCGTGATCGGCGGAAACTGTGAAGGATTGCTTCGTCCCCGATGGGCTGCCTCGAGCCCGGCATTGGTTTCGATAATGCGCCCATGGAAAGCCGGACCGGATTGGCGCAAGGCCTTCGCGCGCTGGGCGTGCGCGAAGGCGACCTGTTGATGGTCCATGCCTCGCTGCGCGCCATCGGGGCCGTGGACGGCGGGCCTTCGCAGATCCTGGGCGCGCTGCTCGACGCCGTCGGCCCCGGCGGCACGATCGCGGCTTTCGTGTCGTGGGACCGGTCCAGCTACGAGGAGACCCTGAACGGCGCGGTGCTGGGCGAGCGGGAGCGCGAGGCGTGGCCGGCGTTCGATCCCGCGGCTCACCCCGAGCCTTATGCCGAATTCGGCGCGCTGAACCGGTTCATCTGCAACCACCCGGCGGTGCGCCGCAGCGCGCACCCGGATGCCAGCTTCGCCGCCATCGGCCGGCGGGCCGACGAGATCACGAGCGAGCATCCGCTCGTCGAAGGCTACGGCCCCGGCTCTCCGCTGGGGCGGATCGTGCAGGCGCAGGGCCGGGTGCTGCTGCTCGGGGCCGGGCTGGATTCGGTCACCGTGCTGCACCACGCCGAGGTGCTGGCGGACATCCCGGGCAAGCGCCGCGTGAGCTACGAGGTTCCGCTCGCCACGCCGGACGGCAAGCGCTGGGTGCGCGCGGAGAACTTCGACACCAACGGGATCCTCGACGAGTTCGCCGTGCCCGGCCGCCCGGACGCTGTCGAAAGCATCGCGCGCGATTACGTGGCGGCCGGCCAGGGCAAGCGAGGGCGGGTCGGCGGCGCCTCGTGCCGATTGTTCGAAGCCCCGCACATCGTGGATTACGGTGTGCGGTGGCTGGAAGCTCGCTTCGGCGAGGCCGCCCGCTGAAGGCGACCCGCGCCTCGCTGCCTTGCTGCTCGTGTACTCGGTCAGCCGAGTCGAAGACCGGTGGTCCGCGTCAGTTCCGCGTCGAGGTCGAAGGTGCCCGCCGTCTCGATGCTGAAATGCGTGATGCTCCGGTACGGGACCGAGTGGTACTCGACCTTGCTGCCGGTGAGTCCCTGCTTGTCCACGAGCACGAAGCGAGAAGTCCCATCTCACCTCCTTGGTTGCCGATCGCTGCCCGACCGTACCGCAAGCCACGGCCGGGCTGAACAAAGTCGACCTGAACCCCATCTAAGCAATGCCGCCCGCACCGGGCGGAAGGGGTTCGGTATGAAGCAACTGAAGCACTGGCAGGACCCGGCGAACGGCGTGCTGGGTGCCTGGCTGATTCTGTCTCCGTGGATCCTGGGCCTGCAGCAGCCCCGGGTCGCCGTGGCCACGTTCATCGTGGCCGGCGCGCTGCTCGTGGCGACGGCCGTCGGCTCGATCCTGCTGCCGAGGGCCTGGGAAGAGTGGATCGGCGCCGCCATCGGCGTGCTGCTGATGTGCTCGCCCTGGGCGCTCGGCTTCTCGGACGTCACCCTGGCCGTGCAGGTCGCGCTGTTCACCGGTCTGGCCGCCGTGGTCCTGACCTTGTGGGTCCTGGCGGTGGACAAGGAGTACGGCGGCTGGTGGAACCGCCTGGTCGGCTGAACCGGCTTACTGCAGCTGCAGCTCCGGGTGCTGCTTGACGACCTCCTCGCGCGTGAGGCGCGGGAACCACTCGGCGTACATGTAGCTGTAGCCTTCGTTCTGCCACTTGGCCATGTCGATCACCGCCGCGGGCACGACGGTGACGACGTCGTAGAACTCGTCCGGCTTGTAGCCGCGCGAGCGGGCCGCGTTGCTGCACACGCGGATGGTCACGCCCGCGTCGGCCAGGGCCTTGAGCTCCTCGTACATGCCCGGGTACGCGGCGCGGTTCAGCCGCGAGAAGGCGTGCAGCTCGTTGCCGTGGGCGACGATGACGATGTGCGAGTTCTTCGCGTCGCCGTACTGCTTCAGCGCCTGCAGGTGGTTCTTGATGTAGCCGAAGGCGGGCCGGGCATCCATCGGCTTGGCGAAGTTGAAGTCGTACAAGGCCTTCTGCGGCTTGTACGGCGTCGCATCGAAGGTCGAAGGATCGTTCGGGCCGGCGACGGCGGCGCCGCAGGCGAGCGCCAGGGCCAGGGGCAGGGCGTACAGGGACTTCATGGGTTCCTCGTCATGGTCGTGGTGCGGCCGATCATGCCCGATGGCTGAGCTGCACCGCCCCCGGAATTGCACCGCAAGCATCGGAGTGCGGGCTGGGCTAGCCTTGCGAAGAATCGATCCTGTGCCCCCTTCCCGGGCACGCACAGGAGAAAGACGATGAACATGGCCAGCCCCAAGGAAAGCCAAGCCGTGCGGACCGTGAGCGATCCGCGCTGGCACGACGTGATGGAGCGCAACGCCCAGGCGGACGGGCGCTTCGTCTACGCGGTGCGCACCACCGGTGTGTACTGCCGGCCGAGCTGCGGCTCGCGCGCGCCGCGGCCGGAGAACGTGTCGTTCCACGACTCGCCCGCGGCCGCCGAGGCGGCGGGCTTCCGGCCTTGCCGCCGCTGCAGGCCCCACCGCGCGGCCGGCGCGGTGTGTGAGCAGGCGGAACTGGTCGCGCAGCTGTGCCGCTTCATCGAGCAGGCCGACTCGGAACCCACGCTCGCCGAGCTGGCGCAGCAGGCAGGCATGAGCCCGTTCCACCTGCATCGCGTGTTCAAGCGCGCCGCGGGCGTGACGCCGCGCGAGTACGCCCGTGCGCATCGCGCCCGCAAGCTGCGCGGCGGGCTCGTTCCCGCGGCCAGCATCACCGACGCGGTGTACGACGCGGGCTACGGCTCCGCCGGCCGCTTCTACGCGGAGTCCAACCGCATCCTGGGCATGACGCCGACGGCGTACCGCGAAGGCGGCGCCGACGCGACGATCCATTTCGCGGTGGGCGAGTGCTCGCTGGGCAGCATCCTGGTCGCGCGCAGCGCGGTCGGGGTCTGCGCCATCTGGCTCGGCGACGATGCGCAGGCGCTGCTGCGCGAGCTGCAGGACCGCTTCCCGCGCGCGGAGCTCGTGGGCGGAGCGAGCGATTTCGAAGAGCTGGTGGCCCGCGTGGTCGCCGCGGTCGAGCAGCCCGGCACCGGCCTGGACCTGCCGCTGGACATCCGCGGCACCGCGTTCCAGCAGCGCGTGTGGCAGGCGCTGCAGGCGATCCCGCCCGGCGAGACGGCCAGCTACGCGCAGATCGCGCAGCGCATCGGATCGCCGCAATCGGTGCGCGCGGTGGCGCAGGCCTGCGCATCGAACGCGCTGGCGCTCGCGATTCCCTGCCACCGCGTGGTGCGCAGCGATGGCGCGATCTCCGGCTACCGCTGGGGCGTGGAACGCAAGGCGGCGCTGCTGCGGCGCGAGCGCAAGGCGTGATGGCGTCCCGCCTCTCGGCCTTTGATTGGGACGTCGTCGCCGAACGTCTCGACGCGGACGGCTTCGCGGTCTTGCCGGGCCTGCTGGACGCGCAGGAGTGCGCCGGCCTCGCCGCGCTGTACGACGGCGCCGGCCGCTTCCGCGGCAAGGTGGTGATGGCGCGGCACGGGTTCGGCAGCGGCGAGTACAAGTACTTCGATTACCCGCTGCCGGACCTGCTGTCGCGGCTGCGCACCGCGCTCTATGCGCGGCTCGCGCCGATCGCCAACCGCTGGAACGAAGCCATGGGGCTGGCCCCGCGCTATCCGGCCGCGCATGCCGAGTACCTGGCGCGCTGCCACGCGGCGGGCCAGACGCGCGCCACGCCGCTGATGCTTCGCTACGGTCCCGGCGACTACAACTGCCTGCACCAGGACCTGTACGGCGAGCATGTGTTCCCCTTGCAGGCGGTGATGCTGCTGTCGCGGCCGGGCCAGGACTTCGAGGGCGGCGAGTTCGTGATGACCGAACAGCGGCCGCGCATGCAGTCGCGGCCGATGGTGGTGCCGCTGGCGCAGGGCGATGCCGTGATCTTCGCGGTGAGCCACCGGCCGGTGCAGGGCACGCGCGGGACGTACCGCGTGAACCTGCGCCATGGCGTCAGCCGGATCCTGCGCGGTCAACGCACGACCGCCGGATTGATCCTGCACGACGCCGCCTGAGCGAGCGCGCGCTGTCACACCGATGCAGCGGGTGTTCGCCATACTGGCCGGATGAGATCGCGCTTCCTGCCGGCGGCCTTGCCGGTCGCGTTGCTCTGCGGCTGCTTCAGTGCGCCGATGCGCGAAGCCGCACCGCGGGCGCCTTTCACCGTGAAGCTCATCGCCTTCAACGATTTCCACGGGCACGTCGAAGGCGCCGATGCCCTGGCCGCGCACGTCGCGCGCATGCGGTCGCGGGCGGCGCACAGCGTGGTGGTCGGCGCGGGCGATTCGGTCGGCGCGAGTCCGCTGGTCTCTTCGATCTTCCACGACGAGCCCGCGGTCGAGGCGCTCAACCGCATCGGCCTGGAGTTCAACTCGGTGGGCAACCACGAGTTCGACAAGGGCGCGGGCGAACTGCTGCGTTTGCAGAACGGCGGCTGCAAGACCGGTGACGCGAACAGCTGCCAGGGCGCGAGCGTCGGCACGCCGGTGCCCTTCGAAGGCGCGAAGTTCCGCTGGCTGTCGGCCAACGTGATCGAGCAGGCGAGCGGCAGGACGCTGCTGCCGGCCTACGGCGTCAAGACGTTCGACGGCGTGTCCGTCGCGTTCATCGGCGTCACGCTCAAGGGCACGCCGACGATCGTCACGCCCAGCGGCGTGCGCGGCCTCGAGTTCCGCGACGAAGCGGAGACGGTCAACCAGCTCGTGCCCGAACTGAAGAAGCGTGGCATCGAGGCGATCGTGCTGCTGCTGCACGAAGGCGGCGTGCAGCGAGGGCCGCGGCCCGACATCAACGGTTGCGAAGGGCGGCTCGCGGGCTCGCCGGTCGCGGGCATCGTGGGCCGGCTCGACGATGCGGTGGACCTGGTCGTCAGTGGGCACACGCACGCGGCCTACAACTGCAGGCTGCCCAACGCGGCGGGGCGCGAGATCCCGGTGACCAGCGCCGGATCGTTCGGCCGGCTGCTCACGGAAGCGGACCTGACGATCGACCCTGCGAGCCGCGACATCGCCGCCGTCGCCGCGACGAACCGCGTGGTGCGGCGCGACGACCCCGGCGTGCCGCCCGACGCCGCGATCGCCCGCATCGTCGAGGGTTACCGCAACCTGGCCGCGCGCCTGGCCGGCCGGGTGGTCGGCGCCATTGCCGCCGACGTGCCGAACACCCGCGTCGACGCCGCGTGCAACATGCCCGCCGGCCAGCTGATCGCCGACGCCATGCTCGCCGCCACCGCGGCGCCGGACGCGGGCGGCGCGCAGCTCGCGCTGATGAACGGCGGCGGCGTGCGCAGCCCGGGGTTCACGTTCCGCTCCAGCCCCGCCGGCGAAGGCGACGGCAACGTCACGTTCGGCGAGGCGTTCACGGTGCAGCCCTTCGGCAACGACCTGGTCACGCTGACGCTGACGGCGACGGACCTGCGCAGCTTGCTGGAAGAGCAGTTCGCCGGCTGCGGCGGCCAGCCGGCCGGCAACACGCGGCTCATGCCGGCCTCGGCCGGCTTCCACGCCACGTGGGACGGCGCGAGGGCGTGCGGCGAGCGCATCCGCGCGCTGACCCTGCGAAGTGAAACGATCGTCGAGGACGGCAAGCTGCTCGACCCGACGCGGCGTTTCCGCGTCACCGTCAACAACTACATGGCCGAGGGCGGCGATGGTTACGCCACCTTCCGCATGGGGACGGACCGCCGCGTGGGGCCTCGTGACGTCGATGCTTTGGCGGACTATCTGGGAAGATTCAAGCCGCCGGCGGCTGCGTACCGGGCGGAAGACCCGCAGCGTTTGCGGCGTGTCGGTGGGAGCGTCTGTCCGACGGGTGCGGACACGAATCCGTGAACGAAAAGCCGCGTCACGGCTCTTCCCGATCCGGAATCACCATGTCCGCCGCGGCTCCGACGGCCTTGCCCGTCAACCGCACCGTGCCGATGGCGGCGTCAGCCGCCAGGCCCACGCCCGAGACGGCGAGGCCGGCCGCGGTGTCCACCGCGGCAACCACGGCGCAGCCGCCCAGCGGCGCAACGCAGGCGGCGAGAAGAAAGGCGCGAGCGGCGCGAAGACATGGGGCGGAACGGATGAACGGCATCAGGTCCGCTCATCCTATCGGCGGGCTGTAACCCAGCTGTAGCCGCGCCGTAAGCAACTGTGCGGTCGCGGTGATCCTTCACGGTGCCGAGGACGCCAGCTTCTTTTTCGCCCGCAGCATGCGCACCAACGGCAGCGCGAACCACACGAGGAAGGTGAGGAACGCGAGCCCCGCCGCGATCGGCCGACCGACGAACGCCGTGAGGTTGCCGTCCGACTTGATCATCGAGGTGATGAAGTTCTCCTCCAGCATCCCGCCCAGCACCACGCCCAGGATCGCCGGCGCGATCGGGAAGCGGTTGGCTTCCAGCACGTAGGCGATGACGCCGGCGACCAGCATGATGCCGATGTCGAAGACCGTGTTGTTGATGGCGAAGGTGCCGACGATGCAGAACAGCAGGATCAGCGGCATCAGCACGTTGCGCGGCACCCGCAGGATGCGCTTGGCCACCTTGATGCACAGCAGGCCCAGCGGGACCATGATGATGTTCGCGATGATGAACAGCAGGAACACCGCGTAGATGTTCTGCGGATTCGTCGTGAACAGCGTCGGCCCCGGGTTCATGTTCTTCATGTACAGCACGCCGATCACGATGGCCGTGATCGAGTCGCCCGGGATGCCGAACACCAGCGCCGGGATCCAGGCGCCGGCCAGCGCGCTGTTGTTCGCCGCGCCCGACTCGACGATGCCTTCCACGTGGCCGGTGCCGAACTTCTGCGGCTCCTTGGAGAAGCGCTTGCTCATCGCATAGGACATCCACGCGGCGATGTCCGCGCCCGCGCCGGGCAGGGCGCCGACGGCGGTGCCCAGCGTGCTGCCGCGCAGGATCTGCACGGGGTACTTCTTCGCCAGTTCCCACTGGCCGCGCATCACGTTGCCGACCTTGTCGACCACCATCTCCGCGGGCGGACTGGTGTCCACGGCGTAGCGGATCACCTCCGAGATCGCGAACATGCCGATCATCATCGGGATCATCCCGATGCCGCCCGTGAGCTCCGCGTTGCCGAAGGTGAAGCGCGGAAAGCCGGCGGGATTGCCGAGGCCCACGCACGCGACCAGCAGGCCGAGCAGCAGCGTGACCACGCCCTTGAGCGGCTGGTCGCCCGTGATCAGGATCGCGCAGGTCAGGCCCAGCAACACGAGCCAGAAATACTCGAACGAGCTGAAGTTCAGCGCGAAGTCGGCCAGCGCGGGCGCGGCGACGATCAACACCACCGTTCCGAACAGGCCGCCGATCGCGGAGAAGACGAGGCCCGCGCCGAGCGCGAGTTCGCCCTGGCCCTTGCGCGTCATCGCGTAGGCCTCGTCGGTGTAGGCAGCCGATGCGGGCGTGCCCGGGATGCGCAGCAGGCAGCCGGGGATGTCGCCGGAGAAGATGGCCATCGCGGTGGCGGTGACCATGGCGGCGATCGCGGGGATCGGCGGCATGAAGAACGTCACCGGAACCAGCAGCGCCGTCGCCATCGTCGCCGTGAGGCCGGGCACCGCGCCGACGAACAGGCCGAAGAGGGACGCGCCGATCATCACGGCGATGGTGTACGGCTCGAACACCATCGCGAAGGCCTGGGC
>Ga0247821_10000785_pt1 | contig 17722 bp, 14 predicted proteins | sample 13C_Glycerol_Day_FD_192481 | JGI IMG/M metagenome (GOLD analysis project Ga0247821, IMG submission 192481) | Soil microbial communities from agricultural site in Penn Yan, New York, United States - 13C_Glycerol_Day14 | ecosystem: Environmental > Terrestrial > Soil > Agricultural land | place... | reverse complement strand
AGCGCGATCTATTGCGGCATTCCGGCGGCCAATGCCACCTTCCACCTGGCCGAGTCGGTGTGGGATGAGTTGGGGGTTGAGTCGCGCGTTTGACCTTTAGCACCCCTGCGCCGTCAATGCCGGCGCAGGCTACAGCTAGCAGAGACTGTGAAAGCGTGGATTCACACCCGCGCTTTCTTCTGCCGAACAGCCACAGGCCCGACATTGCGCTCAATGGCCTGTTTCAACGCCGGGCGCATCCCCAGCAGAAACCCCAGTTCCGCCACCACAAACAATGGTCCGATGATCAACCCGCTCAGATCATCGACAAAGGCAGGTTTGCGTCCTTCATAGTGGTGCCCGACAAACTGTATCGCCCAGCCAAGCACAAACAGCCCCAAGCCCGCGCTCAACCAGACCAGGGTGCTTTGCAGCGCCAGCACTTGTCCGGCCCAGAGGCACAGCCCCAGCAGCAGGGCCATGATCAGGCCAAATTGCTGATCCAGACACAGGTAGAACCACCCGGTCACCAGCGCAACCAGCAACGCCGGCGACAACCAGATTCCACTCAGCTCCAAGCCTGGGCGTGACAGCAGCACAGTGACCGCCAGCACGATCATGGGAATGCCGACGAAGTGGGTGGCGATATTGCGCGGGTCACGGTGATAGGCCGCATATTGACTGAGGTGTTCGACCAGGTTTTTCATTATTGTTCCTCCTGTAGGGTGGCGCTGAGCATGCCCTGCAGACATTCTGGCTGTCTGTCGGCTAGCCGACAGAGTTGATCGTTGAGGCAATATGACTACTGATCCCGCCTGGCGGACCTCCTTGCTCCAGGGGCACTGGTTCAAGCACCTGCCCCTTTTGCTTCAGGATAGTCTGTTGGAATTGGCCCGCCCGCGTGAACTGGCAGCCGGGCAGTACCTGTTCCAGCGGGGCGATGCACCTTGTGGCTTGTATGCGGTGCTGACGGGCAGCATGCGCGTCGGTGCAATTAGCAGCGAAGGCAAGGAGGCGTTGCTGACGCTGATCGAGGCGCCGCAGTGGTTCGGTGAGATCAGTCTGTTCGATGGCCAGCCGCGCACCCACGATGCCCTGGCAGAGGGTGCGACTCGCCTACTGTGGATACCTCAGGCAGCGCTAATGGCATGCTTGGCGCAGCAGCCCGCGTACTGGCGCGACTTCGCCTTGCTGATGAGCCAGAAATTGCGCCTGGTGTTTATCGCGCTGGAGCAGCAGAGCTTATTGACCGCAGGTCCGCGGGTGGCTCATCGACTCCTGCAGATCGCCGCCGGTTATGGTGAGATGGAGGGCAGTCGGCGTTTATTGCAACTGTCCCAGGAGCAGCTGGCGTTGATGCTGTCGCTATCGCGCCAGACGACCAATCAAGTTCTCAAATCGCTGCAACAGGAAGGGGCGTTACGTTTGGGGTATGGCGAGATCGAGATTCTCGACCTCGCCCGTCTGCAAGCACTGGCTTGCCCGGTCAATGTCTAGAGAATGCTGATCGGGTAGCTGACGATCAGACGGTTCTCGTCAAAGGCATTACTGCTGAAGTCACGACGCATGGTCGAGTTGCGCCATTTGAATGACAGGTTTTTCAGCGTGCCCGACTGGATCACGTAGGCCAGCTCAGATTCACGCGCCCACTCCTTGCCGTCGCTGACGGTTGCCGTCTGGACGTCGTCACCGCTGATATAGCGGTTCATCAGGGTCAAGCCGGGGATACCGACGCCGGCAAAGTTGAAGTCATGGCGCAGTTGCCAGGAGCGCTCTTTGGCGTTGTCGAAACTGGAGTTGTAGCTGTCGTTGGCCAGGGTGCCGCCACTGGTGCCATTGACCCGCATCCAGGCATCGTCGCCACTGACCTTTTGCAGGCCGACATAAAAGGTATTACTGCCGTACTTGGCTGAGAGCAGTGCCGAGGCCGTGCGGTTGTCCAGCTCACCGGCGCGTTCGGCACCGTCTTCCTTGCCGAAGAAGTAACCGAGGTTAGCGCCTAACGTCCAGTCACCCAACGGCTGGCTGTGCACCAGGTTGATGAACTGCTGACTGTAGATGTCCTTGAGTTCAGCATTCCATAGGCCAATGAGGGTGCGCTTGTCGTTGAACGTATATTCACCACCGGCAAAGTTGAAGCGGTCGGAGGTGAACGCCGCTCTGCCGTTCATCGACATATCTTCCATGCTCGCGTCGTTGCGCGGACTGTTGGCGCGAAACTGGCCGGCGTATAGGGTCAGACCTTCGATTTCCTGGGAAGTGACCTGTCCACCGCGAAAGGTCTGTGGCAGCGAGCGGCCATCATCCGAGCGCAGGATCGGCAGCACTGGCATCCACTCACCCACCTTGAGTTCGGTGTTGGACACCTTGGCCTTGAGCGCCACACCCAGGCGGCCGAAATCGTCGGCAGGGCGGCCATCGTCATGCACCGGCAACAGTTGGGTATTTGCAGTACCCCTACCGCCATCGAGCTTGACCGAGTACAGGCCGAGTACATCAACGCCGAAGCCGACGATGCCTTGGGTGAAACCGGAGCGGGCGTCGAGGATGAAGCTCTGGGTCCATTCCTCAGCCTTGCCTTGGGGGTTGGCCGGGTCGACGAAATTGCGGTTGATGTAGAAGTTGCGCAGGTTGAGATTGACCTTGGCATCTTCGACAAAGCCACCATCAGCGGCCAGGACGGGGAGGGTGCAAGTCATGGCCAACAAGCCGGGAAGCAGGTGTCGTGCGGGTGTGCTCATTGTCTGTGTCTCTTGTTTTTATTCAAGCCGAAGCCATCCGCTGCGACGTGTAAAAGGCGCAGGCCGGGCAACAGTCTTTGGGGAATACGTTGGAAACGCTGCGAAGCGATGGTGCGGCGGGGGGAGGGTGTGAATCAATTCGTTACAGCGGGTATTGGGCGATAACCGAACACTAACTGAATAGTTAGTTTTGGTTTAGAACCTCGGTGTCCCTATCGCCGGCAAGGCCGGCTCCCACCATAGATCTGTGCAACTGCGCACCTCTGGGAGCCGGTCTTGCCGGCGATGGCAGCGCTAAGGTGTTAAGTCGAGCAGCATAAAAAAGCCCACCGCAAGGGTGGGCTTGTGAACCACAAACCAGCTTCAGCCTTTCGGCGTTTCAGCCGCAGCCTGCTGCTGCGCCTGATCGGTCTGCTCGTACCAACCGCCACCGAGGGCCTTGTACAGGTTGACCTCGCTGACCAACTGCGACAGGCGGTCGCTGATCAACGACTGCTGGGTGTTGAACAGCTGACGCTGAGCGTCGAGGAAGGTCAGGTTACTGTCGACACCAATGCGGTAGCGACGCTCGGCCAGGCGGTAGTAGTCCTGGTTGGCGGCGACCAGATCGCGCTGGGCTTGCAACTGATCGTTGAAGGTCTTGCGTGCGGCGAGGCCATCGGAGACTTCCTGGAAGGCGGTCTGAATGGTTTTCTCGTACTTCGCGACGTTGATGTCCTTCTGGATCTTCGAGTAATCGAGGCTGGCACGCAGGGCACCGGCGTTGAAGATCGGCAGGTTGATCTGCGGCTGGAACAGCCAGGTACCCGAACCACCGTTGAACAGCCCGCTCATGTCCGGGCTCAGGGTCCCGGCATTGGCGGTCAGGCTGATGCTCGGGAAGAACGCTGCGCGGGCCGCGCCAATGTTGGCATTGGCGGCCTTGAGCAGGTGCTCGGCTTCCTGAATGTCCGGACGGCGCTGCAGCAGGTCGGACGGCAGGCCAGCAGGCACTTCGGCCAACAGGTCGCTGTCCAGGCTCTGCGCCGCAGGCAGGTTGGCCGGCACACCGGTGCCGAGCAGCACAGCCAGGCTGTTCAGGTCCTGGGCTACCAGGCGCTGATACTGCGCCAACTTGACCCGAGCGCCTTCAACTGACGTGCGCGCCTGGCTCAGGTCCAGGGCCGAAGCGACACCCACTTCATTGCTGCGCAAGGTCAGCGCATAGCTTTGCTCGTAGGTCTTGAGGGTCTCTTCGGTCAGCTTGAGCAGGGCCTGGTCGGCCTGCCAAGTGAAGTAGGCGTTGGCAACGCTAGCGACCAGAGCGATCTGGGTCGAGCGTCGGGCCTGTTCACTGGACAGGTAGATTTCCAGTTGCTGTTCGGTGAGGCTGCGAACCCGACCGAACAGGTCGAGTTCATAGTTGCTCACGCCGAGGGTCGCCGAGTACGAACTGGTGATCCCCGACTCGCCGGTCTGCGACATGTCGGCAGGCATCCGTTGACGGCTGCCGCTGCCATTGGCGCTGACCGCCGGGAACAGGTCAGCCCGCTGAATGCGGTACTGCGCCCGGTAGGCATCGATGTTCAACGCCGCGACCTTGAGGTCACGGTTGTTGACCAGCGAGGTCTGGATCAGTTGCTGCAGCGCCGGGTCATGGAAAAACTGACGCCAGCCTTGCTCGGCGGCAGCCACATCCGCCGACTCGGTCGGCGAATAGGCAGGGCCTTGCGGCCACTGCGCGGCCACCGGCGATTCCGGGGTCTGGTAGTCAGGGATCAGCGAGCAGCCGCCAAGAATGAAAGCGGTTACCGCCAGGGACAACAGGGACTTACTCATTGCCCGCCCTCTAAGCGTGGAGTTTCAGGTGTGGCGTCTTCTTCTTCAGTCTTCTTGCTGGTGAACATAGACGACACGGTTACGAAGAACAGCGGTACCCAGAAGATCGCCAGTACGGTGGCCGTCAGCATGCCGCCGATTACCCCGGTACCGATCGCGTGCTGGCTACCCGAGCCTGCACCGGTGGAGATAGCCAACGGTACCACGCCGAGAATGAACGCCAGCGAGGTCATGATGATCGGGCGCAGACGCATCCGGCAGGCTTCGATCGCGGCATCAGCGAGGCTGCGGCCCTGCTCGTGCAGTTCCTTGGCAAATTCGACGATCAGGATCGCGTTCTTCGCCGCCAGACCAATGGTGGTCAACAGACCCACCTGGAAGTACACGTCGTTGGACAGACCGCGCAGGCTGGTGGCCAGCAGCGCACCAATAATCCCCAACGGCACCACGAGCATGACCGCGATCGGAATCGACCAGCTTTCATACAGGGCGGCCAGACAGAGGAATACCATCAGCAGCGATAGGGCATACAGTGCTGGTGCCTGGGAGCCCGACAGGCGCTCCTCGTACGACAGGCCGGTCCAGGAGTAGCCGATACCTTTAGGCAGTTGTGCGGCAATGCGCTCGACTTCGAGCATGGCTTCACCGGTACTGTAGCCAGGGGCTGGCGCACCGAGGATTTCCATCGCCTCAACACCGTTGTAACGGGCAAGCTTCGGTGCCCCGTAGATCCATTCGCCTGTAGCGAAGGAGGAGAACGGTACCATCTCACCGGCGGCGTTGCGCACGTACCACTTCTGCAGGTCTTCCGGGCTCATGCGCGAGGCCGACTCACCCTGGATGTACACCTTCTTGACGCGACCGCGGTCGATGAAGTCGTTGACGTAGCTGGCACCCAAGGCAATCGACAGGGTGTTGTTGATGTCAGCGATGGTCACGCCCAAGGCGCTGGCGCGCTCGTCGTCGACGGTCAGTTGGTACTGCGGTTCATCGTTCAGACCGTTCGGGCGCACTGCCGAGAGAATCTTGCTCTGGGCGGCCATGCCGAGGAACTGGTTACGCGCTTCCATCAGCTTTTCGTGACCGACACCGGCACGGTCTTGCAGGAACACGTCGAAACCGGTGGCGTTACCCAACTCCAGTACCGCAGGCGGGGCAAAGGCGAACACCATCGCATCACGGAAGCTGAAGAAGTGCTGCTGGGCACGTGCCGCCAGGTTGAACACGTTGTTTTCGGCGGAACGTTCTTCCCATGGCTTGAGCATGATGAAGGCCATACCCGAGCTCTGACCGCGACCGGCGAAGTTGAAGCCGTTTACGGTGAACACCGAGGCAACGGTATCGGCTTCCTTGTCCAGCAGGTAGCTGCGCATCTCATCGATCACCACCTGGGTCCGTTCGGCACTGGAGCCGGCCGGGGTTTGTACCTGGGCAAACAGTACGCCCTGGTCTTCCTCGGGGAGGAAGGCGGTGGGGATGCGGGTGAACAGCCAGATCATGCCGACCATGATCAACAGGTAGGCCAGCATGTACGGGGCTTTGTTGCGCAGGATGTTGCCCACGCCACGCTCGTAGCTCTGTACGCTGCGGTCGAAGTTGCGGTTGAACCAGCCGAAGAACCCGCGTTTGGCAACGTGATGCTCACCTTTGGCAATCGGCTTGAGCATGGTTGCACACAAGGCCGGGGTGAAGATCAAGGCAACCAGTACCGACAGCGCCATGGCCGAAACGATGGTGATCGAGAACTGCTTGTAGATCACCCCGGTGGAACCACTGAAGAACGCCATTGGCAGCAGTACCGCCGAGAGCACCATGGCAATACCGACCAGGGCACCCTGGATCTGGCTCATGGACTTCTTGGTGGCTTCCTTCGGTGATAGCCCTTCTTCGGCCATTACCCGCTCAACGTTCTCCACCACGACGATGGCGTCGTCCACCAGCAAGCCGATGGCAAGCACCATACCGAACATGGTCAGGGTGTTGATGCTGAAGTCCGCGGCGGCAAGGATGCCGAAGGTGCCGAGCAGTACCACCGGTACCGTCATCGTGGTGATGATGGTGGCGCGGAAGTTTTGCAGGAACAGGTACATCACCAGGAACACCAGCACGATCGCTTCGATCAGGGTGTGGATTACCCCGCTGATCGATTCGGTCACCACTGGGGTGGTGTCATACGGGAATACCGCCTTCATACCTTCTGGGAAGAACGGTTCCAGATCGGCGACGGTTTTGCGCAAGGCTTTGGCCGTGTCCAGGGCGTTGGCCCCGGTTGCCAGCTTGACCGCCAGACCGGAAGCCGGCTTGCCGTTGAACTGGGCGCTGACCGCATAGTTTTCACCGCCAAGGCCGACGGTAGCAACATCACTCAGGCGTACCTGCGAGCCGTCACGGTTGACCTTGAGCAGGATCTTTTCAAACTGCTCGGCGGTTTGCAGACGGGTCTTGCCGATAATGGTGGCGTTGAGCTGGGTGCCTGGCAGGGCGGGCAGGCCGCCGAGCTGACCGGAGGACACCTGGACGTTCTGCGCCGCGACCGCGGTGCGCACGTCGACTGGGGTCAACTGGTACTTGTTCAGCTTGGCCGGATCCAGCCAGATACGCATGGCGTACTGGGCACCGAAGACCTGGAAGTCACCGACACCGGCGGTCCGCGAGATCGGGTCCTGCATGTTGGACACGATGTAGTTGGCCAAGTCGTCCTTGGTCATGCTGCCATCTTCCGAGACCAGACCGATTACCAACAGGAAGTTCTTCACCGCCTTGGTAACACGGATACCCTGCTGCTGCACTTCTTGCGGCAGCAACGGGGTCGCCAGGTTCAGCTTGTTCTGCACTTGAACCTGGGCAGTGTCGGAGTTGGTCCCCTGCTCGAAGGTCGCGGTGATGGTCATGGTGCCGTCGGAGTTACTTTCCGACGAGACATAACGCAGGTTATCGATACCGTTGAGCTGCTGCTCGATCACCTGTACCACGGTGTCCTGCACGGTTTGCGCCGAGGCGCCCGGGTAGGTCACGGAGATTGCCACGGCCGGCGGCGCGATGCTCGGGTACTGGTTGATTGGCAACTTGAGGATCGACAAGGCGCCGACCAACATGATCACCAAGGCGATCACCCAAGCAAAGATCGGGCGATCGATAAAGAATCTCGACATGGTTTACTCCCCTTTGGCCCCTGCAGGTTTTGCATTGGCCTGGGTTGGCTGAGCAGGCTTGACGTTGGTGGCTTCGCTGACCTTGACCTCAACGCCCGGCTTGACGAACTGCAGGCCCTCGGTGATGACACGGTCACCGGCGTTCAGGCCTTCTTCGATCAGCCACTCGTTACCGACAGTACGGCTGGCCTTGAGCTGGCGCAGCTCGACTTTGTTCTCTTTGTTGACGATCAGTGCCGTTGGCTGGCCCTTCAGGTCACGCGTAACGCCTTGTTGTGGGGCGAGGATGGCCTGGGCATTGACCCCGGCTTTGAGGCGCGCATGTACGAACATGCCCGGCAGCAGGTTGTGCTCAGGGTTAGGGAACACGGCGCGCAGGGTCACGGAACCGGTGGTCTGGTCAACCGAGACTTCGGAGAACTCCAGGCGACCTTCCTGACGGTAGGTGCTGCCATCTTCCAGGGTCAGGGTGACCTTGGCGGCGTTGTCACCGACCTTCTGCAACTGACCGCTTTCCAGCTCGCGGCGCAGCTTGAGCATCTCGGCCGAGGACTGGGTGACGTCGACGTAGATTGGGTCAAGCTGTTGGATCACCGCCATGGCGTCAGCCTGGCCATTGTTGACCAGGGCACCTTCGGTGACCGCAGAACGACCGATACGACCGCTCAACGGAGCCAGGACCTTGGTGTAACGCAGGTCAATCTGGGCGCTGCGCAGTGCCGCTTCAGCCTGCAAACGTTTGGCTTGCGCGTCGTCGTATTCCTGACGGCTGACGGCCTGTTCGGCAACCAGTTGCTTGTAGCGCTCGGACAGCGAACGGGTCGACTGCAGGTTGGCCTGGGCACTGGCCAGGGTCGCCTCGTACACCGACGGGTCGATCTGGTACAGCTGCTGGCCTTCCTTGACCTCAGTGCCTTCTTTGAACTGGCGCTTGAGAATGATGCCGTTAACTTGCGGACGAACTTCGGCGATGCGGTAAGCGGTAGTGCGCCCCGGCAAGTCGGACGTCAAGGTGTAGGCCTGGGTTTGCAGGGTCACGACGCCGACCTGAGGAGCTTGCGCTGCGGGCGCCGCCTCTTCCTTTTTACAGCCGCTGAGCAGAGTTGCCAGGGCGACGGCGGATACCAGAGCGGTAACAGCTGGCTTGAATTGCATGAAGATCCTCGGGTCGCAAGAGCTGAAGACGCTCAAGAATAAAGGGAAAGTGTGTGAATAGAAAAAATGTTGTCGAGTGGATAAATAGCTTGCTAAGGAATATACTTACATTCATGGTTGTTTGTAAATACCTTGGCGACGATGCCAGAGCGCGTCGCAAGCCTTGAAATTAATCCCCCGGTAACAGCCTGTTAGAGGTTGATCCGGCCTAGCTCCCAGGTGCCTATAGACGTGCCTGGGTCTTGATGAGGTGGTACTGCCATGGTCCGTCGAACCAAAGAAGAAGCCCAGGAAACCCGCACCCAGATTCTTGAGGCTGCGGAGAAGGCCTTCTATAAGCGCGGGGTAGCGCGTACCACACTGGCGGATATCGCCAAGCTGGCGGGCGTGACCCGCGGCGCGATCTACTGGCACTTCAACGACAAGGCCGCGCTGGTCGAAGCCATGCTCGAAAGCCTGCACGAGCCGCTTGATGCCTTGGCCCGCGCCAGTGAAAGCGAAGAGGAGCTTGATCCGCTCGGCTGCATGCGCAAGCTGCTGGTCCAGTTGATGCACCAAATGGTGCTTGACCCGAAAACCCGACGAATCAATGAAATTCTGCATCACAAATGCGAGTTCACCGATGATATGTGTGAGATCCGCCAGCAACGACAGACCTCGACAGTGGAGTGTCACGCCCATATCGCGTTATCGCTGGGCAATGCAGTCAAGCGCGGGCAGTTACCCGCAGATGTAGACCCTGAGCGTGCGGCGCTGGCGATCTATGCCTATATAGACGGCCTGATCCGCCGCTGGCTGCTGCTGCCGGAAAGCTTCGACCTATTGGGTGAAGCTGAGCTGTGGGTCGATACCGGGCTGGATATGCTGCGCTTGAGCCCGGCCTTGCGCAAATGACTATTTGTGAAGGTTTGTGATGAATTGTTTCCACGGCCTTCACTTGTATCCTACTACCGCCCGCGTAGTTGTCTGTCAGGCAACGCCAATGCCGCCGTCAGCCCGAGCAGAGACACCATAGCACTGCCGAGCAATAGATGACGAAATGTCAGTAGCAATTCCTCATGCATCTGCGCGCTCGGCGCACCGGCCTGGAGGCTGCCGAGCAAGGCATCGCCCGTCATGCTCAGGCCTCCCTGCGGCAACATCGCCAGTAACAGCGCCGACATGCAAGCAACCCCCATGGCACCCCCGAGCGAGCGAAACAGGTTACTGGTACTGGTGGCCACGCCGATATCTCGAGGTTCTACGGCGCTTTGGGTAGCGACTAGCGAGGTGGGAAACTGCAGACCCGAGGCAATGCCGGTCAAGACCATGAACAGGCCACTGAGCCAGGCAGCCTGAGGCGCCGTGAAGGCCATGCCGACTATGGCAAACGGCATCAACAACGCACCACCAAGAATCTGCGGTTTGTAGCGACCGGTGAAGCTGGTCAGGCGGCCACCGCAGTAGGCACCGATCGGCAAGCCAATGGCCAACGGCAGCAGATGCAGGGCGGCACTGTCGGCACCGGCACCGGTGATGCTCTGATAGCGTAGCGGCATGAGCATCGTCAGGGAAATGGCCTGAAAACTGGTGAAGAACAGCGTGCACCAGCACAAGGTGGCAACCGGATTGGCGAACAGTTTTAGCGGTAACAACGGCTCCGGCGCGCGGCGTTCGTGCAGGACAAACACCAGTAATCCGCCCAGCGCACACAACAGCAAGGCGCTCACTTGCGAGGAATGCCAAGGGTGACCCTGACCGATCAGGGTGATGCCCAGTAACAGGCTTGCCAGACCGAAAATCAACAACGCCGCGCCCATGTAGTCGACCTGCACCTGACGCTGTGGCACTGCCAGGGTCCGCAGCGCACGGCGAGTCACCCACCAGGCCACCAGCCCCAGTGGCAGGTTCAACCAGAAGACCCAGCGCCAAGACAGGTACTCGGTGAGATAACCACCCAGCACGGGCCCGGTGACGCTGGCCAGGGCATACATGCTGCTGAAATAGCCTTGATAGCGGCCGCGTTCGCGCGGTGGAACAAAGTCTCCGATGATCGCCTGGCTGACCGAAACCATGCCGCCAGCGCCGATGCCTTGCAGTACGCGGGCCAACACCAGTTGCTCCATGTTCTGCGCCAAGGCGCAGAACAGTGAGGCCAGGGTGAACAGCGCGGTGCCGGTAAGGATCATCCGCCGCCTACCGTACAGGTCGCCAAGTTTGCCGTAGATCGGCACGGCCACCGTCATGGCCACCATGTAGCCAGAGATCACCCAGGCCAGCAGGCCTACATCATTGAATTGCGCAGAAATCGCCGGCATCGACACAGCGACGATGGTCTGGTCCAAGGCACCAAGGAAAATTGCCAGCATCAACGCGACAAGCACGCTGCGCAGGACCGGTTGCGGAGTGTTCAGTTGCGTCACAGGCCAGCTCGAAAGGCAGGGTTATTTCGCAGGCTGTGCTGCGAAAGCAAGTGCTGGCCAGTGTACTCGATAGCTTGCTAAGCGTCTGCTTCGATGCGTACGTCGTGACGATCGGCGTTGCTTTACCTGAGGGCGCTCAAGGTCGCAGTGTGTGGCACGCAATGGGCCAAGCTGCAACTGGCGGCGGAGTAGGGCTGGTGACGGGTCTGTTCAACCCGGTAAGCCGCAGTGGCATACAGCCCGACGACGGCGGCAATGGCACAGACGACAGCGCACTTCCTGGATTTGAGGCCCATGATGCTCACCTCTTTCAACCTGCACAGGTGCTAGTTAAAGCATAGCTGCGCTTTGCCGAAGCTGCCCGGGCTAGAGCAGGTCGCGGTCCCACTCCGGCTCAGCGGTGAAGCGCTCGGCAAGAAAGTCGAGCATGCTGCGCAAGGTCGCGGGCATGTGCTTGCGCGAGGTGTAAACGGCGTTGAGGTTAAGCGCCTGCGGTTTGGCCTGAGGCAACAGGCGCACCAACTCGCCACTGCGCAGCGCCGCTGCGGTCTGGTAGGTGGGCAACATGGCAATACCGGCACCGGCCAGTGCCGCCCGCTGCAAGGTCATGGCTTCATTGGCGCTGATAGAACCTTGCACCGGCACCGAGAGCGTTTCGCCGTCCACCTCGAAGTGCCAGAGGCTCCGGCCGAAGTAGGAGTGGGTCAGACAGTTGTGCTGCACCAGCTCCTCGACCTGCAACGGCGCCGGGTGTTCGCGCAGATACGCCGGGGAGGCGCAGATCACTGAGCGGCACACGCTCAGGCGACGGGCGATCAGGTTGGGGTCCAGGTCGTTGCTGGTGCGGATCGCCAGGTCGATGCGTTCATCCACCAGATTCACCGTGCGATCGAGCATCTGTAGATCAATCTTCACCCCGGGGTAGCGTTTGACGTAAATGGCGATGGCATCCATCAGTTGGGCCTGGCCGAACGAGGTGCTGACGCTGATACGCAGTTCCCCTCGCGGCGCCTCGTCCGGTGCGCTGACAGCTGCTTGCAGATCGCCGGCAAGTTCGAGCATCTGCCGGCAACGCGGTAGGGTTTCCTGGCCGGCAGCCGTCAGGCTCAGGCGGCGGGTAGTGCGTTGCATCAGGCGTGCGCCGACCCAGCCTTCCAGCTCGGCCAAGTAGCGGGAGACCACCGGGCGCGACAGGTCAAGGTGATCAGCTGCAGCGGACTGGCTGCCAAGGTCCACCACACTAACGAAGACCCGCATTGCTGTCAGACGATCCATGATTTGCCCGCTTTCAGAAACAAACTATGTCCCAGCATCGCATTTTTTGCCTTGGTTCGTGCAACTAAGCTGTTGCACATTGCCTCTCTCACAGGAATTGCCTTGATGCGTCGTTCATTGTCCCTGCGCGGTTTTTTTCTGGCGTTCGCCACCCTTGGGGCCTTGGCCCAGGTTCAGGCCGCCGAGCAGGCGCTGCAACTGGATGTCTATAACCCCGGCAGTGCGGCCTTGTTCCCGGTCAGCTCGGTAATCGTCAGCGGCCAGCACGATGCCATCCTGGTGGATGCCCAATTCGGCAAAGCCCAGGCCGAGCAGGTGCTGAACAAACTTCGCGCCAGTGGCAAGCGGTTGACCACTATCTATATCAGTCATGGTGACCCGGATTACTACTTCGGCCTGCAGACCCTGACCGATGCCTATCCCCAGGCCAAAGTCGTTGCGTCTGCGGCAACGGTTGCCCATATCAAACAGACCATGGCTGCCAAACTGGCCTATTGGGGGCCGCAGATGGGGGCGGACAAGCCTGCGCAACTGGTCGTCCCGCAGGTGCTCTCAGGCAATCAGTTGAAGCTGGAAGGGCAAAGCCTTGAAGTGCTTGGCCTGGACGGTCCGCAACCGGATCGCAGTTTTGTCTGGATTCCGTCAATCAAAGCGGTGGTCGGCGGCGTGGTGGTGGCCAATAACCTGCACGTATGGATGGCCGACACCCAGACGGCGCAATCGCACCAGGATTGGCTGGCGACCCTCAACCGCATTGAACAGCTCAAGCCGCAGGTGGTGGTGCCAGGGCACTACCTGGGCCAGCCCGGCGAGTCACTTGAAGCCGTGCGCTTCAGCGCAGACTACATCCGTGCCTTCGACGAGGAAACCGCCAAGGCTGACAACGCCGCCGAACTGATCGCAGCGATGAAAAAGCGTTACCCGAACCTCGGCGAAGAGAGCTCGCTGGCGCTCAGTGCCAAGGTCGCCAAGGGCGAAATGAAGTGGTAAGTGTTGTTCAATCCTGACAGGAGCATTGCTATGAGCAAGATCGCAATCATCGGGGCAACCGGCCGTGCCGGTAGCCAGTTGCTGGAAGAGGCCCTGCGCCGTGGCCACCGCGTCACCGCCATCGCACGCAATCCGGCCACGCTGCAGGGGCGTGACGGCGTGACTACCGTAGCCTTGGATGTCAACGATGGCGCTGCATTGGAACTGGCGTTGAGCGGACATGATGTGGTGCTTAGTGCTGCACACTTCTCCGGCATCAAGCCACAGGCCATTATCGAGCCGGCGAAGAAAGCCGGGGTCAAGCGACTGCTGGTGGTCGGAGGGGCGGGCAGCCTGCAACTGCCTTCGGGGCACAAAGTGATCGATAGCCCGGACTTTCCCGAAGCGTATAAAGCCGAGGCCACTGCCGGTGGGCATTACCTCGATACCTTGCGTCAGGAGAAGGAACTGGACTGGACCTTCCTGTCACCGTCGGCCGAGTTCGTTGAAGGCGCGCGTACCGGCCGTTATCACCTCGGTAAGGACCACTTGCTGATCGGTGACGATGGCAAGAGCTGGATCAGCTTTGCCGACTACGCAATTGCTATGCTCGACGAAGTGGAAAAGCCTGCCCATTCGCGTCAGCGTTTTACGGTCGGTTACTGAGCCCTGGCACCTGTGGCCTGATCGCACAGCCAGTCGAGCAACTCGGTCAGGGCTGTTGACGATGCTCCCTGCGGGCGGACCAGGTAGTAGGCCTGACCGGTGCTGACCTTGAGCGGGAAGGGCGCTACCAGGCGCCCGCAACTGAGGTCATCTCCGATCAGCGACCAGTCGCCTATCGCCACTCCGGTACCCTGAGAGGCCATGGACATGGCCATGTCCAAGGTCTCGAAATGTTGGGCCTTGCCGTGCCGGGGCAGGGCCGCGCCGGCCGCATTCAGCCAGACGTTCCAGTCGTGCTGGTCGCGGGTCGGGTGCAGCAGCATGTGTTGCTCAAGGTCCGCTAACTGCCGCAAAGGCACAGGGCCTGCCAGTAGCTGCGGGGCACACACCGGAGTCAGTTGCTCATCGAACAACTTTAGCGTGTGCAATCCATTTTGGGGTGCGGCGCCATAGACCACTGCTGCATCGAATACTTCCCGACGAAAGTCCACGCCGTGCTGCACCGTAGTTGTCAGTTCCACTGGCACTTCCGGGCGCAGCGCCTGCCACTCCATCAGCCGTGGCAACAGCCAGCGCATCACGCAGGTCGGCGCCTTGAGTTGCAAGATGGCACTGCGTGCACCGACGTGCTGCACGCCTTCCTCGATCAACGCGAACACCTGCTGCACCCGTGGCAACCAGTCCTGGCCTTCGCGGGTCAGGCTCAGGCCACGGGCCTGGCGCAGGAACAACGCATAACCCAGGTGCTCTTCAAGCCCGGCAATCTGACGACTGACTGCGCCTTGGGTGATGTGCAGCAATTGCGCGGCGCGAGTGAAGTTGCAGCATTGGGCCGTGACCAGAAAGGTATGCAGGGCGGGCAACGGCGGCAGGCGCTTCATCGGGTATAAGCCATGATCTGAGGACATGGCTAGTATGAGCTTTTTTGCATTGTGCCGGTAGCGAGGCAGCGGTCCAATAACGCCTGGTTTCAGCACAATAACAGGCAGGCGAACATGGCAACTTGTGGCGAAGTACTGGTCAAACTCCTTGAAGGCTATGGTGTTGACCATGTCTTCGGCATTCCTGGCGTACATACCGTCGAGCTCTACCGTGGGCTGGCACGTTCTTCTATCCGCCACATTACCCCACGCCACGAGCAAGGTGCCGGCTTCATGGCTGACGGCTATGCGCGTACCCGTGGCAAACCGGGCGTCTGCTTTATCATCACCGGCCCAGGCATGACCAACATCACTACCGCCATGGGCCAGGCTTACGCTGACTCGATTCCGATGCTGGTGATCTCCAGCGTCCAGTCGCGCAATCAATTGGGGGGCGGGCGCGGCAAACTGCACGAGCTGCCGGCCCAGGGTGGCCTGGTTGCCGGCGTCGCGGCGTTCTCTCACACATTAATGAGCGCTGATGACCTGCCAGTGGTGTTGGCTCGCGCCTTCGCCGTGTTCGAGGGGGCCCGCCCACGTCCCGTGCACATCGAGATTCCCCTGGATGTACTGGTCGAGGACGCTGACCATCTGCTGGCCAGCACCCCGGTACGAATTGCCCGTGCTGGCGCCGCACCGGCGCCAGTGGCGCAGATGGCGGCCCTGTTGGCCAGCGCCCGGCGTCCGTTGATTCTCGCCGGTGGTGGTTCGATTGCTGCCAGTGCGGCGCTGACCCGCCTGGCGGAATACCTGCAGGCACCCGTGGCACTGACCATCAACGCCAAGGGGGTATTGCCCGCCAACCATCCACTGCAGATAGGTTCCACCCAGTCGCTGGTGGCAACCCGTGAGCTGGTGGCCGAAGCGGATGTGGTCTTGGCGATTGGTACCGAACTTGCCGAAACCGACTATGACGTGACCTTCAAAGGTGGCTTCGAGATCCCAGGTCGCTTGCTGCGCATCGACATCGATCCAGACCAGACCGTACGTAACTATCCGCCGGAAATTGCCTTGGTAGCAGACGCCACAGTGGCCACCGATGCCCTGTTGGTCGCGTTGGCTGATCAACCGGCACCGGTACGCAGTACCGAGTGGGGCGCCAGCCGCGCAGCTTGCTTGCGCGAGCGGTTGCTGGCCGACTGGGACCTGCCGATGCACAGCCAGACGCGCATGCTCAAAACCTTGCTCGAGACCCTGCCGAACGCGGTGCTGGTGGGCGACTCGACCCAACCGGTCTACACCGGCAACCTGACCCTGGACATGGACCAGCCACGGCGCTGGTTCAATGCCTCCACCGGCTACGGCACGCTCGGTTACGCCTTGCCGGCGGCGATGGGCGCCTGGTTGGGCAGTGCTCAAGCAATCGAAGCGCGCCCGCCGGTCATCTGCCTGATCGGTGACGGCGGCCTGCAGTTCACCTTGCCGGAGCTGGCCAGTGCCACCGAGGCGCAGGTACCGCTGATCGTGCTGTTGTGGAACAACCAGGGCTACGAGGAAATCAAGAAATACATGGTCAACCGCGCCATCGAGCCGGTGGGTGTGGACATTTACACCCCGGACTTTATCGGCGTGGCCAAGGCCTTGGGCTGTGCAGCCCAAGCCGTAGGCGATGTGGAGCAGCTACGTGAAGCGCTACGTCAAGCCTGCGACCGCAGGGGGCCGAGCCTGATTGAAATCGACCAGAACCAATGGCAGCAGGCGGTACCCGCATGATGAAGCTTGCCGGTGTTTATATCGAAGGTGTCTGGCAGCACGGCCCGTGCCCGCTTAGCGTGATAAACCCAAGCAACGAACAACAGTTGGCTGAAGTGGCCGGCGGCGACGGCGCAGCGGTGGCGCGTGCGACCCTGGCCGCGCGCAAGGCGTTCAGCGGCTGGTCGAGCAGTACCGGTAGTGAGCGGGCGAAGGTGCTGCGCACGATTGCCGAGGGGGTCGAGGCGCGTCGCGAGCGTCTGGTCACTTTGCAGGCCAGCAACAACGGCAAGCCGTTGGCCGAAGCGCAGCTGGATGTGGACGATGTCATTGCCACCTTCTGCTATTACGCCGACCTTGCCGACGGTTTCGACGCGGGACAGGACTGTGCGGTGGCGTTGCCCACTGACGATTTTGTAGCACGGTTACGGCGCGAGCCATGCGGTGTAGTCGGGTTGATTGTGCCGTGGAACTTCCCCATGGTCACCACCGCATGGAAACTCGCGCCGGCCTTGGCTGCCGGTTGCTGCGTAGTGTTGAAACCGTCTGAAGTCACGCCACTGGCGGAGCTGGAACTGGCCGCGGTGATTGCTGAAGCCGGTTTGCCGGACGGTGTCTTCAACCTGGTCTGTGGCACCGGGATTGCGGTGGGCGCTGCGCTGGCGGCGGATCCACGGATCGCCAAAGTCTCCTTCACCGGCAGCAATGCGGTGGGCGTGCAGGTCATGCAGCGTGCCGCCGAGACGGTCAAGGGCGTGAGCCTGGAATTGGGCGGCAAATCCTCTTTGTTGGTGCTGGAGGAAGCGGACCTCGAATTGGCGGTGGAGCTGGCCTGCCTGGGCGGCTTTTTCAATGCCGGGCAAATGTGCTCGGCCACCAGTCGGGTGTTGGTGGCGGAGGCCTTGTATGCGGACTTTATCGTCCGGCTCAAGACCCAGGCCGAGTCGATTCGA
>Ga0247821_10000783_pt1 | contig 17737 bp, 30 predicted proteins | sample 13C_Glycerol_Day_FD_192481 | JGI IMG/M metagenome (GOLD analysis project Ga0247821, IMG submission 192481) | Soil microbial communities from agricultural site in Penn Yan, New York, United States - 13C_Glycerol_Day14 | ecosystem: Environmental > Terrestrial > Soil > Agricultural land | place... | reverse complement strand
TACTTTAGCTGCGCGCAGCTCAGCACAGAAACCTTCGAGTGTTTCGATAGCTCGCTGAGTTCCTTGCTCCAACCCGTATCCCCATTGGAAAGAAATGCTGCGCTCGAGAACCTTGTTGAAATCATCTTCGTCAAAGCGAAGAGAAACCCAGAACCGAGCGTTATCGTTCCGCAGCTCGAAACCACCTTGTTCACTCATCGTGTTAAGCGTGGCAGCAATACGCTGACTGATTGGATTGTAGAGAGTGTCTCGAATGGGGTTTAACTCTAGTAGTAAAGCCAAGAACTCATCGAACTTGTCGTAGAGTTCCTTTGGTGGCTCAAAGCAACCAGCAGTCATCTTCTTACCCTCAATTGGTTACAGTAACTTTCATTGGCTTGCCTTGAGCAAGCAATTTGTTGTGCGAATAATCGCGATAAGCCACCGCCACGATCATCCGGCGCAGCGCGGTCTTGATGTGATCAACGCGTTGCTTGGGAGTCATTTGGATATCGTGGTTGAACGTCAGGGAAACTTTACGGCAACCATCTACCGTACTGATCTTCAGACCGCCTACGTAGAGCTTACGCGGGGCGACCATGATCTGGAAGTGCAGGTCGTCATCCTCGCGCACCAGATTGACTTGGTAGTTCTTAGGCCAGTAGATGTTTGCTTTGAAAGGGAGGTTGTCGAGGAACAACCCCAACGCTTCTACAGTCTCACCGGCGGTCAGTTGCGGGTAACCTACTTTTTCCACATATTCCATAATGCAAATCCTTATTGCTTAAATTACACGAAAAGAAAGAACACGATAAACAAAACCAATAATCCGAGATTCCAAGGAGGGTGGGCTAACCAATACCTCTCGGAGACCTTCAATCAACTTAGCGGAAAAACTACGCTTACGCAGGATATGTTCCTTGGTGGCAACAAGCGCACGGGTCTCGATACTGCAAGGAGGTTCCAGCTGGTCACCCAAACGATCATCCAACAAGAAGAGATCGTTATTACAGCCATGAATTTCCAACCGTAACTGTTGAACCACGCAATCGCAATAATCCGCTTCTTCAGCACTCATCAAATGTAACATAACCAATTCCCATTAATCGTCAGGTAGGAGATCATCCAGCGTGAAGTCGCTATCGTCACCGTGCTCTGCATTACGCGCCTCAGCGTCGTCCTTCATACGTTGCTGGTGGGCAGGGAGCTTCCAGCAATCGTTGCATACCATGCGCGGTTCATCTCCTTGAGGAGCGTAGAAGTCGTACCAGACCCAACGCTTGACCTCCCTACGAGGTTTATCTTGCTTGCAGTCAGCACAGCAGGTCGGTTCCTCGTCGATCGCCTTCTGAGCCTCTACCTTGCACTCTTGGCAGGTGATCTCAGTGAAGACATAGCCAAAGGTATCCTTCTCGTAGAAGAACCCAATGCCTTTGCTGGTATCCTCAGGAGTAACATGGGGACAGAAATCTGTTCCATGAAGGATATCTTCGTAATTCGTTGTTCTTGTGAAACCAGTTTGATTCGCCATCGTCATCGCCTTAACGTAGGTTAAATTCACACTAGTAATATAGATGTGTTTTCAGTTTCAATTTAAATAACTCTACCAGCCTAGGCTGGTAGAGTTAGTTCTAGAGAAACAAATTAGCGCCAGGAACAGACAAACCCATGGCAGCGATAAACGCTGGCCAATGACCGAACTTAGCCACCAGCCCCATGAACATGTAGATGAGCAGAGCGAGGATGGTTTCCTTCGACTGACCAATCAGACCCATGAGCGTATAGAGGATCACTGCTGTCAGGTTAAAGAAGCTCGAGAACCACTCTTTAGCATGCAGACTGATCATTTGACTTCGATCACCCCACGTAGATCAAACGAAACCGCGCCGTACTTTGGAATAGGGACCCCTGGACGACGGTGGGTGGGGATGCGACTATTCTCCAGCATGTTGGAGATTTCCACTGCCCAGGAAGCAGAATCCTTGTAGAAATCAACCACGTAATTCCCCTGATTCGTCAGAAGCTCAACACGCTCTTCACGCTTTAATTCCTCCAACCCCGTCGTATCTTGAGGATGAAAGAAGAACCCAGGCAATGCACTGAGTTCGTTATTGGTTTTCCTTGCCACAATTTTTGCTCTCTGCTTACCTAACTTAGAAATTAAACTCGACATCCAACTGACTCCTTAATAAGGGAATCTTGAACCGAACACTTGGACCACCCACAGATTGGGAAGTCGTTTAAGAACAGCTACTTCATCTACCACCCACGCACTCGACATCACGTGTAATTCATGGTAGTTCTGAACCATCAACTTGGACATGAGGTTTTCAGCTTCAACAGCCGCTGCCTCTACTGCGTCATCAAAGCCCGCTTCCTCGCACTGACTTTCCAGAACATCGTACGCTTTGGTTGCGTAACTCTCATCCATGAAGCTGTTGGCAACACCGTCCTCAACGATGTCACCGAAGTCATAGATGACCGACTTCATCATTCCTTCAACAATAGCGACTGCGGCAGGACTGGCTTCGTCGATGCCGTCACATTTAAGAAGGAGTACCGGGGTCTTATCACTGTACATGCTCATCTTCATTCTCCTGGGAACGAACAATGGCCTCCAGCTCAAGAATGCGATTAACCAGTTCTTGGTTAGCTTTGAGTGAGGACTCGAGGTGACGGGACAGCCAACGGATACGTTCCTTGGCCGCAGTGAGGTAAGCGATGTCCGTGATTTGACCGCTCATGAGACGTTGGGTCTTTTCACGATCACTTGGATTGCCATGCATGAACACAGCGTTAGCCAGCTCATCGTCGGTATGATCCCCGAGCATCAGGCTACCGCGTTCCTGATTGATCAACTCAGGGAAAGGATTCTCTTCCCCGTTAATGAACCAGTTAGCCGAAGGCGTGCTACTGGAGTTGTACTTGGTAATCCCAAGCTGTTCCAGAGTCTTTACGTACATCTCGCGAGGACTAGGGACGTTCAGTCGCGCCAGTTCCAGTGCGCGCTGGATTCGCTCAAGTACTTGAGCTTCGGAATAAACAGTTACACCACGAACACAGTAACGACGAGTATCGGTCATCAGAAATATCCTTAAACGAATTGAGCCAGAGAGTTATTAACTTTAGCAGGTTCTTCTTTAGGACCTTCCACCCATTCATAACGGATGGTGTCCGGGCCAGCGCTTTCTAAACCAAGTCTACGATCACCGAAGGGGTGGATCATGCGCGTCTTGGCCTTGTTGGTGTTGTATACCTTGATCTCGCCTAACCGTTCCATGAAGACCTTATCGAGGATGCAATACTCACCAGTAACTACCGCATCCCATACCACACGATCATCAGCCAACGTGCTATTGGTAATGATCCGCTCGTTCCCCTTGAAGATCGGGGAGTAAACGGAGAAGTTCATCCAAGGAAGGTTTTGTTCCTCGAAGAACTTAGCGACGTTAGGGAAGATACCGATAAAGCAGCCTTCGATGGCCCGCCCCACCGAAATGCGGGCAATGGAGGGTTCCGGGTAAGGGAACTTCTCTTCATCAGGTATTTCTACCTGCTGTTCCAGATCAGAACCATCTGGTTCCCGGGGAGCCCAGGTACCTTCCAGATCGTCTTTGAAACTCAGATGGTAAAGTCGAGGAAGCGAGAGATTCCTGGCCTTTACATGGCGAACTTCCTTGGACGTGTTACTTTTCCAATTCATCGACGACCTCCATTACTACGAGTTTCCCATTTACGCAGCATGTAGCCACGCGAGATATGCTTACCGGGGAAACGGCTCAGGTCCACGTGCCAGCAGTAACCATTCCCGCTCAAGATGTTCCGGTTAGGGTCTTGAGGATATAGGTACAGCCGCAAGTTAACCTCTTCGCCCTTGGTATGCCAAACCTTGAAGTCGATTTGGCAAGGATCTTCTACTACCGCTGCAAACAGCTTGTAGAACAGATCAGGAAGAATCTCCATCATGCTGTTGTAACCGTCGATCCCCTTATCGAGGCAAGTGCCGTACAAATTGGCAATTGCTTGAAGAGTAGAGGTCGAAGACTCGTCAACATCGACAGTGAACGCTGTTTCGCCCTGGATAAACACGAACGTCGTAGCCTTCCGTGTACCGATGATTACCAAACGGAATAGGGTAGGGTCTACCGTGTGTTCAATCACCGTATACAGCGTTACAGCGCCTTCTAGGGTGATCATTCCGTGGTGGTCACCAGTTACCCAGTCTTGAGGGTACCCCGTAGCCAAATCAACCACGATTTTGCGCACCCCAGTGGTGTTGAGCGCGCCCTTATGGATCTTGTGGTTAGCATGGATAGCTGCTGCCAGATCCCAAGGGGTTCCTTCACCCAGTTCGAATTCGAGACTGGTTTTCAACTCATTCAGGTTTTCAACCACTACCGGAACGAATGGCTCCAAAGGTTTGGTAGTGTCCAGCGCACGCGGATCGCCTTTAGCGGTTACTGGTTTGTTACGTGGTTCACGAGCAGGCATAATCAGCTCCAAGGATTAGGTTGAGAAAGAAGTTTCTGAAGGGCTTTGTTCTGAGACAGAGGATTAGCTTTCAACATTTCTTCGAAAGCCTCAAACTCTTTAGGAGCTAAGATAAACGACGGTCCGGCTCTGAGAAGGTCATTGATTTCTTTGACCTCTTTTGGACTGACGTACGTCGACCCCTTGACATAAACTTTCCCCAAGTTCTCATCGTTGATCAGGACGATGTTGGAGACCATTGGCATGCCGTTGACCCCACGACCTACCATTGCCTTACCGTCGGTAGCGGTTACGATCCAAGCGCCTTTCTTGCCCCCGTGAAAGACCATCTCGTCATGATAGTTAAGGGACGAGTTAGGTTCCAACCATTCCATCAGGCGCACTTCACGACCAAGGTTAGCCTTGATACAGGTGAAGTTGGTTACTACCAGTACGTCACCTTTATTGTGCTTAGGCATTTGTTTATTCCTTGGGCGTATTACGCTGTTTATGTTTACGCATCAAGTCAATAAGCTTTTGCGAAGGACCTTTATTACTCTCAAGCACTTCATGTAACTTATCCCAGGCTTCTTCACTGAGGATAATGGTTTCCATGGTTTCTGGATTGATAACGGGATCATTCAAACTAATAAAAGTAATCCCAGGGATCGAATCAAGGTCCTCTTCCTGATAGATCCCAAAGTTGGAAATAAAGGTTACACCATCTGACCGTTTGAGAATAAGACCGCTGCCATCAACAGGTTTAACAATCCAGAAGCCAAGATCTTCGGCTTTGAAGACAAACCCTTCTTTGGCCTCATAAGCCTCACCGGGTTTAACCCAGTGAACAAGTCGGACTTGCTTACCAACGTTACGCTTGAAACCATCTCGAATAATTCTTACTTCGCTACCAGCAGTGAACTTAAGCATATACCAAGACCCCGTCCAATACCCCAATCTGATATTTCTCCACACCAACCGGCGTGTGGTGTTCTTTTTCTTCCACTTCAAAGCCTACAGCTTGGTAGAACTTAGTAGCGTTAACATTCCCAGGGGTGATAATCACAAGCATGGGTTTCTGTGCAATCAACTTAAAGGCGTTGATCAAACAACGACCATAACCTTTACCACGGTGTTCTGCTTTAATAACCAACTTATCTACTTCGTACTGACACTCGACTTGGTTACCCAAGAACCCAACGATCTCGCTGTCCACGTAACCCAAGAGAATATCGTCCAGCTTGTTGTAAGCTGAGAGCAGGAAATATTCTAATCCACCGTACTGAGGAGGGATGTGACTCAAGAACGGTTCTTCAATGACCCACAGCTCACGCATGAGGCTTTGTACCGCAGCCTTCTGTTCTTTACTAAGATCTAATCGTTTGATTTGCTTGATATCCATAACGTTTACTCAACAGTCCCCAAATAAACCTAGGGTCGTTAAACCCTAGGTCCTTACAGAATTCTTACAAGTCCTTAGGTAACATGCCTTCGCCAGTGTAGTAGTACTTATCGCCGAGCCTACCAACTGCCTTTATACATGCCATATGGGCGGCGTAATCAAATACATAAGTAAATGGCCCTCTGTCACCTGGGGCATCTGTCAAGCGGAATTTAGGGATATTAAATGATTTAACCGCGGTCCGTGTCCTGCACATTGTCGTCAGGCTGTTATGACCACTCGGTTCTTCGGGTATCCCACTCTGGCCATTGTTCATCAACTTACGGATAGTGTGATCTGCCGTTTCAAACTCTACTTCGCGCATGTTTTCTCGGTACAACCTACTGAACATTTGCTGAGTAATGAAGCCAGAACCCATCGACGATGATTTGCGATAGATAGACCAAGGATCATTCATGGTACGATGCAACCGATCCATGTCTTCCCGAGTTCCGGTCCAGCTCTTCGACTTATGCGCTCTCCGGAGAGTCAGCAGGTGCTCGGTAAACTCCTTGTGGCTAGGTGGATTACCCATCAGACCGATGTAATCTACGACGTCTCCGTAGCGATGCATTCCGGTTTCTTGATAGAAGCCACGACGAACAGGTGAAGAAATTACAGGAACTTCACCTCGCGCAAATCCACCGGTTGCCCATTGGTAGAAGTTGGACGGAGGGCAACGATAGATTTGACTGTCGATGTCGGAACGGATCATGTTCGACATGGTGAAGATAATGGTGTCACCTACGACTACTGCAAGACGACGATAACCCACTTCAAAGCTCAACCCGATGAAAGGGTTTTCTTCGGTGAGGAATTTGGTAGGGAGCCAGTTACGCAGTTTCATGGTATATTCCTTATATGGGTTGTAATAACCGGATGGCTATACACTCGAGTAATATAGGTTTTAAATCGAATAGCAAAAAAATAAGACAGAGGTGTTACCCCCTGTCTTATTCGGCGTTTGTTAGACCGGGATCACCTGGCCGTTTTCGTTCTGCTCATCGAGCTTCGCGAAGAACTGATCATAGGTCATCCAGCCTTCAGACAGCAACGCGGTGTCAAAGACTTCACCGGCTTTGAGATTCTTGACGATAGCCTGAGAGGTTTCGGCACTGGAGTTAAAGAAGATGCCATTTTCCAGTACGTATGGCTTCTGGAAAATACCCTTGATGTTGAAGGACTCGAACTTGTCAACGCCTTCACGTTTCAGGACAGTCACCTCGATCAAGGTACATGCCGAGCCGATATGACCGACGTTACCGAAGGCCATGCGGTCGTTGTGCTGCACGAAGTCCTTCAGGAGTTCTTCACGGCACAGCTCGCGCCATTTCTCTTTGTCCTTCAGATACTGGTTCATGAGGAAGTGAATGACCGTAGCCTGCTCCACCTCCGACTTGAACGGAATATCCTGACCTTTCAAACGCAACGCGTTGGCCAGCGCGCCGCAGTGGAAGTTGGGGCGACCCAGAATTTCGATCAGGTCTTCGGTCAGTTCCGGCATTACTTCAATTTCTTTGCTCATCTTTCAATTCCAAAAATAAAAGAAAAGGAAACCTAAGCGGTGTTACCCGCTTAGGTTATTACCCGTTACTGCTTACTTCTTTTTCTTACCTTCTTTGGCTGTCTTTTCAGGAGCCTTGGAAGGTTTGGTCTTGGCTTTGGTCGGCTTCTCCTGACCCAGCTCGTGAGCGCGCTCACGCACCGAACGCATGGTACCGGAGAGTTCTTCCACCAGCTTCTGGCGCGAAGCCTGATCGACCTGGATGGCCTTCTCGGAACGCTTCTTCTGAGTAGGCTTGAACTGAGCCGCCTTGTCCATGATCAGGGTGTTCAACTTGTGGTTGAGTTTACCCTGGCTAACCTTCGCCCGCTTGAACGCATCCTGGTAGTACGCAGGATAGTCCTTGAAGTTGAAGTCATGGCAGTAGCCGGCAATGCTTAGCGTGGTCTTCGCGCGATCACCCGGGTAGACGAACAGCTTGGCCGGAGCGGTGCTGGTGTCGGAGCGGGTACCGCTGGTGAGGGTCATGTCCAGAACGACATCTTCAGGGCAGACCGCTTGGATCAGTTCCCACAGGAACAGCGCTTGCGGGTACAGACGCTCGGCGGTCTTCTCGAAGGTGTCCTTGCCGCGGGCCAGGTTGTTCGCGATCAGCCCGACCACTGCTTCCTGGGCGTTCTTGGTCGCGACTGGGATGTAGAAGCCGAACAGCTTGACGCCCGGAAGCAGGGTGAAGTAGGTGCGTTCGGTGGTGTGCAGGATCAGGATCTTGTAGTCCAGTTCCGAGCTGACCAACGACGAGCTACCTACGATCTGACCTTCTACCAAAACGTCACGAATACGGCCTTTGGTGTTCTTGCCAAACACCAGTTTAGCGTTGCCGGCGTCGATCGCCACCATACGCTCCTGCTTGCGGGACAACTCTTCTTCTGTGGCGCCCGCGGCGATGAAGTCAGCTTGGGTCAGTTCGTCGACCACCCGGAACAGTGGACCTTTCTTGACGACGCTGAGGGTCGGGGTTTCGACAGACTCAGCAGCTACAGCAACGACATCAGCTTTCTTCGACACAGCAACGTTAACGTTTTTCATTTGGAGTTCCTTCTTAATTAAAGTTGACAAGCGACTTACGTTTCATTCAGCCTTGATTTGGGGTCGGCCGAAGTAACCCCGTTGGATCTGTTCAGACGGATAGACGTCCAGGTCTAAATGGTGAACCCAGCCGCTAACACTGATCATGTTGTTCTTCGGATTCTTGCTATCAATGTAAACCCGTACACTCACTGCGGTATCGCCAAAACTCCTTACAGTAAACTGACTGATCAACAAATCATCACTCACGCAGCGGAACAATCCGGTGAACAAGCCAGGGATTGGATCGACTGTACGATTGAAAACCGACGACCCTTTGTTCAGGCTGTTGGCATAGAGGTTAACCACGGACTCCTTCAGGTCTACCGAACTTTGGCAGATGATGAAGTAGTAACCCGAGTTCTCTTTGCACACAGCGTAGTACGTCTGGTTGGTGGTTCCGATTACAGCAATACGCAGGTTACGGCCAACCGCTTTCAATACCGCATACAACACGATTGGATCTTCAAACGGCATCATCAGGTTGCTCTTGTTAGCCCGCAGTGCAGGTTTACCAGTGGCAACATCAACTGCCAAGCAACGACGCACGTCACTGGCAACAAAAGAACCCATCAAACCCAGCTGGGAATTGACTTCATTATGAAAGTCTTTACCCAGGCTGAGTGCACTGATCTCGAATTCGACCTCGAACTCTACCTTAGGTTCGGGTACGAGCGAGAGCACGGTCTCAGGGAAACGCTTACGAACTGTTACAGATTGGATCGGACTTACAGAAGACTGAACAATAGACATAAAAACTCCTTACCGATGGCATTGTTTGTGCACCTCGGCAATAGGATGCGACATAAGTGAAACTTTACGGGATTGCTCTTTATCCAATGTGCTCGAGACAATGAGCTCCATTGGTGCTTTAGGATCCCACTCAACCTCGGCAATAAACGATTGACCGACTTGCTTGTAGAACCCTTCTACCGTAAAGGATTGTTTGATACGTTCATGCGCGAAATACGACAGCAGCAATTGCGACGCACTGCTATAGAAACCAGTGAATGTCGCACGGTCATCCGACACCAACCCGCGGAACAGGTTACTGAGGGCTTGACCATGAGATCGACTAGGGGAGTCGATGATTACGGTTTCACGCTTGATACCGCTGAACCAGTAGTAGCGTGTTTGATGACGATCAGAAAGGCAGACCAGAATGCCCGTTTGCCCATGGATAACCCCGTAGAACGACAGCCCTTCAGCCAAACCAGGACGAAGGGTAATCCAACGAGGTTGCTCCACTTGCTCAACGGACAATGTGGCGGTGATCCGCTTATGAGCAGCAGGTGGTAACCCTGTTACTCGGTCAATCTTGATGCTCGCAACAGAGCACAACGACAAATCGTCAGACGTTGCGCTATAACCCAATCTCAACATAGTGTTATCCCCAGATCTAAAAAGGTGTTACTTACAAAAATCAGCGTGCTGGATGACTGTGGTTTCTTTGAAGTTCTTGCCCACTATCCAGTATGTCTGCGAGAGGGGAAGCTTAGCAGTACCAAACTCCCCCTTCGCAAATTCTTTACGCCAGGTCTTTCCTTTGTTGCTCACCCCTACGAAAATGATAGGGTCGCCTTTCAACACAATTTCAACCTTTTCATCCACCACTGCCCATGGTGGGGTCCAGCGCCAACCGTCCAGCGTTTTGACCGGGAAGCTCAAATACCGATGACCTTCCAGTTCACCATTACCGTACGGGATCTTGCAGGTGTACGGAACAGTGTAACGCTCGCCATGGATGTTGTTCATGGCGTAGATGTAACCCAGGTACCCCAAGCCACCCAACAGCGCAAAGAAGAACAGCCAACCCGACCAGAACTTCAGACGATCGCGTCGTTTGTTTGCTTTAAGCTGATTGTGGATCTCCAGAGCGATCTTGGCCCGCTCGCCCGCATTGACATCCTTGGCGCCCAGTACCTCTTCCAGGTCCTTGTCAGTGGTCCTGTGACTCAGTTCAATGTTCCTTACTCGCTGACGCGCTAACGCACCCTTGAACATTTCCTCTTCATCTGAACCAATCGGAGGAGGGGAATGAGGGAACGAGTACTTCTTGAGAATCTCCTCGTCCGTCATTACGATCTTGGGTAGTACGAGCTCCTGGGAATCCGGTCTTTCTTGTACGGTCATCTGAACAGTCCTTATGTAATTAACAAACAAAAGTTACAGCATTACTGCGTTACAGCAAACGGTTGATCAGGAATGGGATGTGCAGTCCTGGGTTACCGTCATTCTCGTCAAACACGCGGTACGACAAAATACCGAAACGTGCATGATTCGTCTGGTACGTCAACCCGACAAAGGCCGGAACGTTATCCAGTACAAAGCTGACTCCCCTGATCTTGAATCGCTCCAAGAGCATATGGATGGTCTTGACGTACTTCATGTCGAAGAACTCCTGAACGTTGCTCAGGATCTTTTCGTTTACCGCTACACCACGACCGATCTCTCGGTTCGACGACAAAGCAACAATTGCCTGTTCGCCGAAGTTGATAACATCCGGGGTGGTAATCAGCCGATCCGTGGGGAAGTTAGGCATTTCCATGATGTTGTCGAGGTGTTCAATGGCGTGAGCGAACTCTACCAACAACTCTTCTGGTAGTTCGGTCTGTTGAAACTTGCCTACGAATTCCTCATTGAACGCCTTGAAGGTTTTGGCAATGTCCTCAGCGGTAACATCACCGTGGATATTGTCAAAGCGATCCTTCTTGATTCGACTCTCCTGAAAATCTGGTAAAATAGATTGCATGATGGTCTGCCCTATTGGTAAAAACCAAAACTGAGTTGCAAAAGATACTTTGGTGAGTTAATAAATACCAAAGTGTATTCACCCAAGTAATGTAGGTTTAAACTAATCCTAACCTTAACAGAATTGCATAAATAACCTACTACCTAGGGCGTAAGGCCCTAGGTAGTATTATTCAAAGCACTTATTCCACCGTGTAGGGGAATCGATCTTCCGGATACGCCAACTGCTTGTAGTTGGTAGGCGGAATAGTAAACTGACCGCCTGGTGCAATCACGAACGTGATGGACCCTCGGGTATAGACGTTCATGGTCACCGATAAAGCGGTTTGGGACACAACGAGTTCATCAGGATCGATAGCAAAGTTAAAGCTGCTCAGGAACATTGCCTTGGCGTTTGCCTCCAGCGTCTCCTCGGTGGTCTTGTTACTCAGGACCATCCCCGGGACCACTTCACCGTTCTCGATGTAACCGTACACTCCTGGATCCAATTGCTCGGTCAGTGCAGTAAAGTCCGGAAGCGGGGCGCCGGGATTCATAAGACCGAACGGGTCCGGCATGGCCAAGAAAGCAGGTAACCAGCGTTGCAGGATACCCTTGAAATTACGGTTCTCGGAGGACACTGAAGCTACTTGAGGTTCAGCCACACCAGGAACCAGATCAGAAATAGTGATGTCGTTCAGTTCCAAGCCTTGGAACAAAGGAAGCATCTTGGGATCGTCTTTATAACGTTCCAGGTTTACTTCTACAAACTTGTTGAGGAACAGTGTTTCGAGTGGAATAATCCCAGCCATAATGGGGCCTCCTATTAGCTATAAGATCAGATCAACTTAGGAAGCAAAAATAAAAGAAGTAGGAGAGGGTGTTACCCCTCTCCCTTTAACTTAGTGCCCGGTAACTACCGAACGACCGTGCAGCTTGCTGGTGTTGAAGACCGAACTGGCAGTTGCCAAGATCTGTGCGGTTTGGAACCCGCCCTTCAATGCGGTGATGGTCGCATAAGCGGTATCCCATACTGCCAGACTGTTCAGGTCACTCGCGTCCATCTCGTCGCCAGTAGCGATGTTGATGATCGGAAGTTCCAACTGGATGTCGCTGACTTCGAAGTTTTCCGGCAGATGCTTGGCCATCAGCTGAGTATAGACACCGAGGCCGATAACACGAGCGATGCGCTTTTCTTCAGGAAGACCCAGAGCGCGATCTACCAGACGTGCGGCATTGATGAGACCCATACCACAGCCAGGCAGTACACCGTTCTCCAGAGCGCTTCGTACAGCCTTTACAACGTCCTGATAACGGTCTACGCGTTCCTTGATCTCTTGGTTGGTTTCACCGCCCACGAGAATGGTCACCACTTCACCACGAAGACGACGGATACGACGTTCGTTGATGCGAGCGCGAGTAGTGAAACGATCGGCATAGCTGTAACCAGCGATCTCTTCCTCGATAGCCCCGATGCGAACATCGATGCGCGCAACATCTTCCGCCGACAGGTCATGGATGGAAGAACGGGAAACCCCGATCACCAGTGGCGCGGTACGGACCTGAACTTGGACCGATTTCAGCGCTTCCAAGCCGTTGGCATATGGAGCACCGAGGACACTGCCGATGTCCTGCATCTCCGCAGCACCCAGACCGCCACCCAGGTTGGTCATGGCCACGATAACACCCGGCTGACGACCACGGTTGAACTTGTTCAGGATTTCGTTGTTGATGACCAAGTTGCTGATCAGGTTGATCGGATCTTTCTCGATGCTGCGAACCACCAAGACGATTGGGGTCTTGTATGGATTGCCACCGGCGTCGAGATCGTCACCCAGCTGGTTACGGATGTTCATGATCCCTTGGTAGAGATCTTCCGGCGAAGCACGCAGGATGCGGTCATCCACGATCACTGGAACGTAACGATCCAGCTTAACTTTGTTCGCGTTATTGTCACCGGCAAACCATTGGTCAGCCAGGTACATGTTGACCACGCGCCCGTCGATACGTTCTACCAGATCACCAGCACCACGACCAGGTTTGATCTCAACGTCAGGGTAACCTTTCTCGCAACCACGGTAGATTTCCATGACCTTGTTGGCCAGGTCTTCGTCTTGGTTGGAAGTGGTCAACGCCACCCGGTACAGCAGTTCGTCTTCCAGCTTCACGAAGGTGGCTTGCTTTTGCAACGCACCGATCAACATACCGACGATACGTTCCACTCGCTTACGGGCCTTGAAGCTGTTGTCTTCACGCAGTAAGCGATAGATGATGGTCATCAGCTTGATGGTAGTGGTGGTGCCGTCACCGCACTCGTCATCAGTCTTGATGGCCGGTTCAGAGATAATGCGGTTGACGATCTCTTCTTCCGGGCTGTCGAACCGAAGGCTCTTGGCCACGGTCACACCGTCTTTAGTGGTCCAGCTGGAGTCACCGCTACCAATCAACGCCACCTGGCCATCAGGACCCATGGTGGAAGTTACTGCACGATCGACTTTATCCAGAACAGCTTCGATCAGAGCAGTTGCGTCGGAACCCAGCAGAATTTTGTCAGACATCGTAATCTCCACTTACAGAACTTGAACTATTAAAGGTTGTTACAGACTAGTAATATAGGTCTGTCTTTTTCTACTTGTGTAACGCATTAACAAAATCGATGAAACTAATAACCAGCAATGGAACACCTAACCACAACAACGTCATGAACAGCCGATAACAATGACTGCGCCAACGTCGCTTACGTTTTTCCTTCTTTAAGAACCTGTACCAGTGCTCATCAGTCAGTAGCCTGGACTCGGCTGGGTTACTGGGTTTATCAGGATCGATCATGTTTCCTCCTGATTAGAGCTTAGGTCCATAGTGAGATACCACGGACAACGCAGTCACCACCATCATCACTCGAAGCAGGCTACTGATCAAACCTGGTACAACGTGTTTCCGATACATTCCTATTCCTTGATAACTTTCTTGTCACTGTCTTTAGGGAGCATGTTTACCAGCTCGCCATTACGGTGACGACCGTTTAACGTTTTAATGGCATCAACCGCAGTATCCAAATGAGTGGCTACTGCATCCAACCATTGCCATTTCTTTTCCAAGTTTTCCCGTTCGAGTTTCTTGATCACTTCGTCGGTATGTTCGCCATAGTAATCTACCCACAGATTAATCGATCGGGTGCAATCCGCAATAAAGAACTTACCACCACCATTAGGCTGAATTTCGTAAAAGAAATAGCCGGTATAGGGTGTATTGGAACTCAGCTCGTTTAACCACTCACGCTTGTACTCGAATGGCTCATCAGCTGGAGTATCTACCCTTCGCTTACTCTCGTGAATGAAAGTGCGGATTGCGTTGCGCAGGGTAATCAGTTTCTTTCTGAAACGTTTAAGTTGTCGGTCCTCTTCATCTGAGTGAAGATGGATATTGGTGTTGCCATAACGGATGTTAAACGAGGCATCCCAGCGAAAACCAGGTTTACCGCGTTTAACAATAGTACCTTTCTCCCATACCGTTCCGATAATAGCCGGTTTGATGGACATATTGAAGAAGGTACAATCGGCACTGCTGGTATCGAAATCGTGAAGATCCGGTAACCAAGCTTTACCGAGCTCTAATAACGTAGGACCTGCCATAGGTCACCTCATGAAAAATAAAGGTTAACCCCTCCTAGCTGGTTAGGCTAGGAGGAGTAATTAACCAACTTACTTCGTCACCAGGTAAAATACATTCCCCAGTTTTTCAAAACGACCGCCTTCACAACAAACCTGTGATTCGACATCCACGGAGATCTTGGCACCCAAGTTGAATGCCGAGACCACACGACCGCGGATGTTATCCTGGGTCACTTTACCGCTCTTGAAAGCGCCTTGAGAGATGATGTGGATCCCCTCGGCCTTGAGTTGATCGGAAACCCCTTTGAAAGTGTTCATTGGGATTTTTTGCAGGATCTTGACCTGAGCCATTACGGGTTCCTTATTAACTTGCGAGATGACTGAGAGGGACGTAGGTAACACGATCTTTAACAACACCGAGCAACACGGTCTCTTTATCGGGACCGTAGGACTTGACCTGGTGCGGGGAGAATTCACCACCGTCCAGAGTACCGGTCCAATGCAACTGCCAACCTTGGAGGTTACTGAAGAACAACATGAATTTGACGTTGCCCATGTGTCCTTCAGCGTAGCCAGCACCGCGCACGTACTGCATGCGGATCAGACTTTCCTTACCAAAGGATTGACCGTTCAGCGTACGTTGCTGGACGTATTTCTCCGGATTCCAAACGTTATCCGGGTCAATCATGTACTCCACCATTTCAGTGAAGTCACATTTCAAAGTGACATCCTGCTTCATCAGATCAGTCCTTTTGCGTGGGGGATTGCATAAAGATGAGCGAATGCTCCCAGTATGAACAACAGCGTCACGGCCCAGAAGAGAAGGTATTTCCCTACGTGGGCAATTTCACGGTTAATGGACCGGAGTTCATCAACACGCCCCCAACTATTGGCACCCTCTTCGATGTCATAGGTACGGTCGAACTTACTGGTAGCCATCCAGTACTTGATGAAGTAATACATGAACACCGGAAACAAAGCGTAACCCAGGCTTTCCAGAATTGCCGCCCAGATAGGCATGATTATCTCCTAGGGTTTAGGACCCGTATATTTGCGACGGAAGACCGCGTCAGGATCAACGATCCCTTTCCATTCCGAACCGTGAGTTTCCGAGAAACGATGAACGCCGTTGTGGTTGTTCTGATGCACTAAGCAAGCTCTGCACATACGGCTGCTACCGAAGTCACCGTACTTTACCGCTTCCCAGTTATTCCAGCGGTGTCCGATGGTTTTGCAAACCAACAAACGAGCCGCCAAACGAACGAAAGCATGACTGGTACGGTATTCACGAGCGAAGGTGCTTCGGACACTGCTGTACGCCACGCGCAGCAACCACTTGGTGTTATGATGCGGGTTGGGGCTCTTGAAGAAGATTGCCTTGAACACCATCTTGAAGTAGTACAGCAGTTTGTAATAACTCAGCATCAAACCGACTACCAAAGCGACGACGTACATCTCCCATGGGTACTCATGACCCAAGAGGGATCCAGCAACCAATAGACAGATCACCGGATCCATGAAACGCATGAACCCTACGAAAGGTGTGAGTTCCTCAGTGAGCCTTTTGAGCCCCACCCACCGAAGGCGATCACCAGGGTTCCCTGTGCGGATAAGCCGAAGCTTCTCCCGTTCGAGGTAGCGGTAGTAGAGGTCGAACGCGACGCTCAGTAACAAAAGTAACGTTGGAATCATTGTGCTTCTTCCTTGTTGATGAATTGGTTATAACGACGGAGCATGTCTTCGTCCTGAACTTCGAGGTACTTCGGTTCTTTTTCCATGACTTTGAACCAGTGCTCGAGCACTGGAGCATATTTATCCCGATCCTTGCAGACCATGGCAAACGGAATACCGCCACCCCAAGGCCAGTTCTTGGTGATGTCGTGGTAGGCCAGTTTGTCGTGGTTGATCTCACCCAAAAGATCTTCATGCATCAGAAGATGGTAGAAGTAATCCCCTACCAGTTTCTGAACATAAGGTCCTACGGGATGAGGAAGGCCCATGCTGAAACCTTCTGGGGAATTAATAGTGCAATGACAACGAATACGCATTTCCAGCAAACGATCGATCTCGTAATTGCTGGTGCGTTTCTCTGGTTCCACGGGGACGAAGTTCAGTGGCTCGATGGAGATGTCGATTGCTTCACGGATTTCACCTTCCATCCGTACCAGACTGCGCGACCAGCGCTTCCAGTAATCGCTCTTAACGAACCAATCACCGTTCTCGCTTACAACCGATGGGTAGACGGTACCATTCAAGTTCATTACATATTCTCCAGTACGACTAGGGATGCGTTATTAATGCGTTGATAGATCTTTGGATACTCCGGTGTATGGAATGTCCACTTCAAGATCCAGACGGGGTAAGAAGCCGCATTAGGACCCTTCTCGTTGAGGGTTACATCCTTCTTGTACTCTGTGATAAGTGCAGTGCCATAAGGAGTGTCCCGAAGGGATATGAGTCGTCTTTGGACACTGAACAAAACTGCCAGTGCCTCGGCATCACGTACTCCCACTACTAGGTTACCGTGACCCTGGCAGTTCTTACCGATCTCACCTTTACGGGAAGAGATCGTGACCAATCCAGGATGACCATTAAGGGTCACAATCGCCATCAGAATTTCTTGGTCAAACTGTGACGGGTGTTCCATCAACGGGGCGAAATCCCGGTAACGTTTCTTCAGGCGCTCGAAAGCATCAGCAGGCATGAAGTTCATAGTACAACCCTCAGTAACAATTGTTGTTGATTCGTACTGATAATGTAGGCTTGAAAGAAAGTAGAACGCAAAAAAAAATAAAGCAGGCCGCTAAGCCTGCTTTAGATGGGGTTGTCACTTAAAACTTAACAGGGGATGGGGTGAGATCGCGACTGGTTATC